>Ga0315314_1000387_pt1 | contig 51409 bp, 45 predicted proteins | sample TDP9_MG_FD_203631 | JGI IMG/M metagenome (GOLD analysis project Ga0315314, IMG submission 203631) | Freshwater sediment microbial communities from Lake Towuti, South Sulawesi, Indonesia - TDP9 | ecosystem: Environmental > Aquatic > Freshwater > Lake > Sediment | place: Indonesia: South Sulawesi... | reverse complement strand
TGTTCAAGACTTTGCATCTTGGAGCGGACTAATGATAAGTGACGCCAGAAAAACCCTAGAAAACATAACATCGGAACTTGAAGAAGTAAAAATAGAAGGTATCAAGGGACAATTTTGGATACCTAAGAAAGATTACAAGTCACTTATGAAAGTGGACTTGGAAGAAAAAACTCCAACACATCTCTTGCCCAAATTTGACTCATTCGTTCTAGGACACAAGGACAGAACACGCATCATACAAAAAGAGTTTATGAAACAAGTTTTCCGCAAAGCTGGAGACATCGCTTCCACTGTCACAGTCGATGACAACATCGTGGGAACATGGAGACACAAGAAAACAAAGAAAAGCGTAACCGTGACGATTTCGCCTTTCTACAAACTCAGGGAAGAAGACATAATGGAGATTAGGTTAGCCGCTGAAGATCTTAGCCAATTCATCGGAGTATCTCATCTTAAGTTTGAGGTAAACTAAAAGAGGCTAACGCCTCATCGCCTCATGTTCACTAACCCAATAAGATTTCGTCTTTCCCGTCTTATCTGTCACATATTCTTTCTTGAAAATTGGCACATCACTTTTGTACCGTTCCACCGCCTTCTTCAAAACTGGAAAAACATTGTTCCTATGAGAACCAGCAACAAGAACGTAAACCAAGTCTTCGCTAACTTCAAAACTTCCAAGAAGGTGATGAATCCGCACGTCTATGATTCCCTTTTCTTTTTTGAGGTCTTTGCAGATTTTGTCGATAATTTCGTTTGCTTGTTCTTCGTATGCCTCTAATTCCAGTTTTTCGACTTTTTCACCCTTTGTGGTTTCTCCTCTGACCACTCCTACAAATATGGCTAAGGCACCAGCCTTGTTGAAGTCAGGGTTATCTCTGATAGATTTTAATGCGTTTGAAAGAGAGAGGGTCCCTTTTGCATGAACACCCACGATATTTGCCATAGAACCATCCTCACTAAGCGTTAGTAATGGACCATATAAGATCAACTACGAGCTTGTTTATGGATGTTGGCACTCCATCCACGAAGGGTTGACTCTCTTTGGTCACGCTGTCAACTCCTCCAGCACTTATGACATGATCAAGAAGTCTCAACTCGCTTTTCCCGTCGTGCCTATACTCAAGGTTTTTTAAAAGATTTAAGCACGCGGCTACTCCGTATGCTCCCCAGTTTGATGTTCCTCCAATCACTAACACGTCTGAAGGGGTTGTCGCAGCGATACCTTTGCCACACGAACATTGACACTTATCGCCATAAGGTACATGTTTTCTCACAGTTTCCATTATGGAGCCGCACCCGAGTTCATTTCCGCCGTCCCCGATGGCAATCGTCGTCACTCCCATTTTCTTGGCATAATCAAACAGATAGTCGGTTTTACCGACCAGATTTGAAATGTTTATACCCCCCATCGTGTGATACTCTTGTTTTTCATTCCACCCTGGTCTTTCAATGGATACAAGAACTGAGGGGTTGTGAACTGAGAAGAGCTCTTTAGTCATCTCTTTGGCTGTTTTGTTGTCAACCGGGTATTTCACAACTGGAATTTTTGGAGCAACCTCCCTAACAACATCAGAGCATAGTTCATCCGTCACCAGAATGATTTTTGTTCCAGTACTCTTCAGAGTCTTCGCCAGCACAGCAGCACCAGGAGGACCATCTGTTTCGCACACATTTTTGGAGACTACAGGAAATCCAGTGATTATGAAGACTGTGTCTCCTTTCTTGGTTTTTTTTCCAATTTTCTCCGCAGCAGCTAGGCACAAGGGCTTATTCACTTTTGCAACCGCAGCTTCGTAGAGTTTTTGGGCAACTCTGCGGAGTGGAAGGTCCATGGTCACGGCTTCGTCGATCATGTAGCCTTTTCTATCGAGTTCTTTCTCTTTCATGTGCTCAAGCCTGTGATGTGTGGTTGTAATGTCTCGTCAGTTTGGGGCAACTGACTATTTCCTGATGTACTTTCTCATGTCTTCTGGTGTAGAGGATGGAATCGGCAGTTCCCTCATGGTCATCAAGCCCGCTGGAGCGTTAATGACCTTTGGAATAGAGTTGGCTATTATGGCGACTGTTCCGAGGTCTCCGTGGACGCAGGGAGATATTTTCTGATTGATGTTGGGTTCGCCATCGATTGTGATAGAGTCGTATTCCTCTTCCGCTCCTATGTAGGCTTGAAAATCAAGCGTAATCGTTTCTTTTCCTTCCTTTATTCCTCTCGCAATCTGTCTCAAACCAGCGGCTTGCCCAGGCTTGACCTTGATGGCTTCGCTTTCAACGTATTTTTTGGCTATTACGGGTTCAACTGGGTCAACTTTTATCTTGTCTAGTTTCCAGCTTAAAGCGTCGGATATCATGGCTATTGATTGTTCAAGCCCCACATGACCCGTGATGACCTTCTTTTCGATTTTTTCTTTGAACTCATCTCTGGTGAGTCCCGCGCCTATCTTCTTCTGGAAGGGTACTCTGCGGGTGCCCGCGTTCATCAGTCTCGTCACTTTGATTCTGTTTACTTTTTGGCACACACCCGTAAGCGTGATGACCAGTGTGTCCATGAGGAAGCCTGGATTTATGCCCGTTCCCAAAATAGTTACCTTGTGTTTTTTTGCGAGTTGGTCGAGTTTTTTTGCGAGTTCTGGATTTGTGACATAGGGGTATGATAGTTCTTCGCACGTGGAAACCACGTTTACTCCGTGTGCTATGACTTCTTCTAGTTGTGAGTAGATGTCTTTGAGAAAGGAGGAGGTTGCGTGAACCACTATGTCAGCCTTAACCTTAGAGAGCACAGCGTCTACATCGTTGGATACTACGACTCCAATCCGTTTACCAATGCCCAATACCTCGCCTAAGTCTCTTCCAACCTTGTCCTTAGCAACATCGATGGCGCCGACGACTTCTATTCCCTTCTTCTCTAGCAGGGACTTGGCTATGCGACTGCCAACTGCACCAATACCGTACAAAACCACTCTTATGTTATTCAAGCTTCAAACCCCTTTCTATGTCTAGTATGGGACTGAATATAACTTTGTTTTACAGAAATTCAACAAACGTTTTCGATAAAAATTTATATTTTTCTTTTGGGTTGATAGAAATCTGTTATCCAATAGTTGGAAGGGTTACTATGGCTACAATCAGAGAGGTTCCATCCAAGGTCAGTCGTTTCGAGAGAATTGGAGCACACACGCACGTAAAGGGTTTGGGTCTTGACGATAACCTGAAGGCGGCAAAGATAAGGGACGGCATGGTGGGGCAGGAAAAAGGCAGAGAAGCCGCTGGTTTAGTTGTGAGGATGATTAGAGAAGGAAAACTGAGTGGCAAATGTGTAATTTTCGCTGGTCCGCCTGGAACTGGAAAGACAGCAATCGCAGTCGCAATCTCTCGGGAACTGGGTGTGAATGTTCCGTTCATACAGATGAGTGGAAGCGAGGTATACAGTAGTGAGAGGAAAAAGACCGAGGTGCTGATTGAGGCTATCCGAAAGTGTATAGGAGTCGAAATTCATGAGATGCGCAAGGTGTATGAAGGCGAGGTTGCGAACGTCGACATCGTTACGGCTCCACACCCCTACAATCCATATCAGAAGGTGCCAGAGAGCATCCGATTAACACTCAAAACAACAAAGGAAGAGAAGACTATAGAGGCTGGAGAAACAATCGCCCAGCAGATATACAAGAAAACATTTCAGAAGGACATGTCGTCCAGATTGACGCAGAAACAGGAAGAGTAGCCAATCTCGGATTGAGTCTGGAGAGCGCAAAGGGCAAGAAATACGATGTTGACACGAGGAGAAAGATTCCCCGTCCTGATGGTTCCATAGTGAAGGAGAAAGAGTTTGTTTACACACTAACATTGGCAGACTTGGACGAACTTAATGCTCAGCGGAGAGCTGGAGGAGGAATCTTCTCGATGTTCTTTGGAGCCACTGAGACTAAAGAAATTGATACTGAAATACGCACAATGGTTGACGAATCGGTGAAAAAACTGGTTGACGAAGACAAGGCTTTCATTCATCCAGGCGTCTTGTTCATAGATGATTCTCACCTGTTAGACTTGGAGGCTTTTAGTTTCCTCGGGCGAGCCATAGAAAGCGAACTAGTGCCCATCATCATCCTCGCCACCAACAGAGGAGTGGCACGGATAAGAGGAACCGACGTGAAGAGCCCTCTGGGTTTTCCACTTGATCTCGTTGACCGCGCAGTGATAATCGCAACCCAAGAATACGACCCAGAGAGCATCCGAGAGATATTGCAGTTGCGGTGCGGAGAAGAGAAGGTCAAGATGGAGAAGGAAGCCATAGAAAAACTCACCGAAATCGGATCAAAGAGTTCCCTCAGATATTCGGTTCAACTACTCAGTCTTGCTGCCCAAAACGCCAAGGCACTGAAGCGTGAAAAGGTCACAGTTGAAGATGTGGAGAGGGTAGACAAACTGTTCATGGACATTGGAGAAGCAGCGGAACACCTGAAAAAGTATGAAGAGAAATTTATGACGCATTAACAATATTTTTGATGGAACACATAGACAAAATCTCTACAAGCGAAGTACGCGTTGTAGCATAGAGTAGGGTTTACATTTGAAATCAGTGAGCGCTGGAGACGTCTCCCGCAAATTCCTCTATTTTTTCGATAGGGTCTTGGCCTTAATCTTTATCTCGTTCAGTTCCGACTTCATAAAGGTAGAGTGACAAGATGGAACTCGAGATTTTCTAGGTTGCTTTAGGATTTAACAATTACTACATAATATGAAAGAAGAAGGGTCAAAAAAAGAGGGAACGTGGGCATTGCCTCTGAAGGGCGTTGTCTCCAGCGTCGTGTTTGTTATGGTGGAACGACTCTAACGGAGTCTGTCCCTGTTATGCGTGTTCCGTCGTAGAGGTTTCCATCCAGTTTCAGTGCGGTTGTGTCTGCTGCTAAGACACCTTCACTTATGAGTTCTTGGATGTTGAAGAAAGCAATTAGGTCGATGTAGCCGTCTGTGTTCACGTCTTCAAGTGAATATGCGAGTTTTGGTTTCTTGATGCTTCCTCGTGTAGCCAGGTAGACGCCGCCTACGTTGATGGTTTCTGGATTAATCTGGTTTACATCGAAGGTTTCGCTTCCCAGAATTGCCACGGGCAGCAGACCTTGATCACTCAAGCAAATGCTGTTTGGATAGCTACATGGTTTGACGTCGATATCTACCTCAACAGGCACTTCGTAGCTCACCACCAGCTTGTAGATTAGACCTGCAGGATTGGTCGTTGGTCCTGTTGGGGGAGCGTGTTCGTTGACAGCAACTATTTGGAGCCAGTTTTCGCCTGTATCCAGAAGTAGGGTAATGTCGTACAACTCGATACTCGACCATATATCAGATGCTTGAGCCCCCGTACAAGCTTCGAGTGGGTAGAGGTTTCCTATAGTCTCATAAGAGACGCTGTTAGTGCCTCCTGACTTGTGAGTGCCATCAGCAGTATAATAGAAATTGGTTGGGCCGTAGCCAGATACGAAATTCGCAGGTCCTCCGTCCGGAATCCCACTCCAGCTTGGATTGTTGACATAGAAGTAGTAGGCATTATCAGCAGTGATTATGAAAAGGTCAGCTGTTATGCTAGAGGCGCACTCGGGAATGTCAATTTGTTTCTTGAAGAATACAATGTCGCCAGTATAGGACTCACCTGTTGTTATTTGATATGACTTCCATATCCAGTCTGCACTCGGTGTCTCAAACAACTTTGTCTTTCTATCAGCCGGGTATAGATTCGGGTTCCATGATGAATGCTCCCAACACAAGACAGCAGGGCTCCAGACTGCATCTGATGGCGGAACAATATACCCAGAAACAATATGTCCTGAGTTGGCTCCGGACCACCACAAGTCAGTCGTATCGCTGACGTAATAATCGGTTACAATTGGGGCATAGACCGCTGGTGTCAGCGCACAAGATATAATGAAAACTGCCATCAGGGCAATAGCTACAAAGTATATTTTTTTCCTCATGCTCTGTTCTCCTTCTCTCGGTGTTCGAATGTTATGCGTGCCATGAAGATATAAGTTTTTTGTTACACTTTCTGAGGATTTTTGCATCATTAATTCAAAATTGAGTGTTTGGGATGTCATCGACATTGGCTATGTTAAGATATCCAAGAAGCGGAAATAAAAGTAAAGTATAGGTTTACAGCGTAGAGTAGACGTTTACATTTGTAAACTTTATATGTTAGACAACTCCCTACTTTTAGGGGCAAGGGGCTCGCGAGCCTTGAAAAAAGAAAAAACAATGATTTCAGATGAACTTCTTAAACAGTTACTTGATGTCGAAAAGCTGAAGCATTGTTTTGAGTGTGGCAAGTGCACTGCAAGCTGCCCCATGGTAGAGTTATTTCCCCAAAACTACAACCCAAGAACCCTTCTGGAAAGAATCTTCCTGAACCCAGAAAAAGTTCTCTCTGACGAGGAACTCTGGCTCTGCGCTTGGTGCTACCGCTGTTACAGAAGATGTCCTCAAGGCTTAAAAGTGCCAGAGGTTTTGTTGGCGTTAAAGAAAATCGCCAAAGAAGAAGGATATTTACAGGGGTTTGAAAAAGCCCTAAAAATAGTCAGTGAAGAGATTCCCTTTCTATCATCTTTCTGCTGGGTCTGCCTACATCCCGAGAGAGCAAAACTCGACAAAAAAACAATTGCCAACTATCTCAAAGGCGTGACTAAAAGATATGAACGCAAAACTCCAACCAAAACTCGAAAAGAAAAAGTAGCCATAGTGGGTTCTGGTCCAGCAGGACTAACAGCTGCCCACGAACTAATCAAAAGGGGGTATTCAGTCACGGTCTTTGAATCCTCTCCCGAGCCAGGTGGAATGCTAAGAGAGTGCATCCCAGAGTATCGACTGCCGAGGGGTCTGTTGGACGCTGAAATCCGACGTCTAAAAAATTTTGGAGTGAATTTCAGAACCAACACAACAATCGGTAAAGACCTAACACTCAACAATCTTTTCCAAGAAGGATACCGAGCGGTCTTTGTTGCGACTGGAGCTCCCGAAAGCAGAAAACTCGGGGTTGAAGGTGAAGACTTGAAGGGTGTCATTCACGCCCTTGACCTTTTAAAGGAAGTCAACTTGGGAAAGCCTATTAAACTCAAAGGCAGGGTCGTGGTGGTTGGTGGTGGAAACGTCGCCATGGACGCAGCCAGAACCGCCAATAGACTCGGCGCAAAAGAAGTTCACATTTTTTATAGAAGGTCTAAGGAGGAGATGCCCGCCAATCCCTGGGATATAAGGGAGGCGGAAGAGGAAGGCGTCAAGTTTCAATTTTTAGTGGCACCGAAAAGAATTCTGGGAAAAAGTGGGCGAGTAACCTCCCTAGAATGTGTTCGCATGGAGTTGGGAGAGCTAGACGAAAGCGGGAGAAGAAGACCAATACCAGTCGAGGGTTCGGAATTTATTGTAGAATTAAACACGCTCATATTGGCACTCGGAGAAACCCCGAACCTCTCTTTTCTCCCCAAGGAAGTAGAAATCACAAAAGAAAACACAATCGTAGTTGATCCCTTCATCATGGAAACAACCAAAGAAGGCGTATTTGCTGGCGGAGATGTGGTTTCTGGACCAGCATCCGTTGCAGAGGCGATAGTGGCTGGCAAGAGGGCTGCCGAATCCATAGACCGCTACATAAAAGGCAAGATTAGAACTGGTCGAAGGATCAAGCAAGTGGTGGAGGTGACAAACAGATGACCGAAACGCCTCCGCAGAATCAAAGCTCTGAACCCAACGAGGACATTAGAATAGGCGTATACGTATGCCACTGCGGGCTCAACATAGCAGGTTCTGTCAACTGCGAGGAAGTTGCAAAGTTTGCAGCGACTCTGCCCCATGTCGTGATTGCCAAAGACAACCGCTACACGTGCTCAGACCAAGGTCAAGAACTAATAAAAACAGACATAAAAGAACACAAACTAAACCGAGTCGTAGTAGCCTCATGCTCACCTCGCCTTCACGAGCCAACCTTCCGAAGAGCCTGCCAAGAAGCTGGACTGAACAAATACCTCTTTGAAATGGCAAACATCCGAGAGCACTGCAGCTGGGTGCACCTGCACGAAAAGGAAAAAGCAACGGAAAAGGCTAAAGACCTGGTTCGAATGGCAGTCGCCAAGGCAACTCTACTTGAACCCCAAGAGGAAAGCGTGGTTCCAATTCTCAGAAAAGCCTTAGTTATAGGCGGAGGAGTCGCTGGCATCCAAGCAGCATTAGATCTAGCTGACACCGGATACAAGGTCTATCTCGTGGAGAAGGAGCCGAGCATCGGAGGAAGAATGGCACAAATAGACAAGACATTTCCAACGATGGACTGCTCCATCTGCATCCTCGCCCCAAAAATGTCAGATGCGGGCAAACACCCCAACACCGAATTACTAACAAACAGCGAAGTCCAAGAGGTGAAGGGCTACATCGGAAACTTCAAAGTCAAAGTTCTCAAGAAACCAAGATACGTTACCAATGAGTGCACGGCGTGCGGCGACTGCTCAAAAGAGTGCCCCGCAACGGCGCCAAACGAATTCGACATCGGCTTAGCAACAAGACGAGCAATCTACACACCTTTTGCCCAAGCGGTGCCATCCACCTACATCATCGACAAGGACCTCTGCCTAAACAAAGACAATGTAATTACTTGCGACAAATGCATCAAGGCGTGTGAAAGAAAAGCAATAGACTTTGAAATGAAACCTGAAACTGTCGAGTTAGAGGTTGGCACAATCATAGTCGCCACAGGAGCAGACGTGTACAATCCAGCCTCATTAGTGGAATATGGATACACAAAGTTCCCCAACGTGATAACATCACTAGAATTCGAGCGCTTGATAAACGCAGGTGGCCCCTCAAGTGGTCATCTGCTTCGGCCAAGCGACATGAAGATTCCGAAATCAGTGGCGTTTATTCAGTGTGTTGGCTCTCGCTCCGAAAAGAACGGTCATCTTTACTGTAGCAACGTATGTTGTATGAACACGATAAAGGATAGTCTCCTCATAAAGGAGCACTGGCCGGAGACAAAAATCTACGTTTTCTACATAGACATAAGAGCGTACGGAAAAGGCTTCGAAGACCTATACAAGAGAGCCAAAAAAGAAGGCGTATTATTCATCCGTGGCTTGCCAGCCGAAGTAATCGAAGACAGAAAAACCCACAATCTATGGCTAGTTGGCGAAAACACGCTACAGAAGGAACTGTACAAAATCAACGCTGAGATGATTATTCTCTCCATAGGCATTGAACCACGACAAGACAGCGAAGCGATTCAGCGCCTCTTCACTCTGTCAAGAACGTCTGATGGGTTCTTTATGGAAGCCCATCCAAAACTTCGCCCCGTAGACGCCCCAACAGGAGGAGTGTTTCTGGCTGGTTGCGCCGAATCTCCAAAAGACATCAAAGACAGCGTAACACAAGCGAGTGCAGCCGCAGCCCGTGCCAGCATCCTGATGGCTCAAGGGAAAGTAACAGTTGAAGCGATCACACCGAGATTGTTGGCTGAGAAATGTCAGGTCTGTGGACTATGTAGTAGAGTTTGTCCTTACAACGCCATAACGGTGGATAAAGAAGCGAAACACGTGGAACTCATAGAGGCTGCGTGTGCAGGATGTGGCACTTGCGGTGCAGAATGCCCTTTCGAAGCGTTAACCATGCGGCATTTCACAGACGAACAAATACTTGTACAAATCGACGCAGCAACCGAACGGGATGCAGACAAAAAGATTGTGGCTTTCTGTTGCAACTGGTGCTCTTATGCAGGGGCAGATTTTGCGGGGGTCAGCCGAATGCAGTATCCAACTAACGTTCGTATAATCCGAACCATGTGTTCTGGTAGAGTTGCTCCAAAATTTGTGGAGCACGCTTTTGCTAAAGGAGCCGCCGCAGTTCTTGTTTCGGGTTGCCACTTGGGCGACTGCCACTATATAAACGCCAACTATCAAACCCAAAAAAGAACCGAAAAACTATGGAAGAAAATGGAAAGACTCGGATTAGACAAAAACCGCCTGCAACTAGCGTGGTTCACTGCTGCTGAAGGCGAGAAGTTTGCGTCTAAGATCAAAGAAATGCAAAGCATCGTGAACAGTGTAACCCGAGACGAGATAGAGAAGTCAAAGGCGATGGCGAAGAGAACAGCGGGGTGATTGCAGTGCCGTTAAGACTTTGGCGTAAACCACTGGATTCTGACAAGATTAAAGTTCCTGAAGGTGAAGTCCACATATTAAAAGACCGATGCAAAGGCTGTAGGTTCTGCATAGAATTCTGCCCAAAAGAAGTGTTAGAGCAGTCTGAAGGATTTAACGTGAAGGGAGTGCACCCACCTCAAGTGAAAAAGGGAACTGTATGTGTGGACTGCAGTTTTTGTGAAGCTGTATGCCCAGACTTCGCCATTTTCAGCGTTAAAAAAAACTGTAAGGGAGGTTGCTGAGTGGCACAGAAGAGAACAGTCCTCTCAGGAAGACATTTCATGCAAGGAGACATCGCCTGTGCTGAAGGAGCCATTGCCGCTGGATGCAGATTTTTCGCTGGTTACCCAATCACCCCAGCCACCGAAATCGCTGAGAGAATGGCTGAACGCTTACCAGAAGTGGGCGGAGTTTACGTGCAGATGGAAGATGAACTCGGCTCCATGGCAGCTGTTATCGGAGCCTCTTACGCTGGAGTGAAATCGATGACCGCAACTTCTGGTCCGGGCTTCAGTCTGATGCAAGAAAACATTGGTTTGGCGGTTATGACAGAAACACCTTGCGTTGTTGTGAACGTGATGAGAGGAGGACCCAGCACTGGGCAACCTACAAAATCTGGACAACAAGACGTAATGCAGACCAGATGGGGTTCTCACGGAGATTATGAGATAATTGCACTCGCCCCTTCTTCAGTTCAAGAAATGTTTGATCTCACAATTGAAGCATTTAATTTGTCAGAAATTTATCGGATTCCCGTGATTGTTCTCGCTGACGAAATTGTCGGACACATGTGGGAACGAATCGCTATTCCTCCGGAAAATACAATTAGACTCGTGAATCGAAAAAAGCCTCGAGTACCTCCTGAGAAATATGCGCCCTTTATGCCCGACAAAGATCTGGTTCCTCCAATGGCTTCTTTCGGGGAGGGATACCGCTTCTATGCAACTGGGCTCACACACGACGAGACTGGGTATCCTCAAACTGATAGTGCTGAAGCCCAAGAAGAACTCGTTAAAAGACTGTGCGACAAGATACGCAAAAACGCAGAGAAAATTGTTAAAGTTAGTGCACACATGCTTGAGGATGCTGAAGTGATGGTGGTTGCATACGGAACCACGTCTCGATCGGCTATGAGTGCTGTAAGAAAAGCTAGGGAAGAGGGACTTAGAGTTGGGCTCCTCAGACTGGTTACCTTGTGGCCTTTTCCGGACAAGGAAGTTTCCAAACTTGCGAAAAGGGTTCGTGCACTAGTAGTTCCCGAAATGAACTACGGACAGATCGTTCGAGAAGTGGAAAGGGTTGCAAAAGAGACTCCAGTGGTTTTTATTCCGAAATTGGGTGAGGAACCTCATAGACCAACTGAAATTCTGAACGCTATAAGGAGTGTCTTGTAGATGAGTGAAGAGTTGCACCCTCTTGAGCGTTTCTTAAGACACGAAATGATTCCCCACATCTGGTGCGAGGGCTGTGGAAACGGAGTTATTCTAAACTGTTTTGTGCGAGCCCTCGAAGAAATGAAAATTGACGTGAACAAGGTTGTTGTTGTTTCTGGAATAGGGTGCATAGGTCGCTTATCTGGTTATACAAACACCGATTCTTATCACACAACTCATGGTAGGGCTATAGCCTTTGCCACTGGAGCAAGGTTAGCCAATCCAGAATTGAAGGTGGTTGTGATAAGTGGGGATGGAGACCTCTTTGCGATAGGCGGCAACCACTTTATTCATGCCGCTCGAAGGAATGTCGACATTCAGGTGATTTGTGCCAACAACTTTAACTATGGAATGACTGGGGGACAATATGGACCGACCACTCCGCTTGATGCGTGGACCACAACAACTCCTTATGGGAACATTGAGCATCCATTTAATTTGGTTCACTTGGCTTCTGCTTCGGGAGCTGTTTACGTGGCAAGGTGGACAACCCTTCACGTTCGGAGACTCACAGAATCCATCAAGAAGATGTTGCAAAAAACGGGATTCTCCTTCATCGAGGTGATTACACCCTGCCCAGAAATCTATGGGAGACGCAACAAAATGGCGACGGGGATGGAGATGATGAACTGGTTTAAGACAGCCTCTGAAATAAGAAACCACTCTGACCCAGCCAAGGCTGAAATAACCCCAGAAAAAATAGTTGTCGGCGAATTCATAGATATCGAAAAGCCCACGTACGATTATCTTCTTCGACAAATGATAAATCGGGTTCAAGAAAAAGTTGGAGGCGAAAAGTAGTTGAGGTTAGAGATTCGAGTGGCAGGTTTTGGTGGACAGGGTATTATAAGAGTTGGATTGATGCTGGCAACCGCGGCTTGTATATATGGAGACAAAAACGCTGTGGAGACACAGTCTTATGGTCCAGAGTCGAGAGGAGGCGCCTGCAAATCCGAAGTGGTGATTTCGGATAAGGAAATCGATTTCCCAAAGGTTTCGGAACCAGATGTCTTGATAGTGATGTCGCAGGAAGCATATAACGAATATGTGGGCACATTAAAAAGAGGAGGAATCCTTCTCTTAGATTCCAACCTAGTTGTTAAACAAAGAGAAAACTTGAGTATCCGAGTTTTTGAGATTCCTGCAACAAAGATTGCGGAAGAACTGGGAAACACTATTGTGGCGAATGTGGTTATGCTTGGGGCTTTCACCTCGATAACAGGTCTGGTGAAAGTTGAGGCTATCAAAAAATCTATTCTCGATAACGTTCCTAAGAAAGCCGAAAAACTGAACATAAATGCCTTCGAAAAGGGTTATGAGTATGGGAAGTTGCTTCAAAAGAAAAAACTTGAAAATTAGCGTGTGGAGTGATGAAAATGATTGTTGGATTAATAGCTGATACACACGACTGTCTGCCTCTGATTGATAAAGCTGTGGAACGACTGAATCTGAAAAAAGTTGACTTAGTGTTGCACGCAGGAGACTACATCGCTGGGTTTTCAGTGCAACATCTCAAACCCCTAAAGGCCCCTTTAATCGGCATTTTCGGCAACAATGATGGTGATCATGAGTTGCTGCGGAAAAAGTTCAAGGAGTTGGGTGCCGAACTTCGCGGAAGATTCGCTGAGATTGTGGTTGATGGGTTAAGAATTGCAATGTTGCATGGTGAAGAAGAGGGGTTGTTAAACTCCTTAGTGAATGCGGGAAGTTATGATTTTGTAGTGCACGCTCACACACACGAAGCAAAAACATATCGAAAAGGGAAGACAGTGATTGTGAATCCCGGAGAGGTTTGTGGTTACGTTTCTGGAAAATCAACCATCGCCTTCTTAAACACTGAGACGCTTGAAGTGAAGATAATTCAGTTATAATAAGCGTGTCAATGAGCGCTTGTTCGTTTTTGCCTGATTTTCTCTATAGTTTTCTGCACTTCACTCCATCCTTCGACAACCTTCGAGTGAACTATCTCGAAGGCTTCCTTCGAATTTAGGATTTGTAGTTCTTCGCCTGTAGCCTCTCTTGAAAGGTATCTTGCAGCCCTCAACACTTCGCCGTTCAGTTGAGAATCCGTTATGTCCGCAAGATGACAAACCAAGGCTTCTATGGTTCTTGGCCACACTGGTCCTGCCTGGCCGCCATGGTGGGCACAGACTATGTGGATGAGGCTGAGGGGAAAGCCTCGACGAACCATTTCTGAAACAATTAATGTTAAATGGTCTAGACGTTCGGCTAAAGGAGTTGACTTGTAAATTCCATTCTCTTCCTCGTAAGTGAGAGTCTTGAAAATGTCGTGCAAAAGCACTCCAGCGAGCACCAAGTCAACATCCACCTTTCCCCCATAAACCCTCCTAACAACATCACTGAGAGCCAAAGCAATTCCACTGGTAGCCACGACATGCTCAACAAATCCTCCCGGATAACTGTGGTGACGAGACATGCCAGCCGGACAAGTTTCCAACGACATCCCAGTGTATAGTTTTCCATCTATTTCAATGGACGGATTCTCAATAAGAGTAGCAACTTTCTCTCGAAGCGATTCATCCTTAATCTTGTCAACAATTCTCTTGAGACGAGTTTCCAAGTTTGTTACCCACTAATCTTCTAAATCGTCTTTACCACGCAATTAAGGTTTATCCAAGCAATTTTAGATGTGCGCAAACAAAATTTCTCAGTGATGATGAAGATAAAGAAGAAAAAATAATTTTGACTCCTTTCACACAGATAGGGTCTAACACTTTTTGGAGCCCATAGCCATTAATCTCTTCTTCTCTTCATTCGCTATTCCATGAGCCTTCAGAATGGGTTCTGGAATACGTCTTCCACTTGAAAAATGCTTCACAATCGCAATGGCTCTCCTTAAAGAAACTTTGTGCCCAACACTGACGTAAACTGGCTTTCCAAAAAGAGTTTTGACCGCAGCACCAATGGTTTCTCCTTTATCAGTTATAGGCGCCCAACCCTCATCCTTAAATCCTCCAACTTTACCGCACAGCAGGCTTTTTGCAACGCCGACTGTTGGCTTGTCCATTACTAAACCCAGATGACTAGCAAACCCAAACCGAAACGGGTGTGCAACCCCTTGCCCATCAACCAAAAAAACATCTGGCTGAGTCTTCAACTTTCTTGTTGTCAAAAAAGCTGGAGGAATCTCCCTAAAAGAAAGAAGAGTTGGAATGTAGGGAAACCGTGTTTTACAACACGTCACTTGAGATTCTATTAACGACAACGAATCTGAATCTAAAACCGCCACGGCGCCAACAGAAACTCCTCTCGCATACGCCACATCCACTCCAGCCACACATCTAATCTTTCTAAGGAGTCTGTCTTCACTAATCACCTTTTTAGAGAGTCGCCGCTGCATCGCGTGTGCCTTTTTTACAGAGAATCTCGGACTAAGTTTAGTCCTCAATCCCAACTCGAACCTTAATGAAAGTTTCTATAATCGGCCTTTAGATATCAGTTGGTTTAGTTTTCCTAGTTTTCTTTCCCTTCCCAACGATTCCTTTCAACTCTTCAATAGAACGTTCCAGTGAACTTCTTCGTGCTTCCATTGTGACGTCACCTCTGGTTATTTCGATAACGCCCCTTGCGATGTCGCACTTCCTTCTCAAACCCGGAACGAGAAGATAGGCGTCGTCCATAGCCGTTATCTCAACATAAACATGCTCCATAATCTCCAGACACTTCTCTGCGGTCGTAACATCTCCTTTTCGCAGTGAGTCAAGAGACCTGCGTCTCAGTTCTCCAATGACATCCATCAATCCGAGCACATAAGGAATAGAAGGCACCATGAGTTTTCTGGGATCAGGAAATCGCTTTTGTCTAACTAAGGCGAGAAAAGCATGAGCCTCAGCGTATTCTTGATACGCAGCATCTACCATCCCTGCATACACCAAGTCTGGATGATTCTCAGAGATTTTTTCAAGCTTGGCGAAAAGTCCGCTGGCTTCCTTTAGCAACTCTTTTGCGTCGCTAAACCGCTCTTGATGAGCAAAAAGAATTGATTGTTTGGATAGGCGAGTCGCCCTCAGCATGTCTCGCCGAACTTCTTCCCTGATTTCTTCCCTCCCTTTTAATTCTGCCTGAATTCTGTCAAGAAGAGACTTCAATGACATGTCATTCACAACCTTTCCAACTATGGTGAGTGAAGCTAATACGGACTCGCGAAATCTTGTATAATGGTAGCTATAAATTTTGTTCCTTGAACAAAACCGTCTATAGTAATGTTTTCGTTTGGTGCGTGTCCCCGCGACTCCTCATGGGCGCAACCAACTGAAACTATTGGGTAACCAAGCCAGTTTCGGAACAGATGCATGGGTCCAGAGCCAGCACTCGTCGGATACACCACCGCTTTTTTACTGTAGACCTTCTCCGCGGTCTTCACCACGGTTTGAACAAACTTGTCACTAATCGGTGTTTTGACGGGTTCGGTGGAACCGTGGTCGATCACCTTGATGTCTCCGAAGCCACGAGATTTCAGGTGTCTTACTAGTTGTCTCAAGATTTTTTCTGGCATCTGGCGAGACACGAGACGAAAGTCGAGTTTCACGGTGGCTTTGTTCGGCAACACCGTCTTGGATCCTGTACCTGTGTATCCACTCAGGAATCCGTTTATTGTACATGTGGGTTTGTACAACAGTGCCTTCAAAGCGTCCAGTCCTGACACTTTGTGAAGGAAATTTTTCAATCCTAATTCTTTCTTTTCTTCTTCCTCTTCAAAGGGAATCTCTTTAAGGCACTTGATTTCTTCTTTGGAAGGAGTTTCAACGTCATCGTAGAAGCCTTCAATCAATATTTTGTCCTTCTCATTCTTCAGCGCATTTAAAGCCCATGTGAGACGCCATGCTGGGTTGGGGATTAATGGGGCATTTGCTGAGTGGACATCCCTTGATGCTCCTTTTGCCTCTAACTCTACAGAGAGCACTCCTTTGAGACCCAAGTATATTATGGGGCGCCCATGACGGTCGGTTCCACCGAATTCCCAGATCGCTGCATCCGCAGAAAAGAGGTCCTTATACTTCTTGATAATAGGTGGTAGATTGGGGCTGCCAATCTCTTCCTCTCCTTCGATGACGAATTTTAAGTTGACTGGAACTTCGCCAGTTGTCTCAAGAAAGGCCTGAATCGCCTTCAATCTTGAAATGATGTTTCCTTTGTTGTCGGATACCCCTCTTCCATAGATTTTTCCTTCTTTAATTTCGGCGCGGAAGGGGTCGCATATCCATTCTTCGAGTGGTTCTGGTGGCTGAACATCATAATGATCATAGAACAGAAGCGTCTTTTTTGACTTTTTAGCCTTTAATTCCCCGTAGATGACCGGGTTTCCCTTCTTTTCCTGAATAAACTTTGTTGAAAACCCAATCTTCTGCATCGTCTCTTCTACCATCCTCGCGCATTCTTGAATCCCCTCGTTTTTGGCTGAAACGCTTGGTTGGTTTACCAAGCGTACAAGGTCTTTAATGAAGTTCTGGTGGTTGGAGTCGATGTATTGGTAAATTTTTTCGAGTTGCATGAAAAACATTATGCATTCAAGTGCTTTAAATGAGTTTTTGAAGCTCAGCCTCTTTACGCTAATTTCACTGGTTTTTCCAAGCGACTCACCAAAACTACTCGACTTTCTGGTGCCTCATCTAGGACGTTGTAGCCCATCTCTTTAGCCAACTCGTGTGCAAAATTTTGGATTTCCCCGTGAGTTGGCATGTTTTCAAACCATAAACGAAGTCGCGAAAACCCTACATGCATGTAGGCTTTTGGCTCAACATAAGTAGGATTAGCTTTACGAATCGAACGTGCGTACAACTGTGGGTTTTTAAGGTTTAAGTGTCGTGCCAACGTTATCCGAATCACAGTTGGACACGTGAAACTCGGCAACAGAGATAAGGTTTCATTGAGATTTTCCCAAGCATTGGGTATCTGCGGTCGACAGGTATCCATAAAGTTCCTTTTGTTGAAGGCGCTAACTGAAATGTAGAGTTGTGTTGGCTCCTCGCCAAGTTGAGAAAGAGCCTTGGGTTGCGTCCCATTAGACACCAAGAAAGTAGTGAAACCTTTTTTGTGGAAAGCACGAATCAAACCGCCCAATTGAGAATACAGAGTTGGCTCTCCAGAGAGGCTAATGGCTGCATGCTTCGGAGTTAAGGCTTCCCTGTATTTTTTAAAATCAGCCTTCGGATTCGCCTTGTATCCACTTAAAAGTTTGAGTTGCGCCTTGATACAGCCCTCAATTATTTCACTTGGCTCATCCCATTCAGGCAGTTTCGTCTCTTCCCATTTGATTTCGTTGTCTCCGCTCTGAACTCGCCAGCAAAAACGACAGCGCATCGTACAGTAAAGGACGGCTGGTGTCATCTGAATGCATTGATGACTTCTTATTCCGTAGAATTTTTGTTTGTAACATGGGCGATCATGAATAAGTGCCTCATAGAGCCATCTGCAACGCTTAACAGCCGAGTGTTTTCCCACCAAATGGTATTTTTGGTTCTTTAACACTCGAAGCAGGTCATCCGAAACTAAAGACTGCACAGTGGTCACCGCAATCTCCAAACATAAAACTCTTGGACCAATAAAAACTATCTTCAAGAAACCATGTAATCAGTTAAGCGTTCAGACTAACCATCTACTTGAAACAGAATTCGACTCCTCGAAATTCCTTTACAAGCCTAATAACATCCCTTTTAACTAAGGACGGTTCTTCATCATCCACGACTACTCTTTTAATCAACTCCGCTATCTCTTGCATTTCCTCCTCTTTCATTCCCCTCCGAGTTGCCTCACAAACGCCCAATCTAACACCACAATCCGCAATGATGTTTGCCCTCTCGAGTTTTTGAACCACAAGTCGACCTTGCTTGTAACCGCCATAGTCGAGGAAAACCTGATGGGACCTCGTGTATCCTCCACTTCGACAAGAAACTGGAAAACCATGCTCATCTAAGGCTTTGCCCAAAACCTGGGCATTTCTGACAATCTGCCGAGCATACCTTTTGCCATACGCTTTCATTTCGGCAAGCGCCAACGTCAAGGCAGCTATTCGATTCCAATGCGCATTGTCTACAAAGGCTGGAAATATCCGTTTCTTTATGATTTTCCCGTGCTCTTGATCGGCAAGTATGATTCCCCCTTGAGGTCCGAAGAAGCTTTTATGAGTGGAACCGAAAAGAACCGCGGCTCCTTCTCGAAGTGGGTCTTGAAACTCTTTCCCACCGATTAAGCCGAGAACATGAGAGCCATCATACCCAACATGAATATCCAATTCACGAATTGCCTTAGTAATTTCCAAAAGAGGTTGAGGAAAAAGAAAAAGGCTCGCTCCAAAGATGATTACCTTCGGCTTTATCTGTAGAATTAGTTCTATTGCCTCATCCATTATCACGTTCATTTTTTCCTTAGAAAAAGGGAACTTGACCGTTTTAAGCTGTAAGAAATCCGATGCCCCCTTTTCCCAGATTCCTGGATAGCCCCCATCTGTTGGCGAAACACACAAAATCGTGTCCTTTGGCTTGGTGAAGCAGGCTAGGAAGATCAGGTCTGCTATATGACCTGAAAGAGGGCGCAGATTGGCGGTTTCAGATTTAAAAACCTCTTTCGCTAGTGTCTCTCCGTATTGTTCGATTTCATCAAGGAATCTGGTACCCATGTAAAATTTGTCCACTGAAGTGTATCGTTGTCCAAGATCGGAGGATAATAAGGAACGAACTGCTGGGCTCATAACGTTTTCTGAAGGAATAAGATTAACGCATTCTTCCCAACGCCATTTCTCGTGCTTCTGTACTAAACTCAATATATCATCTATCACACTTGTCACCCGAACAGGTTTTACTTTCGTAACCTAAAAAACACTTTCGATATTTTGCTTTTATCATGAAAGGCATGTGCGAGAGAACCCGAAAGCTTAAAACGTTCCTTGCCAAAAATGTTGACATCACAAATGTCAGAAGAACCATGGAAACTTAGTCGAGGGAAAGCAGTGCGTACAAAAATATTAAGAAAAGAGAAAATTATAACAACCTTTGTAATAGTGCTTCTTATAACAACGTTTGCAACAGTCTTTATACCTCAAGCTAAAGCAACTCCGACAAGTATCGCTTCGATAAATCCGGAAAGTGGACACGCAGGAGACACGATAAGAGTCGTTGGAGAAATCGACACAACGAACGGAACATACAAAATTTTCTTTGACGAAGAGAAAGTGCAGAATGGAACGGCTTCAAACAGAACTGTCAACGCCACATTCCTTGTGCCCCATCGCCCAAAGGGCAACTACACTGTAAGACTACATGATGAAACCACGGATTATAGCGATACCAGAATGTTCTCTCTTGAAACCGCCTATCTCATAGAAGCAGTTGTGCCGCCTTCACCAAAACAACTTCAAGAGGGGCAGTCCACAGAAATCAGAGTTAACGTGACTGGTGGAGAAGAAAACACCTGTTACTGGGCGAACATAACCATCGCTGACCCGTCAAATGTAGTTTTCTATAATGACACAGTTCAACTCACTAACACCACGGATATAGGCGACGGCTGGGGAAGCAGTTTTTATCCCAGAGATTTCGGCACCAACGCCCACACAAACTTAACTGGACTGTACAAAATAGCTTTCAATGACACTCTCGCAACAGGAAACTTCACAGTCGGTCTGACAAACGCCACACAATACCATAGATTTCAAGTTGTTCACATCCAAGCCACAAACTACACCATACCCAACGAAAGCGTTTGGATCAACATAACACTCAGTCAAGAAACTGCCTTCTCGCAAAATGTGTCCACGGTGGACGGCGTTGTTAACGCAAGTTGGCAAATTCCCGCATTTGCCACGTATGGGACCTACACAGTGACCATAACCAACTCTACTCCATTACACACCACCAAATCAGTACCTGACACTCAAAACTTCACTGTTACAAGAGTTGTATTCCTCTGTCAAATTCAGATCAGAAACCTTGACAACGAAAATGTGAGCGGCATAACCGTTGACGCTTATCTCCCCGTTATAACCACTCCAATTGCTACAAGAACCTCTGATAGAGATGGTTTAACAGAATTTTCACTCGAGGCTGGCAACTACAGTTTCAAAGCATCATTAAACAATGTTGAAATCGGAAACATATCTGTCTTGTCTCTCTTAGAAAACACCACGGAAATCTTGGTATGCCGACTTGCTCATATCAGAACCAGTGTTAAAGATGTTGACCAAACTCCGCTCCCTTTCATAAACATAACCTTCATATACGAATATACGACGACAGACAACAAAACGATCTCAGTAAAAGATTCTTTCGAAACCAACAGCACAGGAATCGTGGTTTTTCCCAACACATTCACTAACATAAGTTACGTTATTGAGGCACGACGTTATGATTATCTCTTTAACACAACGACAATTGAAAATCTTACCACTTCACTCTGGGTCAATGTGACCTGCCCCACTCGGTCTCTGTTCATTCACATACTAGGTTCAGACGAACATCCCCTCGAAAATGCCCAAGTAACCGTACATGAATGGAGCAGTGAACGCCTTATGTTATCAGAAACGACAAACGAAACAGGAAACATTATCGCAGAACTTACATTTGGAAGATACAAGATAACAGCCAGCACTTATAGCACAGACTTCAAAGAAATGGTTGTTCTAAACAAAACCATTTTAGACCTAACCGAAGACCAATTCCTAGCGATTCACTGCAAGATCTTTGGCGTTGCACTCTCTGTAAAAGTTGTCGACTATTTCGAACGCCCAATCCCAAATGCCATGGTGGATATTGAACGAAAAAGTGAACAAGGATGGATGAATATTGAGCCGTCTCCCAAGACAGATTCGGAAGGAATAGTTTCACTACCCAACATCGGCGGAGATTATCTGATTTCCATTTATGCAACCGGAAGTCTTGATGAAACTATAACTATGAGCTTGGCAACTTCTCAGCAAGTAGTGATTAGATTAGACAAATACGTGCTTGTCGGTGGATATCTGGTTGAAACCAGCCAATTTATCACTTATATTTCGCTTGTTTTACTAGTTGTAGCGTTTGGTTCATCTCTCCTATACAAAAGGTATGTAAAGAAGAGTACCAAGAAGAAAACAACACCAGAAGAAGTTAGTAAATAAAGAAAAGTTTTAATATCCTCTGTTTCATTCATAATAATAGATAGACCCAGTTTCTATGAACCTTTCTTTTTCAAGCGGGGTGTGTTCAAATTGACCGAAATAAAATATTGTTCCCCGAAATGTAGCTTGTTCCGATGTGGCAAAAATGCCGTGACGTACCGTGGAAACAACGTATGGTGCCAGTGGACAGAAGAAGAATGCGAAGTTTCTAATTGCAGCTATGCCACCTGCACAAAAAGGCGTCTCCTACCAAAAGGTGTTTGCGGAGAAACCGTAAAACGAAAGACGACCGAAATCGAACCAGAAGCCTTAGGACCTGGAGTGAAACTCAAAGGAAAAGCTCTGAGGAAGATAGGTGAAAAAGAAATCTTCTAACCAACCATTAACCCAAAATATCTCTTTATTTTCTCTCTCTGACTGAATTTTGGTTGACTCTTAGTTTCTATCGAAAGCCTTTAGAAAGAAGAGCACTCCAGAAGGCATGGGGATGGTAGTTGATCACTGTGCTAGCTGGAGGTGTAGGCGCAGCAAGATTTCTTCAAGGTTTAGTTAAAACAGTTCCAGAGGAAGAGATAACGGTTATCGTTAATACGGGAGATGATATTCAGCTCTATGACTTGCATATTTCTCCTGACCTTGACATAGTCACATACACATTGGCGGGTATAGTGAACAAAGAAAAGGGTTGGGGAATCGACCAAGATACATTTCATTGCCTTAAGATGCTTAAAGGGTATGGACAGGAAACATGGTTCAACCTCGGCGACAAGGATTTTGCCACACATATCTACAGAACTTACCTCCTAAAGCAAGGGCTTCCTTTATCTGAAGTTACCGACACGATTTGCCAAGCATTAGGGCTCAGGTTAAAGATTTTACCGATGACTAATGAAAAGTTTGAAACCAGAATTATGACAGATAAGGGCACCTTACATTTTCAAGAGTACTTGGTGAAGAGGCAGGCGAAAGACAACGTAATCAATGTCTTGTTTGAAGGCTCAAGAGAAGCAAAGCCGGCGCCAGAAGTGGTTGATTCAATCTTAAACGCACGCTTGGTTGTTGTTTCTCCCAGTAACCCTATTGTTAGCATAGGCACCATCCTTTCTGTAAAAAATGTTAGAGATGCCTTAAGAAAAACCAAGGCAAAAGTCGTCGCAGTGAGTCCTATCGTTGGTGGAGCCCCAGTAAAGGGTCCTGCAGATAAGTTAATGAAGGGATTGGGTTTGGAAGTTTCCGCCTATTCGGTTGCTCGCCTTTATCAAGACTTTATAGACGCTTTCATCATTGATCACGCAGATCGAAATGAGAAGAGAAGAATCGAACAACTCGGGTTGCAAGTGGTTGTAACAAATACGATAATGAAGACTCGAGCGGATAAGGTTAAGTTGGCTGAGATCGTTTTGAAATTGATAGCGTAAATGAAGAATCTCCTATATCATTCTATCTCATTCGTGGTGCGTTAGGTATGCGTGGGGGAAGGTGTGTGAGTTCCTTCATAATTGTGCCGGTCAAAAGGTTGGATATGGCGAAAAGTAGACTTTCGCCTCTCTTGTCTGTTAATGAAAGGAAACAATTTTGTCTTGAAATGCTGAAAGATGTACTGACAACAATCAAAATGGCAAAGTATATTCGACAAACAGTTGTGACAAGCAGAGACAAGACAGCACTTCAGCTTGCGAAGGATTTCGATGCGTTGTCTTTCAAAGAAAGCGAGCTTGGCTTAAATCAAGCTGTCTTAGAGGTTATCAACTGGTGCATTCGGAAAGGAGCCTTGTCCGCACTTATTCTTCCCGCTGATATTCCTTTGGTTACTCCTCTGGATTTAAATAGAATCCTTTCCTCAAGAGAAGATTCTGGTGTGGTCACATCGCCATCTAGAAGTGGTGAAGGAACTAATGCTTTGTTGCTTGCTCCCCCAAATATAATTCCGACATTTTACGGTCCTTATAGTTTTCGAAGGCACATGGAAGAGGCTCAAAAAAGGGGAATAAAAATCCGTGTGTTACGGTCTTCTCGAGTTGCCTTGGACATCGATACAGTTGAAGACTTGACAACCTTTCTTTCATTTAAAGCTAAGAAAACATATTCGTACTGTTTTTTGAAGGAAAAAGGTGTTCGTGAGAGATTAGTTTCTTGAAGAAAGATTGATTTTGAGGTCTGATACTAAGGTGCACCGTTTATTGAGTGCTACTTCGCTGGCACACGTTTCACAACGGGTGGTCTTATCTTCTTGAGGACCCGATATCCACAGAAAGTGCATTTTATTCTGCCACCTCGCAACTCCAACTCCTCTGATGACACATTGGCGCCACACCTCACACATTCGTATGCGATTCCTTGCGGGGGTTTCTCAGACATTTACTGTCCTCTGAACTTAGTAAGCATGGTTCAGGGACAATTTAAGTGTTTCTTGGTTGATTCCGACTGTTAACCCATTTTCTCTTGAGGATAACGCTAAGAAAAATAATTTTGTTCTTCTTCTCCTTCTTCTTCTCTGTTTGATAACGCTAAGAAATTTTCGGTTTTTCATCAATTTAATGAGGTGTAAGTGATTTTGGCTGTCTGATCTTGAAATGAATGCTATTCAGGGTTTTGTTTGGGCTCTGTGTTTTGATAGGAGTTGAGAAGTCTTTTTTCAAGACTGCGTTGTGTGTGCGTGTGGGAGATCTAGTCTATAGAGTGGAGGATTGTGGGTTTGGGTGTTGTTTGCGCAAAAGTTAATCTTGTACGTATTTTCTATGAATTATCAGGGTCAAAGGGCTTCTGAAGCAGTCTCTTCAAGTATTTTGCGCCACATTGATACTGCTTGCTTGTGTGTGATGTTTTCTCTAAGCCAAACCGCAGAATGTTCTGAAATCTTAGAAAGCAAATCTCTCTTATCTAAGAGGGAGATTATCTGAGTGGCCAGGGTTTCTGGGGTTCGGTTATTCAAGATGAATCCGAGAGTGTTCTTCTCGATAATTTCAGCAAACGCTCCAACCCTTGCTATGAGGACTGGTGTGCCACAGGCTAATGCTTCTAGAACCACATGTGGGGGCCCTCCTTCACTATACGAGGGGTGTACAAGTAGCATCATGTTATTGTAGTGATATGGCATATGATTGTGTGGAACACTATGGAAGTGCTTGACACACGTTTTGTGCGACTTTAATAATTCCTCTATGGCTTTTACTATTTGTTCGGTTGGGCTGCCTATTAATACAAACTTCACATCTGGGATTTGTTTGGTTATGAGTGGGATAGCCTTTATTAGGTGTGACGCACCTTTGAGAACCGATAGTTTACCCACAAACCCCACGATTGGTTCTCTTTCATCGTATCTCTTTTCCACTTTGAATCTGGTGTAGAAATCTGATGAGGGAAAATTCCATGCAAAACCTAACTTACTGTGTAATCTTGGAAATGGGTGTTCGTCTACTAGATGTTTTGATAGAAGAACAATTCTGTCAACGAGTCTGACAGCAGCGCTTAAACTTGCAAGCCCATAGGCAGAAAAAAGTTTTTCCTTCCATTTTCTGGAAAGTCTCATATTCCAATTTAGCAGGTAGTGCCTTGACCCGCCTATAAAGTCGAGTGTGGGAATTTTAAGAATTTTTGCCAATATCATTACGTGAAGAGGGTAATCAATTGTTTGTGAAAAAAGTATCAGGTCCATGCGATTGTTTATGACCGATGAGATGGTGTAAAGCATCGAATAGACATGGCTAATAAGAATATTAGGTAGATATCGCCTCGTTAGTGGTAGTGAAAATAACATCTTTTCTCTCTTAATGTCTCTCAGAACAAAGGCCTGTCTCAAAGTTCCCATTATGAAGACTTGGTCGACAACTTCATTCAGTATGCTGACAAGGGAGCGAGTTGCCGGACTGTCTATGTAGGGAGTAACTATCATTAATCCTTTTAAGGGCAAATCTGCTCTCCTTTATGTATAAGGTTGTTTCGCCTGCTATAAATATAAAATGTGCTTGGATAACGTGATAGTATGGCTATAGTTGGGTTTTATTCTCCTTATAAACCAGGAAAAAAGGTTCCGGCGCCTCTTGAAAAGCCTCGGGCTGATATCGTTTATTTCAAATCCCCATGGACAAACGTGGGAAACGCCTTCATAGACATAGGAGCTATGTTCCAGTTATCAGAGGCACACCCTCAGCACAGAGTCCACGTCATCGGTGGAGGCATGGCTAACATCTTAATAAACTACATGACTCTCAAAAAAGCCAGAAAAATACGTAAGCTCATGCCTACAAAAGCTGTAAAAATGCTTAAAAAAACGTTAGGTAGTCGCTATGACACCTTTCGTGACTCTCTTTTGGGGGTTGAGTATTCTGCGGGTTTCTCCTTTGAGCTTATAACTGCTGTCAAGGCAGAATATGTTGTGCTGTCAGGTGTCGCGCTTAGTAGATGGTTTGTAAGTTTATATAAGGATGTACTGGTTGCCCTGAGCAAAAAAGGCTCCAAGATAGTGTTTCTCGGGGGTGGTGCAGTCCAATACACTGATGATGAAGCAAAGTTTGTTGGAGAGTTTTTGAAGGAAGTCGAGCCCTACGCGATTGTAACAAGGGATTCATGGAGTTTTAATCGTTATGGCAGTTTTGCGAGACACAGCTACAATGGCATAGATGCAGGTTTTTTTGTAGGCGATGCTGTTAGCGCTAAGGATGTGAAATTAGACCTACCCAAGTATGTGATATTCACCTTTGATAAAATTCCAGAGCCCAAGATAGATACGGAACTTATGGTGATAAGGCTTCACCATGCGTCTGGAATCTTCACTGACCTTGGTTCTCTGATGACTGCCAAACCAAACACGTTCGTTTCAGATTCGCCTTATGACTATCTGCTTCTTTACGCCAATGCAGAAGAGGTTCACACAGACCGTGTTCACTCATGTGTTGCAGCATGCGCCTATGAAAAACCATGCCGTCTCTATCTAAAGAGCTCTAGAGTCAGGCTATTCGAGAGGATAGGTGTGGACCCGTTTGAGAAGCTTGTTAAACCAGAGAGTGGAAAGCTTAGACGTGAAAAAGATAACCAGATAAAGTTTCTTAAGGGAATCCTCGACCTGGAGGGTCAACGATAATGGCGCCCACTAATTTGAAAAAAACGTCTACTCTTGGTTCTAGCAAACCTCATAACGATGTTAAAGAACAGCATGAACCAGTATCAAATGCGTCAACTATTGGTGTTCACACAGAAATGGTTTGGGAAACCTACCCCTTATTGATAGACTTTGTCAGAAACTTCCGAACTGTACTCTTTGTTCTGACGCCAGCAAACTATGACTATGCTAAGGCGTTTTTTGGGTTTCGAGGTTCCCAGAAGGAATTTTCAAACAATCTAACCGAAAAATACAAAGAATTGGCGAAGTATGCAGGGATAGAGCTACATTTACATGTGGGCTTATTTCCTGAATTTTTACCTCTGGACGAAAAGCGAAGTATGTTTAAGGATGCTCTTCAGTGGGGAGAACAACACGGTTTCCGATTCAAACGTGTTGCTTTTGGATGGTGGAAATACGATTCCGAGTGCTTGAAGTTATGTAATGAAATGGGGATCAAAGTCACCGAAAGAGGCGCATACCCTCATATCCATGACTATGACTTGCTGTTCTTCAAAAGACACGAGGCGTTATCGCGAGCACTGAAAACAAAATCAACAACCCTTTTTGCGATGAAATTTATGATGGAGCAAGCAAGATGGTTTCTCTTCTTTCTTAAACGTAAGTCCTTAAGGAGATACCTTTCGACATACTCCTATACATGGGGAGGCTGAGCGGCTAATCCCCTATTAAAGTTATAAAGTTGTTGTGCTAACAAGAACCATCTGAAGTGTATACCCATTCAAACAATCTTTAAGCTAGAAGCAGTTGTTTCCAAATCAAAGAGGATTCCTAAACCTTTAAGCAACACTGACAGCAATTTTCTAGTGGGGCACCGTGCACAAAAGGGGAACACATGAGAACCCTAGACATTGGTTGCGGGTTTCTGAGAGAGTATCACAAGAAACGGGAAGGAATTGGAGTTGACATTCAGAGAGGATTCTGTGATATTGTCGCAGACGCAGAACATCTCCCTTTTCGAGACGAGGTGTTTGAAAAAGTCTTGATGTATGCGCTTCTGGAGCATTTGACTCATCCAACGAAATGTTTGAGCGAGGCAAAAAGAGTGGGAAAACCCAACGCAAAATATGAAATGACGTTTCCATTAAATCCGCAGAGAAGAATAAACTTCAAGCATGTTTTTTTAGAATTTCCTTTTAGTCTCAAGAGGGCTGTAAAGATACTAAACGAGTTACAAAAGGATAGAAGTGAGGCTTTGAGTCATAAATCTAAGATAACTCCTGACTTAATAGGGTCGTTTCTAAGTTTAGAAGAAGTCAGAAATATGGAGCATCCTCACGCTTGGTTTTGCGGAAAAAAGGGGAGAATTCTCTTAAAACTATTCTCTGGCAGAACCATCTTGCTTAAAGATCAAGGGTTATACATAGAAGCAAGAAAAAAACCGAAGTGAACAAGCAGTACACGCTAGGATTTTAAAGTTTTTAGGAATGAAACAACATCAGCAAATAGTCTTCTGAACCATGAACTTGTCAAGTAGAGTAACACAAAGTAGCTACAACCTACAGCCAAAAGTATGAAGACATTGGCTAGCATCGTTAAGAAGCTGCGTGATAATACGAGATGTTGCCCACAAAGAAAAACAAATAGCACTGAAAAAACGGCTGAGAACACAACCGATGCTATAGTCTTTAAGTCAATCTCAATCGGCACTCGACTTTTTCTGGCAAGCACACCCAAATACAATAGGTAAATCACTGTTCCAATTATATAGATCATGTACCAGAGGAAAACCAGCTCAACCGGAGAGCTCATGAAGGCTTGAGAAATCCAAGCGATTAATGGTAACACCACTGCCGGCAAAGCCCAATAGCCAACCCCCACCGTGAATAACGTGCTCTTAACATAAGCACGTAATGTCGTTTTTTGGTTTAAATCGATTTTTTCGGTCCCTGTCAATGCAGTGTTGAGAATTGAAGCGCATATGGTGAGAAGGGCACAGGCTGCGGCAATTCGAAGTGTGTTGCTGTTAATAAGATACTCTATTCTAAGAAGAGCTAGTAGGTGATCCGCTGACGCAGTGACGCCTAACACCGCTGGAACCCCCAAAAACATCACTAGGTTGATAGATTCCGTTAAAGTACGCTTGACATCTGTTTCTTCGGGAGAAGACAGCAAGGATGGATACAAACCAATGGCAACTAGTCCAACCGAAGTGATTGCTTGCATATACAGTTGTACTACCCGATAGTGGGCCACAGCCTCAGAACTCCCTGTAGTCATAGCTACTATCATCACGTCCAGTTGAAGCAGTATAAACGCCGTAATCTCAATCAGCGGTATCCAACACTTGGATAGCCAGTCCTTAACTAACTCCAACTTCACTTTGCCCTTCGAGATAGCACCATGCATAACCCATCTGTAATGCAAGACTCTCACTATCATGTAAAATATGGAAGCTAATATTATCCCTGTTAACTCCAAGTTTAACACTATAAGAAGCAAATAACCTACTACAACCTTAACGATGGTAGCTGTCAGATCAGATAAATGCAAATGTTCCGGCTTAGTTCCCCGAGCTGCAGCTTGGTAGGACGAGCTGCTGAAACTAAAGAGTATATACGCTGAAAACAAAATGAAGTACCAGTAGTTTGCGTTTAGTCTGTTAGCTACTGGCACTCCTATAACAGCGTACAGCACAGTGAATATGACTCCAAGTATGAAACTTATGTTAATACCTGTCCGTGCAGAGTCATATTTCCCTCTAGCGCTATCCCTTGTTATCCAGTAGGAGTATACAGAAGGTATCCACATTGCGAAGTATGAAGAAAGGACTCCCATAGTGCTCCATATGCCATAATCATTGATGCTAAGCCTTCTAGTGACCATTACCGTAAATGCGAAACCAATAGCTGTAACAGCTAGGCTACTACCCAAGGCTATGAAGCCAGAATACCGCAATCGTATCTTAGTAGCTGACATCTAATTACTCCTTTATCGACATGATGCTTTGTCGATGTACCATTTAACGAGTTTCGATAGACCATCGTTTAGAGAAAACTTGGGTTCATACCCCAAGAGTCTTCTGGCTTTACTAACGTCAGCGTAACTATGTCGGATGTCACCTGTTCTTGGTTTCTTGTATATGGGTTTAAGGTTTGTTTTACTCATGATTTTCTGAAGTGCCTTAGCTAATTGATTCACAGTGGTAGCTAACCCGGTGGCGATGTTAAAAACTTCACCTACTGCCTGCTTTTCCACTAAGGCAAGCATGCTCGCATCTACGATGTCTTGAATGTTTACGAAGTCTCTTGTCTGCTCCCCATCGCCATAAATTATAGGAGGCTGGTTACCTAAAAACTGGTTTATGAAGATGGTTATCACTCCGCTGTAGGGACCATATGTTTGTCTTGGACCGTAGACATTGAAGTAGCGTAAGCAAACAGTTTCGAGGCCGTAAACCTCATAGAAGACTTTTACGTAGTTCTCGGCAGCGAGCTTAGAAACTCCGTATGGAGAGATTGGCTGAGGGGTCAAATCCTCAGGGTGAGGCAAAGTCTTGGTTTTTCCATAGACAGCGGCAGAGGAAGCGTAGATGAAACGTTTCACATCAGAATCTATGGAGGCTTTAAGTAAGTTCAAGGTTCCAGTTACGTTTACTTCATTTGTTAGAAGAGGGTTGTTCACCGAGTCAGTCACATTTGTGAGAGCAGCCTCATGGAAAACGGCGTCTACATCCTGCAGAGTTTTTTTAACTAAATTCAGGTTTCGAATATCGCCCCTTACGAAATGGAAAGCCTTTCTACCCTGATGGCGAGCCACGTTTTCTAGTAAACCAGTACAAAGATTGTCTATCACTGTGACTTCGAAGTCATCAGTTAGAAGTCTATCAACGATGTGGCTTCCTATAAATCCTGCTCCGCCAGTCACAAGAATTCTTGAATACCGACGCTGCATGAGGCTCACACTTGAGGTTTGGATGTCGGTTTAGTCGATGCATTCACTTAAAGTTTTAATCATTTCCTTAGCGTAGAGGTCCCATTTGAAGTTCTTAACAACATATTCTCTTGCAGCCTTGCCCATGAGTTTAAGGCGTTTCTTGTTTGACAAGGCTTCTTGAATTGTTTCTTTGAGCTGTTGGTCATCTCCTGGTTCAATAAGCCATCCAAATTCCTTTGAAACAACCCATGGTATTTCGCCGACCTTGCTTGCGATGACAGGTTTTTCGCAAGCAAATGCTTCAAGTATGGCGTCAGGTAAACCTTCGCTAAACGAAGGTGAGACTAACAAGTCGGCTATATTGTAGTAATATGGCATCTTATCACGTTTAACGATTCCTAGGTAGTGAACATTTTCTGGGAGTCTCCCTATTCTTAACTTAGTGATTCTGTGTGCACGTGCTAGTCCCAATATGAAAAAGTGGACGTTCTTTAGAGAATTTGCTGCTTTAATCAGGGTAGTTGAACCCTTTCCGGGTACAAAACCTCCGATGAATAGAATGACCTTTGGAAATGGCTTTTCCACGTTCATAGGTTTAAAAATATCAGTGTTTACGCCGTGGTAAACGATTTTAACCTTCGACGGGTCAACACCCCATCCCAAAACGAGGTTTCGCAACTCATGTGATATACATATTATGCGTTTTGCTCTAGTCACAGCTAGTTTTGTTATAAAATTGGCTAGGGCTCTTCTGAAGAGGTTATAACGTTGGATCACACGTAGTTCAACCTCGTTGGTTCTAAACCTGAATGCAAAGGGGGTTCTTGATAGGGCAGAGGTTAGCAAGCCAGTTAACTCATAGTATGAACTATCAAATATGTAGAGCAGATCTATTCCGTATTTTCGGCAAATCTTGAACGCTTTTAGGGCAGTAGGCGGGGCAAGGAGAAGTGTCGAAAAATGAATCATTTTTGGGAGTTTGAGGTTATGGAAAATAATGGATTTTTCTTCTAGTTTCCCCTCAACATGGCAGAGATGAAACTCTTCAGCGCTTCTAGCTAGCATTTGAAGAAAAGGTGGGTAGCGTCTAAGCGGGTTAAGATCTTTAATGAAGCTGAGAATACGCACATTCTTCCCTCAAAGTGAATTATTCAAGGCATGGCGTACACTTGGAATTATCGGTGTTGCAAGGTTTCATTAAACGTGTCTCCATAAGGAGAAAAACTTGATTACCAGACAAGCTAGAGCAAATCCTACTCCGAACTTAACAGATTTTAGCAATGGTACTAAATGCTCCCTTAATGGGCGTGCTGTTCTGAATTTTCTAAATCTATTCGGATATCTTTTCCTCATTTCACTTTCACTTTCTCGATACCATCTTTGTTGACGCCATATACCCTTAAGACTCGTTAGATGTTCGTCATCATGATAAACCTTGTTTTTCTTATCTACTTTAATCTCGTATCCTAGTTGCTTAACTCTGTATGATAAATCGTTGTCTTCTCCTGTGGTCAGCGTCTCGTCAAATCCGTTCACTTGTGTGAAAACATCTCTTCTTATGGCCATGCATCTTGAAGGAGCGAAATCATAGTGTATTTCCATATGAAGATAGTGAAAGGCTCGACTTACAATTTTTTCTGTTCCGTCACTGACGATTATGCTGTATATGCCGACTTTAGGATTTTTAAATATGTTTATAACTTGATTTAGCCAAGTTTTTTCAGGGTAACAGTCAGAATCTAAGAAAGCCAGTATATCTCCACGAGCACTTTTCGCTCCGTAATTTCTTCCGATGCCCGGAGCACTTTTTTTATGATATGGCTCTATTAAAACGGTCGCTCCGTGTTTCTTTGCAATGCTTCTAGTTGTGTCGGTTGAATTGGCGTCCACTACCATGACTTCTAATGGAGCGTACATTTGGTCAAAAACAGATCTTAGGCACTTACCAATAGTTCTCTCAGAATTTTTAGCAGGTATTATTACTGAAATTTTTGGCTTTTTCATAGCAATGCTTCCACATCTTTATTTCCATAATCGCTCCTCGATTATTTTTCTGATTCGCTGTTCAAAAATTGAGGCATCAAATTCCAAGGCTTTAGCCTGTGCCCTTTCACTTAATTTGGACCATAACTCCTCATTTTTGAGTAAATTGTCAATGTGTGTGGATAATTGCGGTAAATCCTGCCAAGTGAGAGCAATGTTGTCTAAGCATTCGGCTGGACCGCCTATGTAATATACGATGGGAATACAACCAGCAGCAGCTGCTTCAACTACTGATATTCCGAAGGGTTCAGCGCAGAGATGAACATATGCTTTCGCCGAAGCAAATTCCTTTTCAAAGGGTTTCTCTCCACTTTTTATTGTGAGGTTCTCTGGAAGGTGCATGCACAAATTTTCATAATAATCTCTATGATCTTTGCTTATCTTTCCAATAATTACAAACTGGATGTTTGGGAGTCTTTCGGCGATCTCTGAAAATAGGTGGAGACGTTTCCAAGGCACGAACACGCCAACTGTTACCACTTTATTTTCACGTTCTGAGTAGCGTCGATTAGAATAGAATTTTTGAACGTCTACTGGTGGATAAACTACTAATGGTTCGATTCTTAAATATTCCTTGATTTTTCTTGCCGTAAATTGGGAGTTTGTTAATGCTAAACTTATCTTCTTGATTCTTTTACGAATGAAGAATCTCATCGTTGCATAATAAACGGATGAGATGAATGAATGTTTCTTCTCTTGGAATGGAGCAGCTAGAGTTGGATAATGAATGTAATTGATTAATGGTATGTGAGTAGGAGCATCCAAGTAGGTTTGTTGGGTTTCAATCAGCAAGTCATAATTATTGCCTATTTCGTGGATTAAACGGTTTATCTTTCGTGTGTAATTTAGCCATTGGGGTGCTATAAGATGGTGATAGAATGGCTGAAAACTTGGGCACCTTATCCATTCTACTTCTGGTGGCTCTATATCAAAGGCTTTCCTAAAATCCTCTGGATTCCAAGAATCAGATATTAGACTTAACTCATTCTCTTTTAAAGCCTTCAACATATGAATTAATACACATTCTGCCCCACCCAACACGCTCAATCTCGGATGAACAAATAGAATTTTCAAAGTTATTGCATCCAACGTTACAGTATCAAGACATCTCGCGAGTTTTTTGTGTTCTAGTTTTATCGTTATTCTGAAGCAAAGAATTTTCGGATCTCGTTTTGAGAAGAAATCTTAACCAGTGATGATAGCCTAGCATCCGTTCCAGTAGTTTATATCCGAATCTAAGTAGATCACCGATCAACCATAACTTATGGAGCATGTACTTCCTTGCGTGCGGGCCTTTCCAATCCCTTAAGGCGATCCATTCTGTGAGAGCGCAGCTTTCAACTTCAAATCTATGTTTATAAAGTATTTTGACCCAAGTTTGTTTGTCCTTAAGGCTGACATGAGTTTTGTCAGGCTTGTGATATCGTCCATCCGGTGTTGTTACGTATAAGCGACCTCCAAGTTTAAGAACTCTTCGCACTTCCTTCAAAACAACATTATAATTACGTAGATGTTCAATTACTTCGATCATTGTCACAAGGTCAAAGCAGCCATCTCTGAATGGAAGCCCAGTCTCAACATCACTTAATATTAAAGAATGTCTGGCCTCTCTAGACTTATTCAAGGCATACTTGCTAATATCAACTCCGAATGCTTCAATTCCCAAGCTTTTGAATCCAAAAACGAGAAAACCCATTGCACACCCTATATCAAGCACAAGTTTCGGGTTTAGAAAGGAAAGCGCCCTCGCAGTTGTAACAAGGCGAGGCTGCTCTTCTTCATATGGAACTGCTAAATCTCCATACTTCTTAAAATATTTCTCGTTATATATCGCATATCTTGCCTTTCTGTCAGTGCCCGATTTTTGCATATCGTACTTTGATGTTATAATTCCATAATTCACTTTGATTTCTCCTTTCTTCATGTGGTCTCTAGTGTATCCACAGCCAACATCAAGGGAATACAACATCCACCGCCTTAAATCGAATTAAAATCCTTTACTATAAGATGGGCGTAAGCCTTCAAATTAACATTTCCCAACTTATTTAATCTTCTCTATGTGCCCTATACATTTTGGAGTTAAAGCAACTAGGTCGGCTTCGAGCTTCTGACCATCTTCCAATACCTTATCATCCTGCAGAACATTCTTATGAAGAAGCTTCAAAAAGCTCGCTTTTATAGATCTTGATGAGGTATTTACACTTAACCCAGAAAGAATCATAACTTGTAAGGAAATCATGACAGAAAGTTAGAAACAAGAAATAATTCTTTGAAAACTATTTAATTTTTTAAGACCAAAAATCTATAACTTTATCTAGTCCACGATCAAGAGGAACTGTGCATTTCCAGCCTAGTGTTGACCTAATCTTTGAAGAATCTAATACAATGTAAGGTTGATCAGAAACAAAAGGACGATAGGGATAACCAGGTGGATACTTTCCGAATGATATTCTACTTTTATTGTATCCTATTTTATCTGCTATTTTTTCTGCCAATTCTCTGTTACTTATCCCAACCCCCGTACCTACATTAAAAACATTACCTTTAGCTTCTTCCTTTTCCATAGCAAGCAAATAAGCATTAACATGATCGTCTATATACATATAGTCCCTAATAGAATCAGGTGCTCCAATGTAAACTTTATTTCCCTTTAACATTTCAGTAACTAAATATTCAACAATAAAACTTTTGTCAAATTTTCTTCCATACGTATTTGTTGGCCTTAATATGACCCCATTTAGATCATAGGTTTGGGACATCATTCTTACATATATATCTGCGGCAGCTTTGCTCGCAGCATACGGACTTATTGGTCTAAGTGATACTTCCTCTTGAATTGGTTCTTTCTCTTGTATACCATAAACTTCTGCTGTTGAAGCAAAAATCAATTTTCTGGTTTTAGGATCAGGAAGTTCTAGCATTGCATGTGCAACATTCATTGTACCGTAAGTATTTGTTTGCTCGTATTCAAATGGACGTTCAAACGAATCACGAACTGGTGTTAATGCAGCAGTATGCATTACTATATCGGGCTTTGATGATTTAAGTGTATGCAGAACAGAAGAATAATTGGTTATGTCAGTCGTAAGCATTGTTATATCATTTAAATATTTTTCTAATACTCTAGGGTCTCTACTTGCAGACCGTCTGACAGTACCATAAACATCATAACCTTTCTTAACTAGTTCAGCTGCCAAATGGCTACCTACAAATCCAGTTATACCTGTTATCAAAACTGTTGACATTTATTCAACCCATCCCATAAGCTTTAGCTCTTCTTGAGCCCCGTTCAAATCCTTAACAGTATTTACTGTAAACCATCTTTCATCTGTCCTTAGCTTATAGGCTTTGATCAAGCCTTTCTGTGCAAGTATAGGAAAAGTTATCGATTCTATCGAACCTTTTTCTGGTAAATATTGTTTTATTTTATGATGGAAGACATATATTCCTGTGCTAACGAATTTATCATTAAGAATTGGCTTTTCTCTAAAACCGATTATACTGTCATCATAAAGATCTACAATTCCATAAGGTGATTTCAACGGCGAAATAGCTATTGTGGCTACAGGTTTTGTTTCTAAATGAAACTCCATCAATTTTTTAAGATTTAAATTTGTAAGTTCATCACCATTCATTGCAATAAAATTACTAGCATTCACATAGCGTTGAACAGCCAATCTAAATCCTTCACCAGTTCCTCCCTCTACTGTGTGTTCACTAAAAGTTACATTTAAACCAAAGTCTTTTTTCTTTACATATTCAATAATTTTTTCTTTTTTATATGCAACACCAAGAACCACGTTTTGTATATCATATTTTTTTAACCAGTTAAGTGCCCAATCCAAAATTGGTTTGCCACAAATTTCTATCAACGCTTTCGGAGTATTGTTTGTGAAAGGGCGTAAACGAAGCGCCTCTCCTCCGACAAGCATTACTGCAGTATTAATCTTTCCGTCCATTTTGATCAAATCAAATATGTATGCTTAAATATTTAAATGACCTCTTACAAAATTTATGATAACGATAGGAATACCTGCGTACAACGAAGAAAAGAACATCAAAAAATGCATTAGAAAAATTTTGGATCAGAATTTGAAGATACCCTTTGAAATAGTAGTTATAAGCTGTGCTTGCACCGATAGAACAGAAGAGATTATATCACATTTGAGTAAAAAAGACAAGAGAATTAAATTAGTATCATTTAAAGAACTTGTATCTAAACCTGAAAAAATGAACCTTTTAGCTAAAATAGCAAAGGGTGAAGTTATAATTCAAACAGATGCCGATGTTCTAATTGAAAGGAACTCTATTTCTTCTATACTTAAACATTTTAATGATAAATCTGTTGGTTTAGTTTCCGGAAGACCAGTCCCAATAATTCAAAAGAATTCGATATTTTACAACTGGGTAAAAATGAGCTATAAAAGAATGCATGAATTAAGAATGCAAGAATGCAAAGAAAATAAATTTTGGCACGTTTCTGGCTACTTGTGTGGTATAAGGAAAAAAGCGTATGTTAATATTCCAGTAGGTTCGATAATTGATGATGCTGTATTCGGTCTACTGATATGGAAGAACGGATGGAAGGTAGTATATGAACCAGATGCAAGGGTATTAGTTAAAGCACCCCTAACAATTAAAGATTTCATAAGACAAAGAGCCAGGAATAGGGCAGGCTTTTATCAGATAAGGAAACGGTATGGCATTCAGTCAAGAAGTCTATTTGAAGAACTTGAAAAATATTTTATGAAAGAACTCAAAAGTATTTCTTCGGTAAGAGAACTTTTTACTTTTGTTTCAATCGGTATTATCTACCTACTCTCATGGATAATGGGATTTTGGCAGATAATAACAAAACAGTCACCGTTAGAAATATGGAAACCGATAAAAACAACAAAGTGAGTTCATGGAAGGAATTGGGTTATAGTTACCTTCAACTATATCAGAGGTCTTGTCAGAACCACCCCGCAACAACCAAGATTTCGAAAGGTTCAGGGTAACCCTGAGGTAACAATTTTCCAAAACCCTTCTCATAGTTTTTTCTTCGTTAAAAGCCGCTATTCCAACAGTTATCAAAAAATGCACCCGTCATTCATGTATGATCTCTCAATGTATGTTGCTAAGTCTTTTCAATTAAAATAGAGAGACCTTTTGTAAATTAACGTTATGGAGAAGTAATCGTGTAGCACCGTAAAAATCAAAGTTGCTTGAGATTATAGACCTCACGTATACCTTTTAATAGATTGACTTTTGTTCTTGTCTCCCAGAAAATGAGGATGCCCATTCCCCACAGATTCTGTTTCACTAATTAATCAGTCATATATTGCCTCAAAAACGCACACAAGTGCATAAGCGCCCCCAATATCAGATCCTTTAGAATAATATACGAGTCTAAAACGTTCTAAATCAGCAATAGGTTCTCCTGTCTCAGCATTGTTAGTAGTGAATCCTGCCTTTGCTTCTTTTCCTGCACTCAACATTTTGCAAATTACCGTTTCACTTCCCAAGGTACTCCAACCTTTGTCTTCTAATTGACCTGTATCCGGGTTGGTTTGGTTATACCTGTATTCTGTGTCATTTAAACCTGCAATACGGGCCATCCATCTCCACTTGCTTTCCTCTCCCCAGCCAATATCTGTGCCTTGCGTATCAAACGTTGAAAAAACCACAACATGCGTTACATCATATTCTTTCAGAATGTTAATCGCTTCCTCTTCCTTTGACATAAACATTGAGGCGATATTTTTTATCTGAGTGTGATTCCCAGTGAAATTGTCGGCTAGAGTTGTTTTATTTGCTATTATTGTGATCCAATATCCATAATCCCACCAACTTGCCACCACTTTTACGCTATCGTTAGTTTTCAACCAGTTCAAAGTGTCAATCCAATCCATCACTGTTTGGTCAGGTTTAATCGGCATACTTCCAGCAGAAATTGTTACAGGCGAATATGCGTGATCAAAAACTCTTGGGAACATAGAACCGGAGCTTGGGAAAACGAAAGTGAAAGTAAGTAAAAGGAGCATAACTATTATGAAAGCACTGCTGAATTCCTTACCCACATGAGTCTCAAAACGCATTTTCCTCCTTACAATTATGGGAGCCTCCTTCATAACAGTGATAAACGGTTTTAACATACGAGTCAAAGCCAACGCCCAAAGAAGACAAAAAGCTGGTCCCATGATCAAAGTCAACCGTACCATCGAACTGGCAAAATAGATAGACGTAAGACCGAAGATGCTTAAGAAAATATTCCGGTTAGTCGGGTTTTGGATAGCGAAGAACAAACCTATAGGTATAAAGAAGATGCCCACTCCGAAATCGAAATAAAAGCTTCCCCAGGCGGCAGGTCTTTGTTCTTGGACTGATTGTGTAAGTTGTTGGGTTGTTTCAGCGCCCATGCGTTCGATAGGGTTCAAAACGTACCAGTACTTTTGCAGTACTGGGTTAATGTATCCAAAGTAAGACAGCAAAAGGAAAGAAATCGCCAAAAGAGCAAAGAAACTAGACACAAAGATGACTTTCTTCTTAGTGGTTTTAATGCTGGAAGAAATTTCACAGGCACATAACAAAAGGAACACTCCAAATACAGCCATGACAGTTGTTTCCTTCAAAAAATCAAAACCTATGAATGGTAGATTGATGGCAAAAAACAGGGCTATACCAAATGTTACACTATACGACAGAAGCAAACGAAAAGAATATCTACGTAACAAAACTAGAATAAAAACGAAAAGGACAATCATTCCAATAGGATATCTTGCAATTCCCCAAGAAAGAAGAATGTAACCAAGAGACAGGCCCGCAGCAACCGAGTAGACAAAACTATTTTTTAAGGTTCTCTCCGAGTCGATTGACCTCAAGAAGAAGAAAATGAATAAGAGAATACCAAAAATTCCAACAGTCTCGTCATCAAAAAAGCCTAAGGAGGTGCGACTAACGTATGAACCATTCAAGGCAAGAAACAAAGCTGATAAAAGACCTACCTCTTTACCGCCAATATCTTTCCCTAAAAAGTAAATGACCAAACATGTCAACACAGCCATAATAACCGGAAATAAGACACAAAAATTATAGAAGGGATCAGAAGCAAGAGGGTGGACAGAAGATAGAGAGGATGGAAACTGTATTCCCAAGACTTTTAGGATGGAGTAAAAAAACGCAGCGGTAGCTGGTAACCCTGGAAAAGAGGTCTGCCCAGCATTACGTCCCCATGGATACCAACTCATGTAGTCGTGCCAAGAAAGCCATGCAAAAAATCCATTGTCAACCATGTGTTTTCCAAGGCGATACTGCCAGTGAGGATCAAACTCAGAGAGGTAATAACCCCAACGCATGGGAAGAAGCCTAACCGCGAAGGCAAGAAAGAGTACGAGAAGAAGTATACACGCGTGTATGAGTGAGGAATGCGACACCCTAAAGCGGAGGATCCCAACTTTCTTTAAAGCCTCAACGACGTTTTCCTTGCGAAACAACTTCCTAAACTTCATGAAACAAATCCTTCTTTCGACAAACAATTCAAGGAACCCTTTTATTTCTCTTGCGGTTTTTCAAGACGGGTTTTGGCGACTTAAATTCTATTAACTCATCGCATATATTAACTGTCAGTAGAGGCTGAAAATATAGAATGTCTCTGCGTCCTAGCGTGCGAGTTGCAAGGGGTGCCACCTATATCTTAATTCAGGGAATATGCTCCACTCTCTTGGGTGTAGTATTTCTGTTGTTTCTGATTAAAATCCCCCAAACACGACTTCCTCCTCCTCCAAGTCCTGAAATGGGCATCTACTTCATTCTAAGCTTTGTTTTGACATTGATTCAAGTAGTTGGAACCTTTGCTTTCCAGTCAGCCTCAGCAAAATACATCTCTCAATATGTTGCTCAAGGAAATCTGGAGAAAGCCAGATCAGTAGTTAGTAGAGTATTGCAGATGACACTGCTGGCTTCTTTGATATCCTCAGTGTTTCTTCTAATCTCCGCTGAACAAATTTCTTTGGTATTGACTGGCAGCCCCCAGTGGGCTGTGTTGTTTCAAATTCTGGGAGTTACATGTTTTTCTATTATTCTTTTTCCGCAGGTGTTGGGGTTTTTGCAAGGTCTGCAGAAAATGCGCGAGTTTGCCTTTGTGAATTTCATTTTCACAACAGTGCAGTATCTTTTAGGCATATTCTTTTTGTACTTTGGTTTGGGTCTTTTCGGAGTTCTTTACGGGTGGTTGATAGGATTTGTTCTCTCTTCTATTGTCGGCTTGTTCTTAGTTGCCAAATTTTTAGGTCTTTTTGGGGAACCTCATTCATTAAGACCTCTCATCAAGTTTTCTTATCCTCTTTACGTTTCTAACGTCCTCCAATATGTAGCAGGTTGGATAGACCAACTTTTTATCTTGGCCTATGCTGGAGAGGCAACTCTGGGCATTTATGGTTGGGCGGTCAAAGCCGCTTTGATTCCCAGTTTGATTATATCTTCAATTGTTACTGCGCTCTTTCCGCAACTTTCTGAGTTATACACTAAATATGGAAAAGACAATTTGAGGAATGCTTTTACCTTATCGTCGCGATATGCGGTTCTAATGGGTTTTCCCATGTTTGTGGGACTTGCTATTATTGCAAATCCCATAATGATTGTCTTTGCTGAACCAGAATATGCTGGAGCTGCGATGCCACTTGTCATTGTTTGTTTGTCTTTTCTTCTTCCAACTTTGGGCATCGCCATTAGTCCAATGTTTATGACAATGGAACGAACAAAAACCCAGTCAATAGTGACTTTGGCTTCCATATTTTCTAACATTGTTGTAAGTTATGTTAGCTTAACTTATCTTAACTTGGGCGTGGTTGGTGCGGCATGGGCAAGGTTTCTTGCTTCTTGCGTATCTTTTGGATTAAGTGTCTATGCGCTGAAAAGAATCTTTGATGTCACTCTTGATTGGGAAGCGTTATGGAAATCTTCAGTTGCTTGTATCTTCATGGCAGTGGCAGTCTTTTTAATTGGTACTTTAGAAACAGTTGTTTCTCAACTGTATCTGTTTCCAACTTATGTAATCGTCGGTGCAATAGTTTATTTCTTGTCGCTAGTCGCCTTGAAAGCCATCAAAAAACAAGATTTAGAACTAATTCATGATTACCTTCCTGGAAGGTTTAAGCGAGTAACTCTTTGGATAGGTCGCCTTGCATTTGTCGAGTAAGGAGAACTGTCGATGAAAGGCAATCTTAGGGCGCTTCTTGCAGACACGCTTACCCCTGAAGAACTAAATATTTTTTACAAATCCTATGATATCGTCGGCGACATCGCCATTATACGGGTTCCGGAACCATTAAAACAACATAGCGAAATCATTGCGAAAGGTGTAATGCAAATAAACAAATCCATCAGAACCGTGCTGCACCAAGTCGCCCCAGTTTCAGGCGATCTTCGTTTACGCAAGCTTAAGTGGATAGCAGGCGATAGAAAGACAAAAACTCTTCATAAAGAATACGGATGCCTCTTCAAAATTGACTTAGCAAAATGCTATTTTTCTCCGAGACTTTCTTTCGAGAGGATGCGCATCGCCCAACTTGTCCAACCTAACGAGGTTGTGGTAAACATGTTTGCTGGAGTGGGATGCTACTCCATAATCATTGCCAGGCATTCGAAAGCCGAAAAGATATATTCTATAGATATCAATCCAGTTGCCGTTAGATATATAGAAGAAAACGTGAGATTAAACAAGGTTCAAGACAGAGTTGTTCCAATCGAAGGAGACGCAAAAATAATAATTGAAGAGAAGTTGCAAAACACAGCAGATCGGGTTCTCATGCCACTACCAGAGAAAGCTTATGAATATCTTGACTACGCAATCCTCGGGCTAAAACCAACTATAGGATACGTCCATTATTATGACTTTGAACACGCAACAAGAAATGAAAGCCCAGTGAAAAAGGTTAAGGCAAAGCTGTTAGAGAAATTGCTTAAATTAAACGTTGATTTTGAGATGCCTGTCAGTCGTGTTGTTCGTACCACTGGACCTAACTGGTATCAAGTGGTGGTTGATGTAAAAGTAAAAAAGTAGTCTTTTTGGGGGAAACGCTTAGACCCATGAGTTTTGGCAAACCTTTTATAACCTTACATTTGAAAGATACTCGTCAAAGGGAGGAATAAACCATAAAGAAGAAACTCATGGACATTCTCGCATGTCCTATTGATAAGTATTATCCTCTGGAGTTACATGTTTTTGAAGAAAAGGAGGAAATTGTAGAAGGCATAATCATTTGCCCCAGATGCTTGCGCTGGTATCCCATTCGAGATGAAATCCCAGAGATGTTGCCAGACGAACTACGGACAGAAAAGGATGAACTACCATTTCTGCAGAAATGGGAAAAGAAAATCCCTCGGAAAATACTCTCAGAAGGCAAACCTTTCAATCTTAAGAAGAAAGGGGAGAAGGGCTAAGATTTATCTGAATTCTAAAAGATTGGTAAGAATATAAGAACAACAAACACGGCTTGGACAAGAATAAGCACGAGTGTGACTTGTTTTTCTGAGAGTGGTTTCAGATTCATTATTGCATGGGTCCAGCTATAAATCTTCCTTCCATAGGGAGGATCAAGCTTTCCATCTTCTCTTAATCTTCCAAGGCAACTCGCATTGAATTTAACTCTAAGTTTCAAGAAGAACTCTATTATAAATGGTAACATAACGATAATTCCATTTTTCTCCATGTTTCCAACAATCACCCCAGATGCCACTATTGCACCCAATAAGTATGTAAGAGAATCTCCTGGAAGAATCCTTGCTGGATACCAGTTGTATCTGATGAATCCAATCAAAGCGGTAACGGTCACCAGAAATGTCACTGCTCCAGCAATTCTGTCATTTAGCAGAGCTGAAATCCCCAGCCCCAGAAAGTAGACGATTCCCATTCCGGTCTCTAACCCATTGAATCCAGCGAGCAGATTGACCATGTTAGATGCTCCAACAATTCCGATTGGGATTAACAAAAGAGGATAAAATATACCGAAATCAACAGGCCCAACGAAGGGTATCGTCATCGTGGTTGCGCCAGCGCTTATCACCATTAACGGTATTGCGGCTGGTAGAGTCAACAGGGGTTTCATCCATTGAGGAACCCCAACCCTAATGTCATGACCCTCTTTTGTGTTTACTCTTGTTGATTTAACGTTTAAATCGTCCAGTAAACCGACAAACATCACTATAAGAACAGAAGACGTAACCGCTAAAAGAGGAATTAACCATACGTGAGCGCCAAAAATGAAGGTTTGAAAACCTATGTAGGCTAGCAATCCAGCTAGCACGCCGAAAGCAACGCAGATTCCACCAGAAGTAGCCAACTGTGGTCTGTCTCTTTTCTGAAGGTCCAAACCAACGATTCCAGCGGCTTTTAGAAATCGTATAAAATATGGAGTGATGAAGAAAACTGTGATGAACGATGCAAGCATGGAGACAATTAACATCATCATTTTTATCGTCTTTTCTTTCCTTTAATACTCGCTGATTTCTACGTCTCTTTCAGCAGTTTTGAGCTTTTGTTTCCGATATTTTACCTTTATGAATTAGGGTTCTCACTTTTATAGATGCCGACTAGTAAATAGTAGTTCGGTAGTAAGGCATCTAAAAACAAAAAATTGATAGACGACGCTCAAGCCGCTTATTTTTGAACTGGGGAGCACAAATCGTTTGGAATCTTTTTCCTATTTGGTCCAGACTCCTCTCCCGATCCCTCGATACACAAGGCCTTCCTTCTCAGCCTCGGCTGGGTTGATAATATGAGCCATATCTACTATTGCAACACCTTTTTTAGCTAGGAACTTGATTTTCCTTAAATTCAGTCTCTTAAAATGATCATGACCCACAGTAACAAGTAAGCAGTCGGCTCCCTCAACAGTTCTTTTAAGCGTTCTTTCGGTTGGATATCCCATTTCTGTTAGTTCCTTAAAGGAGAAGAGAGGGTCGTAAATTCGAATAAGCATGCCCTTTCTGTTCATCATCCTAACAAGTTTTTTGGTTATGGTTCCCCGAGTCTCCTTTACGTTTGGCTGACAGGAAACACCTAAGATGGATATCTTGGCTCTTCGCAGGGGTTTATCACACGCTCGCAGGGCGTCTCTTACTAAGCGGAGAGTGTGACACAATGCTTCTTCATTAGTCTTTCTGGCAAGGGCTAACAATGGGAGTTTTGCGTTTACTGCTTCTGCTTCCTCCAAAAGAAGATACAGCGCCTTCATTTTGTCTTCGGGGACAATTTCGGGGGTAGATAGATAAGAATGGAGTTGTTTGCTGGCTGTCCTTTGAATTTCAATAAAGTCGATTCCAGCCTTTTCACAGTAACGAGCAATTTCATTGGCGAGCGCAACATTAAGATTTTGATATATATCTCGGAATAGTCTGACTGCTTCCGCACTTTTAATGTCTTTTACTATAAGTATCTCTTTAGTTAATGTGCCTAAGATGAGACATGCGGTTTTCAAGCTTTGTTCGTCTATCGCACCAACCACCATACTATTAACTGCAGATTTTTCTACGAAAATCTCTGATCCTACATAAAGCGGGCAGTAAGCCAAACCAAAGTTGACTCCAGCCTTCAATCCTGAAGCGTTTTCTAAAGTTTCTTTAATCAAGCCCTCTGTAAAGCCTGGACTCCCAGTGCTTGCCACAACAACTAGGCATCCTGAACGCAGCCCCATGCCAACTTCCTTACATGCTCTTTCAATTTTTGAGTAGTCTGACTTTTTCTTCTCGTTGATCACTGGTTGAACTAGGAGAATGATAGCGTCGCTTTTTGAGGTGGCTTCCCTAATGTTACTTACCACAGTGACTTGTTTGCCTTTGAGATGCTTCTTCACAAGCGTGTCAAGCGCAGAGTTGGATGAGACAGTGTTTTCTTTCACAAGGTTTACAAGATGATGTCTGAGGTCTACAGCAACTACTCTAAATCCTGCCTCTGCAAAGACAGAGATGTGCCGTGAAAGTGTGAATCCGCTTCCTATTACCCCAATAGTGAAACTTTGACGTTTCTGAGGGGTATCAATGTCCACTTCTTTGATGTTCATCAACATTGACATTGGTCTTGACACTGCTCCACCTTATTCGCACATATATCGTGACATGTTATAATATTTTATTGAATACGGCTAAAAGCTCTTCAGCTGGACTCATCAATTATTTCTTGAAGTCTTGTTTTGTATTCGATGACGAGTTGAACCGCCTTCTCTCTAGTCTTTCCTTCTGCGTAGAATCTGTAGATGGGTTCAGTTCCACTGGGTCTTATAAGAATTGAACTCGTGTCTGGGAACCATATTTTTACGCCATCAATTGTGTCTATGTTTAAATCTTTGACTCGAATGATAAGCCTCTCTAGAACTTGCTCCCTGAGTTTGTTTGGACACTCTATTTTATCCTTTTGTATGTAGTATAAGGGCAGTTCCGCCAGCAACTTTGAGAGTCTTCTGTCAGTTTTTGCCATAATGTCTAAGATCAGTGCAGTGGTCATTGTTCCGTCTCGGACTGGTTGGTGGGGTCCGTAAAATACGCCGCCATTTTCCTCCCCACCGAGTTTTGCCTTCTTCCTTTTCATAGCATGAGAGACTATGACACTGCCCACTTTGGTCCAAATGATTTTTCCGCCATATTCGTCCGCTATGTCTTTGATAAGTCTGGAAGAACTCACGGGAGTGATGATGGTTTCGCTTGGATTGTTTTGCAAAAAGTGTTTTTCGATGAGGGCGAAGGTTCGGTCTCCCCAATGGATTTCTCCGGTCTCATCGACGAAGATTGCTCGGTCAGCGTCTCCGTCGTAGGCTACGCCCACGTCAGCGTTTACTGCCTTCACGGTGGATGCTAATTCACTTAAGTTTTCTGGTCTTGGCTCTGAGAGTCTGCTTGGAAAGGCTCCATCAACATTTGCATTTATCGTCGTCACTTGACATCCCACTTGTCGAAGCAGCTGAGGAGCGGTTAAGGCGCCGACACCGTTTCCAGGGTCTACAACCACATGAAACTTTTTTTCTTGGATAAGGGTGGCATCTACGTGTTTTCTTATTGCTTCAATATAGAGGTCCAAAATTCCAGACAATGACAGTATTTTCCCGATTAAATTCCATTCAACCCTAATAATCTTTTCATCCCAGAAAATGTTCTCGATTTCAATTTCCCTCTCTCTTGGCAACTCGATTCCATCGCTGGCGACCACTTTGATTCCGTTGTACTCGGGTGGGTTATGAGAAGCAGTAATTATGACCCCCCCATCCATCCTATAATGTTTGACAGCGAACTGAATCGTCGGTGTTGGAGCCATTCCAACATCGTAGACGGTGCACCCCGTGGAGATTAATCCTCCAACCAAAGCTTGGGAAAACATCTGACTACTGGTTCTTCCGTCATATCCAACTAGGATTTGTCCTTTTTTAAAGAAGGTTCCGATGGCGCCCGCGACTTTCGTCACGAACTCCGGCGTGAAATCACGATTTACTACACCACGAATTCCATTTGTTCCGAATAATCGCCTCGTCTCACTCAATTCTTCTTTCCCCTCAATGGCTACCCATCTTCCAATGACTAGGCGTCCTCTGCTATTATTAAATATTAATAATTTCATAACTTATTGGGTGGTGAATATATGAAGAAGAAATTGTTGCATGGAATTAGTTGGGTTGACGCTAAAAAATATTTTTTCAAGAATGACATTGTGGTTTTGCCTGTTGGCTCTACAGAGCAGCATGGTCCTCATAATCCTCTTGGAACAGATCATCTGATTGCGAAAGCTCTAGCAGAGGAATCAGTAAAGCGGACTGGCATTGTCTGTCTCCCTGTGATTCCGTTTGGCGTGAGTTCTCATCATCGACAATTCTGGGGAACCATTTCTATTCAACCTAAAGTGTTTAGAGAATACATAAAGGACATCTGTTTGTCGTTGAAGTATTATGGTATTAAGAAAATTGTCATTGTGAACGGGCACGGTGGAAACACGAGTTCACTTTTGGAACTTGCAAGGGAACTTAGAGAGCAAGGAGTATTAGTTTCCGTGTTTCAATGGTGGAACGCAACAGGGGAACTATTACCAGAAATCTTTGGTTCTGATGAGAGAGGCCACGCAGGTTCCGAGGAGACCTCCATGAATTTGTTCCTCTATCCAGAGTTGGTGAAGATGGATAAGGCTTTGAATGAGAAAGCTCGAGAACCCATTCCCAAAGTAAGCGGAGTAGTTGGTTGGGGGTCAGACACCATAGATCACACTAGTTCTGGAGTCTTTGGAGACGCGACTGCTGCGTCTGCGAAGAAGGGAAAGAAAGTCTATGAAGTGGCGGTTGACGCATTGGCAAAACACATCGAAATCATTAAGAGGCTTAAAACAGAAGACTTCTTGTCAAAGCCTCTTGTTTGATTAAAAACTAGGAGATGAACTTCTATTCTTTTTTCAATAGTTCCCTGATTGGCGTGTAAACTTGTTTTAGTGGCCACTTCACTTCTAAACCCGCAAATTTTAACCTTGCCAGTGTTATTTCATAACCATCCATCACTTCTTCCTCAAGATGTACCAACAGATTTGTGTCTATCTCAGCCAGTTTTTCCATTAAACTTCTACGTTCTTCGTGGGTCATTATGCGTGGGTCGGCGCTCATGGCTGCCACATGAAAACTTACGTTGTAGTCTAGCAGGTTTCTAATGGCTTGAAATGGAATGTCGAAGGCTTCGGGTTTGGCACCAGTTTTCTTTGTGAAGGCTTCTGGAGTTCCAGCCTTCAGCGAGACTCGGACATGGGGCTTAGTGAACCTCGATATTTTTTTAACGTAGTCTTTGTCGACACCGAAAAGAATCCCGTTTGTTTCCAAGATGAAGATGGGAAACTCGGAATTTTCCACATGTTCTAATAAGCCTAAGAGATGATCCTTGCCCAGTGTTGGCTCTGCTCCAGAAATGCGTAACTTCTTTACCGCATACTTGTGGGCGGCTTTTCTCAACTGGTTAAACGCTTCTTTAGGAGAGTAGAACTGCCCAAACTTCTCTGGGAAGTCGCGTCCCCAACTGACCCAACAGAAGACACAGCGAAGACAGCAACCAATACAATATCCTGTTGCTATTCCGCCGTAAACGCCAGTGGCGTAGAAGTCTTCGTATTTGCGTTCCATTCCGTTAGGTCCAACTCGGGTGACTATTTTCTCTGTATCTTTAGCCAACTCCACGGGGTCGAATGGTTGGAATGTTGGAGTGACAAAACGTGGATATTCTTTGGTTGTTTTCAATGAAGCATACCAAATGATATGAGGTTTTCGTGAGATTTTATGTTTTTCTCGGTATCTCCTATTCCCATTCTATTGTCGCTGGCGGCTTGTGCGTAATGTCATACACCACTCTTGTGACTTCAGGGATTTCATTGGTTATCCTTGTGGAAATTATTTCTAAAAGATTGTAAGGAATTTTTGTGAAGCTTGCTGTCATGGCTTCTCTGCTTTCCACTGCTCTGATGGCGATTGTGTAGCCATATGCTCTCGCATCTCCCTTAACTCCAGTGGTTCTTGTTTCCGTCAAAACCGCAAAATACTGCCACAAACTGTCTTTTAGTCCGCTTTTCTCTATTTCTTCTGTCACGATTTTGTCTGCTTTCTTTAGGATGTCAATTTTTTCTTTTGTTATTTCGCCCATGATTCTTACTGCTAAGCCTGGTCCTGGGAATGGTTGTCTTAAAACTATCTCTTTTGGTAGTCCCAGTGTTTCTGCGAGTTTTCTTACTTCGTCTTTGTAGAGGTCTTTTAGTGGCTCTACTATGGTTTTGAACTTGATTTTTGTTGGTAGTCCTGCGACATTGTGGTGAGTCTTTATCTTGTCTGAGTATTTTCTGATTCCTGATTCGATTCTGTCTGGGTAGATGGTGCCTTGGACGAGATAGTCTGCTTTCACCTTCTTCGCCATGTCTTCGAAGACTCTGATGAACTCTTTGCCTATTATTCTTCTTTTTTGCTCTGGGTCTGTGATTCCTCTTAGTTTTGTTAGGAATCTTTTTCTTGCATTTACAGAGACGAAGTTTATGTCGTACCTTTTGAACATGTCTTCTACGAATTTTGGTTCGTTCTCTCTCATGAAGCCGTGGTCAACGAAGACTGCGGTCAGGTTTTTTCCTATCGCCTTGGCTGTCAAGACCGTAACTGTGCTTGAGTCTATTCCGCCGCTTAGGGCGACTATGGCTCTTCCATTTCCGATGGTTGATCGAATTTCTCCTATGGCTTTTTCTATGAAGTCTTCCATTTTCCAGTTTGCTTTGCACTTGCAGATTTCGAAGAGGAAGTTTTGGAGCATTTTCATGCCGTTCTTGGTGTGGACGACTTCTGGGTGCCATTGCAAACCGTAGATTGGTTTTTCTCTGTGTTTGAAGGCGGCAACTGGGGTGTTTTCTGTGTGGGCGAGAGTTTCGAATTCTTTTGGGAGTTTGTACACGGTGTCGCCGTGGCTCATCCAAACCTTCTCTTTCTCATTTAGGTTCTTCAGTATCTCGTTTGGTTTGTCGATTGTGATGTGGGTTGTTCCATATTCTCTTTTTTTGGCTGGTAGGACTGTTCCGCCGAAGATTTGGGCTAAGAGTTGATGACCGTAGCACAAGCCTAGAACTGGTAGGTTGAGTTGCAGAATTTTGGTGTTGAGTTTTGGGGCGTTCTTTTCGTAGACGCTTTCTGGTCCGCCTGATAAGACTAGTCCCTTTATGTTGTGCTGTCTTTTTAGGGTTTCAATTTCGTCCACAGTTATATCGTGCGAGACTATCATGGAATAGATTTTGTTTTCTCTTATTCTTCTTGAGATTAGGTGGCAGTATTGTCCTCCGAAGTCGAGAACAAGAATTGTGTGAGGTTTCATGGAGAGTTTTGATTTGTTGCGTCTGTTAAATATTTTGTCTTCTATTAGTGGTTATGTGTGCGTGTGTGAGACCTCTCTATAGAGGGGGGATGGGATAAAATTATTTTTTTGTTCTTCTTCTCCTTCTTCTTCATCTCTATTTGATAACGTAGAGAAAAAATTTTTGCTTTTCATTATCAATTGTCGAGTGGAGCAGCAATTCTGGCTATCTGATTTGGGAGCAGACGCTATTTGGGATTTTGTTAGGATGAAAATCTGTGATAAGAGTTGATAACTCCATGTTTTCAAGAATGTTGATGGTTTGAAAAGTTTTTCAGAAACGCTAGTCACTTAACATGAGGTGGAAGACGTGCCAGCTCTCTTTTGTTAAAAAGTCTTCCTTGTATCCACGTTTACGGCATATGGCGATAGCGGCAGGATTACCTGTGTAGTACACGATTGATTCATAGCCTTGTTTCCTAACGAAGTCTTCAAAGAATTTAAAGAATCTTTTACCATAACCCTTTCCCCTGTGTTTCTTTCTTAGCCAGATTTCGTGGAGTTCAACGAAATCTTTCTTTCCTCCGAGAAGCCCTCTAAGTATCTTTTTGTCCTCCTCGTCTCTGGGGTCCCCAGTTCTATGCTCGTCGGTGTTTGATGGGTGCCAGATGGCGTGACCGATGATCTCGTTGTTTTCTCTCCAGACAATGAGGTGTGATGGGTCTTGGGTGACGATTTTTTCTTCTGTGATGCCGAGTTCTCCAGTGCCAAGTTCTCCTCTCCATCCACTTGTTCTATAGTATTTCTTGAACTCTTCTAAGTCACAGCCTACAACGAATTTCATAGATAT
>Ga0315314_1000386_pt1 | contig 51612 bp, 62 predicted proteins | sample TDP9_MG_FD_203631 | JGI IMG/M metagenome (GOLD analysis project Ga0315314, IMG submission 203631) | Freshwater sediment microbial communities from Lake Towuti, South Sulawesi, Indonesia - TDP9 | ecosystem: Environmental > Aquatic > Freshwater > Lake > Sediment | place: Indonesia: South Sulawesi... | reverse complement strand
GGTGGAGCAGAGCTTAAAGGATTTTGAAGCAAAATATGGGATGGTTACGGAGAGTTTTTATAAGAAATATTTAGGTGGAGAATTGGAGGAGAACATGGATTTTATGGAATGGAGAGCTTGCAAAGAGGTTTTTGATGATTTACTTGAAGAGAAGACGTTGCTTGAAGAGATTTCAGATTGAGTATTGTCGAGTATTTAGAGGATCTCTTACGCAAGGTCGAGAGGCACGCTTTAGTTAAGAGGCTTTATGTTAAGAATATGCAGGTAAGCTTGAAGAGGGGATACGTGAGATTTGTTGCTTTATTTGTTGATGATTCAGAGCTGCATGTTTTTGAATATGTGGACTCTGATTTAGGGAGACTCGGTTATGCGTATCACTTTCAAGACTCGTCTGGCCTTATGATTTTAAGGTATGACAATGAACCTCATTATCCAGATCTGCCTACCTTTCCACATCATAAGCATGTTGCACAAGAAGAAGCCCCGAGGTCTTCAGAACAGGTTAGCATAGATGAAGTATTGAGAGAAATAACTCTGTATATAGTTAAGAGAACACGAAGGTAGAATGTTGGTTTCATCATCTGTTTTGAGAGATGGGTTGAAAGCGGTCGCCTGCATGCCAGCATATAACGAGAGAAGACGAGGGGCAAGGCGGTCCTGTTGGGCGCCGAGTCTCTTTCTAGACCCCTATATAGCCTTCGTGAACCAGTCGTAATGTGCCGAAGCTACTAATTGATCTGTGTTAATGTGAAATGAAGAGAGTGTTGTTGGTTCCGAGCAGCGACTACTTGGGGCATCCGTTTCCTCAGAGGCACAACCAGATTTTGAGAGGTTGCACGACGGCGAAGGCTTTGAGGTTTATGTGGTTAGGTTTAGGCTTTTTGATAGGCCTAGGCTGAGCACAAATGTGGTGGTTCATGAGCTGGATGATGCACGAGCGGGGTCTGCGGCATCCTACTACTTGACTACTTCCCTACCAGGTTAGAGTATGGTTCTTGACGTATTAGCTTTGGTGTTTGGGCTCGTCCACTTTTTGGTGCCGTTGGTGTACTATGGTTATTTGAAGAGGTGTTTGAGGAGGCCTTGGAATGTTAGGGTGGATAGCGGGTATCAGCCTCGGGTGACGGTGATGGTTCCGACGTATAATGAGGCTTCGTTGATTGAGGACAGGCTTGAGAACTTGAAAGGCCAGGATTACCTTTTGGAGAAGCTTGAGATGGTCGTGGTAGACTCAGGGAGCACGGATGGAACAGCTGAGGTTGTGAGGAAATGGGCTTTGAAAAATCCTGATGTTAAAGTCAAGGTTCTTGAAGAGCCCGTTAGGCGAGGTATGAATGCAGCCCTCAATTTCGCGCTTAAGCATGTGTCTGAGGACGCTGATGTACTCGTCTTCACGGATGCCGATTGTGAATGGGGGTCTGACGCGTTGGGGAACGCGGTTAAGCATCTTTCTGATCCACGCGTCGGAGCGGTCACGTGTAGTATACTTCCAGCTAAAGATGACGAGGGCTCATTCGAGAGCACCTACAGAGGTCTTAACAATCTTGTCAGAGTTGCGGAGTCTAAGTTGTGGAGTACCCCGATAGCTCATGGACCCTTTATCGCTTTTAAGCGTGACACCTTAGAAAGGATAGGCGGAGTGCCCATGTGGACGGGGGCTGATGATAGCGCGCCAGCTTGCTTAGCGGCGTTTGCGGGTTACAGGTGCTTAGCAATGCAGGATGTGGTTGTGCGTGAGTATGTGCCGAGAAGTCTGGGTGAAAACATGGTTAGGCGGGTGAGGAGGGCTCAGCATCTGATACAGCACTTTACCAAGACGGGCAAGGAGGCAAGGAAAATGTATTTTAATGCGGGCAAAGATTTCAAGATGATCCTCGTTATTGAGGAATTCTTACACCTAGTCAACCCATGGCTATTAATGCTAGCCGTAATCTTGCTATTATCGGATTTCGCTTTAAGCTTGACCATCAAGCCACACGCGGCGTTCTTATTGTTTGCTTTTTTCGGATCAATGCTCGTTCCCAGTTTTAGAACCGGGGTGCTAACTCAACTCATCCTTGTGTACGCGTCAATCAAGAACCTATTCAAGAAAGAGCTGATTTGGAAGCCCGTTGAGAGAACCGACTTTGGCTAAAATCAGGTGATCATCTGGAAACTCTTAATGTAGTTCACGTTACGCCTCGATATCTTCCTTTCGTAGGCGGCATGGAGTACGTTGTAAAGAGCTTGACTGAGGAAATGTCCAAGATTGGGCATGACGTGACCGTTTTTACTTTAGATTCCTCACAAAAGCTGCCGCGAAAGGAAAGGGTGAATGGAGTTACAATTAAACGCTTCTTTGGATTTAGCGTTCACAATGCGTATCATGTTCCAGGTCCAAAGTTTCTGACTTCTTTGCTTCGTGAAAAACCGGACGTAGTTCATGTGCACAATATCCATGCCTTGACCAGTCTCCTAACTTGGATAGAGCAGAAGACTGATGGGAGAGTACGGGTGATACTGACGCCCTACTACCACGGTGCAGGGCATAGGAAAGTACGCAATTTTCTATGGTTAATTTACAGGCAGGTTGCTTCAAAGGTTGTTCGATCAGCAGATGTGATTCATGCAGTTTCAATGTTGGAAGCTGAGTTAGTGCAGAGACATTTCAACAGAGAGGCCGTAGTGGTAGAAAACGGTGTGAGTGAAGATGTTAGTTCAGTTAGGTGGAATCCTGAAAAGGGGAGAGTTCTCTACGCTGGACGAATTGAAGAATACAAAGGTATTCAGCACGTTGTTCGATTGGTAAGTTGTCTCAGGCAGCGCTGGATACCTGAGGCAAAGATTGTGGTGGTGGGTGAGGGAAATTATAAGGATAGCCTCTTAAGCCTTATTGAGAGGATGAAGCTACCTTACGAGTCATATCCCTTTCTTACAAGGAAAAAATACCTCTCCGAGGTCTCTAGGGCTCACGCCCTAGCGCTTTTATCTGAGAGAGAGTCGTACCCTCAGTCTGTGAACGAAGCCCAGGCTATCGGAGTTCCAGTATTGATCGCTGGCTGGTGGGTCACTGCTTTCTCCTATCGACCAAGATCCTATGTAGCCGACTTGTCTCTGCCGGATCTGGTGCTAGCGGAAAGAGTTGCTCGATTCCTTGAAGAAGCACAGCGACAACCTCGGGCTCAAGTTCCTCTTTGGCGGGAAGTTGTGGAACATCGATACATGAACATTTATCGCGGATATTTGGACTGAGCGTCTCCAGCCAGGTGGAGGAGAGAAAGGTATGAGGGCTCTTGTGACAGGGGGTGCAGGTTTCATAGGCAGTCACCTTGTTGATCGTCTGCTGGAAGAGGGAGAGTCCGTAAGGGTTGTAGATAACCTCAGCACAGGGGCTCTTAGAAATCTTCAAAATCACAGAAAAAATAGAAAACTCGAGTTCATCAAAGCAGACCTGAAAGATAGAAAGACCTGCAGTCGTGCAGTTAAGGATATTGAAACCATATTCCATTTTGCCGCTAACCCTGAGGTCAAATTGAGCACAGTAGCGCTACGAGTTCACTTTGAGGAGAATGTTCTGGCAACAGTGAACCTCCTTGAGGCTGTACGAGAAGACTCGGAAGCAGAGAAGTTTATCTTTGCCTCTTCTAGCGCGGTCTACGGCGAAGGTGGGGATGTGCCCGTGGAGGAAGATCAGTCGCTTAAGCCGGTTTCAGTTTATGGAGCAAGCAAGGTGGCATGTGAGACCTTTATTGGGAGCTATTCGAAGCTTTACGGCCTCAAGTCAGCAAGTTTAAGGTATGCTAACATTGTAGGACCTAGAGCTCATCTTGGAGTTATTTATGATTTTGTTAGTGGGTTGATCCATCGTCCTCGACGATTGAAGATTTTGGGGAATGGGAGACAGGTTAGGAGCTATCTTCACGTCCAAGATGCTGTAAGGGCGGCGGTTATTGTCTGCAAGAAACTCAGGAATGGTTACGAGTCATTCAACATTGCAAATACCAACCCTATATCGGTAAGGGAATTGGCTGATATAGTGACACGAACCATGGGGCTGTTTGAAGTTAAATACACCTATGACCTCTCACATGGGGAGCTAGGGTGGAGGGGAGATGTCAAGAAAATCGTGTTAGACACTTCAAAGCTTTCATCCTTAGGTTGGGTGCCCTCCTACAAGGAAGAAGAAGCTATATCAGCGACTGTTGAATACTTGGCGAAGTCCTTGGGGTTCTGTATAACCTCCACTTAGCAGCATAAAACAGTTGAGAGGATTGCAACGCTGAATATTGATGCTAATGTTATTGCGTTGCTGAAGTGCATAGGTCTCTCTGAGGGTCCTGTAAGGCCGGTGTCGCTTGAAAAAGGCAAAGAGTTATTTGGGATAGCGGCCATGAACAAAATAGGGCTTTTCTTCCTTGAAACTATGGCGAGCCTGCATGGAGTAGGCTGGTTCCAACCTAAATTAGAAGAGCTTAGAAGGAAATACCGGAATACCCAGGATCTTATATGTCAAGTTGCTAGCCTGCTTAACTCAAGAGCAGACTACCTTTTGTTCAAAACTTTGAAACCATTTCCCTACACACCGTCAGACATAGATGTACTCCTTCGTACGAGAGTCGATTTTTCTCAAGCATACTATAGTCTAAAAAAAGATGGCTTAATTCTGTTGAACAAAAATGCCTACGGTGCAACTATGTATAGTCACGATCACAAGCTATATGTTGACCTGCATCTGTTTCTCACGATTTCTGATATACCATACCTTGACCCAGGAATACTGTTTCAATGCGTCAGGGCAGTCGAATTCGAAGGCTGTGGGGTGCAGACTTTAGATCCGGCAGCTGAGTTTCTAACGGTGGCGGCACATGGTTTCTATAAGGAACATATGTTTAATCTCAGCGACTTCTACACGATTCTCTCTTTGGCTCAGCAGGCTAAATCTTCTGATGTTTATTACCTTGCAGAAGTTGGAAGGGTCTCAGATGCTGTTTACTTTGCAGTGAAGGTATGTAGATGTATAATGGAAAAGGCTTTCAACGACGTACATCCTGCTCTTCTACGTTTAGAGAAGTGCCTCGATGAATCCGGCGTAACCCTTCCAATCTCTAATCAGGAGAAGCCCAATTCTTTCCCTTACAAGTATCCGAAAATGGTGGTTACATATAGTCTGTTTGGAAAGATCTTGACCGACCCCTTAACTAGATCTTTCTTCCTCCACGCGTTGGCTAGAAACATGAGAGGGTCACGACTTTTGAGGCTTAAGACGCACTTCTCCCGGAAGTCTTACTAGCTGAGCCAAGAACGGTAATGAACTGCCTGATTCTTACTGAACTTTTCTGGCCTGAGGGAAGTGGGGCGGAGTTGGCTACGTACTTGTACGCCAAGCTTCTTTCTCAAAGAGGAGTGGATGTGACGGTTCTCACTGGGAGCCTCAGCCGCATGACGTGGCGAGGTGATGGGTTCCGGATTGTTCCTTGGGTTCCGGGTGTCAAACCTCGCACGAAATACTCTTCCCTTCTTCTTGCTTCAAACCTGGTTAGAGAGCCGTATCGTACCCTGATTGAGGAGGCGGATGTCGTTTACGTATCTAAATGTTGCTGGGCCATTCCTCCAGTCAGGAGTCTTGGCAGGCCGGTTGTTATAGGTGTTCATGAGTACTCTCCGGTTTGTCCAACTGCTACACTCTATAATTGTGCATCGAAGACGGTGTGCAACGTATGCAATGGGTTACTGTGTTTGAAGTGTGTTCTGTTGCATGAAAACGAAGAGGTAAGAAATTTGGGGAAAAGATTTCTCTCGCCGATGCTAAACACTACGTTCGGGCAAATTTATGGAAAATTTCTCTCTCAGGCAGACGCCATCGTATTCGTGTCAAAGTATCAGCAGGAAACAATCGTTAAGCACATGCCTCATATCTCGGATAAATCGCATGTGGTCTATAATCCGGTTCCCGTGTTTCAGGAAGACAGAGTAGAGGGGCAGGACTACGGGTTCTATGGAGGGCAAAGTGCCTTAAAGGGCTTCCAAGTTCTGTTAGAGGCGTTGCGGAACTTGGCTAAGCCAGTGAAAGTTCATGTAACAGGAAAAATGGGGGAAAAGTTCAGAGTTGACAATTCATCTTTGATCTTGCATGGGTGGCTCAGTCGGCTGGCCTATTGTGACTTGCTGAAGCGTATAATTACAACGATTTTTCCGTCGATTTGGCCGGAGCCAAGTCCCTATGTTGTTGTAGAGAGTATGCTTTCCGGAAAAGTGGTTATTGCATCGGCGATTGGGGTGTCCCTGAGATAACAGAGGGGGCACCGGGGGTACTATTGTTTCCAGCTGGGGACTCTTGTTCGCTTGCTGAGAGGATTGAGCAAACGGAATCGATGGGCATAGATACCCTTTTAACGTTGGGGGAAGGGAACAGGGATTTTGCTAGGCGCCGGTTTCAAAACGATGTGATAGTAGAGGAGTTCATGGAAATCTTAAATGAGGTCGTAGATTAGACATGGAGTTCCCGCTGATAAGTGTGGTCATACCCACCTGCAATTCGGCGCATGTTCTGGGTGATTGTCTTCTAAGCATTAGAAAGCAGGATTACCCTCAAGATAGAATCGAAATACTCGTGGTGGATTGCTTTAGCAAAGACGATACGTCTGCAATTGCAAAAAGTTTCGGGGCTCAGATTTTTTTCTCAAGATGCGGACCGTTGGGAGCGAGGAAAACTGGATTTGAGAAGTCAATGGGAGACTTGATCCTGTTTCTTGATTCCGATCAGATGTTGAAAACTAGGGACTGTCTCAAAAGAGCGGCTGCAATGTCAGAGGAGTATGACGTTTTCCATTTTGAGGAGTTTAGCTTGCCACCAACAACTTGGCTTCAATTGTTGATGAGGCTGGATAAGGAAACCACGCAGGAAGTATCTTACGGCTTGAACCTGTTTGAAGGTGTTCTGTATCCGAGATTTTTTAAGAGAGACATTTTGGATAAAGCGTTTCAATCGATTCCCTCTGAGATTTTAGGCTTTATTTCGGAACACGAAGATGTCGTGCTTCACTGGGAGGCCTACAAAGTCTCCAGCAAGATGGGGACTGTTAAGGATGCGGTGTGGCATAGAGACCCTCAAAACCTGTTGGTTTTCTGGAAGAAAATGTACCGGTATGGAAAAAACAGCAACGTTGTCAGGGGCTGGTATGATCAACCTGTTTCATGCAAGCAAGCGTTCAGGATCAAACAAATCATCCATCTACTGAAACAGCCTTGGAAGGCTGTCCTCATCGCTTTTCTCTTAATGCTAAAAGTGATTCCCTACAAGCTGGGGACAGATAGTAAGGTTTTGGCTTAGATGACTGTGCTTACTTTTTAAATTTATCATGAAGAGAATAAAGTGGAAGGAATCACAGTTAACTCAGAGGAATACGTTGGCTCTCAGTCTGAACTACCTTTCATAGCGATCTGCATGCCTGTCTACAACAGTGGTTGGTCTTTAAAGTCTGTGTTGGAAGCCATCTGCGATCTTGATTACCCCAAGAAGCTTTTGAGGCTTGTTTTCGTTGATAGTTATTCAACAGACGGAACATATGAGTCCTTACTGAACTTTAAGAAGAAATATGGTATTGAATATGAGAACATAGTCGTAGAAAGAATAAATCAGAGGGGTTTAACTCTTGCAAGGAACACTTGTGTAAAGCACGCTAAGGGTTTCATTTTTTGGTTGGATAGCGACGTTATCGTGCCACCGAATATATTGAAGGTTTTACTCTCTCATTTTTGGCAACGTAAGAAGCTTGGATGGGCCTCTGCCGCTTACCATCACACGAATCCAAATCTTTCTGAAAGGCTTTTTATTGCTAGAGAACCCCGCCCTCATGGCAATGTTGACTTCGCTGAGATTGGCGCAGCGCTAGTTCGACCAGAGGTATGGAGAGGCGTGGGGCCGTTCAATGAAGGATTGGGCCACCCATATCCGTGTGTTTGGGATACCACCGATTACTGTGCAAGGATAAGGAAGGCTGGCTGGAAAATTCTATTAGATACATCGGTACGTTGTTTTCACCTAAGTTCCGCTAATGTAAGAGACAAAATCGGACTGGGTGAGGGCGTTGCGTCGCTTCGAGCTCAAGTAAAATCAATGATAACGGTTAGTGCATTGAAGCACTACGGTAAGTATTACTTTAATACGGTTCCGGTTGGAGTTCACCAGATTATCAAAGTTGGCGACTTCAAGTACTTGGTGAGAATGATATACTATTTCCTCTTCCCCTATGTAGTATTCACTACGTTGCTGATTCAACAACAACTATTCGTTCTATACTTGCTTCCGACACTTGTGTATTATACTGTAAAAACTAAGGGTTGGACCATGAAAGTGCTTGTCTGCATTTTTGTGATTCCAGCGAAAATTATAATTGCACAAGGATATGCTTGGATGTTAATCAAAAGGTTCTTTGGCAGACTTTCGTGCGATACTGAACGGGAATGAAGTTAATGGATTTGCCTACTGTTTCCTTCACGGAAGCATTATTAATTGAAGCGTGTGTCCTTACCTTCGTGTTCTATTTGCTGTTTCGGTTATCTTCTAGAAGGGTCAGCGGGGTTACCTTTGCCATTTTCAGACGTGCACTTTTGTTCCGAGGTTTCTTCGCCTCGGGCCATGTGGTGTTAATTGCATCTTTCATGCTGATAACCATGTACTCTTTACTCTTGGGTCATCGCCCTTGGATGTACTTTCTTTGGTTATCACTAGCTGTTGCGTATATTATCTTTGGGAATAACCGAGAAACATCTAATGTAAAAAATCTATTAGTAGTTGTGATGGTATCGTTATTGTTACCTATAACTATTATGGCGAACAACAACTTCTTCTGCTTCTCGGGGGATCAAGGCGTATTTCTGAAAAGAGGATTAGAGATCGTCAATACAGGGACATGGCAACAATACGAAATGGCACGTTACTATGAATCTTTCCCATTTTTAGCCACTCTTTTAGCCTCAATAACGATTGTCACTGGGTTCAGTGAGAATACATATGTTTTCTTAATACCCGTAGCCAGTCTCCTTCTTGCTTTGACTGTGTACCACCTCTCTAGACGATTAGGCGGAAGCGAAAAAGTTGCTTTCATAGCCCCCTTTGTAACCATGTCAATTCCCGCATTAACATTTTTGCCTATAACTCATTATTTAAGCATAGTCTTTGGTTTTACCTGCCTCTATCTAGTGATTAAGGGATCTACGATAAATCTAGAAGTTCCGTTTTATCTCTAATTCCCCTCATTATTGCCATGGTGGTTTCATATCCGTCAGGCCCTGTTTTCTTCTTGGGTATGCTCTTCCCTCTGGGAATCTACTCGATGATAATACGCAAACGATTAACCGTGCCCCGTCAGTTTAGATCTATACCCCTCCTTGCACTGCTAGTGATGTTCACGTATTGGGTCTTTAATTACTGGGTTCTTCTCTCTCTTATAGAGCCAGCTGTGGATTTTTTTACAACAGTCGCAAAATACTTGAGCGGACAATCACTATCTGCTCAGGAGGCCGCACGACCATACCTCGAATCAACTGCAGCGATGACGCATGTAGCGTTTGCATGGGCTGTCCCTCCAGCTGTCGTAACTAGTTACATTCTACATAGGCTACACGGCGAGCTTTTAGGGCAAGATCGTAGGGCACATAATCACTGGGCGCATAAGATGCTGGAATTTGGGTCTGTTTTAGGGTTGATAATGACACTGTTCTCATTTATACTTGCCCGTTACGGACATTACTCTTACCTTATTACCCCAAAATACGCTATTCTTGGCTTGTCGATGATTCTCATTCTTCCTAAGCTATTGTCGTACAGGAATGGAATTGTTACTATAATAACTGTGTTTATCCTGGCGGTATTTCTATTCATAGGGAGTTCGTCACCGGACTGGCCCCTATGGAGAATCCAGATTTTCCTCAAAGAAGGCTGTTATATAGTCAGTTTATATTTACAAGGAGATTCTGCGAGAATTTGCCTCAAAACACCTCATTGACGTTAGTGCCTGATGTTGATGTCTATTCAGAGATGCCTGAAGGCGTTATTGTTGAAACCTATGGGTCTTATAGGGCGGTAAGAGAAATGCTTCTTCAGTTTGAGAGAGGAGTTTCCATAAATGAACTGGCTAGTGATGATTCTTATATTTTCATTATGCGTGTTGAGAGGTTGGTTCTAAATGGAGGAGACACGTTTAACCTAGTTAGAACAAGTGGAAAACATGCGATGATCACACCGATCCATTATATACTTGATAAGGCTTAACCTTAGAACGGTCATTTCCTAACCGCAAAGTTATGGTATCAAGAAATAACACGGTCCTGACAGGGTTAAGCGAGTTTCTTGAAACCTAAGTTGGAAGACAAGGTTTTAATGGTAATTCCGCACGCTCCATATAGTGACTTGGACAATAGGATAAAGTCTTTTCAACATCACCCGGATGTGCCAGTTGTCAAAAGAACTATGGCTTTGGCAAGGTTCTTTGAAAAAATAATATTCGTTAGCGGCTCTTCTATCGGATTCCAAGAGCCTATCATGTTTGAAAACATTCAGTATCATACCATAGGAGGAGGAGCATCGACATTAGGTGGTTTCTTGAAGAGCTATGATTTAAAGCTCCTAGTTCTATTTGTCTCACTGGTTCTCCGCTACGGCCACAGACTAAGGGTTCTAAATTTCTCCATGGCATCCAGCAGCGTCATTCTATGTCTACTCTCTAAGGTCATGAGAATCACATTCGTGACATACTTCACAGGAGTGCCAGAACAGGCACACACATACAAGAAGAAGATCATCTTAGATTACAAGTTATTGTTATTTTTCTCGCAAAAAGTATTCGCGAACAACCCCGTTATTATTGAAAGGTTGAATCTCATACATGAGAGAGACGATATCCAATTGATCCCCAATTTTGTCGAAGACGAGTTTGACTCGCACGCGCACGGGAGGCCTCGAATCCCATTTTCTGTTTTGTACGCAGGAAGATTGGACCCTGAGAAGAGAGTTGACCATTTGTTGCGTGCCTTCGTCTCCTTAGTGAACAAGGTTCCAGAGGCGAAACTCTACATAACCGGGAGGGGCTCATGCGAATCAGAACTAAAACTCCTCACAAAGAAGCTGGGTCTTGAGAGATCGGTTCATTTCCTTGGCTGGCTACCTAGGGAGGAAGTACCTCGCTGGATGGGTCAATGTATGATCTTCGTGCAGCCCTCCCTCTACGAAGGTTTCCCCAACGCCCTCCTGGAAGCGATGGCTTCTGGAACAGCGGTGATAGCTATGGGTGTCCCATACGCTCGATGGATCGTGGGAAACTCGGGGTTGCTGGCGGATGTGGACTCGGTTGACCATATGGCCGCATGTATCTATAGGCTTCTAGTCGATGGCCAGTACAGAACGTTATGGGCGGAGAAAGCCCGCCTTCAGGCTTCTCTCTTCCAAAAGGATACTGTTGTAAAAAAACTTGTTGAGGTGATTAAGTGAAAGCCTACGTGACGGGGAGCGAGGGCTTTCTAGGTCGGCACGTAGTTCAATACTTAACAACCCAAGGAGTCAAAGTCGACGGCGGCGACATCCGGAGTGATAAGAACTGTCTAGATGTGAGGCATTACGCAGAAGTGGCTGAGGAGTTAAACCGATCTTCTCCCGATGTGGTTATTCATCTTGCCGCTTTAGTAGGAGGCCGTGACAGCCTCAAAAAACCCTACGAGTATATCGGAGTCAACACGCTCGGGACTCTGAACGTGGTTGAGGCCTGTAGGGTCACAGGTATACGTAAAATAATATACATGAGCAGCTTCAGTCCCTACGGAGAAACCAGCGAGTCAATGCTAAGTGTTACGGTATCAGAGCGTTGATATTTAGAGCTTGTCTTCTCGCCGGTGAACATCAGACGGAGTACAACGCCATTCAGGAGTTCGCCGATTGCGCACTAAACCAGAAACCCATCATCATATACGGCGATGGAAGACACAAGAGGGAATGGCTACATCCACAAGATGTTGCACGAGCCTACTACAAGGCCTTCAGTTATTTCGAAGAGATGGCAGCCCCATACGACGTGTTCATCCTAGGTAGTGGAGAGCCCATCAGCATGAAGCGACTTGCCGAGCTGGTACTGGAGATCACCAACAAACCCAAGCAAATCGTTTTCCTAGACAAACACGTATCTGTTTTCGATCAGATAACAGACACCTCTAAGGTTCGAGAACGGCTCAAGTGGAAGCCTCTCGTATCAACGAGGGAGATCGTGAGCCGCGTTGTTAAATGGCGTTCTACAAAAGAGCATGACCACAATCAGAAAACGTAACTATGCGTTGACGGAGAGCCAAACACCAATATCAGAGGAGGGCTCCATATTGTCGACTTATGACGTAATTTCTTTTTGTGGAGTGGATGGAGTTGGTAAATCAATTCAGGCGAGGTTACTGATGGATTTCCTTAATAGGAACGGTGTAAAGGTCAAAATGGTTTGGATCAGGTCCCCTCACACGTTTGCCTTTTATCTTTGGAGATTATTTCAGAAATTCGGATTTTCAATGCCGCCGCTCGACAGCAACTTTGATAGACATGTCTGGTTGTGGATAGAGTTCTTCAGCATAATTCCTAAAATACTGCTCGATGTAAAGGTGCCTGTATGGCTTGGCAAGAAGCTTGTGGCTGAGAGACTGGTTGTCGATAGCGTTGTGACAGCCTCTTTCTATGTCTTGAAGGACTTACAGTTCATTGCAAGTAGTCAGTCTAATCTCCTTCTTCGCTTCGGGGAAGACTTACTTTATTCATCTGAGAGCTGATCCTAACATCATACTGAGGAGACGCCTGAATAGGGCAGGCGTTGATGATCAACACTTATTTGGAGAAATCGATGAAAGAACCTTCAAGGCATCCGTAGAGAAACAGCAGCACATTTATGGAATGATCGCCGAGAAACTTGGAGGAGTCAGCATCGATACAAAAGCCTTGAGCATTCAAGACGTTCATCGGTTAATAAGAAATCATCTGGGTTTGGCTTAATTGAGAATCGCGATCTTAACTCCATCATACTTTCCCACTTTTAAAGGGGCGGAAAGGATAATTCATAGTTTGTCGAAGGGGTTAGCCCATCGAGGGCATAAGGTTTTCTTGCTTTGTCCAAATGGTTGTGGTCGAGTGGGAGACGAAAGAGGAGTAAAAGTTCTGCCAATTCTTCGGGAGGGTTGGGATAGGAATATAATTATTAACAGCTTGATTGTTCTCAGATTCCTCTATTCGGTTGGAGTTGACCTTCTTCACATTCACTTTGCTTATCCTTATGGTCTCATAGGCGTTATCTGTAGGCTCCTTCTTGGATTGCCCTACGTGATCACATCCCATGGATGGGACATACAGATAGATCAACAGACCCAGTACGGTGCAAGACTGAAGCCGAGATTCGCCCTCCAGATATGGCTAACTCTCAAGCTAGCAAATGCCCACACCCTTGTTAGCAACTCTATGTTAAATGATGCGGTCTCATCAGGGTCTGTGAAGAAGAAGACATTTGTTGTCTATCCTGGATTGCAAGTTGATATCTTTTGTAAGAATCGTGAAACAGAACATACACGTTTGAAATGTGGAGGAGCAGGTCCTCTGCTTTTGTACCTTGGGAGACTAGTGCCCAAAAAAGGAGTTGACGCCCTTATTAAAGCGGCTCCCTATGTTCTGCGTAAGGTTCCAAACGCTCGGTTCGTGATAGCAGGCAGTGGCCCGGAACAGAGGGATCTGGACAAGCTTTCACGTAGACTTGGGGTCGATGATAGATTGACATTCACCGGAGAAGTATCAGAGCAGTATAAGCATGTTTTGCTCAGTAAGGCGGATGTTTTCATTTTTCCTTCACGAGTCGAGGCGCTAGGCATCGCTCTGCTAGAGGCAATGGCCTACGGAAAAGCTATTGTTGCTACCGATATACCACCCTTTAGGGAAATGCTCGGTCCAAATGAGGCTCGATTCGTTGAACCTAACGATCCACAGGGATTGGCCAGAGCAGTTGTTGAACTACTGCGAGACAAAATAACTAGAGAAGATATAACTAATAGAGTGAAGGTAAAAGCAAGAAGATCTTCCAATGATTTAATGACAGCGAGATACGAAGCAATATACAAAAGTATTGTAAAACAGACATTCAATGATGACTGAGGGCTTCTCATAGCTTATCTAATATTGAAAGAAGTTTTGTCCCCCATCTTCCACGTAGGGAGAAGATGAACTGATTGAACTTAGATGTTGTGATGATGACATGGAATTCAAATGCCCCTCACTTCGATGCAGTCCTTGACCGCATAATCAAAAACTGTTCCGTTATGCCATTTCATTGTTGTCGATAGATTCAGCACAGATGGAACCATTGACAAAATTGTAGAAAAATTCCCTACATATAAGTTAAGAATTGTGCAGACGAGTTCTAGTCTAGGAGCTGCAAGAGCCGAAGCTGTAAAGCTAGTCGACACCGATTGGTTCGCTTACGTGGACAGTGATGTTGAATTATGTGAGAACTGGTTTCAAAAGATCCGCCATTATCTGGACATACTGGGGTTGGGAGCGGTTGAAGGTATTACTATATTTGCATCAGGGATAACGATACCGGAAAACAAGCAGAAAAGATGCCATCTTCAGAGAAGGGAAACGATTAGAGGATTATCAGATATCCTAAGAAATGGTCTCTTAGGTCGTGTGCGTGGTTATGCCTTTGATGTTGTAATAAGGACAAAACTTGTGAGAGATTGGCAACCACCATGGTATCTTGCATCTATGGAGGATTACCACCTTTGCCAACATGTGCTTGGAAAAGGCTATGATTGGATACGTGTCGGCGACGTCTTTGCTCTACACCACTGGGACACAGACACCATTATTGCATTACTACGTGCTTTCAACAAGAAAGCACGTTGGGCTGGAGCGGGAACACGTGCTTCTGCAGCAGCAGGTTTCTTGGAAATTGGAACACATGTTATTGGAAGACTTATGGGAAGTCTGATTAGACTTTTTCAGACGAGGCGAGTTATTGAGTTCACGGTCACGGTAGTAAAGCACGTAGCGATCTTGTTGGGCTGGGTTCTGTGGAGAAGTTATTTAGAATATTCTAGGGAATAGCGAAAGGAATGATAAATTCCCCTCTCTCGGCGCCATTTTTCCTTTTGTTCACCACTAGTTAGACCTGAAATGTCTTGTCATGAGCGACGGTTAGACGCTCAATCAGCCAAGCGTAATCCACCCAGACCTAAATATGAACTAGGTGCTCCTCGTTGCTCAAAGAAGGCAATTATCAGTCAGTATTATTGGACACGACGGCGGCTACTATATCAAATACCGGAGTGCTTGATGCGAGTGCAACAGGAAGGAAACGGGTAAGGAAACCCGAATGAACATAGAGGAGGCACGTGACCTGTTTCAATTATTCTACTCACAATATGGATTGTCTCTAGGCATGTTTCTCCAGACGGTGTTTCACCTTCTCGCTACACCTCTTCGGGTTCTTAAAGCCCCTCGCCAATTGAAAAAGATCTTCAGGGTACCCATTACGATTCCGCTGTCTGACGGAATCAAAGTAGTTGTGGAAGATCTGTACGATCTTCAACGTGTGCTTGTGCTCTCCCAAGAAGTTCTCCTTCGCAAGGTTTACACCAGATTTGCGGAACCAGAAAGAGGATGGATTATTCTAGATGTAGGTGCACACGTGGGGGTCTTTACACTCTCGGTGCACAAAGCAGTCGGGCAGCACGGTCGTGTAATAGCCATCGAACCATCACCTGAAAACATCAGAAAATTGTTAATGAACATCGCTATTAATAAATGTCGTAACGTAACAATAATCCCAGAGGCACCATCCAATACAAATGGTACAGCGAAATTGTTTTTAGGAAGTGAAGGAGCTAAAGATTCTTTAAAAGTAATTGGTCGAGACTTCGTGGAAGTAAAAGTTCGTACCCTCGCGAATTTGATAAATCTGTTGGGACTGCGTCGTGTGGATCTAATGAAAGTGGATGTAGAAGGAGCGGAACTAGATGTACTTGAGGGATCCGCCAAAGCCTTAGACAAAATACAGAGAATTGTTATAGCGAGCTATCATTATCCACACGAATCCGAAGATATACAAAGATTCTTTACTAAGTGCAACGGGAAATTCAAAGTCCAACAATACAACGTAAATGGTGAAAGATATCTCTACGTTACGCAAAAATGACGTCATGCAAATAATCAAAACATCAGTGGCTGCACTGACTGTGCTGGATTCTAGCTTCACTGAAAAGTCGCTCAAAACAGGATTCCGGCTGTCGTGCGCGCATATAGATCGCTCGATAGATCATTCGATGAACGTTGAGGTGCTAAAAGAGTGAACGCCACTTATCGAGGCCGAAGTTCTGACCGGTACGACCGATATAAACTCAATCTACTTTTGATCGTTGCTGACGCTGTAAGGTATGATTATTGTTCTTATTCAGGTATCCATAACAATACTACACCCAATTTGGACAACATCAAAGGCTCCGCCTATTTTCACAACTGTTTTAGCACATCACCTTGGACACTTCCTTCGCACGCATCCCTCTTTAGCGGACTGTACCCATCGCAACATGGAACCCATGCTGGTGAAGGCGGCACTTTGCACTTTACACCGCCCAGCTTTGTAAAAGACCTGTCGCGATTCGGATATGCTACCGTCGCATTCTCAGCCAACCCCTATATGTCCTCTACTTGGCTTCAATAGAGGTTTCAAAGAGTTCTATGAAATAACCAGCGCGCAAAGACGCTGGATACCTAGCAAACTGAACGATCCCGCCTCAGGACTTAAACGATTACTCAGAATGGGCTTTAGATGGCTGTATTATCGGACTATCTCAGGCCTCTTTCCTCTCTTTGCATACAGAAGTGCCGAAAGAATTAATCAGCGCGTCAAGACCTGGCTCACGAACGCTAAGGAACCTTTCTTCATGTTTATTAATTACATGGATGTTCACGACTATTATTCTACACATTCACAAGGGCTTATTGACCGTTTAGTGCGCCGTTCAGGGCAAAAGCCAAAGAATTCTAATCCTTCACAGAGATACAGACACGCTCTCAATTATCTAGACAACATGCTAGGAGACCTAATCAAACTTCTTGAATCCCATGGGTTGATCGATCGAACCGCCCTAATCGTTACTAGTGATCACGGCGAGATTCTTGGCGAACGCAACCTACTCGGCCATCTAGTCGGCTTCCCATATAACACCCTGTTACACGTCCCCCTTGTTATCAGGGACCCTAACTCAATCTCTGAAGATAGAATAGACATCTCTCACATGGTTAGCATTAAGGACATCGGCTCCATCATTCTTCACATAATTCAAGGAAAGCCATTGTTAGAGTGCATTAAGAGTCTACCAGACTGGGTAGGAGCCGAATGCTTCAAGGGCATTGATGAGATAGACTGGATCAGAGACCAGCAAGGAAATAAAACCTTGAGAGTAAAGGTACACCTAACCATTTTAGAGCCGTGATCAAAGATCGTTTTAAGCTAATTCACAATGTTCCAAAGAACAGCTTAACACTTTATAAAATGTCACCAGATGAAGAAGAAACTCAGAACGCGCACGTACTTCAGACACTAACCAACATTCTCAGAAAGTGGGAAGAGCAACTTGCACCTGTGCGCGCTCATTGGAATTACACCACCGAAGAGAAGAAGAATATAAGAGAAAGGCTAAAGAGGTTAGGATATCTCTAATCAATTACGTTGTAAAAATCTCGGTCTCAAAATTGCATCGACCCAACTCATCAGTTTTGGAGGCTACCATAACGTGAAGAAGCCCAAACCAAGAAGAATAGCGGCAAAGCCTTTCGAGCCTATCAACAATGTTCAAGAACTCCCCCCTCCCAAGGCCCTTAACCCCATCCCCTTCTCTTTCAACAAAGCATATCGCCACAAAAATCATATGATCTCTATAATTTCTAAAATAATCTATAAAAGCAGATTACCACATCAAATAACCAAGACGCATCCATAATACATTTGAAGGGAGAACCTTGCCCGAGGATTACTTAATAGTCTCCGATCCTGCTGTATGCGGAGGAAAACCAGTCATTAAAGGAACCCGCGTCCCAGTTCAATACATCTTAGAGCTATGGGCCAGGGGTTACAGCGCCGAGCGCATAAGTGAGCAGTACCCAACGGTCCCCAAAGAACTAATCAAAAAAGTTATCGATCCACTCACCGAAAATCGCACAATCAAGATTTTGCACTAGTAGCTTTTAACGATTTAATGGAAAGCTACAGCCTTAGTGAAATCTCATGTTTATCAAATTCCTCGCTGACGAGAACGTTCCTCTTCAAGTCGTGGAGGCTCTTCGTCAAGCCAGATATGAGGTCACCACCGTAAGTGAAGCTGCCCATCCAGGCATGAAAAATGAAGAGTTCGCCAAACTATCCATTCAACTCGTAAGGGTTATTATAACTCGGGATGCCGACTTCATACGCTTGAAGCAACCCTTAATGAGACAACTCAGGTTTGTTTACATAGGGCTAAGCGGAGACCCCGACAGCACAGCCCAATAAGTCTTACGCAACATTGACAGGAGCATCAGCCTTCTTTACAGGCATACTATGGCTATAATAGATGAAGAAGGCTGCCATGCACCTTGAACGGCGATGGAGACATAAAAGCGATGAAAATGCTTTACAGACTGAAGCCCAGAGGCATCATCAATACAACCTAACATCGGTAGCCTACTCGAGGAATCCGGCATACCCTATACGATCTTCAAGACCCTGAAGCCCTTTCCACACGCGGCTAAGAGGATTATCAGAGAAACTCCAAAAAGACCCTGTTTCAAGAAACTCACTACCAACAGCCCTCAAATCAATCCTCCAACCGAAGTTCATCAACAGACTATTGGAACACATAACACGAAAGGGATACTGATAAATATCCTAGAATCCTACGGTGATCGCGAAGAAGTGAAGACCAGTGTCCGACAAGCTTGTGGAGATAGCTGAGGACTCCGCTCGGGGAGGATTCTTCCTCTTCACCGGAAACGCCTTCCAACTCATCGTTCTAGCCATAGGTTCCATCATCGTCGCTAGACTTCTTGGACCCGAAAACTACGGCCTACTTTCCCTCTCCTTAGTTATACCCTTAACCCTCGTAGGCCTCATAGACCTCGGCGTGAACTCAGCCTTAACCAGGTTTTCAGCCAAGCTTAGGGCAGAGGGTAAAGCTCAACTCGTGGCTGGAATGCTGAAGTCAGGTTTCCTCTTGAAGCTCCTAATAGGCATCGCCATGTCCACCACCTGCTTCATATTCTCTGATGCATTGGCAACTCACGTCCTCAACAGGCCTGGGATGGGCTTCCTCGTTCGGCTAGCATCAGCCCTAATCCTATTCGAAGCCATCTTCGTGACCTTAAACTCAGCCTTCATCGGACTGGACAGAATGGAGGGTTCCGCCTTAATCATGAACGCCCAATCCATTGCAAAGACTGCCCTGTCACCCTTACTCGTAGTCTTAGGCTTCAGCGTTGTCGGCGCCCTAGCGGGCCACATCACGAGCTATATGATCGCCAGCCTCGCAGGAAGCCTAATCTTCTCCAAATATTACAAAGGATTAGGCAAGTCCTCCAATACAAGCTTTTCAAGTAATATCAAGGTTCTGCTGCACTACGGATTCCCCCTCTACCTCTCAACCTTAATCCCTCTTGTCCGGGGCCAGTATCAAACCGTCATCCTAGCCTTCTTCACGTCCAATGTCGAGATCGGCAACCTCCACATCGCTATAAACCTATCCACCATGATGAACGTCTTGATCTTTCCCTTAACAGTGCTTTTTCCAGCCTTCTCAAAAGTCAGCCTCAACAGCAACGAGCTTAAAAAGGCCTTCACGCTGGCCGTCAAATACACGGCCTTATTCACCGTCCCAGCCACAGTACTCGTGGCAACCTTATCCAAAGACCTCGTCTACACCCTCTACGGACACAGCTATCGTTCGGCACCAACCTTTCTCTCGCTCTACATCCTAACCTTCCTCTACACCGGCGCAGGTTCCATTGTTCTCGGTTACCTATTTGGCGGAATAGGCGAAACCAGCACCGTCTTCAAACTCAACCTAATCAACCTACTCGTCTTCCTTCCATTAGCACCTGTCCTCACCATGCTCTACGGGGCTCCAGGCTCGATCGTTGCATTACTGATCTCGGGGTTCATCTCATTAGCCTATGGGCTGTTCATCGCGACCAAAAAAATCCATGTTAAGCCAGACTTCAAAGCGTCCTCAAGGATCTATTTGTCGTCGTTCCTATCCGCTATACCAGTGCTCGCATTCCTCTACGTCTCGCCGTTCAATGGCCTCCCTAACGTCCTAATAAGTGGCTCCCTCTTCCTCCTCACCTACTTAACGCTCACACCCCTCATAGGCGCCATCACCCACACCGACCTCGAAAGCCTCAAGCCCATCCTCAGCAGAATCAAGATTTTGTGGCCCATAATTAGACCAGTGTTAGCCTACCAGGATAAACTCCTCAACCTCGCCCCAAAGTGAAACCAAAAAAGAACGATAAGAGTCCAACCTTGATGAAGAACGCCTTGGTGGAACGCTGATTGCGTAAAAATTTTGTTTACCCGATTTCGATCCTGTTGCTTTCCCTTCACTTCGTCTTCTTGCTCTCGTCAATTAAGACGGGAGACATCTTTAGTAACGAACCATACGGGGTAAGAGCATCGCTGACGACCATTCTCGCTTTCGCATTTATCTCTGCAGCTGTTACAATGGTTGCATGGAAGAACTTCTCCTTTCCAGCTGGTCAAACCTCCATTGTGGTCCTCCTCTCCATCTCCGGCTTCTTCGCCCTGTATCTGCCTCTGCAACATTTTATAGGCTACACATACACGCTCCTGGTCATCTCGGCTGTCCTGTTCACCGTCATAGGGTTGATCGCGTCTCACATTCCCAAGAGAACGAGAGAAGCCCATCCACACAGTGGTATAAAGGACGGCGCTTCTCGCACAAAAACAGAAGCTCTCCCATGCAGCGGCATACGAAAAATCTGGGGGAACCCATTCGTCCTAGTGCCCGTGACCTTTCTGGTTCTCGTTGAGGAGCTTTTGCTGAACAGCACCTACGCCTCGCTAGGGCTAGCGCTGTCCCTCATAGCTTTGATCTTCCTCCCTCTATCGGGAGCGGTCTTCAGCAAGGGGGACATGAGGGTGCGGAGATTTCTAGAAATATGTGGCCTCGTCTTCGCCAATCGAGTGGTTCTCTCCGCATTCCCAATCAAGTTCCTCGCATTTCCATCGCTACTTCCCGCCATCTATACTCTAGTCCTTATCGCATGCGTACTCTACATTGCCTACAGGGGCATGGATCTCAACTATCTGGGGTTGGTGAGAGGAGAAACCCCAATTCTTTCCCAAGTCCTAGCCGGCCTCCTCACCGGCTACGTCCTAGGCTTCGTCGAGTATTTTGTCTTGAGGCCGACCCCGATCACCACCCTGAGCCTCATCCGAAGTCTAGTTTACCTCGCGGCTGTGATGATGGTGTTCGTGGGAATCACCGAGGAGTTTCTGTTCAGAGGCCTCTTGCAAAGATCCTTGGGGGACATGCTTCCTCCATGGCAAGCCATCAGCATCACTTCTATCATCTTTGCCCTCATGCACCTAGGCTGGCTAAACCCCGTAGAAATCGTCTTCGCCTACGCAGCCGGAACCATCTTCGGCCTCATGCTCTACAAGACTAAAAGCCTCATCGCCCCCATCATCGCCCACGGCTTCGGAAACGTCATACTATACACCATAGTCCTATTTTTCTGACATAGAACTCACCATTTTCGTCACGAAGGTAGGCGCTATATGTTGAAAAGCCAGACTGAGAAAAAGGAACTTTTCAGTTGGAAGATTCTCTTCATCATAGTCCTAACGGCTTGGATCGTGATAGTAGACACAAGTCCTGCTTTCGTCGTACCTCGCGTGTTCTTTGACGTTTCCCCTACAGCCACAGACCACCGCGTCATGCTGTATGGGAGAAACGACACCATTGTTCACCCCGATCTTGAGAGCTTACCCCCGTCTATTGAGGGATGGAATAGAGCGGATATCTCGTACAAGTGGATCCACCTCAAGGAAGCTTATCACGCAGACGCCCAGGTTCTCTTCTGCTACACCAACAGCAAAGACCCGCGTGTTTACGTTTCAATCATGCGAACCGATTCCGAGAGAAAGCTGGTGCACGGGCTTACATACTGCTTTGAACTGCAGGGATACTCGTCGATCTCTAAAAGCATCGTCAACATCGAGCCCTACAAAGGCTTCCCGCTGCCGATAAACCTGTGGTTCATCCAAAGCACCGAATCGGAAGAAGGATGGATGCAAGCCTTCTGGTACATCATCACCTACCAAGAAGGCACCGTAGATAAGGCGTATTTCATGCAGGTTCAGGTGCACATCCCGACCCCGAAAATTAAAAAGGAAGGCGAGCGGATAGCTCTCGAATTCTCCCAAGTGATCGCAGCCACGATGCTGAGGTCCCTCATACCTAGCCTTGAAACAGGTTGAAAAAGTGAAGTCCAGTAAAGAGTCACAGACAGCGGCGCTCATACTCTTAAGCGCGATCGCCATCTATCTGCCACTTTTAACTTGGTTAATCGGCGAGTACCTCCACAACCCATGGGCAAATCACGGGCTAATTGTTCCCGTGGTAGCAGCCTACATCATACACAAAAGGCTGAAGGATCGACCCATAAAAATCTCTCAAAGCCAAGATTCGACGATCATAGGAGCTGTGATAATTCTTGTTGCCATCTCCGTCCGGTTTTTAGCAGGCCCATCCATAACCTCTATAATCTCCCTCATCCTATACCTCTTCGGGACAACCATCCTCTTCTATGGAACAGCATCGCTCTCCATCTCCATCCCCGCGTTTCTTTACCTGTCCTTTATGTATCCAATCGACATCGAGGCCTTGTATCCTCACGGAATAGCCCTGTCCATGATAACGGGCAAACTCAGTCATCAAGGTCTAGCGATCTTGGGCATACCCGTCTCATACGTCGAAAATCCGCTACCCATATTCACAATGACAACAAAAACCGGTGAAACAGCGCCCTTTATCATCGACGTACCATGCATGGGAGCCCAGCAAGTCATCGGCTATGTGGCCTTCGCTGTTTTCCTCATGTTAATCACCCAAAAGCCCTCACTCCTACACAAAGTCATCGGCTTCGCCCTAGGGCTACTCCTCATGCCGGTGCTCAACGTTCTCAGGGTGATCGCCATTCTGCTGATAGCCTACGAATACGGAACCGAAGTAGCCCTCAGCACCTTCCACACCTTCGGAGGATGGATCCTCTTCACAATAGGAATCGTCATCTACCTCCTATTAATCGAATGGCTCTCAAAAAGGTCCAGCTTGAAAATAGACCTTGGGCAGTTGGTTAAACCCCTTTTGCGGCCCGGGAAAACAAAGACCACCGAGGTTAATTAAATACCCTGAATTGAAATACACCAAGAAGTTTAAAACTTAACATCCATAAATTAAGGGCAGATAACAAATGGAAGTAGAAATTGACCTGATTCGACCAAGCCCCTACCAACCGAGGCTCATCTTCAACGTAGACGACCTAAAGCTCGAGATAGAAAGAGACGGGCTCCTCAGCGACCTGGTAGTCCGCAAGCAAGCTGAATTCTACGAGTTAATCGACGGCGAGAGAAGGTGGAGAGCCCTCAAAGAGCTGGGATGGAAAACCGTTCCCGTCCGAATAATCGAAGTAAACGACACAAAAGCAAGGCGCTCCGTATACAAGCTCAACAAGATCCGAGAAAACTACACCGTCGAAGAAGAGGCCAGATACTTCAAAAGGCTCCAAGAAGAAGGCATGACACCGTGGGAAATAAGCAAAGAGCTCAACGTAGACTTCCACTGGGTCTTAGCACACCTCAACGTCTTTAAGTTCCCTGAAGAAATCCAAAACGCGGTATGGACCAGAGAGATCAGCGTATCGCACATGGTCGCCCTCGAAAACGTGATAGGCAGAAGCATCGAAGAGGCACTCTCTATCGCTAACGAAATTCTCAAGAGAAAGCTAACCTTGGCTGAAACCCGAAAAATCGTCGGTGAGCAAAAAGAAAAAGTCGAGAGAATGCGCATCAAAGCAGCCGTCAAAGTTTTACCCAAACTTGCCCCGGAAGCCGTCAGTCTAGAGACCCCAGAAGACTTCGAGAAAGCCGCCAAAGTTTTGAAGAAAGTGGCGAAGAAGAGACGGGAGAAAGCCTTAACGCCCGAGGAGAAGGCCCGGAGAGAAGCCGAGAGGGAGCGGAAGCAGGAGGAAAGGAAGAAAATTGAACAACGCCGAATAGAAGAGGAAACAAGAAAAATGACATGGCGAATAAGAGACGAGGAGAGACATCGGATACAAGAGGAAGTAAAGGAAAAGACGGGGGTAGCAGGCATCGAAGGACTTGTTCAACACCTAAGAAGTTTACGAGAAAAGATAGAAACCCTAGAAAGTGAAAGAGTCAGCCTCCTAGAAAGAAAGGACTTCCTCACCCAAGCCCTACGCTTCAACTGCCCCTACTGCAATCACCCCTGCGTCATATACCGAGAGGGAGACCGCTACTTCGTAGAATAACCAGTCATGCTCACAAGGACTGAATTAGGTTATGTACGTCGCGCATAGACCGATCGATCAACATCATGTACTCGATGTAGTCGCTTGGGACTCCCAAAGCGTTCCGTGATGGTTCTCAAGAATCTTTATTTTAAAAACATTTTCCTAAGTCATAAACCATTTGTGTAATTTGGATATGACCTTGTTCATAGGTGTGTTATGTTGACTGAGGTTCCAGAGGTTCCCGAAAGGATAGCCAAGAGCCGTCTCTTACCGAATTTGGCTAGCTTGTTCCTGACAGGCTCCGGATCGATTGTTCTGGCTTGGGTCGGCTGGTTGGCATGGTATGATATAACTACGTGGAATAAGGATATCGCCCTGATACTCTTCGGTTCCAGAATAGGCGAGGCTATCAGTCTGGGAATAGGCATTAGAGTAATTCACTATTTTTTGATAAGCTGGGCACTCATTATCTCAGGCTTACTTACATTTCTTCGAAGCCGAGGTATAGCTTCCAAACTACATCGTGGGCGTCTGCAACCGCAAAAGGAAAAAGAGGAAAAGAAGGATAAAGAAGAGCATGTGGTTAAACCACTCGTGGAGGAAAAAATTTTTTCAGGATGCCTTCATCATTTTGGATACTTGGCAAGTCGTCCTGAGAATGCTCCTATCCCGCAAGAATGCATTATCTGCCAAAGATTAGGGGACTGTATGGTGGCGACACTCTTCCCGGATATACTGCGAAAAGCTTTAGGGGCCGAAAAGGAAGCCACTGAACCCGAATGAACAGCAACATAAACGGCGTCTTTCTGAGGTTCATAGCGGCTAACACACAGCATTGTAAGATTAGCTACGAGCACGGGTAATAAAACAAAAGTCGCTCCTTAATTGAACGAAACCAAAAAAGGCTCTAGCACCTATTATTATAAACCTTCTACTAATGGACTGGCTCTCAAAGATGCCCAGCTCAAAAATCGGCCTCGACAGCTGATTAAGCCTCTCTTGCACCCCTGGAAAATGAAGACCGCCTTACTCATCCTCCTCATAACAACCCAGAGCCTGCTAGTGCTTTCCCAAACAAGAGCAAGCACCGAGACAACCGTGGTGACCCCTTCTGGCAACAAGCCTGTGGTAGCAAACCACGCGCAGGTGGACAGAAATCAAAACAAGGTGGAAGACCTCCTAGAGGCAGAGGCGCGGGAAAAGTTAGCTGAGGGAAACGGGACGCAACTAGCTCGAGTGGTAGTCATCCTAAATGTGGTTCCAACGGAGGTTCACACCTCGAAATTTGAACAATTTAGTGGAGCGGTGACTCATGGCCCTTGGAGACAAGCACTGTACGGCTTTGGAGGAAGAATACCCTACCGACAAATCGCAGCTTTTGCTAGGAGTTGTCCAAACCTGCTCCTCGTTCAAAAAGTTCACGAATATCGCGCTCTCATGGCTTACGCTGGTAGGCAGGGAAGGGCACGTACATACGTTTGGGATACGTTGGGCTACAAGGGAGATTCTAACTCAGCCATCGCCGTCTCTGACACCGGAATCGATGAGAACCACCCAAACCATCTTGGTTATGGAGATGCTGACTTTACAAAGAAAATCGTAGGCTGGAATGACAGCGTAAATGGACTAACGGAACCATACGACGATAATGGACACGGATCTCATTGCGCAGGAACCGCCGCTGGAGACGGATTCTATTCGACCGATGCCTACGGTCGGGCGGTGGCCACCTGGGGGGCTGCTTCCCTCAGCGCCGTCCCCCCAGGTCACTATATTATTTCCGGCTTTAACGTCACTAAAACCGGAACCATAGAACTCTACGCACAGGCGAGCGACGACACAACCGTGCGCCTCTACTACGCAGGTTTTTCAGGAAATACAGGCACATGGACGCAAGTAACCTCAGGTTCCACCCCAAAAAAAGGAGGATCAACAACAATCACGTACGAAGTTGACAGTGCCCACATCGGCTATTACCACCTCACCATCTATCTAACGGCTTCAGCGATCGACGCTTACATAGTCATCCACTGGCCCTATGACCCCCCGAACGACGGATACCAAGCATGGACTGGCGTCGCCAATCAAGCTAAGCTCGTAGGCGTTAAGGGCTTAGATGCAACAGGCTCTGGATCCACTACGGATCTCGTGAACGGCATCGACTGGGTTATAGAAAACAGACAAGCGTATCACATCCTCGTGTTAAGCATGAGTTGGGGAGGAACATCCTACGACTCGGCCATCAACACCGCCGTCACTAACGCGGTTAGTAGTGGGATTGTCTGCGCTGCGGCTGCAGGAAATGACGGCTCCGGAGGAAACTACATCCATAGTCCCGGATCCAACCCATACGCGATCAGCGTTGCGGCCACGAGCCTTACAGACAACATCACAAGTTATAGCAGTCAGGGAGGAACTAGCGAGGCAGAATCAACCGTAGTGAAACCTGACATTGCCGCTCCAGGAGGAAGCTTCTACATGCTTCCAATGCTCAGCTCCGACACCAACGACTATGATGCGGACAACAAATACGCCGACTATTACGCAAATGACGCCGCGCCCATGCAGGGGACCAGCATGTCAACCCCATTCATCGCTGGATGTGCCAACATCGTCGCCCAAGCTCTTGGGGGTTACAATGCATGGGACCACATGACTAACGCGAAGGCGTTAAAGGTGAAGATGCTACTTCTCATGACCGCAACTGAAACCTATCCGCTTCTCAGGGAGGGAAAAACCTCCGCGTACAGTCCAACGCTTGAGAGGGGTGGCAAAGATGCGCACGAGGGATATGGGAGGGTTAACCTAGACGCCGCTGTTGAAGCCGCCTCTATAAATTGGGACCTCACCACAACTGAAAGCGCAACCTTGTATGCTGCGGACTACACGTTCCAAGGCTATCCTAACCTGCCATATCGGGATGCGGCGATCTATTGCCATGCTTGGGCGAGGAAGATAAGCCTTGTGAAAGACTACAACTACTCCTTTGTGCTGGATGTGCCCAGCACCGGGGACTTCGACCTTTACATCTATAGCGACACCCCCAACACCTACGGTGAGCCAGTGATAAAGTGGAGCAGCACCCAAGCAGGCGTCGGCGTGGACGAAAACATAGCCACCGGCTATCTAACCGCAGAGGAGGAGGGCACGTACTATTTTGTTGTGAAGGCCGTGAGCGGCTACGGCACCTTTTACACCGGATACGCGATGCCGCCCGTCTACATACCCGAGCTACCGGTCGGGACGGTCGTTGCGTTGGTAACCGCTTTGGTCGTAGCCGCTATGTATAGGCTTCGGACGAAATGGGCGCTACCGCGCTGGTTAAAACACTTTTCCTCACAGAAAACTATTTAATAGTCAGGTTTTCTCTCTTATCCTTAGATTCAGCCTTGTTATCGGCAAAGAAAATCGCAGTGATGGCACTCGTTTTCGCCGCAATGGCGGTAGTTTTGATTATGGTGGGTTTTCGGCCGAGTGGTCCCAGCCCCACCAAGACGACTATCTCAGAAATCTTAGCTAATCCATCTTCGTGGGAGAATAAGTTGGTCCAAGTTGAAGGCATCATTGACGGGGTCGTAACTATCCCAGAAATAAGGCTTCCATTTAACTACTGGCTCATCGACAAAATCGACGAGGCAGACAGAATCGGAGTATTATGGAAGGGAAAAGAAACATTACGGGTGGGAGAAACCGCACTCGTAACCGGAGTCGTCAAAAGCGGCTATGAGAAGAAACTAACCTCGGAGGGATGGATCAACAGCACCCTCGTCTACTACATCGAAGCACAAACTGTTAGCTGAACCGAAATAATACCCACAAATTTAAAACTCAATGTCTTTAACGAATCGCTTAAACAGAAAGGGAGGGAATACTACTTTTAATCAAGGAGCACAGTATGACTAGCTTATTCAAGAGGCCTCTCTGAGACGGCCTCGCTTTAAGGGTGTTGTTTATCCATGCTTCTGCTTCACGGGATGCCTCTTTATTGTTGTATCCTTCTTTTGTTGCAAGCACTAAGTGAATACGCTATTTTCAATGTGTGTTCACAAGTTGCGACTTTCAAATCGCAACCTATATACATGACTTATCTTATAACCTGACTGGAGGACGAGGTCATGGGCTCCAAGTCGCCGAAAGGCGAGTTTGCCGCGAGGAAAATACGTAAAAACAGGAAGGGGTTTCGGTGGAGCGACATTTACTACGAGCGCCGGATGCTTAGGCTAGACGTTAAATCTGATCCATTAGAGGGGGCGCCTATGGCTCGTGGCATCGTCCTAGAGAAGGTCGGTGTAGAGAGCAAGCAACCCAACAGCGCCATTCGCAAGTGTGTGAGAACGCAGCTTATTAAGAACGGTAAGGTGATCACGTCCTTCCTTCCAGGAGACGGAGCCCTTAACGTGGTGGACGAGCACGATGAGGTGATAGTCGAGGGGATTGGGGGTTCTCGTGGGGGAAGCATGGGTGACATTCCCGGAGTTCGGTGGAGGGTAGTCTCGGTGAACGGGGTTTCCCTCAAAGAACTGGTCCTCGGTCGGAAAGAGAAGCCGATGCGCTGACATCTATTCTTCTGCCTACGTGAGGAAAACTGGAACCGGGTTCTTAACAAACTTTAAATAGGGGAGCCATAACCCAGAAGGCTGTCAAGGTGACTTGCTTGAGCAAGGAAGAAGAGATCCTACTCTTTGGAAAGTGGAGCTTCACTGGGATCCAAGTAACGGATCCTGGGCTTCAGCGCTACATTTCCCTTAAGCCAATTTATGTTCCTCATAGCATGGGCAGGCATGAGCACGGAAGATTCCGAAAAGCCGAAGTCAATATTGTGGAGAGGCTGGTAAACGATCTCATGCGACCAGGATGTAGCGCAGGGAAGAAGGCTCGGGCCATCAGCGTGGTGAGAAACGCCTTTGAGATCAGTCATCTTCGCACCGGACGGAACCCTATTGAAGTCCTTGTTAGAGCCGTTGAAAACTCGGCGCCCTGCGAGGACACCACAAGAATCAGTTACGGAGGCATGGTGTATCACCTAGCTGTGGACATCTCACCCCAGAGACGAGTGGACTTGGCGCTCCGTTTTCTTTCCGAGGGAGCCCGAAAGGCTTCCTTTAGCAACCCCCGCCCCCTCGATGAAAGCCTCGCGGAAGAGCTCATTCTAGCGGCCAATAAGGACGCGAAAAGCCACGCGGTGGCAAAGCGCCACGAGATGGAGAGAGTAGCGCTGGCTTCTCGTTAGAATGCTTAAGCGTCATTTCACGCTCCAAAGAAGTGCATCAGATACGGCCGGAAAAAGTTTGGAAGATCGCACTTTTTTCAAGACTAGTATGGAGTTTAAGTAAGATTTCCTTTCGACAAGCCCTCTGTTAAAGCCCTTACGCTTTTTCCCAAGACCGCGTGGTTGTATCCGCCCTCTAAAACTGCGTATCGTCTTCCACCGCACACGCGTTCTGCAAACTCTTTTATCCTTTTTCCAATGGTGAAATAGTCTTCGGTTCTTAGCGTTCCGCCCCAGTCTTGTTGGTGACGATCAAATCCAGCCGAGACAGCAACTATGTCACAATCCCTTTTGGAGGTCAGATTTCTCGAAAGATCGATTAGGTAGTCCTCTCTGCTTCCGCCACTGGGATGACAGTAAGCGACTTCGGGTGTACCGGCAAAGATGTTAGCGGTTCCGTCCCCAAAGTGCAGGTCAATATCTACAATTAACGCCTTCTTGATTCTGCCTTCTCGCCTAAGCTTTTCTATGGATATGGCGATGTTGTTGAAGTAGCAGAAGCCCCAGCTGTGGTCTCTGCTGGCGTGGTGCCCCGGCGGTCGTATCAATCCAAAAGCAGGTTCCCCCTCCATCGCCAGTTCCGCCGCCTTAATCGCGCCACCCACCGCCAGCCGTGCAACCTCATAAACTAGGCCATGTTTGCTAACAGAGTCTATGTGACCTCTCCAATGCACTAACTCCAAATCCTCTTCGCCAGCGGGCTCCGGCTCCACAAACCGAAAAAGTCCGCACAATTCATTGTAAATGCTTTCTATCCTTCCCGGCGCTGCTGCTGGATCAGAGGAATACACCGCCGTGTATTTTTCATGATAAACCACTTTCACGGTAACCTACCTAAACCTTTGTAGTTTTTATGGGGTTTACTATTTTCCCGCCTCTGGTATAGCTGTTGTGCAGTACCTATATGCACCATGGTAAGGTTTACGTCTTGGGCGGCTGGCTAAAAGACCTCCTCGCCTCTAACGCGAAACTTATGAATAGTCCTTGATGTGCAGAATTTTGAATTGCTTTCTTGCGGTTTCGTAAAGTGTTTGGTCGGCTGTGATAAGTGGGGCTCTTGTTTCGTTAGAGAGGAAAATATATGAGGTGTCATAAGTTGTTAAGTTGAGGTCGCATGCAATGCTTAATGCCAAAGCTGCCTGAGCCCAATTTAGTTCATGTAATTCAATTCTCATGTCGTTCAATGCTTTTAAGGCTTCTTTGGCATCTGCCTTAGAAATTCTATTTAGTTTTGTGGCCCTCCGGAGGGCATTAGCTACTTCCTGAACAACGAAGCTGGGTGAAGATAACTCTATCAATCCGGAAACATGATCCTCTTTTAGTCTCACAGCCTTTTCTTGGAAGGGCTCGCTAGGCAAGACCCATTTTGCGATAACGCTGGCATCCACAACGTATTTTGGCGTGTTTCATCTCTCCCTGTCTTCTCGGATCCATGACACCAGCTCATCTGTGGGTACGGGCTTAGCTCGCATTCTAACCTCGTCGATCTTGGCAGAAGCTGTTTTCAGCTTCTGCTCGTCTACCTTCTTCTGAATGGCATCCCTAATGTACTGGCTCCAATTTACCTTAACATGCTTCATCTTCTCCTTCAGCTCGTTTGAAACCTTTACCGTGATTACACTGACTTTTCCCATAATGTATCGAAGTATATACGTCGGTAATACATATAAGCATTACTGCCATAGCCTTCTCCGCAACGCTGCAACAAGCCACATAGATGCACTCCTCCTAAAGGACCACTAGCGCACATCAAAAGCAGCACAATCATTTAAAGCAGCGTTAACTTAAAATAATGGAACCAACTGTTTGTTCTACGAATTTCACCAAAATTGGAGGAAAGTTCAAATAAAATATGGAGGAGAAAAGATGAGCAAACCTGAAAAGCCCCATTTGAACCTCGTCATCGTTGGCCACGTAGACCACGGAAAATCCACCACCATAGGCCACCTCTTCTACCTCACTGGAACGGTCGATGAGCGAACCGTTAAAGCCTACGAAGATGAAGCCAAGAGGATGGGTAAAGAGACCTTCAAGTTTGCATGGATCCTGGACAGGCTAAAGGAGGAACGAGAGCGGGGACTAACCATCGATGTTGCCTACCTAAAATTCGAGACACCAAAGTACTTCTTCACCATCATTGATGCCCCAGGACATCGGGACTTCGTCAAAAACATGGTGACCGGGGCTAGTCAAGCTGACGCAGCCGTTCTTTTCGTTTCCGCAAAACGAGGAGAATTCGAAGCAGGAATCGGGAGAGGAGGACAAACAAGGGAACACGCCTTCCTTGCCTTCACGCTGGGAATAAACCAGATGGTTGTCGCCATCAACAAGATGGACGATGCAAGTGTCAACTGGAGCCAAGAAAGGTTCGAAGAAGTCAAGAACGAAATTGCCAGAATGCTCAGTATGGCCGGATTCAAGGTGGAGAAAATCCCGTTTGTGCCCACATCTGGATGGCTCGGCGACAATCTCATTAAACTTAGCGAGAAGATGCCGTGGTACAAGGGTCCAACCCTATACGAGGCTCTCGATGTCTTCCAAGTTCCGACAAAACCCATCGAGAAACCACTGCGCCTTCCGGTACAAGATGTCTACACCATCACCGGAGTCGGAACCGTTCCGGTTGGACGAGTAGAAACGGGTGTGCTGAAAGTAGGAGATAACGTCGTTTTTATGCCGGCGAATGTCACAGGGGAAGTCAAATCTATCGAAACCCATCACGTGCAGATTCCGAAGGCTGAACCCGGTGACAACATCGGGTATAACGTCCGAGGCGTGACTAGAAAAGACCTTCGAAGAGGAGACGTATGTGGGCATCCCGACAACCCACCGACCGTTGCCACAGAGTTCATTGGGCAGATCATAGTCATTTATCATCCAACAGCCATCGCCGCCGGATACACCCCAGTACTGCACGCTCACACCGCTCAGGTCGCGTGTCGATTCGCTGAGCTAATCAGCAAACTCGATCCACGAGACATGAAAGTTGTCGAGGAAAAACCCGCGTTCCTGAAGGCTGGAGACGCCGCCATCGTTCGATTCGAGCCGCTTCACCCCCTCGCCGTCGAAACCTACAAGGACTTCCCAGAGCTTGGACGATTTGCCGTACGCGACATGGGGACAACCATCGCCGCCGGGATAATCAAAGAAATCACCAAGAAAGGATAGACGCCGTGCTGAACCTCTAAAACAGCCTTTCCTCTCTTTTTATTTAATTCTATGGATAGTAACCTAAATTATTAAGCCTCAGAAGAAGTCAATCCCGCTCATGAACGTGAGAGAGATTGGAGTTGACTTTTACTGTGCCTTCTCTCGAAACCACGCGATGGTTCTTTGGAGGCCCTCTTCCAAGCCTGTTTTGGTTTCCCACCTCAGGAGCCTCTTTGCCTTGCTTATATCTGGGCATCTCCTTTTCGGATCGTCGGCTGGGAGAGGATGGAACTCGATCCTTGAATCTGAATCTGTTAACCTCAGAATCGTCTCCGCTAAGTCAATAATCCGCGTCTCCGCAGTGCTTCCAAGGTTGACCACCTCCCCGGAAGCATCGGTAACCCACGCGGCCTTAAGAATCCCTTCAACCATGTCCGACACGTAAGTGAAGGACCTAGTCTGGGTTCCATCCCCGAAAACTGTCAGTGGACGATTACTAAGGGCTTGATCGATGAATCGAGCCACCACCCTCCCGTAAATGTCGCCCGGACGTATCCGAGGCCCGAAGGCGTTAAATATCCTTAGGATTCGGGTGTCGAGTCCGTGCTGAATCCTGTAAGCGTTTATGAAGGCCTCCCCAGCCCTCTTGGCCTCGTCGTAACATGACCTCGGCCCCACAGGACTTACGTTACCCGTGTATGACTCCGGCGTCGGAATGTGCCCCGTGTCTGGATCCCCATAAATCTCGGATGATGATGTGTAAACGAGCCTAGCATCATGCTCCTTGGCGATCCCTAGTGCAACCCAAGTGCCGAGGGTGTTCGCCTTCATGATTTGGATCGGAAACCTGGCAAACTCGAAGGGCGAAGCCCTGCTCGCAAGATGCAACACCATATCTATGTGCTTGTCAAAAAATATCGGCTGAGAAATGTCGTGCTCAACGAGAGTAAAGTTTTCTAAGCCCGTGAGGTGCTGAATGTTTTCCATCCTTCCGCTGCTGAAATTGTCGATGCAAATGACCTCCGTCCTCTGCTTAATGAGTACGTCGCATATATACGAGCCTAGAAAACCCGCCCCGCCCGTAACAAGAACAGACCGATCCTCAAAGCTAATCCCTTGCTCGTTTAAACTTCCAACAAGTAGGTCAATATCTTTCTCAACAACACCCATAGAAATCCAACTCACTACAGTCCAGTTACTCGCTTATTTCCTATACGCGGCCATTCCTTATCGTATATTTATTATAGGTGTCTACAGTGCCAAATAGTCTCCTTGTTGCCGAAGACTATTGTTCGGCTAACGATTTAACAATTAACGATCATTCCGATTCCGAACTTTACAGAAAGCTAAAGGACGATGAGCTTCAAAATCGAGTTGAATCAATATTGGTTATGATTATCTATGGTTCGAAAAATGAAGTCACGGCGCATTTCAATCGTTGGAACCGGCTACGTTGGCCTGTGCACGGCGGCAGGGTTCGCAAGCAAGGGATACAAGGTCATCACCTCGACCCATGACCGAGAAAAGGCCTGCTCAATAAATAGGGGAGCACCACCCTTCTACGAACCTGGCCTAGAGGAATTGCTACAAAAAGTTGTGAAGGACGGTTACCTCCAGTGCGTGATCGGCCGCGAGGAAGCCATCTTAAGCACGGACATCACTTTCATCGCAGTCAGCACGCCAAGCCGACCAGACGGAAGCATCAACCTGCAGCACATTGAAAGCTCAGCCCGCGAAATCGGAGAAGCCCTGAACAAAAAAGACGCGTATCATTTAGTGGTGGTCAAGAGCACCGTAGTGCCAGGCACCACAGAAAACGTGGTTAAACCCGCTCTTGAAAAGAATTCGAAGAAGCGGTGCGGCGTTGACTTCGGCTTGTGCATGAACCCCGAGTTTTTACGCGAGGGTTCTGCCCTCCACGACACCCTATACCCCGATAGAATCATTATCGGCGAGCACGATCAAAAGTCCGGCGACGTTCTAGAAGCCCTGTATAGAGACTTTTACGGCGAAAAAGTGCCTCCGCTGATTAGGACCAATCTCCCGACTGCCGAACTCATCAAGTATGCCAATAACGCCTTCCTAGCCACTAAAATCAGTTTCATTAACACCATCTCCAACCTCTGCGAGAAAATTCGGGGAGCAGATGTCACAACTGTAGCCAAAGCCATAGGCATCGACAAGCGAATCAGTCCCCTGTTCCTAGACGCCGGACTGGGGTATGGCGGTTCCTGCTTCCCCAAAGACGTCAAGGCCCTAATCGCCTTCTCCAAAGATTTGGGCTATGCCCCGCTTCTCCTCAGCGCTGCTCAGGACGTGAACAGAAATCAACCCTACAAAGCCATCGACCTGTGTAGAAAGCTTTTGGGCGATCTGCAAGGCAAACGGGTAGCCATCCTAGGCTTAGCCTTCAAGCCAAACACCGACGACATGCGCGAAGCCGTCTCCATAAAGATCATCAACAAACTCCTAAATGAGGGCGCAAACATCGTTGCCTACGACCCAGCAGCCACAAACAAGGCTAAGAAAATCTTCGAGGAAAGGATAGGATATGCCACTTCAGCCATCGAGTGCATCAGCGGCGCAGACTGTTGCATAATCGTAACAGAATGGGACGAGTTTAAGAGCCTCAAACCCCAAGACTTTATTAAACACATGAAAAGCCCCGTGGTGATCGATGGACGGCGAATATACAACCCAGAAGAGTTTAGCCGAAAACTGAAGTTTGCAGCCATAGGACTCGGATGTTGACGTATCAAATAGATTAAATAATCCGCCACAGCCTCTGTTTTGGATGTAGTAAGTGTGGACGAGAGGAGGAAACAACGCTCTGCGTCGTCATGCTAAGGTTTTAGTCACCGGAGGAGCGGGTTTCATAGGTAGCCACCTTATTGACAAACTCCTCCACGAGGGCTTTGAGGTCACTGCTCTAGACGACTTCTCGAGTGGAAAAATCGAAAACATAAGGCACCACACCGGTGCCAGCAACTTCCGCCTGATAAGGGGAGACATAAGAAACCTTGGGGACGTAAAAAAAGCCGTAGAGGATGCAGACGCCGTTTTCCATCTAGCCGCCATCGTGAGCGTGCCCCTGTCCGTTAAAAATCCTTCGCTCGTTGACGACGTAAACGTTAGGGGAACCCTGAACCTTCTGGAAGCCAGCCTAGACGCCGATGTCAAGCGTTTCATATATGCCTCTTCTTGCGCCGTCTACGGTGAAGCCTCCGACCTACCAATCGATGAGTGGCATCCAACGGCGCCCTTATCCCCCTACGCCGCTTCAAAGCTCGCCGCCGAGCACCATTGCAGAGTCTTCCACAAGGATTACGGATTGGAAACCGTGTGCCTCAGGTGCTTCAACGCCTACGGACCCAGACAAAAGAAGGGGCCGTACGGCGGAGTGATAACACAATTCATCAGCCGAATCAAACAAGGAAAACCGCCCGTCATCTACGGAGACGGAAACCAAACCAGGGACTTCGTGTACATCAACGACGTAGCTGAGGCCAGCGAACTTGCACTGCACAAAAGAGGAGCTGTCGGTGAGGTGTTCAACATCGGCACCGGAAAGGCAACCACCATAAACCAGCTGGCCCAAATTCTGACGAAACTCGTGGGAAAACCAGGATTAAAGACGGTTTACACAAATCCGAGACCGGGAGACATAAAGCATAGCCAAGCCAACATAACGAAAGCCCAAACCATTCTGGGGTACACCCCGAAAATCAGCCTAGAGCAGGGGCTTAAGGCTCTCCTAAACCATATGCTTGTGTCCTCTAGAAGATTCTAATGCACGCGTGTAACAGGCTTGAGCTTTAGGATCACCACGTCTCGAAGACACGACGAGAACGCTAAATATAACTTAACTTTAGTTAAGTAAGAGACTGCATGTCGCTGTGGGAGTTGATTGCTAGTTTCGTAGTGTTTCGTTTTTAGGCGAGTTTATCGATTTCTCTTCTTGCGGTTTTGTAGAGGTCAGCGCTTATGTACATGGTTTCTGTGAGTTTGTTGAGTGTTTGTATTGCTTCTTGGTGGTTTATGATGTTGCTTTTTGTTGCTTGTATTAAGATGCCCAACGTGCCTTGGATTGTAACGCCTAAAGTTTTTGCGAAGATTCTGGCTGGTTCATCGTCTAAGAGGGCTATTAGATGGTTTTGGTAGGCGTGTTGTATTACCAGCGCTTCTGCGTTTCTCAGGCCTGCCGTTTTTGCGGCTTTTTGAAAATCTGGGTTTAATTTTACTTGTATGGTTTTTATCCAGCCCTGTTGTATGGCTTTTTCTATCTGTAGTGCATCTGGATATCCTTTTTCTTCACCCTTGTCGACTGTTTCGGTTTTGACCTCTTCAGGGATGAGTATGGTGTGATATAGGTTTTGTAGAATATGTAATGCGTTGGCTTTGGCGAGGTGGATGAGGGGGCCTGCGTTACTTATGGCTTGTCTTTGCGCCAGCGGTGATTTCTTCAATTTCTCGCCTCAGTTCCTCTTCTGAGAGTGGGAACGGTACGTTGTGGGTTTTGAGTAGTTCTAGCATTTCTCTGTATGTGATGCCGGCTATTTCTGCTGCTTTCCATACCGTGATTCTTTTCGCTTGAACTTGGTCTAGGGCTTCTTCGATTCTTTTGTTCTGTAGGGCTGTGGCAAGTAGTTCACGTATGATGGAGGATTTGTCTGTTCCCTTTTTTGAGGCTAGACGTTCGATCTCTTCCGCTTGGGATTTTTGGATGCGTGCTGAAACTGTTGTTAATTCTTCTTCCACCATTCGGCAACCTTCTGTTTACAACTTAATAAGTTGCATACATATAAGCCTTGCTTCGCTTCAACATGCCGAAACTAACTATTGGCTTATAAGTACCTTATCCTTGCATGGGTGTCTTATGGGTTGTTGGATTTCGTTGGCTAAGGCGGTGGAAAGACGAGCCACAATGTTTTTAACGAATTGACTAGTTAAATGCGGGAAACCCTTAACCAGAAAACCCGTAAGTGACATTAGTGGTTCTCCACTAGAAAAGTTTAACTTTGTAAAATGTATTAAAGCCATAAAGCTGGGAAGCTGATGGACCTGCTGTTTCACATGGTTATACCCGTGATGCTGACGTTGATCGCGGGCGTGGATCGGAAGAGGGCCCTTATGCTGGCGCCCATCGCCATGATTCCAGATCTAGATGTTTTGCTCGTCGCCCATCGAGTGTACCTGCACACTGTCTTCATCCCCGTAACGATAGCTGTACTATGCATGTTTCTATCCAGCCTCAAACGAAGGGCTATTATTCACCTCCCTTTACCAAGACGGGAAATTCTCTTGGCCTCTTTCTACTACTTGAGCCATCTCCTTTTTGATCTCTGTCCTGGACCGGTGGCGGTGTTTTGGCCCCTAACCAGCGTTGGCTATGGACTAAACATCGGCATCATCGTTAACCAGCAGAGCGTGATCCCCACTGTACAGCCTTACATGAGGGTTGTCACTAAGCAGATTCAAATACCGAATGTTGTGACAAACGTTGCTGCCGCAACCCCGGAGAGCATAGTAACAGCCATCCTTCTCCTTACTGTCATGTTTCTAACTCAACATAAGAAAGGCCATCAATAATAAGGAGTTCCAAGTCTGTACGTCCACGCCTTTGTAGCATCACCGGAGAACTCGATGTGCACTTGCAAATCTTCAATGTAGTACGTTCTTAATTTTTCACGCGTCTTCCCGCTCCAGCGAAAATGTTATACATCCAAAGCTTCCTCCGCCCTTCAGAATCTCGCCTATTTCAACTTCAATCACGTCAAACCCGCGTTTTCTCAGCTCCGCGTTAACTTCTTTATTCCGTGGGAAGGACACCAACTTTTTGTTTCCTAGCGCCAAAACGTTACATGCGGAGTGCAGTTGTTTTTCCAACTCTCTAACTTTTACATCAACGGTTTCGAATCCCTTCGTTTTTAGTGTTTTTAGGAAAGGGTCTGGAAGGAGTTTAGAGCATAGAATGCATTCTTTTTCACTTATCATGTTGAGTAAACCACCTAGGTGTAGATAGTTCGCCGGAGTTCTAACCGTGATAAGCTTGCGGCTAACGTGTCTCTGAAGCTCCGCTACACCCTTACTGGTTGTCCTAGAACCAAGACCGATCGCGGCTACTTCCTCATCTAAATAAACGAAGTCTCCCCCCTCAAAAAATCCCTCTGATATTTCATGAAGAATTGGAATTTTGTTCTCTTCAAAAAAGCCCTTAGCTGCTTCAACTTCGTCTTTTCTGACAGGCGGGCTGAATCTGCCCAAGATCACCCCCTTCTCAGTCGAAATACCGATGTCTTCAACGTAAACCTGCTCCGGAAGGAGCTCATCGGGAGGGATACTGATAACTTCCACTCCTTCAGATCTCAACACCCTAACGAAATTTCGATGCTGCCTAACTGCTTCCTCAACTATTACGGGTTTACCAAGTCTGAGAAACTTGGCTTCGATCACGTTTATGGCTTCTTCAATCTTGAGGTATACGGGCTCACAAACAAGAGCTCTTCTGAGCTTTCCATACTCATTTGAAACAGGCACTCTCATCACCTTCTCTTGTTAATTAAATGGAGAGCAAACGTAAGTCTCTAAAGAAAATGTTCCTAATAAAGACAAATGTCTTCTTTTCTCGCACATGTCTCTCCGGAAGCGTCCCTCCATTATCCTCTGCTTTATCCGTCTCAGGTCAGAAAAACAAGCGCGAAGATTTGTTGGAGCGAGCACTTTTGCCTTTCAATCCCCGCCATCGTTGTAACGCTCTGCGGGTCGTTTTCGTTGCACTCTGGACAGAAGCACGGGAAATATTCAAGTTCATCGAGCCTGAGGTTCCGTATTCTTCTTTTCAACCAGAACTGTTTACATTTGCCACAATTATTTGCACTTAATATTTTTGCTTCATAGTTCAGCTTCATTAAATTTATACTTTCGTCTTTTTGCTTATACGTTCAGTGTGAAGTGAAGGCGTCATGGTTGGTCTTGCGCCCACCAGCGAAGTGGTCGCCGTCATCGTGTTGCTGGGTTTTGCAGCTGTCCCCATGACATGTCTTGCCTTCATCGTTTGGTTGATTAGGAAGTCACTTGAATCCTTCTTCTTTAGAAAACGAGAGAGGTCGCTTTACTCAAAGCTCGTCAATACCGAGGCGAGAGAATTCCTCTCGTGTCCTCACTTCTTTAAAAATTTGAAATCTTCAATAAATGAGGTTGTTTCTGACGAATGTTTGAATTGCCCAAAATTGGTGGAATGTGTAAGATATAAGGAAAGAGAGCGAGAAAGCGCAGAGAAAGGTAATTGACGTATCGAGAGACCATGAGCTTCACCGAATACTTCACAAACAACTCATCATCTCCCGATAAATGCTCGAACAGCGAACTTGTCGAATGATTCGACGCAACTTTCGAACCATCTCTTCCCCTGTTTGTCGCAGACTGATCATCTTGTCGTTTAAGAGATATTCAGAACAGTTCAACAGTTAGATACGGTTAAAAATTTTGTAACGGTTTTCGTATCGAAAATGTAACGAAATCCGTTTCAAAAACCGATCATACAACTTTGCGCGTACGGTATGGTTTTTATGCAACCTCTTTTAACATAAAGACAGAATTTAATAAAGCACGGGCGGAGAGGATGAACATTGCCCATCGAAAAAGGTAACTTTATTGTTGTTAACTACGTGGGTAGGGTTAAGGAGACCGGCGAAGTCTTTGACACAACAGTCGAGAAAGTGGCGAGGGACGAGAGACTGTATAAGGAAGGGGAAATCTACGAGCCGAAGTTGGTGGTTGCTGGTGAAGGATGGGTGCTGAAGGCGTTGGATGAGAGCCTACTGAATTTTGATGTAGGAAAAACCTCCTCGGTTGAGATACCTCCGGAGAAGGCATTTGGGCCTCGAGACCCTGAAAAGGTTAGGCTGGTTTCTCTTCGGCGACTAACGGCCCGCGGGATCACGCCAAAGCTGGGAATGCGCCTCGAGGTTGACGGAAAGCCTGCCACCGTGAGGACCATGGGGTCAGGTAGAGTTCAGTTAGACTTTAATCCCCCTCTGGCGGGTAAAACCCTAGTTTACGAGGTCACTGTGGAGAAAAAGCTGGAGACTAAGGCGGAGAAAATCACTGCCCTCATCCATCGAAGGATACCGGCGGTGGACATGGAAAAGTTTGACTTGAACATAAGAAAGGCGAGCGCTGTGGTCACCATGCCCGAAGAAGCCTTTTACGTGGAGGGGCTACAGCTAGCGAAGAGGGGAATTGCCACGGACATACAAAGGTTCTTTCCAGAAATCACAACCGTGAAGTTCATTGAAGTCTTTAAGAAGAGGGAAGCCGGCGAAGGACAGCCTTAACCAGCGATAAACCCTTCAAACACGCAACATTTTCACCGATTTTTAATATCGTGCAGTGATCCCCGTTAGCCAAGCCGCGGGGAACACAAAGTTGATGATGTTCACAAGCTTGTACGTCGCACTCCACTTTCTGGAAGGTTATGACCACGCCTTCTATAGCGAGCTTGGATGGGAGAGCTGCTAAGATATCGGATTCAGCAACTTCAACAACCCGCACCCCGGCCTCATGAAGCCTGCAGGGAAAGACCTTTTCACGGAGCTTAACGACCTTGTACACCCGTCCAGCCTCTAAATTCTTGATACAAACCTGATAATACTCGCATCCTTCACAGCCTGAACTGGGCCCTTGATGAATAAAAATGAATCCCTCCTCGGCTTGTCTAACACCGACCAGGGTGATTACTGATCTCTCTTGAACCAATAGCATCCCTACGCTAATCCATCTATAACGCCGGTGGTCTTTGCGAGTTTCTTGGCGGAATTACGGCTTAATCTTTTTTCTTCTAGAATCGTGTATCGCTCCGGTCGAATCCTTCGCGCCCTCATTAAAGCCTCTATAATGTGCTCTGGTTCTATCCCAAGCCCTTCTGCTGTGGTGGGGGCACCCACTTTTTGGAGGTTTTCTTTGATACGTTTCCAGTCCATCTTATGGAGGTATGCCATCATTATCGTTCCTACGCCGCACTGTTGCCCATGCATGGCCGGCTTGGGAGCGATAAGGTCGAGGGCGTGGCTGAAAAGGTGCTCGGAGCCGCTGCAGGGTCTGCTGCTTCCAGCGATGCTCATGGCCACGCCACAGCTTATCAACGCCTCCAGGAGAACCCGAAGTCCCTCCTCCATTCCAAGCTTAATCATGTGCGCATTTTTTACAACAAGCCTAGCGCCCATAAGGGCCAAACTCGCGGCGTATTCTCCATAATACTCCTTTTTTACGTTATGGGCTAATCTCCAGTCGCGAACCGCGGTAAATTTAGCCACGACATCTCCGCATCCACTCGCCGCGAGGTGGGGAGACGCTTGAACAATAACGCTGGTGTCTGCGACGATGGCCATGGGGGACTGGGCCATCACGGAATAAGGCTTATTCAGTCCCTTCAGAGAGCAAACAGGGCTCGCGATTCCGTCGTGGGAGGCGGTGGTTGGTACACTGATGAATGGAACGCCTTGACGCGCAGAACTGAGCTTGGCAACGTCGATGTTGGCGCCTCCACCGATTCCGAGGACCACCTGAGGCTTTAATTCTTTTATCTTCCCTTCAACGGCCTCAACGTTCTTCATAGTGGAAGAAGACACGATGATGTGGTTAACATCGATTCCCGCTTCTTCAAGTAGGTCAATGACCCTTTGACCCGCAATATTACGCGTGTGGGGACCGGTTACCACAAAGGCGGATTCGCAGAAGCCAAGTCTTTTGCAGAGATCGCTTATGAACTCTAGGGTTTCGTTCCCTATAACGACCTCTCTTGGAAGCTGCATTCGATGTAACTTGAAAGTCAAGTGTGATCACGTTGGGATGATCCAAATTGCTATTAAAGGTCGAAACGTTTTTAAATCCGTCGGTTACAAATACATGTCGCTAACTTCTCCCGAGAAGTATTTGTGTGGCATTCGATTCTCGAGGGAGAAAGGAAAGATGTACGAAACATCTGATCGATTCGCTTTAAAAGGAACAACAACGATTGGCGTGGTTTGCAGAGATGGTGTTATCCTCGCCTCTGACACCCGCGTGACGATGGGAACCTTTGTGGCTCATAAGAGAGGGAAGAAAATATACAAGATTGATGACCACTTAGCCATGACCATCTCAGGCGCTGTTGCTGATGCGCAACGAACCGTGGATATACTCAAGGCAAACGCTCAACTATACAAGCTCAACACTGGCCGCCCCATGCCAGTGAGCTCAGCAGCCCGACTTATCGCAAATCTTTTCTTTTCAGCTCGTTTAGCACCGATGATAGCTCAGATTCTAGTTGGAGGAGTCGATGGCACAGGATCCCACGTGTTTTCTCTAGACCCCTTCGGCAGTCTCACGGAAGAGAAATGCGTTGCCACGGGATCGGGCTCCCCCGTAGCGTATGGGGTGCTGGAAGACAAATACAAAGAGGACACCATGATTAAGGACATGTTGTCAGTGGTTGTGCGCGCGGTTGATTCTGCCATGAAAAGAGACTCGGCAAGTGGAGACAGCTTCGACGTGGCGGTCATAGAGGAGAAAGGATTTCGTGAACTAAGTGAAGAAGAAAAGAAAGGCGTTTTAGGAGGTCCGTGAGGAGCGAGAAAAAAGCGTGCAACCCCCCGAAAAAACCAAAGTGGAAATCAGCCAAACCATACTAGAGCACATTCCAAAAGAGGCTGAAATCACTCGCATCGAATTTGAAGGCCCAGCCCTGGCGGTTTATACGAAAAGGCCAGAGGTTTTAATTGAACAAAGCTATGTCATCGCAGACATCGTCAACTTAATTAGGAAACGAATCGTTGTGCGATCCGATCCCTCCGTAAGATTGGCGGAAAAGGACGCAGAAAGAACCATGCATGAGATAGTTCCTTCAAATGCTGAGATTACAAACATAAACTTCGACCCCAGTCTCGGCGAGGTTATCATTGAAGCTAAAAAGCCTGGCCTAGTTATAGGGAAAAATGGAGCCATCTTGCAAGAAATTATAAAGCAGACAAGGTGGAGACCCCGCATTTTGAGAACTCCCCCCATACCTTCCAAAATCATGGCCCATATGCGGCATTTCCTTCACGCCGAAAGCAAGGAGCGGGATAGGATACTTCGCACAACCGGTGAAAGGATTTTTAGACCTATGATTTACGGAGCTGGAGACATTCGGTTGACCGCCTTGGGCGGCTTCCAAGAGGTAGGAAGATCCGCTATCCTCGTACAAACAAGGGAAAGCCGTGTGCTGCTGGACTGCGGCATCAACCCTGGCTCCACGAATCCACTTGAGACCTTCCCTAGACTTGACGCGCCCGAATTTGACTTAGATGCTCTAGACGCTGTTATTGTTAGTCATTCACATTTAGATCACTGCGGCTTTCTTCCCTTTTTATTCAAATACGGGTACGATGGACCAGTCTACTCCTCGGCACCCACCCTAAGCCTCATGACCCTCCTTCAGCTGGATTATCTTGATGTACTCAGCAAGCAGGGGATAATGCCGCCGTACGACCAAAGGGACGTAAGAGAAAGCGTGTTGCACACTATTCCATTGCGGTACGGCGTCGTGACCGACATAGCACCAGATGTTCGCCTAACCCTCCACAATGCTGGACACATCCTCGGCTCATCCATAGTTCACTTGCACATCGGGGAGGGTTTACACAACATTGTCTACACCAGTGATTACAAGTATGCAAAAACAATGCTTCTTGAGCCCGCTGTCAGGGAGTTTCCAAGGGTGGAAACCATAATCACTGAGAGCACCTATGGGGCTCCACAGGACGTGATGCCCTCTAGGATAGAAGCCGAAGAAAAACTTGCGTCCGTCGTAAATGAAACTTTAGATAGGGGAGGTAAGGTGTTGATTCCGGTTCCCGCGGTTGGCAGAGCTCAGGAAATCATGCTAATCATCGATAGGTATATGCACCAAGGGTTGATAAAGGAGGCGCCGGTGTTCATTGAAGGCATGATTTCTGAGGCAACCGCTATACACACGGCTTACCCGGAGTATTTGGCAAAGGAGGTGCGTAACAGCATCCTGCACGAGGGAGTTAACCCCTTCCAATCAGACTATTTCACCATCGTTGAACATCCAAGTGCGCGACAAGAGATCGTGGAGGGGGAACAAAGCATTATCATGGCCACCTCTGGCATGATAGAGGGTGGGCCAGTAATCGACTACTTCAAACATTTGGCACCAGACGACCGCAATACAATAGTCTTCGTTAGCTACCAGATTGAGGGAACTCTAGGGCGCAGGGTACAGAGGGGCTTAGCGGAAACTCCCATTATAAACAGCGAGGGAAAGATTGAAATTTTAAAAGTGAACCTGAAGGTTGAGTCCATTGAGGGATTTTCTGGGCACTCAGACAGGAAGCAGATCATAAATTACATCGGCCGAGTCACGCCGAAACCTGAAAGAGTAATCGTGTGTCATGGCGAGAAAGCGAAGTCCATAAGCATGGCAAACATCCTTCAGAGAACGTGCAAAATCGAAGTAAGGGTGCCGGAGGTCCTAGAAACAGTCAAACTACGGTAGGCGTTCTTTAGGCGAAACGGCTTTCTCCCGCCAAATTCGAACGAAGGATGGAGTGAGGACTACACGCTCTTCACCTAGGCGAGCAATGTCTCCCCCAATCTGCTGGACAAAGTCGTACAACTCGCTGACTGCCCGCTTAACGTCTTCAACGCTTTTCCTTGCGAGGGGGCTGACCTTCAGGATGAGAATGTTTCCCGACTTAACTTCATGCTTAACAATATCCACATCCTCGAGGGTGCGCAGGGGCAGAGCCTTTAAGTAAACCTTAGGAGGGGGGCCAACGGAGCCCGAGGGAGCTACCTTAGCCGCCTCCGAATTTTCAATCTTGTTGGTAACTTTTTCACCAGCTCTCTCTAAGCCCGACAAAGGTCATTCTCCCTTCAACTAAATCACTTACAGCATTTTGACTTTAAACCTTTTTGACACTAAGTAAGGGTTTTAACGAATTTCCAGAGTTTGTCGCCCACATAGTGAACGTTTTTCACGACTCTTCCTTGCTTGAGACCCCTCATGGTCTGCGAGTTGAAGAGGGCAACCCCTATCGCCAACGATTTCCCATGGCGTTCATCCACAACAAGGATTAAATCATTCTCGTTGAAATCCCCGTGAATGCGAACGACTCCAGGAGCCATCACGTCGGCTCCGTTACAGACGTGTCGGACAGCACCCATATCCACCACGATCTTGGGGAGAAGGGAAAGAAGCTCATCAAAGGCTAGCGTAGGCAGGAGCCTTCCACAAAACCTTGCCAATAAAGGCTTCTCGTTGATGAGGAGAACCTCGGCGACTCGAGCTTGAGCCAACTCGATTCGTGGCTTGGACCCAAAGAATCGTTCAGCGCCCACCTTAAATTCCTTTGAAAAATCCAGGAGGAGCTGCGTTGCCTCCTTTTCCTTCAGAAAGTGTCGTCGGAGGGTTTCGAACATCGCTGGCACCGCCTTAAGATGCAATACCTTTAATTATTCACGCAAGCACCTATAAAAGAGTGAAGCGAAGTATTGAGAGGGTTGCATATGAGCGACATGGCCACCCAGATCTTGGACGAAAGCCTTGGAAAAGTGGTTCTTGTACGATTGAAAGGTGGGAAAAGCTTGCGAGGAAAACTGAAAGGATTTGACCAGCACCTCAATTTGGTTCTGGAAGAGACAGAGGATACCTCGGACATGGAGAACTTGAAGAAACTGGGAGTCATCATAGTTCGAGGAGACAACGTCATCATTATTTCCCCTCCGCCCCGCTGATGGTGATTTAACGATGGAACGGGAACCTATAGCTCACTACCTAATAGCAAGAGGCTTCAGCATGGTTGATCCCACCATACATCGAACCCTACTAAACATTTCTCCACCCTCAAGGTGAAAGCTTTTGGGAAAAAAGGGTAAGGGAACCTCCTCCTTTGGAAAGCGTATGGGGAAAACCCTCCACATCCGATGCCGGCGATGCGGTAGAAGGGCATACCACGTTAAGGAAAAACGGTGCTCAGCCTGCGGTTATGGAGAATCCGCCAAAATCAGACGGTACTCGTGGCAGACTAAAAACTTGGGCAGAGAAAGACTTCGCTGACTCCCCTTGAAGGATCGTTTTGTTTCTCTCGCCGCTGAAAGGGCAGAAAGAATGACGATCCTCGTGGCCTTTTAACCTTAAGTAATAAAAAGCACACAATCATCTAGGCATTGGCGGAGTGAAAAGTCGTGTCCCTTTCCATTCACTTCAAGGTTAAGGCGTCGTTTCCCGGCTTAGAGGTTTTGACCCGCCAAGTTAGGGGTGTAAAGGTTGAGAAGCAAAACGTTGAACTGGCGAAATTCGGAGATGAGCTGATGAGAGGGGTGAGGGAACGGTATGACCTAGAAACGCTGAAGGATCTCCTGACTTTCAGAGCTTACCGAGACTTTTTCTGGAGGGTGGGAATAGATCCTACCAAAAACCGGCCGGCTGCCGAAGCGTTAATCAGAAGGGTTCTGGGAGGAAAAGCTATTCCCTGCATAAACACTCTCGTCGACGCCTACAACCTAGCCTCCATCAGCACCGAAATAGCGCTGGCAGCCTTCGACTCCGATAAGCTGAAGGGTGCCCTCCTCATGAGATTCGCAACAAAGGGTGAGGAGTTCCTAGGGATCGGGATGAAAGAGCCGATGCTTCTTCAGGGAGGCGAAGTAGTGATCTCTGACGCTGAAAAGCTAGTGGCCATCTACCCCCACCGAGACGCCGAAAACACCAAGGTAACGGAGAAAACGAAAAACGTTCTTCTGTTGGTCTGCGGGGTTCCAGGCATCTCAGAAGAAAGGTTATCCCTTGCCGCGCAAGTTGCGGTGGAATACGTAACCAAGTTTTGCGGTGGGGAAGAAGTGAAATAGGCAAGGCGGCGTGAAATGTTTGCACGTTTCGCTTTTTCATTGGTCCCATAACAATAAGTTAGTGCTTTGTTAAGAAGGGAGGGGTTTAGGTTGAATTCGGCTTCATGGCACTGGGACCTCGTGTTTCGAAAGGTACTCCAGTTGTCTGAAGAGGGGAAAGTGAGAATAGCCGAGCTTTTAAAGCAGCAGGTGGAGCAAGCTAGAAGGCATCCGAAGTACTTTTCCGCCCAAGTTTACGCCATCCTCCAATTCATTGAAGGCTACCGAGAAATCATGCCTAAGGAAATTCTTGACGTTACGAATCAGATTCATAATATAATTTTTGAGGGGTAATCTGCCTCATTCAGTATTTGTCATGGTTGATAATCAGAGTGATGTCGCTTGAAAACCCTTTACATTAAGGTTTTAAGCGACTTTAGCCACATTAGAGCGAAGGTGTTCACGTGGGAAGGGTTTACAAGGCCCTTAAGGTCGTGGGTGTGAAAGGGTCTGCAGATGTTAAGGCTTTGTTTGACACAGAAGCTAGCAGAACCTTCGTACACGAGAAGACGGCCACTAAAATAGGGTACTTGAGATTTCCAAAGGCCAAGGAGGTTCAAACGGCGGCTGAGGGTAAGAAGTTGAAGATTACTGGTGTACTCGACTTCGACGCTGAGATAGAGGAGTGTAGGGTGACCTCACCAGCCTACGTAAGCCCAGAATTGGTGGAAGAGATGATAATCGGTGTAGACTTGATGGAGGCACACAACATCAAAGTCGATCCGAAGACGGGTAAAATAGACGTAAGCGATTTCGTCGAGCTGATGATTTTAAGCATTTAATGGATTTCTTTTACGAATTAAGGAAGTTTTGCCGGAAGGAGCATGTGATAGGAATCGACTTGTCCGAACCGGTACCTATACCAGCTCATAACCGGGAACAGCGAGGGTGCCTAACAAGAATAGGACGCCAAACAAGATGAAAATGGCAGCGGCCCCTATTCTCACGTATTGCATCGGCACAAACTTGGGAAGCGCCGCGCCTACGGTTACGCCGATTCCGGTGATTACTATAAAAGCGAGCATTACACCGAGAAAAACTGGGATAGGGGAGCTGTATTTTGCGGCTAAAACTATAACAGCGAACTGTGTCTTGTCGCCCAATTCCATCAAAGCGATGATGAGGAAGGAGGAGGCGAAGGGAAATCTACGTTCCTTGAGTTCAACATCTCCGACTTCTTTGGAGAGTAGGATATAGATTCCAAATAGAATAAGGACTATACCGGACCCGATTCCTATCCAAAACATTGGGAGCAAGGCCGCGAAAGCCTCTCCAATTAACACGCTAACGCCATCCACCAAAGCAAGGGCAAGGACGGCTCCCATGAAAACGGATATGGGTCTATGCCTTGAGCATAAAGCGATGGCAGCGAGCTGTGTCTTATCCCCAAACTCTGCGAGAGCAATGATTCCGAATGATGAAACAAGGGGTGCTAAATCCATGACAAAAAATGACAAAATGAGATATTAAAGAATTTTGTAACGCAGTCTTTATGCGAACCCTACGCAAGTATCGGAAAGAAAATCTCCTTGTAGCGCGCTAAACGTCAGCATACGATCAAAATTTTGTGGAACACTCGTTTTTGCGCATTTCTACTATTTCTAAGAATAGTAAAGGAAAAACCATAAACTATTTAAAACCTCGGCGAATGGATAAGAGCTAACGTTAGGGGGAAAATGGCGATGGTGAGGAAGGCTCGAATTCGTTTGACGAGCACGGATTATGAAAAGCTTGAGGAAGTGTGCAAGGAACTGAAGGCCATCGCCGAGAAGACCGGCGTGAAGATGACGGGACCCATACCCCTACCCACGAAACGGCTCCGCGTGCCGGTTCTCAAAACCCCCTGCGGAGAAGGAACCCAGACCTGGGACAAGTGGGAAATGCGTATACATAAACGCCTCATCGACATCGACGCTGAAGAACGGGTTATGCGCCGAATCATGAGGATTCGTGTGCCCGAAGAGGTCTTTGTCAGCATCGAACTTCTCTAGAGCTCCTTACTTAATTATCAGGTCTAATGTTAAAAAACAAAATAACATAAAACTCCTGATATATTTTTCGTGAATTGCGAAACCTTATGGTTTAGAGAATTAAAAATAGACTAAGACCCCTTGTAGTCCGTTGAAAGCAAAAATTGCTAAAGCAACAGATACAAGAAAGGCTACGCCCCAAACCGTTTTGTTCCACCAAAACACCTTCGCACCGTCTAACACGCCAAAGGGAATGAGATTAAAGAGGGCGATGATAGCGTTGATCCAAGCACCGAAAATTGCGATGAGCCAGAAAAAAGTGTGCGGCAAGCTTAGCATTACTGTGACGCAAAAGGTTGAAAGTGCGATGTTAGTTAAGGGTCCGGCGAGGGATGTTTTCCCTACAGCTTCTTTAGTCATGGGTCCGGTTATCATCACGGCTCCAGGCGAAATAATTTTGAAAAACGGTGATAGCATAGAAAGTAGGGTGATCAGTGCGCCAAACATGGTTAGTCGGAACTCAGCCCATAGTCCGAAGCGTTGTGCCGATAGCTTGTGGGCGAGTTCATGGAGGAGAAAGGCGAAGGTGAAGACCATGGCGAGGCTCACCGATATTTTTGGCATCATTAATGCGGCTAGCCCCATCAATTGTGGAATCAGGGATATGCTAACACCCATGACAAGCAGTGCTCCGAGAGCGAGGTGTTTCAGTTCGGTAGGGCTAAACCAGTAAAGCCTAGGCTTCGGTCTCGGCCTATAGGGAACATAGAGAATGGGGACCTCGTAGGGAACTCCCTCGGGCTCTCTTCCTGTGATGACTGGAGGCTCCTCTAGACGGGGAACTCTCGCTCTCCAAGATTCTGGGCACGCATGGTTTTCTGGTAGTCGATGTTCAACGCAAAAGTATTGGTTGCAATATGGGCATCTGAAGGGGAGAGGATCGTCCAGGCCGCAGTGTTGACACTTCGTCGTTTTGTTCAACTTCCTTTAGGTAGCTAAACACTCATTATCTTTGTGGTTTAAATGTTTAGCCTTTCTCCTCTCTATCTTCGTGAAGGAAAGTTGCAATAGTTTGCGAAATAAAATAAGGCGATTGTATAGAGCTGATAAGTTAACTATTTGATTATCACTAAACTGGGTTTGTGTCGGTTTGGTGATTTCATTGTCCACTTTAGTTTGTCTCCGCATTTTGGACATTTTCCCCGCCGCTCGTAGATATGGCAGACTTTATAAAGAAGTGAGGAGTTCATTCCGAAGCCATTTATGAAGACCTTTGAAATCAATTCCCAAGGAACGAGACCAATATGTGGTTCCTCAAATTATGTCGAAAAGATGGTAAACTAAATCACGACAACATCCAACAGCGACTTCACATAACTCTTGGTCGTCTTCAAAATCATATTCAAGGATTCTATGGCCTTTAATATCAGCTTTTATCATTGTTGAAAGTTCAAGCCTTTTGTCACGTAGTATGGCTGAGCAATTTGTCTTTTCTACAGCGTTATCTATCATATATGACAATTCTCTAGTTACCCCCATATGATCAGATCCCTTAAAATAGACAAAAAGCAGTACTTGCCCCCATTTCTTTATATAATGAAAACTCTTTCTTTGGAAATGCAATTCCCAACTAGTAGGATGAAATCTAGGTAGATCGGGAAAGTCCGCAACTAATCTTACATTTTTAAACCCGCGTTCAATAAGACATTCTT
>Ga0315314_1000385_pt1 | contig 51824 bp, 36 predicted proteins | sample TDP9_MG_FD_203631 | JGI IMG/M metagenome (GOLD analysis project Ga0315314, IMG submission 203631) | Freshwater sediment microbial communities from Lake Towuti, South Sulawesi, Indonesia - TDP9 | ecosystem: Environmental > Aquatic > Freshwater > Lake > Sediment | place: Indonesia: South Sulawesi... | reverse complement strand
ATTTTGACGTCAATGGGTATACCCACCAATAATACTCTCGCCTTTACTCTTCCCCAGTTTTTGGCTTGTGCCAATGCGGTTAGAGATGGGTTGGAAATTGCAAGAAAGAACAAAGTTGACCTGAAAAGATGGAGATCTGTCATAACTCATATGACAGCGAGGTACGGAGACTTAGGAGACATCAAAAAAGAAGCCGACGAGAGAGGAATCGAACTTTCAGAGGCAGATGTCAGGTGGGCGGAATTGGCCATATTTAAGAAAGCGTACAAGCTGCTTAAGAAGAAAAACTATCCAAGTAAGATGCTTATATGTTCTATGCGTGTGAGTCCACCTATAAATGGGAAGCCAATTGCGTCCTGGCATGTAGAGAAGTTGGCTGGCGGAAACATTGTATACACCTGCCCTCCAAAATATATTAAGGAATTGATGAAAATTGGTGACAGTATCCAGTTTAGAAACCAAATGGAAGAAGAACCTCCTCGAGATGTGCTGAATAAACTTCTTAGGATTCCTTACTTTGAGAAAGGCTATACAGAAGATGGTCTTACACCTGAGGAGTTTAATACCCATTCGGCTCTTCTGGCAACCGCTGAAGAGTTTTCTAATGCTACAAGGGGTATGGTGGACTTTGTTAATCAGCGCTTGGGAAAGAAGAGAAAGGCGAAATAGGATGGGGAATGAAGAAATATGCGACTACAAGGTATTATTTTCGATATGGATGGTGTGATAGCCGAGACTGAGGCTGAAGGGCACCGTGTGGCATTTAATAGAGCCTTTGCCGCTATGGGTCTTGATATCGAGTGGGACCATCCTACTTACAAGGAACTGTTAAGGATTTCGGGCGGAAAAGAACGGATCGCATACTATCTCAAGACCAAAGGTCTCAATTATCCTGAACGTGAAAGGGAAGGAGAGTTCCTTAAAAGGTTACATGCCAAGAAGACAGCCATTTTCATGGAAATGGCAGAGGAGGGACAGATGCCGGCCCTTCCAGGGGTCAACAGATTTATTGATGAGATAATCGGGTCAGAAGTAAAATTGGCTGTAGCCACCAGCGCTAGTGAGAAGGCGTGTCATGCCTTGCTTCGTTCATCCCTGGGAGATAGGCGCTATGAAAAAATTGACGCCATTTTAGCCGGAGATATTGTTAAGAAAAAGAAGCCCGACCCCGAGATTTACATCATTGTTCAGAAAAAATTAAGAGTTGACCCTAAATATTCTTTCGTTATTGAAGATAGCAGAAATGGCCTTCTTTCTGCGATTTCGGCGGGCTTTAATGTTTGTGTTGTTCCCAGTATCTACACCAAAGGCGAGGATTTTTCAGAAGCGAAAATTGTGGTGGATTGTCTGGGAGAGAGGCCCGATTTCCCTGCGAAGTTACTCCAGGGGGATTGTGTTCTAGAAAATGGCGAGGTAACTCTTTCCGTTCTGGAAACCCTGCTTTCCACTTAAATTAAGTTGATATTTCAAATTCGTAGTGTAGGGCTTTGTCCCTGTAATTTGTAATTTGAAATGTAGGGGTTCGATTCATCGAACCCGTAATTGGGAAGGAGTAGCGGAGCGGTAGCTCCGCGCTATAATCGCGAAGCCTTGCTTCGCTACTCCAGGGGAAATTTCTAACGGGGTAGAAAAGCTACACTACTTATGGAGAAGGATCAAACTGGATTAAAGGAGAATCTATGGAAAACCATAAACAGAATTTAAGCGGCGTTTTTCTTCCCGTAACCACTCCTTTTTTGAAGGACGAGAGTGTGGACTGGGATGGTCTAAGACGCAACATGGACTTTTATGCCAAATCCAGGGCCAAAGGCTTTCTGGTTTTGGGCAGTAATGGCGAAAACAAGTCACTCGATGAGGATGAGAAGCTCAAAATATTGGAGACAGTTTTAGAATGTAAAGGTCCCCATCAGAAGATTATAGTTGCTTGCTTTTTAGATGCTACTCGGCAGGCGCTCCGTTTTATCCGCAAAATTGAGGCTAAGGGAATTGATTATCTGAACTTTCTCCCTCCCTTCTATTTCCGCAGCAGGATGACGGACGAGGTATTGGCAGGCTATTTCACTGAATGTGCTGACGCTTCGCCCATTCCGGTCTTGCTTTACAATGCGCCAAAATTTTCAGGGGTAACCATTTCACCGGAATTGGCAGTAAAGATGAGTCAACATAGAAATATAGTGGGGATAAAAGACAGCGCTTCCAGTGGTATTGAGAAATTTATTGAGGCAGTTCCTGATGATTTTGCCGTGATGGCAGGGAGCATTAGCTTCCTATTTCCCGCACTTCTTTCTGGCGCTGTGGGTGGGGTAATTTCCATGGCGGACTATTTTCCCGATTTGACACATGAGCTTTACCTTTTTGGCAAAGAGAAAAATAGAGAAGAAGGAGAGAAGCTCCACCTACGCCTTTCTACTCTCAATAAGAAGATTTCCGGTGCATATGGCGTAGCAGGCGTGAAAGCGGCAATGGATTTGGTCGGACTTGTAGGTGGGCTTCCCAGGAGACCTCTTGTGGGACTCACAGAAGAGCAGAAAGACAAGTTAAAAGAAGACCTTAAAGAAGAAGGACTTTTGTAAGGGGGATAATAAATGAAAGGACGAGGAGTCATCCTTGCATTGGATATAGGGACAACAGGTTTTAAGCTGGGGCTTTTTGACCGCCAGGCCGAACTTGTAGAGATGACAAGTACTTACTATCCCATCAATACCTACGATGGAGATAAAGCCGATTCCGATCCTGAAAGATGGTGGGCGGGCTTTCTCGACTGTCGGAAGCGTTTGAAGAGCTCATTGAAAGATGTTGAAGTCATTACTATGGGCGTAACCACCCCCGGGGCAATGGTTCTTGATAGAGAAGGTAATCCATTAACTCCTGCGGTTCTTTTTTTGGATAGGCGCTCGCCTAAACAGGCCCAGGAAATCCGAGACAAAATCGGAGAGGAAAGGCTCCTCGAAGAAACAGCCAATCTTCCTGTTCCTGGAGGTTGTACCGCTTCTACTATACTCTGGTGGAGGGATAACCTTCCCAAAGTATACAAAAATGGACACATTTTCGGCCATACCAATACATTTTTCGGTTATCGCTTAACTGGTAAGTTCGGTATGGATGCTTCCACTGGCTCCTTGACCGCGCTGTTCAATACAACGAGACCCGAAAAAGGTTGGAATCTTGAAATTGTCAGAGAGCTCGGAATTCCTGAGGAGAAGTTGCCACCTATTGTTAATAGCTGGGAGGTTCTCGGGACCCTTAAGCCAGAAATGGCTAAGAAACTGAATCTGAAGGCAGGAATTCCGGTGTTGATGGGCGGGAATGATGTGGCCTGTGCCGATTTAAGCGTGGGAACACATGAACAGGGAAAGATAGTGGATATCACGGGAACCTGCGAAATATTGACCACTTGTCTAGAGACTCCCATCTATTCGCCGAAACACAATATCCGTGCTCACGTAATTCCTGGCCGCTGGATAACCATGTTCGTTCTGAATACAGGGGGAGAAGCCTTTAAGTGGTTCGCCAATGTATTTTGTCCGGATATGAGCTTGGACAATTTTTTCAAAGAATTTCTACCGGAAACTCTGAAGAAATTTCTCGACCGTGAAAACAAGGGAGAGGTCTTGGACCTGCCCAGATTTCTTCCCTATCTGTCAGGAGACAGGTATTCTGTAGAGAATATATGGGCTTCCATCACTAATCTCCATCTATCCCATAATCGTGAAGACATACTGGTAGGAATGGTCAAGACTTCAATGGAATTGACTGGCGAACATGTCAGGGAATTATCAGAGAAAGTTAAGCTTTCAGAGGAAATGATTCTGACTGGCGGTGCCATAAATCCCGTATTCATAGAGGCAAAGAGACATTGGATGGGAAAATTTAAATATGTAATAAAGGAACAATCCTCACTGCAAGGATGTGCGGTTCTGGGCAAAATGTTCATCGAGGGGGCGTTTAAGAAAAAATAGTCTTATCTTTGATAGCGAGCTTTTTTCGGGGAGGTTTGCCCCGTCTCGATAAATCGGGACGGGGTTTACTTTTTTTATCAAATATGGTAAAATTACTTTTGGGAAAGAGAGGTCTATCATTGCGAGAATTGCATCCCGATTTTCAATCGGGAAAATTGTGGCACGACAAATTTGCACAATTTGAAATTGTGGCACGACAAATTTGCACAATTTGAAATTGTGCCTACAAAACATATGGTTGTAGGCACAGATTCAATCTGTGCAGATAGTTTAAAAAGAGTGGTTGAAAGGATGAGGTTATGGTTGGTTCAATTCTGAGAATGATATTTGGCAGCAAGGCCCATAGGGACGTTAAGAGGCTTGAGCCGGTTGTGGAGCTGGTAAACTCATTAGAACCCGCTATAAGTAAGCTCTCTGATGGGGAATTGAGAGCTAAGACGGATGAGTTCAGGCGTCGAGTTAACGAAAAAGCTAAGGAGTATCAAGAAGAGCTAAAAAGAGCAGAGGATAAACTTGGAGAAACCGTATCTGCAGAAGAAAGACTGAAAGCAAGAGAAGAATTAAAAACCGTTAGAAATAGGACACTGGAGGATGTTTTACCTGAAGCCTTTGCTGTGGTGAGGGAAGTAGCTAAACGCACGCTGAATATGCGCCATTTCGATGTCCAGATTATGGGTGGGGTTGTGCTCCACGAGGGCAAAATTGCTGAAATGGCTACAGGTGAAGGAAAAACCCTGGTGGCTACCCTGCCAGTCTATCTGAACAGCCTGGGAGGCTATAAGACTCATTTAGTCACAGTTAATGATTATTTAGCAAAGAGAGATGCTCAATGGATGGGACCGATTTATAAATTCCTGGGATTGAGTGTTGGCTTAATCCAGCACGATATGTCTTCTTCTGAACGGCGAATGGCGTACAGTTGCGATGTCACTTATGTAACGAATAATGAAGTTGGGTTCGACTATCTCAGGGATAATATGGCCCATTCTCTGGAAGAGTGCGTCCTGGGTAAGTTGGAGTATGCTATAGTTGATGAGGTGGATAGCATTTTGATTGATGAGGCGAGAACTCCTCTAATTATTTCAGGACCTGCTGAGGAATCGACAAACAAGTATTATATCATTGATCGCGTCGTTCCTCGGCTAAAAGGGAAGTTTGTTACTGAACAAGAAGAGGTCGAGGCTAAATATAAAGGTTTAGATTTGGAGAAGGGTTACGACTATATTGTGGATGAAAAAGCAGGGACAGGCACCCTTACCGAACTGGGAGTAAAGAAGTGTGAGAGGATGCTGGGTATTGATAATCTTTACGATGATATACAGAGCGAGTGGGCTCACCATATTAACCAGGCTTTGAGAGCACATAATCTGTTCAAAAGGGATGTTGATTATGTGGTAAAGGATGGTCAGGTGGTTATTGTGGATGAGTTCACGGGAAGGTTGATGCCTGGCCGCAGGTGGAGCGATGGGTTGCACCAGGCGATTGAGGCAAAAGAGAACTTGAGGATTGCCGAAGAGAATCAGACCTTAGCTACAATCACCTTCCAGAACTATTTCAAATTATATGACAAGCTGGCTGGTATGACAGGAACAGCAGCTACAGAAGCAGAAGAGTTCTGGAAAATTTACGGATTGGATGTAGTGGTTATTCCTACCAATAAGCCTTTAATAAGAACTAACTACCCAGACGTAATCTATAAGACAGAGAAGGAGAAATTCGAAGCTGTTGTTCGGGAAATCGAAGAACTATACAAGGTCGGTCGTCCTGTTTTGGTGGGAACGAGGTCAATCGAGAATAGCGAGAAGTTAAGTGAGATGCTCAAAAGAAGGGGTATTCCGCACAATGTTTTGAATGCTAAGTATCATGAACAGGAGGCCCAGATTGTCGCCCAGGCGGGAAGGAAAGGCACACAAACCATTGCTACCAATATGGCTGGTAGAGGAACAGATATTGTATTGGGCGGGAATCCCCCAGACCCTTCTGAACACAATGAAGTAGTTGAGTTAGGGGGTCTCCATATATTAGGAACTGAGAGGCATGAGGCACGCAGAATCGATAATCAATTACGGGGTCGGGCTGGGCGCCAAGGCGATCCTGGTTCTTCCCGATTCTACCTGGCTCTGGAAGATGAATTAATGAGACTTTTCGGCTCTGCGCGCATAGCTCAAGTAATGGATAGGCTGGGACTGGAAGAGGGACAGGATATCCAGCACCCATTGATTACCCGGGCTATAGAGCGTGCTCAGAGAAAAGTGGAAGCGATGAACTTCGATATTCGAAAGCAGCTTCTGGAATATGATAATGTGATGAGTAAGAAAAGAGAAGTGGTCTACAAATGGCGGAGACGGATTCTGGAAGGAGCCAATCTTAGAGATGACATACTGGCTATGCTCGAAGACCTTATTGACGATAAAATTATGCTCTATGCTCCTGCCAATGTCTACCCTGAACAGTGGAATCTGGAGGCAATTTCTGAGTGGCTGAAGCGCTCCTTTAACATCTCGTTTTCAGTTCCTCCAGAAGATTTGAAACGGATGAAGCAGGAGACCTTAGGTCAGCTGATGGCTGAACGAATCAAACAGGCATATGATGAGCGGGAAAGGGAAATGGGAGAAGAGATGATGCGTTTTATTGAAAGGATGGTCACTCTTCAGGCTGTGGACACACGTTGGAAAGACCACCTCTACGATATGGATAAATTACGAGAAGGAATTGGACTGCGCGCTTATGGACAAAAAGATCCGCTTATTGAATATCAGAAGGAGTCTGAGTGGGCCTTCGATACCATGCAGCAGCATATGAGAGAGGAGATTTCCGACTACATCTTTAGAGTAAAAGTAGTCACTGAACAGCCGAGGCCAAGACCTATGCCGAGTAGGGAGATGGCCCAAGGAGTTGCACCTGGTGGTGGAAGATATCGGGAGATGCCTGCCCGTGAAGCCGCAGTTTCTGCTTCCTCTATTGCAGCGTCTTTCCCCAAGCGTAGAAAGATTGGCCGGAACGACCCCTGCCCTTGTGGCAGTGGGAAGAAATATAAGAAATGTTGTGGAAGGTAGAGGTAAGGATAGTTTTCGGAGTCGCTCGGTCAGATGCACAGATTGAATCTGTGCCTACAATAGGTGGAAGATTTGTAGGCACGGTTTTAACCGTGCAAAGGCTGGGCAAAACCTGTCGGGTTTGAAGCTCCTGTAACTATCCCTTCATCTCCCGGGTAATAGAAGGTGGGATAGTCTGTAACTACAGAGCGATCGCGTAGGGGCGACCTTGGTCGCCCAAATGAAGGGACGGCACAGAGTCCGTCCCCTACAGGAAGCAAAGCTTACGCTTTGCTGCTACAGAATTGTCTGGCATCAAAGAAAGATTGATGGAGTGAGTATGCAATGGAGAAATCTAACATTAGCTTTTCTCTCGGGTATTTTGCTTGTGCTCATATTTCCAAAGTTCAATATATCATTTTTGGCATGGATAGCTTTAGTTCCCCTTTTCCTGGCTCTGGGGGGTAGGAATTTAAAAGAGTCGTTCAATTTAGGATTTCTGGCTGGCTTGACTTCTTTTATGGGGATTCTTTACTGGATCGCCCCTACCATAATGAGTAGTGGAGAATCGAGGTTATTGGCGTTTATTTCGCTTCTACTTCTCTCCTCTTACCTGTCAGTATACTATGGTGTTTTCTGTTTAATGTTCAGGTACGTTTCATTAAAAATTAACCATTACACGCTAAGTCTCTTCTTCGCTCCTGCTCTTTGGGTTTCACTCGAACTATTGCGAGCATACCTCTTTTCTGGATTTCCCTGGGCTCTCTTAGGTTATTCGCAATGGAACTTCACCCCGATGATACAGATTTCGGAATTTACAGGGGTTTACGGGGTTTCCTTCCTGGTTGTGATGGTGAACGGGAGCTTGACGCAAGCAGGGCTTTCGCTTCGGTTAGCAAGAGGGGAGAAAGTGCTATCTAAGGCGAATCTTGAGAGAAATGTATTGCCTTTGGCACTAAGTGTGTTAGTCGTTGTTTCCTGTTTAGCCTATGGGTTGACTATTATCTCAAGAGAATCTTTGGGAAGGAGCAGGAATTTCCCGGATGAAAAGTCGATGACCAAGGTGGCTTTACTACAGGGGAATATAGACCAATATATGAAATGGGACAAAAAGTATGAACGGTTAATTAAGGATACCTATGGTGAATTAGTGGATATGGCTTCGAAGGAGAATCCTCAATTAATTATCTGGCCAGAAACAGCATTGCCGGGATACCTGAAACGCGAGAGAGAACTTCAGGAATGGCTGGAGAGGGTGGTTGGCCAAACCAATGCATACCATATTATTGGTAGTCCTGAATATCGAGGAGGCGCTTATTACAATGCAGCCTTTCTGATTTCACCCAAAGGAGAGATTTTGGCTGAGTATGATAAAATTCATCTTGTTCCTTTCGGTGAGATGGTTCCTTTTCGGCCGATCCTTTCCCGCTTCATTGGTGCGTTAAATGAACTGGGAGATTTTTCCCCCTCACAGGAACGTAAGCTATTGAAAACACCTTTTGGCAATTTTGCTGTCCTTATTTGCTGGGAAGGAATCTTTCCTCATCTCGTTCGTAAATTCGTAAAAGATGGGGCAGATTACTTAGCCAATATTACTAACGATGCCTGGTTTTTAAAGACGGCTGCCCCTTTTCAACACTTTATTGTGAGTGTCTTTCGTGCGGTTGAGAATCGGGTGTGCATCGTCCGCGTAGCTAACACAGGAGTTTCGGGATTTATCGATCAATATGGTAGAATAATTAAGAGGACAGAGATTTTTAAGAAGGACTATCTAACTTCTTCTGTTTCCAGAAAAATTCACCAGACTTTTTATACCAGATACGGCGATATTTTTGCTTACCTGTGCGTAGCCCTGAGCATCTCTTTTATTGGGTGGAGGAGGTTCAAGTGCTAAAAGAGTTAAAGGACAAGTTGAGATTGATTGCGGATTCCATGCAAAGACTATGGAGGCATCTTTGAGATAGAAAAGAAAGAGAAGAGAATAAGCGAGCTGGAAAAGAGGACCGAGGCAGCAGATTTTTGGAAAGATCGAGAGAAAGCACAAAAGGTTATGCAGGAATTGAATTCTCTTAAAAAGTCTGTTGACGTATGGAAAGATTTAAACAGTGAAAGGGATGAGATAGAAACGCTCCTGCAGATGGCTATTGAAGAGGAAAAGAAAGGCTGGGCAGATCACCATTACGAGGTCTCAGTGGTTGGGGAGCTGGAAAGGAGAATTAAGGATATTGAAACGAGAATAGAAGCTTTAAGCCTGCAAGCCAAAATGGCAGGAGAATATGATAGAAATAATGCTATACTCACATTGCATTCTGGGGCTGGTGGCACAGAAGCATGTGACTGGGTGGAGATGCTTTTTCGGATGTACAGGAGATGGGCAGAAAAGAAGAAATATACTGTTACAATCACAGATATACTTCCTGGCGAGGAAGCAGGGATTAAAAGGATTACCAGTATTGTAGCAGGCGAATATGCCTATGGATTTTTGAAGCCGGAAGCTGGGATTCATCGATTGGTTAGAATTTCGCCTTTTGATGCAAATAAACGTCGGCATACCAGCTTTGCTTCCTGCGATGTAATCCCGGAAATAACTGATGAGATTAGGGTGGAAATTAAGGAAAGTGACCTGAAGATTGATACTTATCGTGCTTCCGGGCATGGCGGACAGCATGTTAACAAGACCGATTCTGCAGTACGCATTACCCATATACCAACCGGCGTAGTTGTTCAGTGTCAGAGCGATCGGTCCCAACATAAGAATAAGGCTATGGCAATGAAGTTATTACGAGCAAAATTGTTCGAAGTGGAACAGGAGAAGAAGAGGGCAAAGAAAGAAGCTCATTACCAGAGATTAAGCAATATTGCCTGGGGTAACCAGATTCGTTCTTACGTCTTCTGCCCTTACACAATGGTAAAAGACCATCGGACGAATCTGGAGGTTGGTGATGTGGAATCGGTAATGAACGGCGAAATCGACCCATTCATTGAAGCTTATCTTTCTAAGAAATAAAAAAGGTGACAGGTACCTTTTTGCAAAGCTGTGCTGATGAATGAGTTGTAATTGATGTAGGGGTTCGATTTATCGAACCCGTTGATCGAAAGGAGTAGCGAAGCGAAGCTTCGCGTCAGAAATCTCTCGGAGTAGTTGGGATGAAGGGATAGTTTTCGGAGTCGCTCGGTATAATGGGTGATAGGTATCGGGTAATGGGTGTTGGGTAATTTGGATTTTGGGATTTGAAATTTGAAATTTGTAATTTGTAGTGAGGGAGTGTTTTTGTTTGACAGATGAGAATTTTATGTAATATAATAAAATTTGGAGAAAAAAGGAAATAGCATTATGAGTGAAATTGATAACCTGATTTCCCAGAGAAAACAGAAATTGGAAGAGTTACGGAAGCTGGGGGTAGACCCTTATCCACACAATTTTTCTATTACCCACGCCATCGTTCAGGCTAGAGAGAAATATGGAGCGTTAAAAGGAGAGGAGAGGACTGAGGAAACTGTCTCTCTTGCCGGAAGAATTATGAGTCTTCGCAGGATGGGCAAAGCCAGCTTTGCTCACATAAAAGACGAGACAGGGAAGTTACAAATCTACGTTAGAGAAGATGTCTTAGGCGAACGGAATTATGGAATATTTAGAAAGTTTGATATCGGCGATTTCATTGGAGTCACTGGAAAAGTCTTTTGCACGAAAACAGGGGAGTTGTCTATTCAGGCAGAAGATTTGACTCTCCTGGCTAAGTCACTCAGGCCATTGCCTGAAAAATGGCATGGGCTTAAAGACATCGAAACTCGTTATCGTCAGAGATACGTAGACTTGGTGGTCAATGAGGAAGTAAAGAATGTTTTCCTCACCCGCGGTTTGATTGTCAAAGCGATAAGAAAATTCCTGGATAGCCTGGGATTTCTGGAAGTGGAAACACCTATGATGCAATCGATTGTAGGTGGGGCGGCAGCTAAACCTTTCCTTACTTATCATAAAGTATTGGATATGGAGCTCTTTTTGCGAATCTCACCGGAACTCTTTTTGAAACGCTTAGTTGTGGGAGGGTTAGAAAGGGTTTATGAAGTAAACAGAAATTTCAGGAATGAAGGGGTTTCCACCAGGCACAATCCGGAGTTTACCATGCTCGAAGTGTATCAGGCTTATTCAGATTACGATGCGATGACGGGCCTTTGCGAGAAGATGGTTCTGTTCATTGCTAAACAAGTTCTCGGGAAAGAGGACCTCGTCTATCAGAAAAACAAAATTAGCTTAGGAAGAATTCCCTGGCAAAGGTTTTCCCTGTATGACCTGTTGAAGGAACATACCGGGTTTGACTTTACAAATATTCATATGCTATCCGAAATGAGGAAGGTAGCCGACAAATTAAATGTAAAATATGAGAAGGATAGTCCCAAGCATAAAGTTCTTGACCACATTTTTGAATCTTATGTGCAAAAGAAGTTAATACAACCAACATTTGTGCTTGATTATCCCACTGAGTTCTCCCCACTGGCTAAGGCGAAGAACGATAATCCAGAACTGGTGGAACGGTTTGAGCTGTTCATAGGGGGAGAAGAATTGGCGAATGCTTATTCCGAATTGAACGATCCTATAGAGCAGCGGAGAAGGATGGAAAAGCAGGTTGAGGACAGAGATGTTGACGAAGGTAGAGAAGTCAGGGTTGATGAGGACTATCTACGTGCCTTGGAATATGGCATGCCCCCCTGTGCTGGTTTGGGACTGGGCGTGGATCGCCTTGTCATGGTGTTTACCGATTCCAATTCTATTCGGGACGTGATTCTATTTCCCCAAATGAGAAAGGAAACAGAGTAAAAACATAAGAGGCAATAAACATGGTAGCCGCTCCGATTTATCGGAGCGAATATTTACGCAAGCTAAAGCTTGCGACTACCATAAGGGCAGAATAATGCGATATGAACTTTTTATTAGTTGGAGATATCTAAAAGCTAAGCGGAAGCAGATATTTATTTCTGTTATTAGCTTAATTTCCATTAGCGGCGTAGCCCTGGGCGTTGCTGCACTGATTATTACTCTCTCGGTGATGAATGGATTCAGGAGGGACTTGCGCGAAAAAATCATAGGAATGAGTTCCCACATTGTGGTTCTGGACCAGAGAAATATGGGATTGGAAGAACCGATTATAGCCCAGAAGAAGATAGAGAAAATAGAGTCAGTAGTAGCTGTTGCTCCTTTTGTTTATGGCCAGGCGATATTGAAGAACGGCGATAGAACCTCCGGAGCTGTGGTCAAAGGAATTTTTCCGGAAGAGGCAAAAAACGTTGCCGGTCTGCTAAAACATTTAAGGGAAGGAAGCATCGATTATCTTGAACTTCCTTTAAAAGAAAGAGGTGACTTCCAGGGTAAAATTCTCCCAAAGAAGTCTGGTAGGCAGGAAAATGGCATTGTTCTGGGAATCGAATTGGCTAAGAATTTGAATCTCTCATTAGGAATGAACGTAATAATGATTTCTCCTATGGATATGGCAACGGAGTTTGGAGTCATTCCCAGAATGGAGAGTTTTCGGGTGGTGGGAATCTTCGACTCAGGAATGTATGAATACGATGCAAGTCTTGCCTATATTTTCTTCCCTGTAGCCCAAAAGTTGTTTAACCTGGGAGAAAGAGCCACTGGGCTTGAGGTTAGAATCGACAATATCTTCTTCGCAGATAAAGTTGCAGCCCGGATTCAGAAAGAGCTGGGTTACCCTTATTGGGCAAGGAGCTGGATGGTAACACATAAGAACCTGTTTAGTGCCTTAAAGCTGGAAAAGGTGACGATGTTCGTTATTCTAGTTTTGATTGTTCTGGTAGCAGCTTTCAACATTATTTCCACTCTTATGATGATGACTATGGAGAAGACTAAGGATATTGGCATACTTAAGGCAATGGGAGCTGTAAGAAGGAGTGTCCTCAAAATCTTTCTTCTTGAAGGATTGACCATAGGGGTAGTGGGCACACTTATTGGTACAGTGGTGGGTTACGTTGCTTGCCGCCTTTTGGAAAAATACCAATTCATAAAATTGCCTCAAGATGTCTACTATATAAGCAGTTTACCAGTACACATGCAGGGAACTGATTTTGTATATATCATTTTAGTTGTGGTGTTAATATCCTTAACGGCCACAATTTACCCTGCCTATAAGGCATCTCGCCTGGATCCTTGCGAGGCGATTAGATACGAGTGAGGGAAAACAAAAAAGTGGATAACAGGAGCCCGCTATTAGAAGCCAGGAATCTAAATAAGAGTTATTACCAGGGCAAAATTGAGGTTAGAGCACTTGTCGGAATTAATTTAGAGATAGCGGAGAACGAAGTGGTGGCGATTTTCGGTCCCTCGGGTGCTGGAAAAAGCACTTTGCTCCACATTCTCGGCGCCCTGGACCGTCCGACCAAAGGAGAGGTTATTTTTCAAAATCGTAATGTTACTACCTTATCCGATAATGAACTTGCGCGGCTCCGGAATAGAGAGATCGGTTTTATTTTTCAGTTTCACCACCTTTTGCCTGAGTTTACCGCACTGGAAAATGTGATGATGCCTCTAATGATAGCTCAAAGCTCTTCTCATAAAGATTGGGTCGGTAATCCCGCCTCAGGAAAAATGAAACAGAGAAGGGAAAAGATTGAGGAGGAAGCCCTAAAAGTCTTGACTGAGGTAGGTTTAAAAGATAGAATAAATCACAGGCCAGCAGAATTGTCAGTAGGTGAGCAGCAACGGGTAGCTGTAGCTCGGGCGCTGGTCAATAGTCCAATAGCAATTTTGGCTGACGAGCCAACAGGGAATCTTGATAGGAAAACAGGAGAGTCGGTTTTTGAGCTCCTGTTGAGACTGGATAGGGAAAGGGGAAAAACTTTAGTAATTGTTACCCATAATGAGGAACTCGTGGAGAAGATAGGGAGCTTACAGTCAGGAAGGGCTATCCATTTGTGCGATGGCCGAATAATCAGTAGTTCATAGTCGATAGTTCATAGTTTGAACCGAAATCACTATGAACTACGAATTGGTTACTATGAACTACGAACTAAATTACTACGGACTATGAGGAGGTGTGATGGCACAGAAAATCTATCTGAATGGCAAATTCGTTCCTCGAAAACAGGCAAAGATTTCTGTCTTCGACCACGGACTTTTGTATGGAGACGGGGTCTTTGAAGGAATTCGAGCATACGACGGTCGTGTATTCAGGTTATCGCAACATCTGGACCGTCTTTACGATTCAGCCAGAGCAATTGCACTTGAAATCCCCTTAACCAAGAAAGAGATGGAGGAAGCTTTAATTAAGACCTTGAGGGCAAATAGCTTGAAAAGCGGATATGTCCGCCTGGTAGTAACCAGGGGGGAGGGTGACTTAGGTCTCGACCCCCGCAATTGTGGAAAGCCATCGGTCTTTATTATAGCCGATAAGATCGAGCTCTATCCAGAAGAATTATACAAGAAAGGTTTAGAGTTAGTTACTGTGGCTACAAAGAGAAATATTCCGGAAGCAATAGATCCAAGAATAAAATCGCTAAATTATCTGAACAATATTTTAGCTAAGATTGAAGCAAGTTTACAGAAAATGCCTGAGGCAGTAATGCTTAATAAGGATGGATACGTTGCAGAATGTACGGGAGATAATATCTTCATTGTGAAAGATAGTGTCTTAGTTACTCCTCCTTTTTTCGTGGGTGTGCTCGGAGGAATTACCCGGCAAACAGTAATGGAACTGGCGAGGGAGAAATTGGAGCTTTTGGTAAGGGAGGAGGTCTTTACTCGATTCCATTTGTACAATGCAGATGAGTGTTTCTTAACTGGCACAGCCGCAGAAGTGATCCCTGTAGTTAAGATTGATGGTCGACAGATAGCTGATGGTAAGCCAGGAAAGATTACCAATAGGCTCATAAAAAAATTTCGAGATTTAACAAAAAATGAGGGCGTTGAAATATACTAGAGAATAGAAATTCCAAATTCCAAATTCCAAATTCCAAATTCCAAATTACGGGCATAAAGCCCTACACTACCAAACCATCGCGAGTAGTGTAGCCCTTTATGGGCGTAATTCTTACGGGGACAAACGCCTACACTATCAATTAAAGGTCAAAAATAGTCGAGGAGAAAATTTATGGTTTGTGATGAGTGCAAAAAAAATGAAGCAATAATACATTTTACTCAGATTCTTAATAATAAAGTAACCAAATTTCATCTCTGTCAGGAGTGTGCGAAAGAAAAAGGGATTGTGTTCCCTTCTCTGGATGAGGCTCTTTTCGAAGGGCCCCATCTTGCTTTAGCATCACTTTTAGCGGGACTTAGTGACATTGGCGTCCCCTATGCTCTGGAAAAGCCAAAAGCGGCGAAGAAGTGCCCCAACTGTAAGGCAACCTATGACGATTTCAGAGAGTCGGGCAGGTTGGGTTGTTCTGAATGTTATCGAACTTTTAAGAACGAGCTTTTGCCCCTGTTGAGGAAACTCCACGGTTCAGTTCAGCACACAGGTAAGGTTCCCCTCCAAAGAGCGGGAGTGGGTGGAGAAGTGAACGAGATAATGGAATTGCGCAGAGAGTTACAAAAGGCAATAGAGAAAGAGGAATATGAAAAAGCAGCGGTAATAAGAGATAAGATAAAAGAGTTAGAAAAGGAAAAATAATGCAACTGCGAAATATGCTGAAACAGAAAATCGGGTGGTTAGAAAGTAGAGGAAATTCTCCGGAAATTGCAATTTCTTCACGGGTCAGGCTGGCGCGAAATTTGAACAGAATTCCCTTTCCGCAGAAAGCTTCCCAGGAAGAGCAGAAAGAATCCTTTGAGAAAATCAAGGTCGCCTGTGAAGATATTGCCTATTTTAAGGGAGCCCCCATCCTCAATTTGCAAGAGTTTGACAGGGTGGACAGGCAGTTTTTGTTAGAGAGGCATCTGATTAGTTATGAGCATTCTCAAGGAGATGGAGTCAGGGGTTTAGTTATCGGGGATAAGGAACTTCTTAGCCTGATGATAAACGAGGAAGACCATGTGCGGCTTCAAGGAATGCAACCAGGGTTAGAACTCGAGCAAGCCTGGGATATTTTGAAGCGAATTGATGAAGAGATGGATAAGAGACTCGATTATGCCTTCTCTTCCGAGATAGGCTATTTGACCGCCTGTCCGACAAATACGGGAACCGGAATGAGGGCTTCTATTTTGATGCACTTACCTGCTTTGGTGATGAATGAAGAGATAAATAAAGTCTTGCAAGCCTTGAACAAGATTGGAATGGTTGCTCGAGGACTCTATGGAGAAGGAACCAAGGTGATGGGAGACCTGTTCCAGATTTCCAACCAGGTTACTTTAGGCCCTAATGAAGAAGGGATAATTGATAATTTAGAGAGAGTTGTAAAACAAGTTATCGACTACGAAATTAGAGGAAGGAAGGCTCTGTTTAAAGAAAATAAAAGAAAAGTCACGGATGTAATATATCGTGCTTATGGAGTTCTGATTAACGCCAGGCAGATAAGTTTTGCCGAGACAATGGAGCTTTTATCAAAAGCGAGATTGGGCATATATTTTGATCTGGAATTAGATGCTGAACTGGATATATTAAATGAACTAATGATCTTGACTCAGCCAGCTCATCTACAGGAATCAGTAGGTAAGGAGCTTGCAGCATCTAAGCGGGATTTCATCCGGGCGGAGATGATTAGAGAAAAATTAAAAAGTGAAAAATAGATAAATTAGGATAGGATTGTGTAAGGGGTGAACCCCTCACCCCTGGCCGCCTGCCCATTCTGGGCCTTAACGGCCAGGGTGGCTCGTGCCAGGCACGGGCAGGCCCGACCCTCTCCCCAGAGCGGAGAGGGGATAAGATCAGGGGTGATTCACATAAGGAGGTAAGTTAACATGTTAAATAGATTCACTCAGAGGGCACAGAAGGCTATTCTCTTGGCTCAGCAGGAGGCAAAGAGATTGAATCACGATTATCTTGGCACTGAACATATGCTTTTGGGACTGGTGGCTTTGGGAGAAGGCGTTGCTGCACAGGTGTTACAGGACCTGGGGATCGATTTGAAAAAGGTGAGAAGAGAAGTCGAAAAAATGGTAGGAACTGGAGACAACATTCTCCTGATAGGAGAAGTACCGTTTACCCCCAGGGCAAAAAAAGTTCTGGAATTGGCTGTCCAGGAAGCACAGGATATGGGTCACAATTATGTTGGAACAGAACATCTACTCTTAGGGCTAATCCGGGAAGAAGAAGGGGTGGCAGCTAAGGTTCTGGAGGGTCTGGGAGCAAGCTTAGAATTGGTAAGAGGGCAAATTATGAATCTCCTGGGTGAAAGTGCCACTGATGTAACGCCCGGTAAAGAGAAGCGGAGGACTAAAACCCCTACCTTGGATGCTTTTGGACGGGACTTGACGAAATTGGCCAGTGAAGGGAAGCTCGACCCAGTAATCGGCAGGGAAACCGAGATCCAGAGGTTAATCCAGATACTTTGCAGGCGTACCAAAAATAATCCGGTAATGATTGGTGATCCTGGTGTGGGTAAGACTGCTATCGTTGAGGGATTAGCACAGAAAATCTCTGACAAGAATGTACCGGAAATTCTATTGAATAAGAGAGTCTTGATTCTCGATTTGGCTGGGGTCGTAGCCGGCACCAAATACCGAGGTGAATTCGAACAGAGGCTGAAGCAAATTATCGATGAGATTCGCAGGTCTGAAGGCAGCGTGATTCTGTTCATCGATGAACTACACACGGTGGTCGGGGCTGGGGCTGCTGAAGGGGCAATAGATGCTTCCAATATGTTGAAACCAGCGCTGTCAAGGGGGGAATTGCAATGTATTGGCGCTACTACTATGGATGAGTATCGTAAGCATATCGAGCACGATGCTGCTCTGGCAAGGCGTTTCCAACCAGTGATGATCGACCCTCCCACGGTGGAGGAGACCATTGACATTTTGAAAGGATTAAGGGATAGATACGAAGCCCACCATAGAGTTAAGATTACTGATGAAGCCCTCGATGCTGCGGCTACATTATCTCAGAGGTTCATTTCCAATCGCTTTCTGCCGGACAAGGCAATCGATTTGATTGATGAGGCTGGCTCACGGGCAAGACTTCAGACTACCACAAAACCTCCCGACTTAAAGGAAATAGAAAAAAAGTTGGAAACTGTAAATAAGGAGAAGAAGGCAGCGATTGCTGCCCAAGAATTTGAAAAAGCTGCCAGGCTCCGCGATGAAGAGAAAAAGATTGAACAGGAACTGCAACAGACAAAAAAGTCCTGGGAGCAGAGAAAGGATAAGGCGGAGGGAATCGTAACAGAAGAGGATATTGCTCATGTTGTCTCTGAATGGACTGGGATTCCCGTAGTTAAGTTGACTGAGAAGGAAACGGAAAAACTCTTACACATGGAAGAAGCTTTACACAAGCGAGTCATTTCTCAGGATGAGGCAATAAAAGTTATTTCTCAAGCGGTGCGTCGTTCTCGTACAGGATTGAAAGATATTGCTCGTCCCACCGGTTCCTTCATCTTTCTCGGACCCACTGGAGTAGGAAAGACTGAATTGGCGAGAGTTCTGGCTGAGTTTATGTTTGGTGATGAAGAATCGATGGTGAGGTTGGATATGTCCGAATATATGGAGAAGTTCAATGTTTCGAGACTCGTCGGGGCTCCTCCAGGATATGTGGGGTATGAGGAAGGTGGTCAACTTACCGAAGCGGTCCGCAGGAAGCCCTATTCTGTAGTACTTTTGGATGAGATTGAGAAGGCTCATCCAGATGTGTTCAACATATTACTTCAAATTTTCGACTCCGGGCAGTTAACCGATAGCTTGGGTCATAAGGTAGATTTTAAGAATACTATAATCATCATGACCTCGAATATTGGAGCCAGAGAGATAGCCGGAGGGAAGACCTTGGGATTTTTGACCGTTCAGGAAGTGGAACAGACTTACAAGGATATGAAGAAGAAAGTTCTGGATGAGATGAAAAAGGTTTTTCGTCCGGAATTTCTGAATCGAATTGATGAAGCTGTAGTTTTTCATCCGCTTAGTAAAGAGGATGTGAGAAATATTGTCGATCTAATGCTTCAAAAAGTCACTCAGAGATTATCTGAGCAAGGGGTCGCTCTTGAAGTTAGTGATGGAGCTAAAGAGTTTCTTGTGGCAAAGGGCTTCGACCCCCAGTTTGGTGCACGTCCTCTTAGGAGAGCAATTCAGAAATACCTTGAGGACCCCCTGGCCCAGGAAATCCTGGCTAAGAAAGTAAAACCACAAACAAAAGTCACTGCCGATGCCCTTGAAGACAAGATAGTATTTAAACTTCTAAGTTCTTAGCTGTTCTGGCGTTAATTGTCCCGATTGAAAATCGGGACCTACAGAATTCCAGATTTGGTCCCGTTGTAGGCACAAATTCAATTTGTCCAAAACAGCATTGTAGGCACGGTTTTAACCGTGCAAAGAGTTTGCACAAAATATAGTTGAAAGAAGCTGTCATTGTGATTTAAAAGGCAGTTTGTTCGTCATCGGCAATTTTTTACGCTGCGGGAGCCATCTCTCCCCAGGCGCAAAAGCAAACTCGTTCCGACTATGTCGGAACTCAGACAGGCTTTTGCTTGATAAGAGATGTAGCCGAGACGGCTTCCTCGCTAAAAATTGCAATGTTCCTCACAAACTGCCTTTATATCACAAGAGTTGTAGGCACAAATTCAATTTGTGCACACTTCAGATTTCATCGCAGTTTTCCTCACATTAAAATCCTCCTTTTGAGAAGAATTTCAATCCTCCATTTCCGAAGCATCCCATTTTTTGCTTGCAATTTGAGGCTGAAGGGTATATAATAAGGTCGATTCGGAGGTTGGATGAAAAAGGCAACTTTAAGAAGAATTATTATCCTTATCGGTTTTCTTGTTGTAACTCCGGGATTTGTATACTTAGCCATGACTACAAGGAGTTTGTCCAGAATAATGAAAACTTACGTTGAAGGCGAGTTAAGGAAAGCTTTCGACAGAGAAGTTACTGTTGGCAAAATTAGTACGAATATTGTCAATCGAGTTACTTTGCAGAACGTTGCCATAGCCAGTGAGAAAAGATTGTCAGAGGGGGTAGTTTTGGACTGTGAGAAAGTTACCGTTAATTATAATCCCCTTCTTATCTTGTTCACGAAACGAAATTTTGGAAACAGTATAGTAAAGGTTGTTGTCAAGTCTCCCCATCTCTTTTTGACCAATCGGATGGGCAAGTGGAATTTTATGCTTCCAGAAACATCCGGGAAAGTATCGGCTTTTTCTACCCTTCCCAGTATTGTAATCGTGGAAGGGAAAATCACAGTTGAAGATGTGAAGGAAAAAGTTAGAAAGGTGGAGATAAGAAACGTTTCAGGTGTTGTTGCTACAAGGGGTAGAATCCACCGGTTGCTTTGGCGGGAGGGGTCAGGCCGCGGCGAAAAGTTATCTTCACAAATCCATTTTAGATTTTCTGGCAAAAGCAACCAGAGCCGGAATGATAAGATAAGATTAAAGGGCACATATTCAAAGGAGACAAAAGAGTTAAGCATTAATATGAATGTTTTGGATTTAGACCTGGCAGGTTATAGTAACCTGTTTCTCTCGAGTCCAAATTTCAAAGTATTAAGTGGCGGTGGCAATTTCTATTTAAATTTGAAAACGGCCCTCAATGAGGAAAATTATGCCAGGATGGTTGAAATAGCGACATCTGTGGGTCGAGACCGAGACAGACTTAAGGATTTTGCCGAAACTCTCTCCTTTTCTGGCGAATTGGTCCTTGCGGAACTGTCTTGTCAATGGTTATCTCGCACAGTGAAAGACATCAGAGGAAGGGTCGTTTTTGATAATTACAGAATTGGGAGTCAGGGAATATTCCTGCGATACGAAGGGTCGGAAATCAAACTTTCCGGTGGCCTGGAGAGATACCTTTCCCAGCCGGCTCTCGGGCTCACTCTTTCAACCGATTTAGAACTTTCTAACCTTCCAGAAATTGTCAAAATCGATGGATTGGACAGCCTACTTCCTTTAGAAGGTTCGGCAAAAGTATCTATAGATATATCTGGAGGCATATCTAATCCCGAATTAAAGGGCTGGTTCCTTCTTCCCAGGGCTAAAATAGCAGGTCGACCGGTAAACGAATTCCAGGGCCAATTCATCTATCAAAATAGGACGGTGAGATTGGACCTGCAGGGCAATATTTATGAGGGAACTCTGGTTTTTTCGGGTAAGATAGATATTGATAAACCCTATCTGGATTTAGATTTTGCTTTGCGCAGTATAGACCTTCAAAGTCTCATTCCACGAGATTGGACAGCTGAGGCAAGGGGTAAAGGGTCTCTTTCTGGTAATATTTTCGGTAAGCCGACCGAAATCCAGGCTAAGGGTGTAACAGACTTAAAAGAAGTGAAATTTTTAGGAGCCAATTTAGGGTCTGTCTCAGGATTTTTCAATTATGCAAAGAAAGAACTGGAAATAAGAGCCCAGACCAGCGAAAATAAGTATGAGGTAAATAGTACTCTCTTGTTGAGCAGGGAGGCCATAAGAATTTCCAGATTAGAGATTTTGGCCCCTGAACGCGCTCGCATAGCTTTGGCTGGCCAGATTCGACTTCTCGATGGCAAAAAATTGGACCTGACAGTTTTAGACTCCTATGTGGAGACTGGACACATAACTTGGCTCGCCCAGCGAACCGATAAATTTTCGGGGCGGGTGAATTTCCTCGGGAAAATTGGGGGAACCATTAAATCTCCCGAGGTTTCTGGAAAAGTGTGGAGTAGCAGTTTGAAAGTAATGGAGGAAGAGACAGAATTTGACTCTGTGGTCCACTACAGGGAAAAGATTTTGAAACTCACCTCCTTTAAATTTAATAATGTATACTCGGCAAACCTAACTGTCAAGGTTGACAGAAAGATACCTGTTGTGGAAGGATCCATAAGAATCACAGATGGCGACTTGAAGTTGATTTCCACTCTATTTTCTGACAGGGGTGGCAAGTTGAGAGAAACAGGAGGTACTCTTCGCGGCGAAATCGATTTTTCAAACCTTTCCCTGGGAGATTCCTGGTGGGAGAATCTTAAGGCTAAAGGGTCGGCTTCGGTCGTCCAACTTAGGTTGGGCAGGGTCTCTTTTGACCAAGTGGCTTTTGACTTTAACACAACCGGGGAGGGACTGAGTCTGGATAAATTTCACTTTTCAACCGGGAAAGGGGAAGTAACAGGTTCTGCCCGAATGGGAATGAGAAAGGGTACTCAGAATATAATAAGTGTCAATACCGAATGGCGAAATTATCCAGTAAATTTTTCCTCTGGCAAACAGGCTAAAACAGACGGAGACTCTAAAGGGGAGACTGCTGCATCCTGGACAACCTCACGGGAAAATAGAGTCAGTGGCAGTCTCAATTTTCGAGGGAAATTGGTCTGGGAAAAAGAATGGGAAGTTACTGGTTCCTTTTCAGGTAATGATTTCATATATAATGGAGAACCGTTGGAACCAATAGCTGCGAATCTATTCCTGAATAGAAAACTTGCCCGTCTTTCTTCTTTTCATTGCGGGAGTGATTGGAAAGGTGACTTCAGTGTTGAGTTGGATAAAGAGAAAACAATGGCAGGTGGCATAGAAGTGAATACCACGAAAGTTCAACATTTTCTCCGTTTGCTATTTTTAACGGGGGGAGAGGAATCCTTACTTAATAAAATAAAAGGAAACTTATATGGTAAGATTTTTTTTAGCGGCCGTTTAGAGAATCCTCGAATCAATGGCTATTTAAATATAGAACGCGGGGTTTTTTCGACTACAAGTTTCCTGTTTAAGTCGGTATTTAATTATAGTCAAAGGGAAATCAATTTAGAATTGGCAGAATTGAAATTTGCTCCACAGGGCACAGCCATAGCCGAAGGTAAGATAGATTTCAATAAACTCGAGCCCTTAGAAATTAATGTGGCGTTGCAACGCCTCGACTTGAGCGGATTGCAAAATTTATTTAATGATAGAAATTTGAAGACTTTTGGAGAAGTTAACGGAAATGTTCAGGTTCGGGGCGCTTTTGATAATCCGCACCTAAAAGTGGAATTAGAATCGCAAAATAGCGGAGTAAATAGTTTCCTGGTAAACAAGATTAAAACAGGCTTCAGGGTTGAAAATGCCCTCAGGGAAGAAGATAAAAGGATAGAATTAGTCTTCGATTCTTTTTCGGCAGGTTTTGGAGATAGTCTCTTCCGACTTAATCCAGAAAGCAGGATTCGATTTTCCTTGTCCAAGAAGTTAGTCAATTTTTCCCTCCTTAGTGAATTTCGCAACATAAATTTGGCAAAATTGTCTATTTTTGGCGGCGCGGAATTGAGTGGAACTGCCAATTTCTCGTCAAACTCACCTGTCCTGGAACTCATGCTCACGACGAGGGAGCTGTGGGTGAATCGTCACAATTTTGAAACCCTGAAATTGAAGATTTCTTATGGTGATAGAAAGCTGTTTTTCCTACCTGTTGCTAAAGAGACCTTTCAGCTCCTGGGAGAGATAGACTTCGAAGGCCTGGATAGGTTCAATGTAAAGCTACTCGAACTATTCCAGGGCAAAGATAGGCTCATAGCTGTTAGCGGGAGTGCTGACCTTTCTGGACCAATCGATGTAACTGTCGAGGGAAGAAAGGGAAGAATTGCTCTCGGTGCCATAGGGGAACTGCTAAATGTGAGGATTCCCCTCAAAGGAAACAGCGGGTTTAACCTCAGGCTCAGCCGGACTTCGATAGAAAGAGAGAAGGAAAGCGGCTATGATTCCCTATTGATACAGGGGAAGCTGGATGTCACTAATGGTTCGATAGGAAATCTTCTATTTGACGAGCTCAATGCCCTGTTCAAAGCAGATGGCAGGAGCGTAAGTTTAAAGGAATTCATATTGAATAAGAAAGGAGAATATAATCTTAGATGCTGGGGAACTATTCCTTATCCGAAGGAGGGCAAAGATGGTAGAGGAATAGACTTCTCTTTAGAAATGGTTGATAGTGAGGCGAGTGTATTACGTGTTCTCACCAGAGAAATAAGGGATGCGAAAGGCGAACTGGAAGCTTCCCTTCATATTACAGGGACTCGAGAGGAGCCCCTTATGAATGGATATCTTCGTATGAATAAGGCTACTCTATACGGCGGGGAAGTATTTAAGAGGATAGATGATTTGACCTGCGATATTTCCGTTAAGGATAGTAACATAGTTATCAACCGCATCAATGGCAAGATAGAAAAAGGAGAGATAGACTTTAAAGGAGAAGTAATTTTGGCTGGTTTGATGCTGGATAGGTTTGATGTTGCCTTTGAGAATACGAAGTACTATGGCATTCCTCTTGAAATACCTTTTCTGAAGATACCTCAGAGTTCATTTTTCGGTCGCCTCCTGTCTGAAGTTCCCTGTTCTCTCGAGTTGAAGGGGAAAATCCGAGCATATGGAACTTCTCAGTCGTATAACTTAGAGGGAGTAATTGAATTGGAAAATACCCACTTTACTTATCCTCCCAGAGCCGAGGATACGAAGGATTTAAATTTAGATTTTCTGAAGCCTGCGGTGTGGAATTTGGAGATTAAAGCCGGTAAAAATACTTGGTATGAGAATAGATTTGCTGAAGTCCAGGTACAAGGAGATATGAAGCTCACCCGCCCAACTAAGGACTTGACAGTCAATGGAACTATTTCAGCTGTTAAAGGAGACATAAGTTATCTGGGAGCTACCTTCTCCGTGAAAGAGGCTACGGTGGAATGTATAAATGATGAGCTCTTTTTAGAGGCTAGAGCGGAGTGTCCTATCAAAGGCGATACCATTATGTTAGTGGTAGAGAGAGGAAAATGGGGAAAGGTTAAGCCAAAATTCAGTTCCAGAAGTGACCCAGAAATGACTGAGCAGGAAGCACTGGTTAAAGCTACTGGTTTGGATTCTTTGAGGTTGTCTACGCAAGAGGGGAACGCTTTGTTGAGGAAGGAACTCTTAAAGTTAATCGATAGTAGCCTGGCCAGCCCCTTGATCAAGTCGATTCTGAGGTCGACTGGTCTGGTAGATGTGGTTAAGGTTGACACTAACCTTGCTCAGAGGACAGGGGAGAGATTGACTTCTCCCGAAGCCAGTAAAGGAGAAGAAGGGAGTAGCCTTTTAGAAGGTACGGAAATAACTTTAGGAAAATTTTTATCGAGTGATTTATACTTAGGTTACAAGATGCAATTCGAGGAAGGATTGTTGAATAAGCTGGAATTGCGGCATGAGATGGAGTTATTGTATAGACTTAGAAGAGGGACCTCTTTGAGAGGTAAAGTGGGAGAACAGGAGAGATATTTTGGAATCGAAAGACAGATTAGGTTTTAAATATTTACTTTTCTGGGGAAATTTGATAGCATAGTGAAAATGTTTCGAGCGGTAATTTAAATCCGATGAAGAGAAAACTTACAGTTCTATTTTTTTTCTTTATATTTCTTCTTTCAGGTTATCTCTTTTCCGACCCTGTAAAGATAGGAGAAATCGAAATAACTGGAAATAGGAATGTGGAAACTAAGAAGATATTGAGGACTCTGGGAATAAGAAAAGGTGATGAATATTCAGAAGAAGCGGTAAGCGAGGGTTTACAAAGCATATACGAACTCGGGTTCTTTGAGAATATTACGATTGAAGTCTCTGAGGTTGAGGGAGGAGTAAAAGTCACCTATGTGGTAACCGAGAAACCTCTGATTAAACGGATAGAATTTAAGGGGAATAAGAAATTCTCTAATAGCAAATTGGAGAAAGAAATAGAGTCAAAAGAGAAACAACCTTTTGATAAAAGGAAAATACAAGAGGATGCTGAAAAGATTGTTAGCCTCTATAAAGAGAAGGGTTATGCAGATGTAAAAGTGGAGCCCTATACAACGGAAGATGAGAAGAGCGGAATGATGATAGTGACTCTGTTTATTACAGAAGGCAAGCAGGTGAGGATAGGGAAAGTCAATTTAATTGGAGCGGAGGCATTTGAAACAAGAAAGATAATCAAGAAGTTACAGACTAAAAGAAAAAAGTTTTTTAAAAAGGAAATACTGGATGGTGACTTAAAGACAATAGAAGCTTACTACAAAGACAGGGGGTTTCTGAAGGTTCTTCTGGGAACCCCTATCATTACCTATAATGAGGAGAAAACACAAATCTTTGTCACGCTGTTCGTTTATGAAGGTCTGAAGTATATGATGGGAGATATACGATTTCAAGGTAACGACGTGTTTGCCACAGAGGAGCTGGAAAGAGACTTGCAAGTAAAACAGGGAGAAATTTTTAATCAGGCAAAGTTCGAAGAGAGTCTGTTTAATATTCAGGAACGCTATGCAGAAAAAGGCTATATCCTGATGCGTTCCAATCCAGAATACTCTACCGATGACGAGAGAAAGGTAGCAAACATTTCGATCTCTATAAATGAGGACGGGATAGTCTATATTGACCGAATTTCCTTAGAAGGGAATGTCATTACTAAGGACTATGTAATTAGACGGGAATTTCTCGTGAAGGAAGGAAATCCGTTCAATGTAAAAAAAATAAGGCGGACACAGGAAAAGTTATATAACCTGGGTTTCTTTTCAGATGTCGGAATTGAGATCGGTGAAACTGATGACCCTTATAAAGCAGACCTCATATGTAAGGTAACCGAGCAAAGGACAGGATTACTCAGTATGGGAGCAGGGTACAGCTCGCAAGACGGGCTTGTAGGCACCCTTCAGATTACGCAGAGCAACCTTTTTGGCAGAGGGCAGAGAGTGGATTTGATGCTGGAGTTTGGTAAGAAGAAGAGCTATCAACTCAGTTTTACTGAACCATGGTTTCTGGGAAGGCATGTCCTTTTTGGTATCGATGTCTATGATACAGATAGAGACAGAGACTACTATGAAGAGAGGAGAACTGGTGGAGATATCAGGGTAGGTCCCCATCTATCAGATATTCTCAGCCTCCAATTCACTTACGATTATGAACGGGTAAAAATATACAATGCACCTGACTACCCAACTGAGGTAGGAACAAAGGATAGCAGTAGCTTTACTACATATTTAATAAGAGACAGCAGGGATAATATATTCGATGCTTCCAGAGGTTCTCGGAATTCTGTCTCTTTTCAGGTCTCTGGGGGTATCCTGGGAGGGGATAATGATTTCGTTAAAACTTTTGGCTCCTCTAGTTGGTTTTTCCCTAGCTTCTGGCGCTTTGTTCTGGCGCTTCAATTGAGGTGTGGGATTGTTAGCAGTTTTTCTCCCTCCACAGGAGTGCCAATTTACGAACGGTTCTATGTGGGTGGGGCCGATAGCGTAAGGGGCTATGACTATAGGGGTGAGATCGGACCTGATGAGGGAGGAGTGATGATGTTCGTAAGCAATGTAGAATATAAGCTTCCTATAGTTATGGAGAAAGGTCACACTGTTTTGCAGGGAGCAGTCTTCCTTGATATGGGAGGGAGCTGGAGGAAGGGCGATTTTGGCTTTACTATAGGTTCAGGAGATGACCAATTGAAGGTTGGGATAGGAGCAGGAATCCGGTTTAAGACTCCTATTTTCCCCATCCGTCTCGATTGGGGATATGGGCTAAATCACAGACCGGGAGAAGACAAATCCCAGTGGTATTTCACAATTGGACAGACTTTCTAAGAATCGCACCATGGACGGTGCCCGACTAAATGATTATGCACAGATTGAATCTGTGCCTACAATAAGAGGAATTGGAAATTTTGTAGGCACGATTTCAAATCGTGCGAAGTTGTCGTGGCACGGTTTCAACCGTGCAGAAATGGAAGGGCCTTGCTTTCGCAAGGACTCCAGAATCTTTTGGAGTCCTCCCGAAAGGGAGGCATTATGAAAAGAATAGCGCGTTTCTTTTTTGTTTTTTCTCTTTTATACTTTCTTCCTTTTACACTTCCCGCTGTAAGAGCAGTAATGCTCTCTTCAGAAAGAATCGCCTATGTAGACATAGAGAGAGTTTTTAATGAATATAAAGGCGTTAAACAAGCGAAAGAGAAAATGGAAAGGCAGATTGAAACGAGGAGAAGCGAAATAGCTAAACTGGAAAAAGAGATAAGAGATTTGGAAGTTGCCAGCAAGAAAACGGAAACAATAGAGTCAGTACCCATCACGGGATTGGTGGGAGAAGAGAAGGTGGAAATTTCTACTGCCCCAGTTGTAGCGAAACCACTTCCTGAAGAAGTAATTAAACTAAAGAAGGAAAAACTTAATGAGACAGTAGAAAAGATGAAAGAAGAATTGACCAGGCTTGAGAAAGAGGTAACCCGCCAGGTCTTAGGAAAGATTTACGATGTGGTTAGGGAGATTGCTCAGGATGAAGGTTATGCTATTGTACTGGATAAGAAAAATATCCTGTATAGTGAAATGGAAAACGACCTCACTGAGAAGGTTATAAAGAGATTGAATTCAAGTCAATAACAGAAAAGTTGTGGAAGGCAGTTTGGAGTCCTCCCGAAAGGGAGGTTCGGGCGACCATAAAGGTCGCCCCTACGCGATTCGCAAGGACTCCGTAAGCAAGTATTTGTTAAGCGTGGTAGCTTTATGGGAATGACTTTAAAGAAAATCGCGGAACTTGTTGGCGGTCAACTCTCGGGAGATGGCGAAATAGTGATTGAAGGAGTGGGCAGTCTAACGGAAGCAGAGAAAGGTGAGATTACATTCCTGGCAAGTTCTCAATACAGAAATCAAGTATCAAAGACCAAGGCTTCAGCCATTATTATCGGTGAGGAAGTTGAGCTACCTGAAATTCCTTCGATACGGACAAAGAATCCCTATTTGGCTTTTGCCCAAGCAATGAAAGTATTGGTTACCCCCAGAAAACTGCCCACTGGAATAGACAAGACCAGCATTCTTGGCCAGGGAGTAAAATTGGGTAAGGATGTTGCGATTGGAGCTTATGTGGTTGTGGGAAATGGTGTGGTGATCGGAGATAGGACGGTAATTTTTCCAGGGACCTACATTGGAGATAAGGCTGTGATTGGCAAGGATGGGCTAATCTATTCAAATGTCACAGTGAGGGAAGAAATTATTATAGGCGATAATGTAATTATTCACCCGGGAGCAGTTATTGGTTCAGATGGGTTTGGTTATGCGACTGAAAAGGGAAAGCACCATAAGATTCCTCAGGCAGGAACTGTTGAAATTGGAAATGACGTAGAAATTGGAGCAAATGTTACTATCGACCGAGCGACTCTGGGTAAAACATTCATAAGGGAAGGGACGAAAATTGATAATCTTGTCCAGATTGGACACAATGTTAGAATAGGCAAAAACTGTCTTATAGTTTCTCAGGTGGGTATCTCGGGCAGTACTGTGATAGGTGATAATGTAATCCTGGCTGGCCAGGCAGGCCTGGTTGGCCATATTAGCGTTGGCGATAATGCGATTGTTGGTGCGCAGGCGGGGGTTACGAAAAGTGTGCCAGCCAATACGACTGTTTCTGGCTATCCTGCGCGGGAACATAGGATAGCCCAAAGGATGAATGCTCAATTATTTGTATTGCCAAAATTGTTTGAACAGATAAAAGAGTTGAAGAAAGAAATAGAGGAATTGAAAGAAAAAATAAAGTGAAGGACCAAGTCATTTGCCCTTTAGGAAATTAGCTGCAGAGTGATCGCCATTAGGTTTTGCACAGATTGAATCTGTGCCTACAATGGGAGGGAAATTTGTAGGCACGGTTTTAACCGTGCAAAAATGGAGGAAATTATGGATTTACAGAGGACCGTAAAAAGGGAGAGCACTTATTCTGGAATAGGTTTGCACACCGGGAATATAACTTCGGTGACCTTCAAGCCAGCACCACCCAATTCGGGAATAAAATTTGTGAGGTCAGATTTACTGGGTAAGCCAGGAGTTGAAGCTAACATAAAGAACGTTATAAGTGTAGCACGTGGGACTACTCTGGGCAATGGTAGTTTCCAGATCCAGACGGTAGAGCATATTATGGCTACTCTATGCGGTCTGGGTATAGATAATCTCATCGTTGAAGTGAATGCTGATGAGCCACCTGTGGCTGATGGTAGCGGGCTTCCTTTTGTGGAGACTCTGGAGAAGGCTGGTTTGGAAGAACAGAATGTTGAAAAAGACTACTTTGAGATAACTGAGCCTGTCAAGTTTTCTGATGGAGATGTCCATCTGGTCGTTTTGCCATCGGATGAATTTAAAGTGTCCACTACCATCGATTACAAACACAACATTCTAAAAAGTCAATATGGGTCGTTCACCATAACCAAAGAAATTTTCGAAAAGGAGATTGCTCCAGCCAGAACATACTGTTTTGAGCATGAAATTGAATCTCTGAAGCGCCGAGGGTTAGCTCGAGGGGGGAGTTTGGAGAATGCGGTAGTAATTGGACAGAATGGCATTCATAATAAGGACCTCAGATTTCCGGATGAATTTGTCCGCCACAAGATACTCGATTTAATGGGAGATGTCTATTTGATAGGAAAACCTCTAAAGGCACACATTATTGCTATACGGTGTGGACATGCTGCTAACATTGCTTTAACTAGAAATTTAGGTAAAATCTTGGATAAATCTGCTGGTAGTCGAACGAGTAGGATTTTTAAGGAGGAGGAATTCGCAGGAAAAGTTTTAGGTTTGGAAGAGATTCAGAGCATAATTCCCCACCGCCCTCCTTTCCTATTTGTAGACAAAATAATCATGTCGGAGAATATGACGAAAGCCGTGGGATTCAAGAATTTAACTATTAATGAGGAGTACTTTAAAGGGCATTTCCCTAACTATCCGATTATGCCAGGCGTTCTAATTGTAGAGTCGATGGCACAGAGTTCCTGTGTTCTCTTCTTGGCCCGCGCAGAACTCAGAAAGAAACTTCCCTATTTTATGGCGATCAAGGAGGTTAAATTTCGTAAGCCTGTCTTTCCGGGAGACCAGTTGCAGCTCGAGGTAGAAGTTATTCGTGCTCGGGTGAGAGGAGGAAAGATACAAGGTAAGGCATATGTTAGGAATGAATTGGTGGCTGAGGCCGAATTTATGTTCTCCTTGGTAGACCGTTAAATCCCACACACGAACTATGAACTACGAACTATTTTTGGGGGAAAAATGAACATTCACAAAACAGCTTTAGTTCATCCGGATGCAGTAATTGGAGAAGATGTGGAAATCGGTCCGTATGCAATTATTGGACCAGATGTGAAAATTGGAAAGGGGACCAGGATTGGAGCTCGTGTAGTAATCGATGGAGATACTCAAATTGGCGAAAATTGTCAGCTATGGACAGGAGCCATAATTGGGAATTTACCACAGGATTTGAAGTTTAAAGGAGAAGAAACGAGAGTTGTAATTGGTGATAACAACATTATCAGGGAGTATGTAACTATCAACCTGGGAACAGGTTCTTCGGGAGAGACAACGATTGGAGATAACAATCTCATAATGGCATATGCTCATATAGCTCACGATTGTGTCATCGGCTCTAATGTAATTTTAGCTAACGTTGCTACTCTGGCGGGTCACGTAGTGATTGAGGATAAGGCTATCGTAGGAGGGCTAACCCCAGTCCATCAGTTTGTCCGCATTGGGACATTGGCTATTGTGGGTGGCGGTTCCCGGGCAGCCAAAGACGTGCCTCCCTATTGTATGGCAGCGGGGACACCGATTAGAATTTTTGGACTGAATACAGTAGGGTTGCAAAGGAACAATTTCCCAAAGCATGTTAAAGCCCAACTAAAGAGAGCCTACAAAGTTCTCTTCCGCTCGAAGTTAAACACTACGCAGGCTTTGAAAGTTTTGGAGGAGGAACCGAATATGTCGGATGAACTACTCCATTTGATTTCCTTTATCAAAGAATCGGAAAGGGGAATCTGCAAAGAATGAAGATAGCGAAAGGAAAGATTGGATTGATTGCTGGTAATGGGAGATTCCCTTTGATTTTTGCACAAGAAGCGAAGAAAGCAGGAGTAGAAGTAGTCGCCCTGGCAATAAAGAAGGAGACCAGTCCCAGCCTGGAGAATTTGGTAGATAGAATCCACTGGGTCGATTTAGGAGAATTGGGTGACCTGATTGAGATTTGTAAGAGGGAGGAGATAACCAGAGCAGTGATGGCCGGGCAGGTTAGACACACTCGCCTGTTCAGTCAGGTAAAGCTGGACGCAAGAGCCATGGCTCTTTTGGCTGGAGTGCAGGATAAGAAGGCTAATTCTCTACTGGGAGCAGTAGCTGATGAGCTATCGAGGGAGGGAATAGAACTAATAGATTCAGCTACCTACCTTTCTCACCTTTTACCCTCTCCCGGTATTTTAACCCGTCGGAAACCCACTCAGAAGGAGTGGAGAGATATCGAGTTTGGTCACAAGATGGCTAAAGAAATCGCCGGCCTTGACATCGGGCAGACAGTTGTGGTCAAGGATCAGGCCGTTTTAGCAGTGGAAGGAATGGAGGGAACAGACCTCACCATAAAGAGGGGAGGGAAGTTAGGCAAGGGAGATGTTGTGGTAGTGAAGGTAAGTAAACCACAGCAGGATAGGAGATTTGACCTTCCCATTGTTGGTGAGAGGACAGTAGAGGTATTGAAAGCGGCTAAAGCGAAGGTACTGGCCTTTAGTGCCCGCAGTACAATACTATTGGATAGAGAGAAAGTGGTTAAAAAGGCCAACCAAAATGGCATTTCGCTGGTGGCAATAAAAGAGGAAGATTAGATGGGATGAAGCCTGCCCGTGCCGGGGCACGAGCTACGGCCAGGGGGATAGTTTTCGGAGTCGCTCGGATGGGGATTTGAAAAATAGTTTGCTCATCTCTGAGGAATTTCTTGACGCCAAAAAACTTCGGACTTTGCAAGGCGCAAATCAAAACTCCTCGCTTCGCTCGTCGGACATTGATTTGCTTGAAGGAGAATGAGCCGTCCTCGTTTTTTGGCTAAAATTCCTGAAGTTCTTCGCAAACTATTTTTTCAAATCTTGGGGTGTTATAAATTTGTAATTTGAAATTTGGATTTTGGAATTTGGAATTTGTATTGTGGAGATAGTTTTGGGAGTCGCTCGGAATAAGGGGGAAAAGGCTCGATTTCTTCGGCGCTGGGAAATTTTTTCACGCTCGAGAACTTCGGCCTTTCCAGGGCGCAGAATCAAACTCCCCTTCGGGTCGAACAGGATTCTGCTTGGAAGCCAGATTGGTCGGCCTCGTTCTCTCGCTAAAATTTCCAATGTTTCTCAGAAATCGAGCCTTTTCCTGGGAGTGGAAGATTGGAGTTTGGAGTAGCGAAGCGAAGCTTCGCGATTAGGGCTAAAAAGGGAATGGAATGTTAAGCGAAAGCTCGACCACGGCTCGCGTAGGGGCGACCTTCCATGGTCGCCCGATTGTCGTCTTCGTTTTTTGGCTAAAATTCCTGAAGTTCTTTGCAAACTATTTTTTCAAATCTTGGGGTATTATAAATTTGTAATTTGAAATTTGGAATTTAGGAGAGAGAAGTGGTTAGAGTTGGCGTAATTGGGGTTGGTCATATAGGTGAGCACCATGCCTGGGTCTATTCAGAAATCCCAGATGTAGAGTTGGTGGGAGTTGTAGATATTGACCAGAGAAGAAGAGAGAAAGTCGCTCGAGAATGTAGGACAATCCCCTATGCAAATTATGTAGAAATTTTCGATAAGGTCGATGCAGTAAGTGTTGTGGTGCCCACTGATATGCATTATTCTGTGGCAAAGGATTTCTTGAAAAGAGGCGTTCACTGTTTGATAGAAAAACCAATTACTCCCACCCTGGAAGAAGCCGAGGACCTTTTGAGTATAGCACGCAAGAGGAATTTAATCTTACAGATAGGACACATTGAGCGATTCAACAGTGCGATATTGGAGGCACAAAAATATATCAAAGAGCCAAAGTTTATTGAAGCTTACAGGCTTGGACCCTACGATCCCCGTACTTCCAATATCGGGGTAGTGCTCGACTTGATGATTCATGATATCGACATCGTTCTCTATCTGGTGAGGTCACCAGTAAAAAGTATCGATGCTATCGGCGGTAGTGTCCTCTCTCAGAATGAGGATATTGCCAATGCCAGAATTAATTTCCAGAACGGCTGTGTGGCTAACATATCAGCAAGTCGCGTTTCGCTGGAAAAGCTTCGCAAAGTCAGAATATTTCAAAAGGATATGTATATTTCGTTAGATTATGTTAAGCAGAGTTTGAAAATTTATCAAAAGAAGGAAAAAGAAGTTAAATCAATGAAAGATATGATGATTTTGGTGCCAGAATTGAAGAAGACGGACCCTTTGAGAGAAGAGTTGACACATTTTATCCAATGTGTGGAGAGAGGCAGGAAGCCGTTGGTTTCTGGCGAGCATGGTCGGGACGCTCTGGAGATAGCTTTAGAAATTCTTAAGAAAATCAAGGAAAATTCAGGATAGGTGATGCTTAAGAAAATATTCATTGTAGCCGGTGACCCATCGGGAGACTTGCACGGCGCAAATTTGGTAAATGCCCTGAAAGAGATGTCTTCCCTGTTAGAGATAGAGATATCTGGCTTGGGTGGTGATAGGATGGAAAGCGCTGGAGTAAGGCTTCTGGCTAAACTTACTGAACTGGCAATTGTAGGATTTAGTGAAGCGATTAATAATATACTTGCTCTTCGTCAGATTTATAGAAAGACGAAAAAATTTTTAAGAGAGGAAAAGCCGGATATAATTGTCTTGATTGATTACCCTGGTTTCAATTTGAGGGTAGCAGCCTTGGCTAAGAAGCTGAAGATTCCTTTAGTTTATTATATTGGTCCGCAAATCTGGGCCTGGAGGCGCGGGAGAATCAAAGATATAGCGGAATTAGTGAATAAGATGTTGGTGATATTTCCCTTCGAAGAAGAGACATACAGGAAGGCCGGGGTGGACGTTTCGTTTGTCGGTCATCCTCTCTTAGATACTATTCAGCCAACCAAGAGTAAAGAAGAAGTTTGTCAAAAGTATGGGCTCGATCCCCATTCCCCTATTATTGGACTTATGCCTGGAAGTAGAAAACAGGAGATAGAGCGTCTTCTTTCAGTTATGTTGGAGGCTTCCAGAAGGATAGCCGAAAACAGGAAAGTGCAATTTGTCTTGCCCTTGGCAGGTAATATATCTATGAGTTACATAAAAGAACGTATAACAGAATTTGAAATGAATAGACTTAACCGAAGGAAGCTTTTTAAGAGTCAAAAAGAAGAGAGGTCTCCTTTTCCGATACTGGTAGTGCGGGACGAAGATTATAATATAAGGAGAACATTAACCTTGGCTTTGGTGGCTTCAGGAACGGCTACTCTGGAGAATGCCTGCCTGGGTATTCCCATGATTATAATTTATAAAGTTTCACTTTTCAGCTATTTGATCGCTCGGCTTCTAATAAAAATTCCCAGAATTGGCTTGGCAAATATTGTGGCAGGAAAGAGGGTGGTTCCAGAATTTATTCAGCGGAAGGCTCGGGCAAAGGAGATTGCTAAGGTAGCCTGTGATTGGTTGAATAATCCCGGCCTTTTGAGGGAGATCAGAAACGAACTCAAAATGGTTAGAGAAAGGTTAGGAACTCCAGGGGCATCTAAGAAAGTGGCAAAAATTATTCTGGAGGAGGTCTTAGCGAGCAACTGATGAATCTCTTAAGGAGACTATTTGCTTACGTTAAGCCTTATAGGATACGTTTCCTGGAAGCGATGGTCTGTATGGCCTTAGTTGCTGGGCTAACTTCGCTTTTGATGTATTTGGTAAAGCCGACATTCGATAAAATCTTTGCTCAAAAGAATGCCGAGATAATTCCCTATATTATCCTGATTATTATCTGTTGTGCCCTCGCTAAAGGCATAGTTGAATATTACGAGTCTTATCTAATGTCTTATATTGGTCAAAGAACAATAATGGATATAAGGAACAAACTTTACAGCCACCTGCAAAGCCTGTCTTTGGACTATTTCATTCGCCAGAGGACAGGTCAGATTATTTCCCGTCTGACTAATGATGTTATGTTGTTGCAGAGAGCAATTGTCAGTGTTCCGGCAAATTTAATTCGAGGGGGCTTGACCGTCGTAGGCTTGACCATACTTCTCTTCTACTTGCATTGGCGATGGGCAATCATAATTATGGTTGTTTTTCCTCTGGTTATCTTACCTTTGAGGAATTTTGGGAAAAGATTGAGGAAGATAAGTAAAAAGAGCCAGGAGAAGATGGCTGACATCTATTCTTTGCTGCAGGAGAAAATCCTGGGAATAATGATGATTAAATCTTTCTGCATGGAGAGGGCAGAGGAGGAAAAGTTTGAAAAGGAAAATAGTAATTTCTTTAAAATTATTATGAAGGCAATGCGGGTGGTAGCCATTCAATCGCCAGTTATGGAATTTATTGCCACTCTGGGCCTGGTAGGCGTTCTGGTTATTGCTGGTTATGAGGTTATAAGTGGAAAGACTACTATAGGGACATTCTTCGCCTTTGTTGCCGCTATCTCTTCTATTTATAAACCGGTAAAGAATTTTGCTAGTCTAAATGAGCAGATTCAACAAGCCTTAGCTGCCAGTGAAAGAATTTTCTATGTTTTAGATACAAAGTCTTTTGTGGCAGAGCTTCCCAATGCTAAACACCTTCCACCCCTGAGAGAAAAAATAGTCTTTGAAGACGTTTCTTTCTATTATCCCCAGGAGGTTTCTTCTGGAGAAAATGATCTTGTCCTGGAGAACATTAGTTTAGAAGTTTCCAAAGGAGAAATATTAGCTCTGGTTGGTCCCAGCGGAGGCGGAAAAACTACCATAGCCAATCTAATTCCTCGTTTCTATGACCCGACAAAGGGAAAGATTACAATTGACGGTGAGGATATAAGAGAGGTATCCCTCAAATCGTTGAGAGGGCAGATGGGTATTGTCACCCAGGAAACAATTCTGTTTAATGATACAGTCAGAAACAATATTGCCTATGGTGATCCACAAGCTTCCTTTGAGAGGATTCTGGCCTCAGCCCGTATTGCAAATGCTCACGAGTTCATAACGGAGCTCGCCCAAGGTTACGAGACGGTTATTGGCGAGAGGGGAGTTAAGTTGTCGGGTGGACAGAAGCAGCGAGTCGCCATTGCCAGGGCTGTCCTGAAAGATCCAGAAATCCTTATTTTTGATGAAGCAACCTCCTCATTGGATTCGGAATCCGAACTTTTAGTTCAACAGGCACTGGACCGCCTTATGAAGAATCACACTACCTTGGTAATAGCACATCGTTTGTCAACAATCCGAAAAGCAGATAGGATTATTGTGATAGATAGAGGCCGAATTGTAGAGGTGGGAAGGCATGAAGAGTTGATGGAGAGGAGCGGCTTGTATAGGAGACTTTACGATCTGCAATTTAGAGAGGAGTTTTCTCTTACATGAGAATTAAAATTTTTCTCGTTTTTACCGGCTTCCTTTTATTCTGCCATCCATCTCTTTCGTAAGGATTCGCTTTAAGGCTGGAGCTTTCCCTTGAGCGGGAAGGAGTTTAGATTATGAATGTAGCGGTCATTGGGGTTGGATATTGGGGCGCAAATTTAGCCAGAGTCCTTTTTCAACTTCCCAGTGCAAACCTGCATTCTGTTTGCGATATAAGGAAGGAACGCCTGGACTATGTTAAGTCAACCTTTCCCACCGTCGAAACCACTGCGGATTATGGAAGCTTGTTAAAAAATAGAGAAATTGAAGTAGTGATAGTAGCAACTGAGGCACAATTCCATTACCAGATTGCAAAAGAGTGCTTAGAAGCTGGCAAACATACTCTGGTGGAGAAGCCTCTGTCCCTAACCAGTCAGGAGTGCAGACAGCTAATAGAAATTGCTGAAAGAAGAAATAGAATTCTTATGGTAGGCCACACTTTTGAATATAATGCAGCAGTCAGAAAATTGAAAGAGTATATTGTTGGAGGAGAGTTAGGCGAGATATATTATATTTATTCCAGTAGATTAAATCTGGGTAAAATTCGTCAGGATATTAATGCAATGTGGAACTTTGCTCCCCACGATATATCAATTATCCTCTATCTAATGGAGAGTGAGCCGATAAAGGTAAGTGCGCAGGGGCTTTGCTGTATTCAGAAAGGGATTGAGGATGTCGTTTTTATGCATCTTGAATTTGCAGAGAGGGTAAGCGCCCACATTCATATCAGCTGGTTAGACCCCAACAAGGTGAGAAAGATGACCATAGTGGGCAGCAAGAAGATGGTAATTTACGACGATATAGAAAGTGATGCGAAAATTCAGGTATACGATAAGGGAATTGATAAGAAAGATTTAAAGGAGTCTTTGGGGAAATTTGAAACTTTTGGAGATTTCCAGCTTCTGCTGAGGGCAGGGGACATATATATGCCCAAGATTGATTTTGCCGAGCCTCTGAAGGTGGAGTTTAGCCACTTCTTTGAGTGCATCAGGGAGGGCCGAAAGCCATTAACCGATGGGTATGATGGTTTGAGGGTAGTTAAGGTTCTGGAAGCGGCGCAGAAGTCTTTAGAAAGTGGAGGCATTCCTGAGGAAGTTAGTGTGGAGAGCTAATTGAGGAAAACCTACAGAATATATCCAAAGTGCGAAATCGGTAAGAATGCCCAGATTGGAGATTTTGTGATTATCGGGCTTCCCCCCAGGGGAAAGAAAGAAGGAGAGTTAAAGACTATTATTGGAGATAACGCCGTTATTCGCTCGCACACTGTCGTCTATGCGGGAAACATTATAGGAGATAATTTTCAGTCTGGTCATAAAGTGATGATCCGAGAGAATAACAGGATAGGAGACAATGTGAGCATTGGCACAGGAACTGTAATTGAACATGATGTCGAGATCGCTGATAATGTTCGAGTTCACTCGCAAGCCTTTATACCCGAATTTTCTTCTCTCGGTGATGAATGCTGGATTGGGCCCAATGTTACCTTCACCAATGTCTTACATCCCCTCTGCCCCAAAGCTAAGGAGTGCTTGAAAGGGCCGGTCTTAAAGAGAGGTGCGAAAATTGGAGCAAATTCTACTCTTCTTCCCAATATTGTGATCGGGGAGAGAGCTTTAGTGGGGGCAGGTTCGGTAGTTACAAAGGATGTTCCTGATGGCAAGGTGGTAATCGGTAATCCAGCAACTGTGGTTAAGAATATAAGTGAGTTAAAATGTCCTTTTGGACTGATTAATAAACCCTATTAGTTTCGAAATGAAAAGGGGTGTCGGGATGAACGTTCCTCTGGTTGATTTGAAACGACAGTATTTGTCGATTAAGAAAGAAGTCGATGGGGCTATTCAGGAGGTCATCGATAATAGTGCCTTTATTATGGGGGAAAATGTAGAGGAGTTTGAGAACGAATTTGCAAAATTTTGCGGGGTTAGATATGGAGTGGGAACAAGTTCAGGCACAACTGCTCTTCATCTGGCCCTCTTAGTTTGCGGGATAAAGCAAGGTGATGAAGTTATTACCGTCCCTTATACATTTATTGCCACTACGGAAGCAATTTCTTATGCTGGCGCGAAAGTCGCTTTCGTGGACATCGAAGATAGAAGTTATACTATGGATCCCGAGAAAATTGAACAGGCAATTACAGAAAGAACCAAAGCGATTATCCCGGTTCATCTATTTGGTCAGCCTGCCGATATGGATAAGATACTTGCTATTGCTAAGAAGCATAACCTAGTTGTAATTGAAGATGCTTGCCAGGCTCATGGGGCTGAGTATAAAGGGAAGAAGGTGGGAAGTCTAGGAGATATCGCCTGCTTCAGTTTCTATCCTGGGAAAAATTTGGGTGCCTATGGAGATGCGGGCATGGTAGTCACGGATAATAAAGAATTAGCAGAAAAGGTAAGGCTGTTGAGAGACCACGGGCGCAGTAAGAAATATTACCATCAGGTAGAGGGCTATAACTATCGACTGGACGCAATTCAAGCTGCCATACTTAGAGTGAAGTTGAGACATCTTGCGGAATGGACAGAAAAGAGGAGAAGAAACGCTAAATTGTATAATGAGTTACTTAAAGGAAGCGGAGTCAAAACTCCAGTGGAAATGGGATATGCCAGGCACGTTTACCACCTTTATGTTATCAGAACAGAGAAGAGAGAGGAATTATACTCAAGGTTAAAGGAGAAAGGAATTTCTGCAGCCATCCATTATCCTCTTCCTTTGCACCTTCAAGAAGCATATGGATACCTGGGTTGGAAAAAAGGCGATTTTCCCATCTCCGAAGCCTGTGCGAAAGGATTGCTTTCTCTTCCCATGTTTCCCGAATTGACCCGGGATGAGATTGAAGAAATTGCCCGACTAATAAAGAAATTTCTGAGTTAAAACGGTAAACCAGAAATTTTGTAGCGGCAAAGCGCAAGCTTTGCTTCTTTTTATTAATTGTTTTGACCATACCTGGCTTTAGAGTTGAGTGGGAGGATAAAATTGTATAGGAATAAAAAAATTGCTATGGTTATTCCTGCATATAATGAGGAAAAATTGATAAACCCAACTCTTGAAGGTGTTCCCGACATAGTAGATAAGATCTATGTTATCGATGACGGTAGCAAAGATAATATGGCATCTGTGATAAGAGAACGAGCAAAGATTGACCATCGAATAGAACTCATACAACACGGTAGAAATATGGGAGTGGGACAGGCTGTCATTACAGGCTACAAGAAATCGGCCGAAGAAAAATATGACATCACCGTGGTGGTGGGAGGAGATAACCAGATGCCCCTTGGACAGATTATTGATTTCCTCGATCCTTTGGTCGATGGCAAAGCAGACTATGCTAAAGGTAATCGTTTTATTGTAGAGGGGAGTGTTTTTGAAGATATGCCCCGAATTAGGCTGGTGGGTAACTCCATAATCTCCTTCTTGACAAAAATAGCTTCTGGTTTCTACAAAATTTATGATGTGGTGGACGGATACACCGCAATAACAAGGCAGGCCATTGACTTAATTAATTGGGAAAAGGCATGGAAAAGGTACGGATACCCTATGGATTTCCTGGTCAGGCTGAACGCTTATGGATTTAAAGTGATTGATATTCCGCGACGCGCAATTTACCTGCTTGGCGAGAGACAGTCTCAGATTAAAAGCATTCCATATGCGCTAAGGGTTAGTCCGATGCTCATTCGCGGCTTCTTCTGGCGGCTAAACAAGAGGTACCTATTTCGAGATTTTCATCCGCTGGTATTTTCCTACTATTTGGGCATGGGCTTTTTTGCTGGTGGAATAGTCTATGGAATGTATCTAATTTACCGTCAAATTGCGGGACTGGGAGTTTCCGGTCCAAAATCCATTGTATGTGCAATTTTGCTAATTTTAGGTGTCCAATTTCTTCTATTCGCCATGCTATTTGATATGCATCAGGAAAAATAATTACCGATGAATAGTGGTAAAAAAACTACAGGTTCAAGATTTGTATACTAACCAACGGATTTCCTCGCTACGGAGGAGATTTATCAGCTTCCTTTCTTTTTCTTCCCTCAATTGTTTTTCCGATCCTTCTTGTAGAGAACGAATGGAAAAAATACATCATATAATTACTCTTTCAGCGTCAAGCGGGGATTAGCGCAATGGATCTTTATTTAAGATGAAAATATGTATTCTCACTTCAAGCTATCCTATAAATAAACGAGACTATATTCAAGCTCCTTTTCTTCTGGATTTTGTGAAAATTCTGATAGAACGGGGCCATCGTGTATTCATATATACACAGAATAGAAAAGGTGAAAAGGAAGCAGTGGTTAATGGCGTTCAAGTGAAATGGTTTAATTGGAAAATGAGTAGTAAGCGCATTGTCGATTTAAGTCCCTTTAACCCTCTTGATATCTTAAATATTCTTAGTCTGATATATAATGGGAGAAGCGGGTTGCCTAAATTTATTGAGGAGCAGAGAATCGATGTGTGTCTTGCTCTTTGGATTATTCCCAATGGCTATTTTGCCTATTGTGCCCACAAGAAAATCGGTGTTCCCTATTCAGTTTGGATGCTGGGTTCGGATGTCAATAAGTACGGCGGATATCCGGTTGTCAGGGGAATTATGAAAGAAATCATTGTTCATGCTAGAAGCATTTTTGCTAATGGATTTAAGTTATCTCAAAAGGTGGAACGATTATTCCACAGGGAATGCCATTTTTTAGCTACAACGAGAAAATTGCCAGATGTTGAAGAGGACGCGAAAATTGATTCATCCAGAGGATATAACTTTCTTTTTGTAGGCAGGTTGACAAAAGTCAAAGGCGTTGATATTTTGATTCGTGGCATAAAGTTATTAAGAAAGGACGCTCTCGAAATGAAATTATGGATTGTGGGAGATGGACCATTGAGGAATTATATCAAGAGAGAGATCTTTAAAGAAAATCTTGCTGAAAATATAGTTTTGCTGGGAGCCATTTCTGATGAAGAACTTGTTTCACTTTATAGAAAATGTAATTGCGTAATCATCCCATCGCGGTCTGAAAGCAATCCCTTGGTGCTATCCGAGGCATTAAATTTTGGTAAGGATTTAATTGTAAGTGATGTCGGGGATATGGGTTATTTGGCGAGAGAGTACGGGATTGCAGAAGTCATCCCGCCGAAAGACCCGTTCGTCTTGAAAGAAGTAATGAAAAAGATGATTTTAGGTGAAGTGAAAATGGACAGAGAAAAATATAAAGACAAATATGCCCGGTTAAAACAATTATTTAATATCCAAATGAGCGTAGACCAATTTCTGTCTAGTGTGGAAAAGAATGAAGTTTTCAGTTAAGTTATAAATCATTTTTATGTATTGAAAGGAGAGGACTAATCTATGGAATGGCGGGATAGAAAAATTTTAGTGACTGGAGCTGGAGGGTTTATTGGAAGTCATCTCGTAGAAAGGTTAGTAAATCTAGGAGCAAGGGTCAGGGCTTTTGTTCGTTATAATTCGCGTAACGACCGAGGTTTGCTGGAAGTCTTACCTCCCTTTGTTAAAGAAAGGACCGACGTATTCATGGGAGATTTAAGAGACCCGGAAAGTGTCAGGGAAGCAATGGGAAAGGTAGAAATAGTTTTTCATCTCGGTGCATTGATAGGTGTTCCCTATTCTTACGTTCATCCCAGAGAAGTTATTGATACAAATATTATTGGAACTTTGAATGTTTTGAACGCTGCGAAGGATTATGGGGCGAAAAAAGTAATCCATGCTTCTACAAGTGAAGTTTATGGGACAGCACAGTATGTTCCTATTGATGAAAAGCATCCATTACAGGGGCAATCTCCTTATTCAGCAAGCAAAATAGGCGCAGACAAGATTGCCGAAAGTTTTTACAGGTCATATGAATTACCAATAGCAATAATAAGGCCATTTAATACTTATGGCCCTCGACAATCGGCAAGAGCAGTTATTCCGACGATTATCACCCAGGCACTAACACAAGACAAGGTTTTTCTTGGTTCATTAGAGCCAACGAGAGATTTTACATATATCGAAGATGTAATAGATGGCTTCATCAAAATAGCAGAAATAGATAGCATTATCGGTGAAGTTATAAACTTAGGTTCCGGTTTTGGGCTTTCTATAGGGGAGCTTGCAAAGAGAATTATCTTTTTAATAGGAAAAGATGTCAAGATAGTTCCAGATTCAAAGCGGGTAAGACCACCTAAAAGCGAAGTAGAGAAATTGATAGCTGATAATTCTAAGGCTATGAGATTACTACATTGGGAACCCAAGGTCTCACTGGATGAAGGCATAAAGAAAACGATTAAATGGATTGATGAGAACATAGAAAGGTACAAAAGTAATTTTTACAATATTTAGGAGGGATTTAATGAAGGCAATAATTTTAGCCGGAGGAAAAGGAAGAAGATTAGAGCCATATACGACAGTCCTGCCAAAGCCTCTAATGCCCATAGGAGACATGCCGATAATAGAAATTGTAATACGGCAACTCAGTTACTATGGCATAAAGGATATAATTATTGCCGTGGGCTATTTAGGAGAATTAATAGAAGCCTTTCTAGGTGATGGGAAAAAATATAAGGTGAGGATTAACTATTCGAGGGAGGAACAACCTCTGGGCACAGCAGGGCCTATATCCTTAATAAAGGGACTCGATGAAGCGTTTATGGTCTTAAATGGAGACCTATTAACTAGTATGGATCATTCAAAATTGATCAAGTATCATAAAGATAATTCTCCGCTGGTTACAATAGGTGTATGCGATTGTACGCATGAGGTTGATTTAGGCGTCCTTAAGATTGACAATAATAGTGAAGTTCAAGACTACATCGAGAAGCCATTATTCAAATATCAGGTTAGTATGGGCATATATATTTTTGAACCCGGAGTAATTGATTATATTCCTAAGGATAAGAAAATGGACCTTCCTGACTTGATAAAAACTTTAATATTCCATAAGGAGAAGGTTCTTGCCTACCCTTGCAAGGACTTTTGGCTTGATATAGGGAGACGGGATGATTACGAGAAAGCCGTTAGAGAGTTTGAGAGCAAGAAAAGTCTGTTTGTGAAAGAGGTATGAATTGAAGGCCCTGATTACAGGAATCACTGGTCTATCTGGGAGTTATCTTGCGGAATTGTTAGTAGAGAAAGGCCATGAAATATTTGGTATAGACATCAATGAAGACACGTCTAATTTAGAAAATATCGTAAATAGAATAAAATTTGAAAGGTGCGATATTAAACAAAAGAAGATGGTGGCGAAGATTGTAGTAAGAATCAAACCCGATTCTATCTTTCATTTGGCTGGAATTATGGAGGGGTCTCCTCTTAACATATATCAAACGAATGTTGTTGGGACAATGAATATCCTTGAAGCAGTTAGAAATATGGATATTAATCCGTTAATTCTGGTGACTGGTTCGAGCGCTGAATATGGGTTAGTTTATCCGCACGAAAATCCTATAACCGAACGTAATACCTTTAGGCCAATTACTCCTTATGGTGTAAGTAAAATAGCACAAGATATGCTAAGCTTTCAATATTTTAAGAGTTACGAACTCAGAATAATCAGAGCCCGAACATTCAACAATACCGCGCCCAGGGAGAAGTCATCTTTTGTATGTTCTACTATTGCAAAGCAAATTGCCGAGATAGAAAAAGGGATTAGAGAGCCGATAGTTTATGTGGGAAATACAAAATCCGTCCGCGATTTTATTGATACTCGTGATGTCGTTAAGGGGTATTATCTAATGATTAAGAAAGCTCGCGTGGGTGAAGTGTATAATGTTTGTTCGGGTAAAGGATATAGCATTCAAAGTATTCTTGATATGTTGCTAAATATGAGCAAAGTAAAAATAAAAGTGAAACATCGAAAAGACCAAATGAGAAAGGATGAAGTACCAGTCCAAATTGGAGAGTGTTCCAAGCTGAGAAAGGCTACAGGGTGGACTCCCAAGATAGAAATAGAAAAGACCTTGCGTGACCTACTGACATACTGGAGAGAGAATTTAGAGAAGGTCAATTTGTGAATAGAACAAAAGCAGGTGTCGTATATGTATGAACTACTCCGAAGAAATAGACTAAGATTAGGGGAAGAACTTAGGGATTCTGATAGGCGAAGATTCTTTTCCCCTTCACTATTATCTGAGTACGAAGTAACACTGCCGCGGATAATTGCGCACGCTAATGGAAAATTCATAGATCTCGGCTGTGGGGATATGCCGTTTAGAAAATTTATCATAGATAAAGTCACCGCCTACCACAGTTTGGACATTGAAAAGAAAATACCAGATGTCATATTCACAGGAGATATCCAGGACATGAACATGCTACGAGAAGCAACATATGATTCAGCAATATGTTTGAATGTCCTGGAGTATGTGCCTGATCCATCTAAAGCAATTTCAGAAGTATATAGAATCTTAAGGAAAGATGGATGCTTTATACTCTCCGTCTGTCATCTCAGCCGGCTTCACGATGAGCCTTACGATTTCTACAGATATACGAAGCATGGTTTGAAATATGTGTTAGAGAAAGCAGGCTTCCAAGTTGTAGAAATCGTTCCAACAGGTGGAATTTTTTCTTTCCTGGGGCATCAATTCTCTACAATTTTTGTTTGCCTTTTCTGGCATATTCCTATTTTGAAGAATGTGGTTTTCTTTCTTAACAAGTGGTTCTGTGCCAAGCTATGTTTCTGGCTTGATAAAAACATAGAGAAAAGGAAAGTTCTTGCGCTTGGTTATACTTGTGTAGCCAAGAAGAAATAGTATGAGTAATGGAAGAAACAAATACCAATACGGATTTTCTGATTTCCATAGGAATTCGATGTATGATATTGTAAGTCGCGACCAGAAAGCTAAGAAGATTATTTCAGTGCTTAATGATTTTTATTCTGGAGGACTTGAGAGGTTTTCTCTCTTAGATTTGGGATGTTCAACGGGAATTATCGCTAATATTTTAAGCAAAAAATTTGCCAGAGTAGTTGGGATAGATATAGATAAAACCGCTATAAAATATGCCAACGAGAATTTTAGTTCTGAAAATTTGCAGTTTGCCATTGGCGATGTTATGTGTACTGGATTCCGTGATGAATATTTTGATGTTATTATTTGCGCTCATGTTTATGAGCATGTTCCAGATGCTTCTTTGTTATTGTCTGAGATAAATAGAATACTCAAACCTGGCGGAGTTTGTTATTTTGCTGCGGCAAATCGTTTAAATCTGATCGAGCCACATCATAAGTTACCATTCCTTTCAATAATTCCCAAGCCATTTGCTCACTTATATCTTCGTATTAAAGGAAAAGGGAACTACTATTATGAATCACTTTTGACCTTTTGGGGGCTAAAAAAACTCGTATCTCGATTTAGTGTCATGGATTACACTTTAAAAATACTTGAGATGCCTCAGAAATACTCGGCAACGGAGATGATTCAACCAGGCACATTTAAGCAAAAAACGATTCTTCACATTGTCAAAATAGCATATTGGCTAAGCCCGACATATATATGGTTATTACAGAAAAAGAAAAGCGGTTAATAGTTATTATAGGTGCTGATTGTGACCCGGATAAAATGAGAGTTAAGGGTAGGAATTTGAGGACTTACCGCGGTTTCTATGACTGGCGAGGGATAAAGGAAGGTATCCCTGAAATCAAAAAGAGATTGTCGTATATCCAAAATCTTTTTGACAGTCCTTTTAGGTTAACTTGGTGTGTAAGATCCGATCTACAAATCAAGGAAATTTATGGGAATGCGGGCTGGTGTTTAAGAGAATTCTCGTCGTTTTGGAAAGAATTGGAAAAAGGAGGAGATGAAATAGGTTGGCATTTGCATCTGTGGAGATGGAACCCTCGTTATGAGATCTGGTACCAGGAAATCCATGACAATGAATGGATAGAAGAATGTATTCTACAGGGTTTTATGGGATTTAGAGATGGGTGGGGAAGACCACCTTCAAGTATTAGAATGGGGTGGGTTTTTCATAACAATTTGACTATGAACAAAATATCAGCTTTGAATATCAAGGTAGACTTCTCCGCCGTCTCGGGTTTGAGTAAGGCTATTGTCTCAAAGAAATCTACTAGAAACATCTACGATTATGCCGATTGGAAAGGCAGCCCTTTTCATCCGTATCGTCCTTCGCATTTAGATTATCAAGTTCCTTCAAAAGGGCAAAATCTTCCCATATGGGAAGTTCCTTGTATGTCATTATCTTCGAGGTTTTTAATGTGGCCATACAATTTTAAGGCATTAATATCTGGGAAAAACAATATTCTACTAAAACCAATTTTTCCTGCTACAATAACGCTAGCGCCTTTCCTTTTTGAAAAGGCTCTTCTTAATTGGTTGAGAGTGAATAAACTGGAAAAAATAATTTTTTTGGCTACTTATTTTCATCCAGACGAACTCTTATCGTTAAGGAAAGAATTCTTCATCGAGAATTTATCTTGTATTCAGAAACTCGCTCGCTTTCATAAAATGAATGTGCACTTTGCTACTGCTTCGGAGACGGTAGACATTTTGGATAAACTTGCAGAAGGCTGAAGATCAATAGAAGATTGCGCGACGGACAATCTCCGTTTTGGCCTACATAGAAAAATTATTTTCCGTTGTACGCATCCGACGATTGGCCCGGAAGGAATTGCTACGAAAACATTCTGTTGGCTTTACCTGAGTCGGGGAAGGAACTGAAAGTATGGTGGGAATATTGCCTTATTCTTTTGTGGCAGGATAAGATTAAGAAAAGGGTGATAGGTGAATACTAATAGAATCGTTAAATCAATAATAAAAGGTGGCATCATTTTAACCATATTCTATTTTCTGGGGAGGAGTTTATATAGAAATTGGCGCCAAGTTGATTTTATGCACTTACATTTCAATGTCCCCTTACTTATGGCTTCTTTCTTCTTTCTTTGGACGTATTCTCTCTTATCCGTATATGGGTGGCGATTGATCTTAAAAAGACTCAATATATCATTATCATTTCTTAAGGGACTTAGAATTTTTTTCTATTCCGAGTTGGGCAAATATTTACCGGGTAAAATCTGGGCGTGGGCGGGGAGGTTGTATTTCTGCGAAAAGATAGGCATTCCCAATAGTAAAACGTTCGTATCCATGGTACTGGAATTGGCATTAACGGTAATAAGTGGTATCTTTATTTTCCTGATATCGCTTTTATTCAGTTCAAGATTTAGAATGGACATAAATCCTTTTCTATTAATAGTTGTTGCTATATTAATTATTACGGTGATTCATCCAAAGATTCTGGTTAGGATTATAAATGTTTTCTTACGCTTGCTGAAGAAACAACCAATAAAGATAGACCTGGATTTTTCTCAAATACTTATTATGACGGCATATTACTGCATCATCTGGTTTTGTTTTGGTATTGCTTTTTACTTTCTAATAAATTCTGTAACTTTTATTACTCCCTCTAAGATTCCGATCATCACGGGTTCGTTTGCTATTTCTAGTACCATAGGTGTAATGGCTTTATTTGCTCCTGCTGGTTTGGGAGTGAGGGAAGGGATTCTTGCGGTGTTATTAAATAATTTTTTCCCGATATCTTTAGCCATTTTGATTTCTCTTTTATCGAGAATATGGGTTAGTATTGGAGAGATGGTTATGGTGGGAATTTCCACGAGGATTAGATTATGAAGTTGCAAAATAAAGGAAAACAAAAATCAGAACGGAAAATTCTCGGTCACTGGACGATACTTTTGTCTATTTTTGCGATTTGGGTTTATATTGTTTCTAAGAATTATTATCATCTCAATCCGATTAGATTGAATTCTCTTGGCGCACTTTTTCAATGGCGCATAGGACAAATGACTCCTCAGCGTTTAATATTGCTTCTGGATTACCTTTTCTCTCTGGGTCTTATGTTCATGGTTGCCGTTGTGGCGTATTTTTTGGGGAAAAAGTTTCTCCAATGGCTAAAAATCGATTTTGAATTTTTATTGGAAGAGACTGTTTTCTCTATCGGCCTGGGTTTTGGCGTTCTGGCATACATCACCTTGTTCCTTGGCCTTTTGGGTTTGTTGTATACTTCCCTCTTTTATGGATTGCTTGGCATAATATTCATACTGGCCATTATTGACATGTTAGGGTCAGGAAAGCAGATTTTAAACCCCGGTCTTACCAATCCTTCTAAGTCTGAATTCACTTTTGACTATCTTCCTATATGGATTCTTCTGGGAAGCTTCGTTCTTTTGAATTTTATTATGTCCTTTACTCCTGAACTATTCTATGATTCATTAGCATATCATCTGGGGGTTCCTAACTATTATGTGATCAAACACAGAATTTGTGAGACGCCTTACAATTTAGCCTCGTATTATCCTTTTAATACGGAAATGCTTTACACATTAGCGCTTTTGCTAAAAGAGGAGGGACTTCCCAAACTTCTCCATTTTTCTTCTGGGATACTATGTCTGGTGGCGATTTTCTCTTTTTGCAAAAGATATTTCAGTAATTTCGTGGGGATAGTCGCTTGTGCGACTTTTTATTCGATTCCCCTATTGGCGATGAATTCATGGGTTGCTGGAAACGATGTAGCGTTGTCTTACTTCTTTATTTTATCTATGTATGCTTTGATAAATTATTTCAGTTCTGAATCCCTTTCGGCGAAGGGTACTAATGATACAAAAAAGAGTAAATGGTTTATTCTATCGGCGATTTTTTCTGGTATAGCTATGGGGAGTAAATATTCCGGGATATTCGTTCTTTTTGGAATACTGACTTTAATTGTCAGTTATGAATACTTCAAGATGAAAAAGAGGTTTCCTGAAATTGCGAAGCAAATCTTGGTTTTTTCTGGCATAGTATTTGTCATCTTGTCCCCTTGGCTGATTAGGAATATGATATATACCGGAAATCCGATTTATCCATTCTTATACAAATGGCTGGGTGGTAAGAATCTAATCGTTTACTCCAATAACATAATAATACCTACCCGTTTGGAGAGTTTGAAACTAAAAGAGTTCTTTATGTCTCCATGGAACCTTACGATAAAGGGGCAGGATAGTATGACATTTATTGGTCCTATGTTCTTACTGTTTATACCATTGGTTTTCTTTATAAAAAAGAAAAGTCTCATTAATTATTTAATTTTGTTTTTTATATTTGCATATATTCCTTGGGGGATGGCTACTTTTAAATCTCGGTATTTACTGCCGGCGCTGCCTGCACTAAGCATTGTTATAGCCTGGTCTCTGGTAAATTTTGTTAAATGGATTCCGAAATATCTGGGGAGATTGGTACCGGTTATCTTTGCCATTTTTATGGGGACCAATTTATATTCTGTCCTGATGATAATGCATTTTTGTTATAATCCTTTTAACGTATTGACTGGTTTAGAAACACGGGACCATTATTTATCTTTGACCCGTCCAGGATATCCGTATCCTTCGTATGAAACATTTAAATATATCAATGAGAATTTACCTCAAGATGTCAAGATAATGATAATTGGAGAAGCAAAGGTTCATTATCTTAAGAGGGACTTCCTGTACAATGACGTTCATAATTTTACTCCAGTAGTGGAATGGACTAAAATGTCGAAGAACAGTGATGAATTATATAAAAAACTTAAAGAAGAGAAAATTACCCATATATTAATAAACATATTTGAGACTACTCGAACGCTCTGTTATAGTTATCTTAACTGGAATGAAGAAGAAATCAAGATTTTCGACCAATTCTGGCAGGAATACGTAGAAGAAATCCATACCGGGTATTACGGAGTTCATTTATTGAGAATTCTTTCGCCAGAAGAATCCCTTAAACCCCATAGCGCCCCGAGGGATTATCTGTATGACCTATTCTATCAGCAGAAAGCGGATGAAATCAAAAAGGAAAAGGTGGAAGAGCAAATTATAGCCTATAAAAATATTCTTGAAAAAAATCCTGAGGCAATACCTGTTCGGGAAAAACTTGGGGAAATTTATCTACAAAAAAGTATGTGGGATGAGGCCGTTGAGCAATATCAGGAACTTTTGAGATTGGGATTGAACGTTTATCCACAATTGGGATATTTATATGCGCAAAAAAAGAATTATGATAGTGCAATAGATATGTTCCAGCGGGCACTAAAAATAAATCCTGGTTCCGCGGAAGTTCATAGAAACCTGTCTATTGTCTATTTATATAAAGGTGATAGAAAACGAGCGATTGATGAGATAGAGAAAGCCATTGAGATTGACCCGGGAAAAGAAGAATATCAAAATATCTTAAAGAATATAGAAAAATAAGACATTGAAAAATTAAGGGTCCTTGTTCTTGGCAATATTTCCAGGGCTGGTACACTTGACAGAACAAGCTTTTTTATGTTATATTTATTTTTAGCACTCAAAGGTCAAGAGTGCTAATTTTGAGGTAAGCGATGGATATAGATCGTTTTAGGGAGCGAAAGAAGAAAATCTTGCAGGTGGTAATTCGTCATTATGTTAGGACAGCAAGGCCTGTGGCCTCCAGGATGATTGTTAGGGGTTATGATTTTCCTTTCAGTTCAGCCACTGTACGGAATGTTCTGGCAAAGTTAGAAGAGGAGGGA
>Ga0315314_1000384_pt1 | contig 51887 bp, 54 predicted proteins | sample TDP9_MG_FD_203631 | JGI IMG/M metagenome (GOLD analysis project Ga0315314, IMG submission 203631) | Freshwater sediment microbial communities from Lake Towuti, South Sulawesi, Indonesia - TDP9 | ecosystem: Environmental > Aquatic > Freshwater > Lake > Sediment | place: Indonesia: South Sulawesi... | reverse complement strand
GGTCAGCAAAAAAACCTTCAACTTGGGCATTTACTTTTCAGCCACAGGTAAACCACGTTGAAAAATTAACTTACCAAGTCGCCGCCTATTAAGATTGCTAATGGTTTTATCCTTATCAAAACGAGGGCTTAAACGCGTATGTAAAGCTAGATATGAGTTTCTTTTCGGTGTCGTGGACATCCATCAAATCGCGTTTTACGTGGCATACTATCAAGGCTACTACATTGATGAAGGCATCCGTTTTTGCGAAGTCTCTCGCAAAACCTCTTTTTCCGTTTTAGAGAAACCTGAAAGGCGATTAGCGCCTTGACTCGGACGTTCCCTCGATTAAATCTAGGGAGTGATCCAAGATTCTAGTATCGCTCTGAAGAGGTCATGTGTGGATTCTTGGCATCAGTGGATTGTTTATATCACGGTGGCGGTCTTTCTCCCAGCGTCAGTTCCACGCCGATTTCTTGACGGTCTCGGATGATCGTTAGAGTTATCGTGTCTCCCGGTCGCTTGTTCCTCTCTATATACACGACGAGGTCGTTGAGTTTCCTAACATCTATGTCGTCTACGCCTATGACGACGTCGCCACCGATTAAGATCTGTTCTCCGCCTATCGTAACGATCTCGGTTCCTCCTCTCAAACCTGCCTTTTCCGCTGGACTTCCTTCAATGACGGTGATGATGAGAAAACCCTTCACCTCCTCCAGCCCCATGGCTTCGGCAATATCTAGGCTGAGATCCAAGCCTGAAATGCCCATCCACGGATGTTTGTATTGACCTGTGGCTATGAGGAAGGGAAGCTCCCTCTTCACAGTGTCGGAGGGGATGGCGAACCCTATCCCCGCGAAAGCTCCGGACTCTGAAACTATGGCTGTATTCACTCCAACGACCTCCCCATTTATGTTTACCAGAGGACCACCAGAGTTTCCAGGGTTTATGGCGGCATCGATCTGGATAACGTCGATGATGGTGTATCCTCCTGGAGCTAAGAGCTCCCTTCCAAGAGAGCTCACGATGCCCGCTGTCATGGTATCGCTCAAACCGTAGGGGTTTCCTACGGCGACTATGAAATCTCCTACGGCGAGGCTTGAGGAGTTTCCGAGAGTCACAGGATGCAGTTGTTCAGGCGGTTCCGCTACATTAACGACTGCCAAGTCGCTGTAGGGGTCGAAGCCGACAAGCCGTGCCTCCGTGACGTGGCCGTCTATGAAGATTACCTCTATTTCGTCGGCGCCCTCGATCACATGGTAGTTGGTTATTATGTAGCCTTCCTTGCTGTAAACGAAGCCGGAGCCCTGGGCGGAGGGTGTTAAACCATTCGGAGTCTGAACCTTTGTTACGATCAAGACTACGGATTCATCGATCATTTCGTAGATCTTGGAGAGAGGCGGGAAAGCACCCGCGGTTATGTTCTGGAGCTGCTGTCGGACACCCTGAAGCTGAAGCTCAAGGTTGGAATATTGAGACTGTAAGTTAGAGAACTGATGTTGAAGGTCGGAAAAACGAGACTGAACGTTCAGGTATGCGTAGGCTAAGAAACCGCCGTTGACTATGAGCACAGCGAACAGAACGAGAGATACATACATCCATTTCCTCGAGGAAGCAGCCATGCTAAACATCCTCACTCCCGAGTTCTTCAGCACCTAAGGCTCACACGCTCTAAAAAACTTATGTATTGATGAGTTGAGAAGACTTGCGAAAGGGTCTATCTTTGGTGGGGCTGCCCGGATTTGAGCCGAGGTCTCGAGAGCCCGAGTCTCGAAGCCTAGACCATGCTAGCCCACAGCCCCTTATATTTCCAGAAATGGGGTTTGTTTTAAGTTTTTTTATTCCCATTCAGCGTATCTAACCAAGAAGCTCCATATATTTTCTTACATGGGGAAAAAAGGAATCTGACGGTGTATGAGTGAGAGGAAACGGGCGGATACAAAGCCTTAACTTTTAAGATAGCCTTTGCATAATCATTAATAAAGCCTAGGGGCGGGGAGCTGCGTTTTGTCTGTTCGGCAACGTAGGTTGGAGGTGCGGGTTCTTAAAGCCGTTTCATCGTCGTTAAGGCTACAGGTGTTAGACCTTCTCTTCGATCGTGGACCACTTTCCTACACCGAGATCATGAACGTCCTACAGTTGAACCCTGTCCGAGACGCGGGCAGGTTCGCGTACCATTTAAAGTCTCTCCTGAAAGCGGATCTCATCGAACCCGACGTTGAAAACAAAAAGTATCGCCTCACAGATATAGGCAGAATGGTCGTGGACATTGCGGAAAGCATAGAGGAGCGCGTTTACAAAAAGAGGAAGATGATGGTTCGAACCTCTCGCCTAGCGATGGAAGAGTTTGATAGAAACAAAATCGTGGATTCCCTTGTTAGAGAGGCTGACGTTCCTTTGGAACTAGCGCAACGGATTGCCCGCGAAACAGAAAGACGTCTATTAGAGTTTAAAACAAAATACTTGACAGCGCCCCTGATAAGAGAAATCGTCAATGCGATCTTGGTGGAGAAAGGGCTGGAAGAACATCGCCACAGGCTCACACGCTTGGGGCTTCCAGTCTATGATGTTACACAATTAATCAAGTCAATAGGTGCCAAGGCTCAGGGCGTTGAAGCCATTCACGAAGCTGCAGGTAGCGCTGTAATTGAGGAATACACCCTTCTCAATGTGCTCCCAAGAGACATCGCCGATGCTCATCTCTCCGGATCCCTTCACATATGCAACCTCGACTCTTGGATTCTGAAACCCAGAGAATTTATGCATAACTTTCGCTTCTTCCTCCAAAGGGGTTTAAACCTTGGAGAAGCATATTTCACACATGTTTCACATCCGCCCCCGAAAACGCTTGAATCGGCTGTGTTAACAGCATCCAACCTTTTCAGTATCGCAGCCTCAGAGATCTCTGGGGAACAGGCACTCGACTATTTCAACGTCTTTCTTGCGCCCTTCGCTCACGGACTTTCGCCGGAAAGAATTAGGGAAGGCTTACGTCTCTTCATCCTTGATCTGAACCGCCCTCATCATAACGGAGGCTTACCAGTTCAAGCATCATTAGGTTTAGAGCTGGTCACACCGGATTTTCTTGAAGAAAAAGAAGCGGTCGGGCCGGATGGAAAGAAGGTTGGGTCCTACGGAGACTTCACGGAGGAAAGCCGCCTTGTTGCTTCTCTCCTCCTTGAAATGATGCGGGAAGACATCCAACACAAGCCGATTTTTAACCCAAGCTTGATCGTAAAAATACGACCGGAAACTCTTGCAGATGGGGAATGTGAAACTCTTCTCTTTCAAGCTCATAGACTCGCCGCTGAAAGTGGGTTACCCTACTTCGCCAATCTTTGCGCAGAAGGACAAAAAAGTGCCTCTTACACCGCAACGGGATGCAGGTTCGCCGACGACTGGAACGGAGATTGGGAGTTGGATACGTTACAAGTAGGGAACATGGGCAGCGTCATCGTTAATTTGCCTAGAGTGTCCTATGACGCCCAGGGAAACCAGAGTAGGTTCTTTGAGCTTCTGGACGAGCAGCTGGAAATGACGCGTCGAGCCCTTGAAATCAAGCATTACAACATCATGCAAAGAGCAAGAGAAGGAATGCTTCCCTTTCTGACGCAAGGAGCCGATGGCGACTCCTATTTCAGGCTGTCGAACTCATCACATCTCATCAGCTTCGTTGGGCTAAATGAGGCTGTTTATTCCTTGACTGGGAAAGCCACACATGAAGACGACAAGGCTTCGACACTCGCTGAAGACATCGTGAAATACCTCCAGAGGTTCGCTCAGAAAAGCTCCAAGAAACCCGGCACCCGCTTTGCCCTGTCCACGGTGCCCAGCCCCGACGTAGCCAAAAGGCTGGCTGGACTGGACGTTGAAAGGTACGGCTGGGCGAAGGTCTGTGTCCAAGGCTCTAAAGAGCAGCCCTTCTATACGGACATAGACATTTTGCCGTTGAAATCCGACGCCTCATGGGAAAGACGCCTAAGCGCCGAAGAAAAGCTCCATGAACTGACTTCAGGAGGACATTTGGCTCTCTTGCAACTAGACGATTCGGAAAAAGACCCGAACGAACTCTTATCCCTCACTAGGTACATTATAAAAAGCTTTGAGGTAGGACTCTACACCTACAGTAGAAACTTGACTTACTGTGCGAATTGCCGAAAGACATTTCTTGGAACGTTGCCCAACTGCACGGCGTGTGGCTCAATCAACCGAATAGTCCATTTCGGCCGCGCTTCGGCAAAATACCTACCCCTTCCTTCTTGACCTCGATCAACGTTCTACTTTGAAGAAACGCAAACAGTATCCGCTATTCCGAGCCAAACGCCGAACACCGAAGCCGAGTTAGCAATTTTAATAGATTACAAATAAGAGGCTATTCTATTGCACCCAAGATGAGAGCCAGCAGAGCCATTCTCACCACAATGCCGTTCCAGACCTGCTTGAAGTAACGGGCATGCCTCGTTCTGTCCACTTCATAGGCAATTTCATCGACCCTCGGAAGTGGATGAAGTATGATCATGTCTTCTTTCGCCCCCTTCAAAGTGTTGACATCTATTCTGTAGGTTCTCCTCACTTTGGCATACTCAGCTAAGTCTGGAAAGCGTTCTTTTTGTATCCGCGTGGCGTACAGCACATCTATCTCGGGCATTATCTCCTCGACATCATTCCCTTCAGTTACGGGTATCCTTTCCTGAATCGTGTCCAAAACCTCTCTGCGCATGCGGAGAAGATCTGGTGAAACAAGAAAAAGGTTTACGTTATATTGGGATAGAGCGTACGCAAGGGAATGAACCGTGCGTCCATAACGCAGGTCTCCCACCAAAGCGATGTTAAGACCATCGATTGTGCCCTTTTCCTTTCTAATGGTGTACAAATCAAGCAGAGCCTGAGTTGGATGCTCCTCCGCACCCGAGCCGGCGTTTATTATGGGTACATCGACGAACTCTGCGGCCAGACGAGCAGCTCCCTCCAAGGGGTGACGTAAAGCAATGATGTCTGCATAGTTTTCCACCACGCGAACTGTGTCTGCCAAGTTTTCCCCCTTTTTAACAGAGGTGATCTCCACATCGGCGAAGCCGATCGATGAGCCGCCTAGTTTACTCATGGCCACTTCAAAACTCAGCCTAGTTCTGGTGCTGGGCTCGAAGAATAGGGATGCAAGGATCTTTCTGTGCAGCATGTCCGAGCCGCTTTTCGCAAGGGGCTCCATTGCCTCAGCGATCGTCAGAATGTAATCGACCTCATCCCGCGTGAAATCTTTAATTGAGATTATATCTCTGTTGGCGAAGGAAGAATGCTCCATCGTCTATCTCATCTCCTTATCAGATTTTTAAGATTATGAACATACATATTACATATGTCTCCCAGTTAAGAATTCTGGTTTTGATAAGCCGAAAAGGATTTTTCATCGAAGAACTAAAAGGAATAAGCGGCGCGGCTTGGTAGGTCCTAGATTTACCTCCACGTCATGGAGGCGTTTATGATGAGTGAGATGAATAAGCCGAGAAAAAAATAGGCTTTTGCTGATTACCTTATGGCGTTGTGAAAGTTGTTGATATGATCGAGAGCGTGATACTGAAACAAGTATCCCAAGTACCTCAGAACGTACCCCGTGTACGTCCAGTCTCTCAGCCTGCGAGGAGACATATAGATTGTGACATCGTCTGTGAAAACCAATTTTCCGTGTTTACCAAGCCTCAGAGCAATGTCGTAGTCTTCGCAAGCGTTTAAATCTTCTCGAAACCCGCCCATTTTGATGAAGGGTTCCCTTCTATAGGAAATACAAGAAAAATAGCTCAACCAAAGAATGCCTGTCTTGCTCGAGATCTTTTTCATGTTGTTGTCGCACTCAAAAAGAACCTTCTCGATGCTGTTTCCTTCGAGAGGAAGGACCCTACACATCACTCCGATGACCTCAGGGTTCTGAAAGCATTTGTTTAGTACACTTAAACATCTGGAAGGAAGTATGGTGTCGGCGTCGATGAAGGCTAGAATCTCTCCATGGGTGTGGAGAGCGCCGAAGTTTCTAGCGAAACCAACGTCATGAGGCTTCCTTTGGAGAAGCCTCAAAATTCTATGTCCATAGCGTTCAGCTATGTCTAGAGTGTCATCTGAACTGCCCCCATCGATGATTATTACCTCGTAGTCACGGTAGCTCTGAGCCTCGATCGACATCAGGCATTTCTCCAGGGTCTTCTCCTCGTTTAAGGTCGGTATGATCACGGAGATCAATCGAAGCCCTCGAAAGCTCTCTATAAGCTCCTTATAAAATCCTTACTTCCTTATAAAATTCCTCTATAATCTTTACCATAGGGGATCAATTTGTCATTACATTCCTAGCCACCGGTTCGAATCTTGATTACCCGTCCTAGAAGAGGGCGGTTTAAGGCTTTTACGTTGGCTCTATCCTCATTTTGCGTGGGCAATTATTTTTATTCTCCTAGCCTATTATTTGTTTGGAAGAGGTTTGAACATGGCTGAAACGACCCTGCGGGTGTCCAAGATAAAGAATGGCACGGTTATCGACCACGTGAGCAGTGGTCATGCGTTAGATGTCGTGAAGATTCTGGGAATCACAGGCAGAACAGGGGGAATCGTAACGATCGCCATGAACGTCCCCAGCAAAAAGCACGGCGTCAAGGATATCGTAAAGGTGGAGGGAAGAGAACTTGATTCGGATGAGGTTGACAGGATCGCGCTTTTGGCTCCCCACGCAACCATCAACATTATCCGAGACTACGTTGTAGCGGAAAAGCAGCGGGTAAAGTTGCCTAAGGTCATCCGTGGAATAGTGAAATGCGCCAACCCTACTTGTATTTCTAACAGCGAAGAGCCGATACAGCCGAGGTTCTACGTGGAAAGAGAAGAACCCCTCTTGCTGAAGTGCCATTACTGCGGTTACATCATGGAGAAAGAGGACATCCTAAAACAGTTCTGATATAACATGGCCATGAAATAGGGGTCAAAGCTTTCCTCATCGTTAAGTAAGGTCTGTCAATCTCTGTTGACCAGCACCAGTTAGTTGCCACCTATAGATCTTTCTACCTTCCCGCGTGACAACGGCTTCACCCTCTAGAAGATGTAGATGGTGAAGAGCTGTGGCATAGCTTAACCTTGTTTCTTCTCCTATGGCTTTTGTCGTTGACGCTCCTTTTTCGAGGAGGAACAGTATCCGAGTTCTGGCTTGTAACCCGAGTCGCACATTTCTCTTTTTAGTAAGTAAGGCCTTAGGATGATAGCGATCTTTTAACAACGCGGTTTCCCAAAACATTTTTATCTCAGACAAAGAAAAAGTTTCGCTTCACGCCATGAAATCCCTCAGGCTAATCTGTCTGGGTTTTTTACCTTCAAATATAGAGTTAATCTCTTCCTGAACCAGCGTGAGGCGTTGAACGTAATAGCCCGGAAGGCCGTATTTTCGCACTAGCTGATTAGCCGCCTCCAAGTATTTTTCGATTCCCCCACGATAGACGGTCAAGGTCAAGGGTCCACCGCATCCAGTGCACCTCCCCTGTAGCGGTAATCGCCTGAATTTCTTGTTGCAAGCCTTGCATCGGAAGCTCTGAGTGGAAAAAGCGCGCAGGTTACCAGCTATATCACGCATGAAATGTGTGGTTAAAACCTTCCAAGCTACCCTTTTAGCATCCACAGCCCCTATCTTTTCAGCTAAAAGTAGCTGGCTGTTCAACTTGTCGATCATCTGATCCAGCTTCTTGTACATGCTCTCACGGTTTCCTTCATTAACGTCGGTAACGGGAACGATGTAGCCATAGCCGTGGAACTGCGCCTCAGTGTTTAGTCTGTGCCCAATCGTGTCGATGATGCTGCTGACCATTCTGGGCGACACGTTTTGCCAAGTCTTTTCATAAAACTCCAAAGGATACTTCTTAGCAACATCCACTTCGTGTGCTTGTCGCTGCACCTCCAATGGATTGACAGCCGGCATAACAAAAAGCGGCGCGTCCATGATTCCGCCGATTTGAACCGGTAAGTACGCCCTAGAAAAGTTCAAAAAAACGTCTAGAGCTAGCATAAGAGTATCCTCATCGCCATCGCAGTCTCTGCGTTTTGCGGAGTGCCAGAGGGGATGGGCATAGCAAATGTTCAACTCAGTGAAACCGATGATTCTTCCAACAATGCCCACAGAGGTGTGTGGCGCCAACCCTACTGCGATGTGTCCAACGAGCCCATCCAAGCCTTTGATATTGTAGAAGGCGGGGGCATCATATGTCTTTTCAAGAAGCTCGTCCAAAAATTTGGCTACATGAACAAAGTATCTACCACACTTAAACGGGATAACTATGTCTTGTACCTTGAGCTCGCAAACTTGAGCTTCATCTTTTAATGGATCTCCATTACAGTCGTAGTGATATCCTAGCTCCCGAAGCTTTTCGATCGTTACACCTACCTCAGAGGGCTTAAAATGCGTCAGAGGGGCGTTCGTGCAATCAAACCTTACCGTTCCATCCTTGAAAACCGACAAGCCATGTTTCGACCGTAGGATTCCCTTCTCCAGGGTTTCGGGTGTCTTCGTTTCGTTTGTTAGTCCCCGGACGCCCTTCACCATCCCAGGAACGGGAATACCTAGTTTCTGACATGCCTCTTCCAGCAACCGCTGAAGGGGGACAGCTTGCTTTTCGTAGCTTTGGGCAGGAACTTTACACGCAAAACAAACGTTTTCTTCTAAGGCCCTTTTACATCGCGGACAAAACTTTTCCAATAGAGTTTCTCCACCGCACTTGGGGCATTTTGTTTGGAAAGTCATGGAACTGCACTTGGTACACCGGCGCCTCGCAACTTCAATTTCAACAGTCGCCCCACCAGAAGCTTCCACGAGGTTTCTCCGGGAACCACCTGCCAACCCCACCGGAAACAGAATGTGGACGAGAGGCTTCATCTCCCGCCTCTTAGCCTTCTCGGGACGCCCCATTCTGGCTCCAATAAAGCGGGGAGACTTTTCCCGAATCGAAATGCCTGACAGCCTTTCTAAGACCTCAAGAACTGTATTTGAGCTGAGGATATCCTCCGCAGGTTTATGCAGTCCAAGACAAAGGGCAAAGACGTGGGCATCGTCATCTTCGATCCTGATGTTGTTTTCGATAACTTGGTGCGGCACGCAAATCTTTTCCAGCAAAACCTTAACGGAAACGTCCATCACGCCGACAACTTCTTTGACGACCCCGCTTTCGCTCTCAACTTGACAACGTAAAAGCCATTGCCGCAAAGCTTTGACATCCTCGCAAGAAATACCATTCCAGAAATACGTGTGGTATGGGTGGAGAGGGATGTGCAAGGCTGAAGCAAGCAATATCGCCTCTTGGGCGTTAGGTGTGTTCATAAAGGGGTTTTCGAGGAAAGCTTTGAGACGGAACCCTGGGATCTTGACCGCCGCGGCGGCCTCTTCTACGCTTCCATTAAAATCATTTTTGATAACTGCGCAAAGTTCCTCACACCACCATTCTTCAGTGTAGCCAGATGGAATAAGGGGCTTATTGTTGTAGAGAAAATCGCCGAATCCTACGAGGATGTCGCCAAGAAACAAGATTTTTTCGATCATATTTCTTATTTTCTCAAAGTTCTTAAGGGAGACGCGAACGACGGACCCGTCTCTTAACCGCACGATGGGGGGATCTATGGTGTCTACCGGAAGGACTATGCCCGCTTTGCCCGGTCCCTCTATACGCACCTGAGTCCCGGCTGCAAGAAATTGGTGAAGAACCATCATAGTGGCTGGGTGCACGCCTAGCGCGGCTAGCCCAGTGTTTCTAGCTCTCCCATAGCGAAGGCGAAATCCACCGTGTTTTGAGGGAAACGAGAAAACGGGACGCCCAGCGATGACGTCTTCCATAAACCCGCTCGTCTTTTTCTCTTCGATCTCTCGTATTCTCTTCAGCCAATCCCAGCCTTCCACGCCCAGCTTTTCCACGATGGTCCAGACCTTGGCAGAGCGCCCCACAATCCCGTCGTTAACAACGCGCAGAGCCCCCCCGCGTAGCCTGTTCGTTTCTATTCGAGGCAGATTACGAAAAGAAGAAACCTCTACAGGGTCAGATTCTGTTCCAGTAACCTCTACAGGGATTGATTGAATCGCTCTTCTCAACTCTTCATCGGAAACATGGTATTGAAACCTGCCAACCGTTCGCTCAAACAGTCTCACCTCTTCAATGAACCTGCCAACCTCCTCCTCAGTGGGCTTGTAGCGGTCAAGCCCGAGTAACCGCTGAACAAAGTCTCCGATAACCAACGTGAGGGCTTGTTCCGTACCACCCGCCGAACGGATTGGACCTGCAAAATAGATGGCAAGGTATCTTGAACGATCTGGATTATACTTGATGGCTACCCTCGCCACGCCTTGTAGGGGAGCGGCTGTTATGCCCTCTGTCAATACACCAAGAGCGGTTCGTACCGCCTGCTCAGCCGCTTCACGTGCGTCCATGTGCCCAAACTTTCCGTAAACAATCTCCTCAGCAATTTTGAAAGCGAGCTCTTCCCGCGATAGTCGCCCGCTCAGTTCCCTTATTCTCTCTGCTACTCTAGGAGGTCCGGCCAACCCCTCGACGAGACCAGCTAGATCTTCGGCTATTTCACACTCAGGCTTTAATGCAGGGTCTAGTCCTTTTTCTCTAGCTTTTCTTGCAACTGTAGCTACTGCTTGGAGTTGATTTCCTAAAGCGGCTATGTACTCTTGGTATTCTTTGCTCATCCTAATGGTCAAGATCGATCTCCCTAAAGGTTAACAACTATCTTACGAGACATATAATACTTGTTAACACGACTGCGGGTTGTTCATGTCGAATGAACGGTTGTGTTAAACATTGCTTATACGGCAAGAAGGCTTCACTCGGCGAAATTTCTCGTCAGATTTTATTTGATAGCGTATTTTCACTTGCCACTCAAGATGAAAAGCCTTTATTTGGATCGCTATGGCTAGATCAGCTTAAAACTTATATTGGGAATTGTTAACAATAGAACACTGAGGATCGTACCGTCTATTAAGATGAACATCGCGGTGCACGTTTGATGAGCAGTCACCCACCTGACTTGAAGTACATACTGGACTCGTCTTTAGTTAGTACCATCAACACAAAGAAGCTGCTTACAACGTTTGAGAGAGTATGCCGAAAAGTAGGCGCCAAGAACCACAGAGAAAGCATCCGCGATCTAGTAACATATGAAATGATAGATGGTATGAGGACGACCGTTGAGCTAGAAGGTGTGAATGCCTACGTAGAGGGAGGATTGTTTTCATTAAGGCTTATTCATCTCCTTGAGCTACTCGGTGCCAAAACTTGTTACATAAATGTGACTGAAGAAAAGCACAGGCTTCGGCCAAATTATTCTGAGATACTTAAGGCCTTAAGAAGACTTTACACTCTCTACGAAATCTACGCAGACAAATTAGACATTAGATACAAATTTTTGGGAGAAGCTGAGTCTGCGCAATATCCTCTATCGGAGGAAGACCACAAGTTCATGGAAGACTTAAAGGTTCTGGAAGAGAAAACAAGAAACAACAATAGCTTCACAGCATGTTTTTTGATAAACTATTCGTTAGAATGGGCTATGCAGAACATGAGCTTGTTCGAGACTTTACCCGATATCAATGTAATAATCAGGCACACAAAATTACAGATCCCTACTGGTATGATGTTACCTCCGCTGAAATCTGATTACACCAGTTTGGTTTATGTTCAGCAGGGGGCTCTGAGCAGGACATGGACTGATTATCAACTGCTCTGTTTAGCAGCCTTAGCGCTAAGGAGTATGCTCCTTAACCGTGGAACACAGTACGTTAAGGCATACGATCCTAAGGAAAAAGATAAAATAAGAATTAAAAGGGAAGTTGAAGCGGTATTCGTTCATAAGCAACTTTTTGAGGCGAGAGGCGAGTTACAACCTTGCTCGATGGAGAAAGGTCTCTATGGAATAAAAAGAGCTATATTGGGTACACCGTTTGGCCCGGAAGTTTATGAATTCTAAGATGTACAGGATTCGAAGATAATGTGGTGGCAGCTTGCCCAAAGGCTGTACGATATTGGGACTCTTAACGCTAGGACGGCCCGTGACGTCTTTCATGATCGCCTTAGCAACGTTTACTTCCGCTTTAGTTAGTGCAGGGTTGACGATTACGCGATACGCAACACAAGTCATGTTTGCTGTAGTCGTTACGTTCTCTTTCGGGATAGCAGGTAATTCACTGAACGATTATTTCGATCGTGAGGTTGACAGGATAAATCACCCGGAGAGACCTATTCCATCGGGCAAGGTAACCCCGAGACAAGCCTTAAACCTGTCGGTAACCATGTTTTGTGTCTCGATTTTAATGGCGTTTTTTCTAGGGTTGTCTGCCGGTTTCGAGTCGTCCACCATAGTTTTAACAGCCTTTGCCCTCCAAGTTGTATACGAAATGAAATTCAAACACTTTAAATTCGTTGGCAATGTTGTAATCGGACTCCAAACGGCGCTCGCAATCATCTTCGGAGCCACTGTTGTCAAAAATATCATTCCCGTTGTCATACTCGCCGCTGCCGCTTTTCTGTCCATAGTTGGCCGTGAGATGGTTAAAGATATAGCAGATCTAAAGGGAGATTTTGACAGGTTAACCTTGCCCATGACTATAGGAACTCGAAAAGCCAGCGTCGTGGCAGCTTTTCTCATCATTTTGGCCGTGATCATAAGTCCATTGCCATGCTACCCTCTACGTGTATTTGGAGTGGAGTATCTTCTGCCTATAGTGGTTGCTGACACACTTTTCATATATTCAATGCCCATGATCTTCAGGAGCCCGAAATACGCGCAGAGGGTCCTGAAGATTTCCATGATTATTGCGATAATAGGGTTCATTGTAGGAGGAATTTTTCGCTGAACCAAACAAGAAAGACGAAATATTCATACGGCTTTTGCCGTTCGTCCGCGACGGGTCCCTTAAACCGCATCTGCAAATGATCGCTACGTCCTAGCTTCTTTAAGGCTTCCAGCGTAGAACTTGTCAGTAAACCTACAGTATACGTCGATCTCCTGAAATACACCTTTAGTGGCCACCTCATCTGTGAGACCACAACTTCCACACTTCACTATCCCTCGCCCCTCATCACGCATTAACTCAACTCGAACGGTTTCTTTCCCACATCTAGGGCATAGAAAAATATTAGGCAGCTTTTTTTTGGGAATACGAACAACTTTTCTGCGCCGTCTACCCACTTTTACCCCTCAATACCGGAACACTAAATGTTAGCGTGCCGTCGCTTAAATATTTGCCCTGACATTCAGGTGGTAGGCTAAATGCTAGCTAGGGTAAAACGGGAGAGTTAGTTATAAAACAAAAGACAATACATATTATGAGGCAACAACGTTGAAATTAACAAGCGAGATTTTGAGGCTGGATCTGCCATCGGTAGAGGCGAGAGTCAAATATTTCATAAAGAATTATGTAGAAAAGAGTGGAGCTAGGGGGATTGTTTTAGGATTGTCCGGCGGCGTAGATAGCTCTACAGCAGCCGCTGTATCCGCTTTGGCTATAGGCGGCGAAAACGTGCTGGGCCTGGTGATGCCGGAGGAGGAAACCCGCAACCCACTAGACATTCAACACGCTAAGATGGTGGCGGAAAAATTTAGCTTCCCTACAGAAACCATAGACATCACACCCATTACAAGAGCCCATTACCAATCGCTTCCCATATACGACCCCGAAGACAGGGTAAGTAATGGCAACATAAAAGCAAGGACCCGCATGGTGTGCCTCTACTACTACGCCAATAGGCTGAACAGAATAGTTGTTGGGAGTTCTGACAAATCGGAAACCATGATAGGATACTTCACAAAGTGGGGAGATGCTGCCGCGGATATCTCACCCCTCATGGACCTTTACAAGACACAGGTAAGAAAGCTGGCCTTACACATCGGCGTCCCCCAGGAGATAGCCATGAAGCCTTCATCGCCTATGCTTTGGCCAGGCCACCTAGCCGAAGAAGAAATAGGCGTTAAATACGAAACCTTAGATCTTATCCTGTACGGTCTGGAACATCTTATGACGATCAAAGAAATAGCCACACAACTGAACTTACCGACGGAACTGGTTAACAACATTAAAAGGCGTTGTCTGGCCACAGAACACAAACGTCGTCTGCCACTGACAATAAAGCACGAGTACGGAACAGTGAGATCCACCTAGACTCCCGTACACAGCACCAAACTTCCATCACATCCCCAAAATCACAATCAGATCACTCTTTAAATATTTTAACGGTGTCTGTGATGTTGTCGTGAGATATAGCCAACGCTACTTCGAGGTATTTAAGAATTTTCGGCCATCACATGATGTGATCTGTGACATCACACTTCGATCCTTAGCTTAAACAGCCTTTCTTCAAGCGATAACGTCACAAGTAGGGGTTAAATCAGGACCGTGGAATAACAGGATAGGGTTTGGATTTAGAGACTTCCAATCACATACAACTGAAGAGACCGATTCCGCTTTCACCCGAATCATAAAGTAACACGTACTCTTTTCTTCGTTTCACCGTCAGGAGGAGGATATGATGAATTCTAGGAAAGGGGATCTGTTTAAATGCTCTGCGGGGCATTAAGAGATGTTAAATGCGCACTGTAAGTCTTATGAGTGAGATTTCATTTATAAGGAAGTAGCCTCGAAAATTCGCAGATGTAGCAGATCGCAAACTTTATGTGCTCGTATACGAAATTGTATCCTTAAAACAAGGAGCTACTGTGGAAAAATTGAAAACAGGAAATGGTGTTCAGAAATGGTTGGCCCTCACATTAAACGACCCAGTTATAAAAATACTGGCAAATAATAGCAATTTGACAAGAATACAACTTGAAACTATATTGATTGATTTTTTAAGCGAGAAAATAGAGGGTAAACCGTTAAATATGGAAGAAAAAGCTAGATCACGACTATCGAAGGCAGGACTAAGCCGTGGCGCTTTCAATAGAACCCTCAAGCAATCCAGAAGGAACATAATTCAATCGATCTACACAGTTCTGCTTCTTGGGTACTTAGGCATCTTTGAAACCACTCGGCTAGATCCATACCTAGAAGCGGCAAACAAACTGCAAGAGTATGTAAATGCATATAGAGACGTTTTAACGAACAAAGAAAATGTCAGCGAGCACGTGCGAGTAGTTAACATGCTCCGAAAAGAGCTTGAGGCGATGCTGGAGCAATCATCGCGGCCCAGAACGATGTCGGAAATGTGACATCACAAATCACATTTTCTTTGTCGCTGTTGTCTAAATCCGATGGAACGACAAAGAAAATGTGGAGTGTTGCCGAAACAATCCCATTTCAGTGTTTAGCCTCAAATTCACGGTCGTTTAATACTCAAACTATTCGCAGAGAAAGTCCTTGTCAAATGTGACGTCACACGTGATGGAAAGACCGTCGAAATTTACAGCTTCGCTTGTGATCTTATATCACAGCGAGACTCTAGAGATACACAGTTGTCCCATAAACTTATTTTTCAGCAGCATCCATATACTATTTGGAGGAAAACTTGTGATCCCTTGGTTAGATGATCTGCTCTTGGTTACCACTCTTTTTTTCCTGTTTTTTACGGCTGGAACGACTGTGATATATTATAAACGCATAAAGAAGGTTCGTGAGAAATATGAAGAAGCAAAGGATATCGTCGGTGACGTTGTGATTAGCCTCAACAAGCGTTTACAGAGGCAAGAAAGTGGACTCAGCTCCCTTGCCTCAAACGTGGCGACGCTTTCTTTAAAGATCGAAAAGGCTGTGGAAAGACTTGAGGATAGCAACAGGCGTTTAGAGAGCGCCGCTGCTGAGGCGAGAGCCATTGACAACATGGGGAAAAAGTTGTCAACGCAAGTTGAAGAACTGAGGAAGAGAATGAATGGCGTGATTTTAGCGCAGGAGGATGTGATGAAAAAAATCACAGAAATTGAAGAATTGAAGCAGAAAGTGGTGGTCTCGGAGCCTACGATAGAGGCAGCTATTCCCATCAGAAAGGAAAGGGCGCTTGCCCCGTTAACGGAAACTGAGCTACGTGTGCTCGAAATTCTTGCCACTGAAGGAAAGAAGACCGCCCCTGAAATTGAGGAAAAAATAGAGCTCACCAGGGAGCACACAGCCCGCTTGATGAAAAAGCTGTACAGCGACGGTTATCTGGAAAGGGATGTGCAAAAGATGCCGTACACCTACAGCGTCAAAGAGGAAATGTTAAGGATTATGAAGAGAGCGGAGGAGAAAGCTTAACCTTGAACTGTTGTTTCCGCTCGCATCGTTATACTCAGAGCAATTTACTTTCTCCTGCTTGACGAAGCCTTCTGAGCTTCTCCTCCATTTCGGAAAGCGGCTTGGATGGCGAAAGCTCATAGTCAACCTTCCCCCTTTCCTTTAGGTATTCAGGGTAATGGGTAACCTTTATCGGGACCGCGAATCGAATCTTCGGCTCTGAGATTAGCAGAGCTTCACCCACATCGAGCATCTTTATCTCGGTATCGCTGTACTCGAGGTAGGGTGTGTTTTGTGTAAGGTAAACTCTGTCGCGGCTCAACTCCGTCTTCATGATAACCTTGGTCCAAAGCTCGGCGAAAACATCGAAGTTTATCCGCGACGGCCTCGGAGTCACAGCATTTAGCCCAACCCGATACTTTCGGTATGTTAGAGCAATGTCTGAGAAGATTGTTTTGGGTAGGTTTGGGTCGAGAAACTCGTGGGCTTCTTCGAGAGTAATCAGCAGGGTTGGAAGCTTTCCCCATTCTTCATAATTCTTTTCCCACATCCTTTTGTAGTGCAATGCTACGCTAGTGGCTGCGAGGCAGGTGATGCTACGTTGCTCTTCAGAGCTGATCCCGGAGATATCGATAAGGCAAGCTATCCCTTTGCTTACGTTCTGGACCACACTATCAATAAAGCTGTAGTCGGAAGGAGGGAAGAGATCTCGAGAGAGGCTTGAAAGCTTAAGCATGAGAGCCTCTATCACAGCTTTGTTTTTGTAGTCAGTGAGCTTAGCCACCCCTGTGTATCCTTCTGCTCCATAGGCCTCTCGAGAGTCCTCTATCCAGGTTTTGCCCAATTTCTCGTAAAGCTTTTGAGCGAGCCTAAACTGTGGAAAACCAATTTCGGGGAAAAACGTTTGAAGCTTACCAGGAAGAATTGTATACAGTCCTACGAGCATCTTTCCCTCCCTAGCTGAGTAATACTTTACTTTGCTGTGAAAGAGTGGATGGTCAAGCAGCCCTTTTTGGGGTTTTATCCCCTTGCCCTCGAGAAGTTGACCCGCAAAGTCGAAGATGAGGCCGACGGTTTTGGGGCTGTGATCTATGAGTTGAGCGTTAAGGACTAATTCGCAGTTCGTTTTTCCAGATCCCGTCATCCCGAACATGCCCATCATGAGGGGAATAGCCTCAACCCCTATACCAACCGAACCCAGTAGATGCTCCCCCGAGCGTAAACGCCCTATCTCCAGCTCTCCCGCAAGCTTCAAGACTGAACAGTCTTCCTGGCTGGCTTCATGCACTTTGTCCTTATAGTCTGGATTGAAAGTGGGGGAACGGACTCTTCCAGCCTCCTTCTCGAGGAAGAGAATCGCTTCGACGTGCCTGTAGCTGGAGTATGGCCCGAAAGATTCTTTTCCTTCAGCCTCCCGAAGCTGCTCTCCCACATCGAGAGTTGATGAGCTACTGGCGTCCACAACACGTGCATAAAAGCTTCTCTCACCTGAGTCTATCCTAACTATTTGGCCGAACGAGAGGTTTATTCCCCTATTTAGGAAGAAGGAAACCTTGTCTCCACGCACCTCGCGGACGGACCCCACCGGTTCAGACATGCTCAACCCACTCCCACCTGTATGGATGTTTTACTCCGTGAAGTTCATCTGGAAAATTACACGAGAGTTCCTCCACACGAAGGACGCCCAACAACCCAGCACTAGCCAGCGCTTCTTCAACTTGATCGTGATAGTGAAGGAGTTTGGAGTCGGATGGAGCGGAAAAATCGTGGGCAAGCCAGAGGGTAACCGGATATCCAAGGCATCTTGGATCTCCTGAGACGAAGGTGAGAGGAGATAATATTTTGTCTACTTCACAGTCGGTTAGATATTCCATTATGTCACACCGAAAAACTCGTGGGCTTTCCTCGCACAACTTCACTAAAGATACGTCGCCATACAGACTCTGGTCTTTGTCCGCTTTTCTGACGGGGTGGTAAACCCACATCTCGTATGGGGAAAGCATGGTCGTGGTGGCTATGAAGTCCCTACCCTTTTCGTCATGAAGTAAGGGTGAACTCTTGCTTATGGCCAATAGACTGACGCCCTCTTTTCTGCATTCTTCGTAAAGTGACACACGAAATTTCCTCATCCCACCAAAATAACCGCCTCCGTCCAAAAGAAGGTAATTACTACGACCATACCCTTGGTCGTAGTAAGATGTTTCACCCTTACGAAGGATATTTAGAGCCATTTGGCTTTCCAGCTCAATTCTGAAATCTTTTAGAAAGTTACCACGAGTATACGCGTCCCCTATTACAGTACATATTCTTTCTTCATAATCCCAGTTTACCTTGTGCCCCTCCACAGAAGCATAAGACACTCTCATGAGGTAGATTCCCCAGTTGTTCGCTCTCTTCAACGTCCTTGTTGAGCAGTCTACAGCCGTGAAATGCCCTTCGTAACCGTCCATTTTTTTCAGAGGCTTTATCCTAGATCCGTCAGGCTTAACCCTGATTAGGGGTTCTTCCTTCACTTCACTATAACCCACTACCCGACCTTTATCGAGGTACACTCCCAGCCTCTTCTTCATCTCTGTCAAGTCTTCTCCTATTTTTTCCATCACAGGGTTTCTCTCCAAGAGTTTAGAAGAGATGAAAAACTAAAAGTGTTTCTCATTCATATCTCTAGAATAGGCAGCCCGCTTATTACCTTTTTACAAGGTCAATTTTCTTTGAGAAATTTCAGTTGCAATTCGGTACAGCCGACCGTTGGGTGCTCCACTTTTTATAAGAACTCCGTGATCAGCCATGCGCGACAGGTAAGTGGATATTGTACTAAGGTTGACGGGTTCCTTAAATTCTTGCTCATATAGAGATTGAACGTCTTTGGAACGGAACCAAACGATCGGAAGATGTTTCTCTATGATGGCATGGACCCTCTCATATTTAGATAAATTAGAGGATGCACCGACTTCAACCGGACTAACCCCGGGCATACCGCCGAGCAGCTCCACAAGGTCCAGCAGGCGAAGAGCCTTGTCCCTAGTTACATGCCCCTCAAAAGTGATGGTGTACCGATTCCCTGTAGCATCGAAGACTTCCACCCGCATTTTCCTGGCAGGCATGTTGGACACCCTCGCACTTAACAATTTAACACTTCACAAGTTATATGAATTGCGGTGAATAAAGAAAAAGAATCTGGCGAAAAAATAGCTTTAAAAAACTAACAACCCATTTTTTGCAGCTCTTTTGTTTCACAAGTTTCACATCTTGCCAGAATAAAAAACATAAAGAAAAAACAATTCCTTCTTAATTTTCCAGTGGAAACATAGGGGTTGCCTCTTTACTGGGATTAAAGGTAAATAAAAGCGATTTTAAACTAAATTGTGTTAAAAAGGGGCTGATGGGACTCGACTTCACACGGGTTAACAAGGCATCGACTCTTCAGTGAAATGCAGCTTTCAGCTAAATAAGTTAGTCGACGCTTAGAATCGTCGAATGGGGAAGAAGGTGAAGCCATCCACCCCTTGCTTTCCACTGCAAAGGCATCCATAAGAAATTTCAGAAAGAACGCTAAATGTTTTAATGTTATAAATTTTATCGATTACTCGAAAGTTTTTTACAAAAAACATTAAGTAAAAAATTCTTAACTAACTTACAGAGACTATTCTTATATTATAAGGAATAAAGCCCTTCCTTTTACAAGGGACTATTCCACAGGAAACAAAGGGGTGAGCCTTTCCTCAATACAAATCAACTCGTTTTGATTTTTTCGTGCAACGAGTTTATTTTTTTGTATGAGAGTTCTTATTCATCAGCAATTCTGAAAAACAATTTTCAAACCCCTGCATGGAGCCTTTGCAATGAATGAGCATAGGGTGTTGGACAATGTGTTCGAGCGGTTCTTGAAGAGCCCCCAAATCTTTAGGGACAGAGACGTGTTGCGCCACGACTATGTTCCAAGCGAACTCCCTCACCGCGAAGAGCAGATTCTTCTTCTTGGTGAGATAATCGCTCCGGTGCTTGGAGGATCTCGCTGTTCAAATGTTTTTGTTTATGGAAAAACCGGGACTGGAAAGACCGCTGTGACAAAGTTTGTTTTGAGCCGACTCCTCAATAAGGCTAAAGAGGTGGGAGCTCCGCTCGAGGTTTGCTATGTCAACTGTAGGTTGGCTGGCACCGAATATAGAGTGTTCTCTAGCCTTTGCGACACCATTGGAGTGAATGTTCCGTTCACAGGTTTGGCTTTGGGAGAGGTCTTCGATCGGTTTAAAGAGGGTGTAGATGCAAGAAAGCTTTTGTTAATCGTGGTGTTGGACGAGATTGACGCGCTGGTAATGTCTCGTGGGGACATCCTCCTGTACGAGTTAACAAGGGTAAACGAAACATTACGTCACAGTCGAATTTCAATTTTAGGCATTTCCAACGATCTTCGATTCAAAGAATTTCTTGATCCTCGTGTTTTAAGCTCGCTAAGTGAAGAAGAGATCGTCTTTAGGCCTTATAACGCGGCTGAGCTTAAGGACATCCTCTGGAATCGTGCCAAATTAGCATTCTACAATAATGTGCTGCAAGATGGCGCCGTGAGTTTGTGTGCTGCTTTGGCAGCAGCAGAGCATGGAGACGCCCGGCGAGCCTTAGACCTGCTTCGAGTGGCAGGAGAATTAGCAGAACGTGAAGGGACTGAAAACGTTAGCGAGGACTATATACGCGAAGCTGAGAAAAGGATCGAGTATGATCGCATTGCGGAGACTCTGAGAAACCTTCCAACACACTCTAAATTAGTTATGTTCAGCGTGTATTTATTGAGCAGAGTGGAAGCGAACTCCGCCATCACTGGCGACATTCATGAGGTTTACTGTGAAATCTGTGAAGAGGCAGGTCTTACGCCGTTGACGCAAAGGCGTGTAAGCGGCTTGATCAACGAATTGGACACCATCGGGCTCTTGAATTCAAGGGTTATAAGCCTTGGAAGATACGGGCGCACGAAAAAAATTCGTTTGGGCATTGCGAGAGGTTTTATCAGAGAAATGTTTGCCGCCGAGGATAGGCTCGGGCATCTGATAAACTATGCACCAAAATGTTTGGCGGGGTTATCCCACAATCGCTCAAAATAGTCAGCGTAATAACAAATCAAGGTTTTAAACGACTCCTCTTAGCTACTGATAAATATTTCAAGGCACTAGAGTAGATTTGAAAACATCACCGTCAGCCTGATTGTACACGAATTAAGAAGCGCGCTTTAACATGCCAGATAAATCTATTCGCCTAGGTAGCCGCCAGAATTCGTGGGAGGGATTTCGGGTGGTGGGCGTTGAGGACGGCGGGTTCTCCAGAGAATCCTTGGATGGAAGCATTCAAAAGGCCTTACTTCTTTCCGTTTTGATGCGCAAAACATGGGTTGAAGAAATCAGAGCTACCACCATAACGGTGGACGGTCTAGACGCTACAAATAGACTTTGCGATATGCTTAAGGGATGGTCCTTCGACGCTGTGATGCTGGCAGGCGTTTCGTTTGCTGGTTTTAACTTGATAGACCCAAGGGCGGTTTACCAAGAATACGAGAAACCCGTTATCGTCATTTCCAGAACACAACCTGACAATGTCGCCGTAAGAAACGCTCTAATCCGTCACTTTGAGGACTGGAAAACCCGTTGGAGCATCTTTGACAAGCTTGGGCAAATACACAAAGTAGTTTCAATGATCAACGAGCCGCCCATATACGTGGAGATGGTTGGCGCTGAGTTGAACTGGACGAAAACCTTGGTTCGGGCAACATCCGTGTGCTGCAGGGTTCCCGAACCAGTACGTGTGGCGCGGCTTATTGCCCACGGTCTCACGCGACTAGCACGCTAAGCCGAGAGGATGCCGCGGAGTTGACAGAAGGCTAGGCTCCTTTCTTCAAGCCCCCGCTGATCTGAAGTCAAGCGTTTGGATCTCCAACGTCTGGAGGTTTACCACAGGGGCTATTCCTGGGGTTGGAGTCAGCCTCATTTCTTTTTGGTACGCTGTTTGGCTTTGCCAGGCTCCAGAGTTAAGCAGAAGAACTCCTCGATAGGTGTCGTGTTTTAAAACGTGGACATGCCCGGTGTGAAAAATGTCTGGAACCCGTTCTATTATCATGAAATCTCGTTTTTCTGGGGTTACAGGGGTTCTTTGGCCATAGGTTGGCGCTAGGTGTCTGCTCTGTAACATTAATCGCATGGCCTTTTCTGGTGTGTTGAAACTCATGTTTGGGACGCTCGATATAATGTCATCGAGGCTTCGACCATGGTATATCAGGAGTTCCACCCCATGAAGACTTACTGTGCACGGGTTTCCAAGAGAACGGATTTCTCTTGCATCGTAAAGAGGCGCTGCGTAGTCCTTAGGGATGGCAGGTTGAGGCAACGCTTTTCTCGTTGCGTCATGGTTTCCCGGTATGATGATGAGTTCAATGTAGTCAGGGATCCGTTCAACGAACTTGGCTACTTCTTGGTATTGTTTGTAGACATCTCTTATGGCTAACTCCTTTACTTGGCCGGGATAGACACCTATCCCATCGACCAAGTCGCCCGCAATGACCATGTATTTAACACGGCTCGCAATCTTCTTGAGGTGTTTATCGCCAGCCCTCCCGTTTAGCCAAAGTAAAAAGCGGTTGAGCTCTTTATGCATGAACATTCTGCTTCCAGCATGGAGGTCGGAGATGAGCGCTGCATAAACGGGCACCGAAGCCAAACGAGGCTTCTTGGAAGGCACATCGGGCAGGATGATGTCCTCGGCAACGAGCATATCGTTCCTTCCTTTGACTGCACCGATGCAGACAACTTGATCTAACAGTAGGGACTGCGCCTTTTGCATCAAACTACGATTTGCACTTGGCAATACTAGCACCGTGGCTGAGGCCTCCAAATCTTCTATTCTGATGAAGATCCGTTGCTTGGATTCTCGCTTCTCCGTAACCATACCGATAACTTTCACTTTCGAGTTGTTGGCAGAATTAAGTGCCTCAGAGATAGATGTTGAATCCTTCGCGTCCATTCTCTGCCTAAAAAGCCGTTGCAATCTTTTGAAACGATCCCGAAAATATTCCAAATATTCCTCTATAGATCCCGTTGTGCATATTTTATCCGTGGGATCTTCTAACACTTTAATTTCTGGATCTATGCCCTTTGAATAGGCTCGGAAAACGGGTTTCTTTGCTTTGAAAGAGATGGGAAGCGAAGGCTGTGAGGGAAGCGCTTCCTGTTCTTTACGGGAAACCTCTTTAGCGAGTTCCTCTAGGAAATCTCGACTAATGAACAGTGGCTTATCAGGGAGCGTTTCCATCTTCTCTATTACTTTTTCCATCAACTCCATAGGGTCTTCTTTTTGAAGAGCCCAGGTCTGAAGGAGTTCAAAAGCTTGTTTTTCAAGTTGATAGCCAGCTTCTAAAGCATGGGATACGGCTTTCTGGAGTCTTTCACTCATGATTGAAGCCTTCTACGGCTTACCTTCGCTAGAGCCACAACATACTCTTCTTTTAGCTCTTCTGTTAATTCAATTTTTCTCAAGGCGAACGACTTTCTTTGGTATAACCATTCGACTAGAGCATGTCCTTTGGGGACAAGTCTAGGAGCCTCAACTGCGATGATAGACTTCGTTTGGGAAGATCCACTCTGTAGCATTCAATCTTTAACATTGATTAGGCTTTAATAAATACTTATTATATATAGATACGTATTTTCAGTAGGGATGATCGATTGGAGCTTCGCAGAGTTCAAAGGACAAGTGGAGGAACCTTCTTCGTCTGTTTACCGAAGAAATGGGCTGAGCGGAATGGTCTAAAACGGGGATTCGTTGTTTCTATTTCTGAGGCAATGAACGGGAGGCTCACCATTGACCCGAAGCATGGCGTAGAGCAAGTCATAGAAGTAGCGGTGGTCAAGCCCTCTGCTACCCTCGAGAGGGAAATCATCGGAAAGTATTTGCTTGGCTACGGCATCATCCGGGTTGAGGCTGAAGGAAGGATGAACCCTGAGGATCGTGAACGCGTCAAGAGGGTTTCTAGCCGCTTAATCGGGTTAGAGATCGTTGAAGAAGATTACTCTAGGATAGTTTTGCAAAGTCTTTTAGAGCCATCTTCTTTTCCTCCCGAAAAGATTTTGAGACGTGAGTATTCGATTGCCTCCGGCATGCACAGGGATGCCGTGACTGCTCTAGTTGAAAGAGACGCTCAACTAGCTAAAAACGTGATCGCTAGGGACGACGAAGTCGACAGGCTCTATTTCCTTCTGGTCCGGATTCTACGAACAGTGATCCGATACCCACATTTAAGCGAAAAGCTCGGGATTCTTCCAATAGACTGCTTAGACTACCGATTGATCGTAAGCTTTGTCGAAGCAATAGGCGACCAATCTACCCAAATCGCCGAAAAAACGATCAAACTTGGGAATAAAGGCATCACGAAAGACCTTTCTCAGCTTGTTTTGAAGCTTCACGGAATTGTGTATGAATCCCACGAGAACGCTATTAAAGCGCTGTTCACCCATGACGTTTCCTTGGCGGAAGCTGTGAGAACTGAGCAGAAGGCGATAACCGCGACTCTTGGTGAGATCGAAACACTAGCCCACGTTGAACCTGAAGGTATCGCCCCCATCGTCATCGCTGCAGCTTCATCGATAGGTCGAATCTATGACCACAGCGTAGACATCGCAGACCTTGTTATGCCTAAAATTTCTCCTGAGCGTTAACCGTGGGTTTGCTGAAGGCGTCAGCTCAATTTTAATTTGGAGTTGTGTACTTTCATTAACTTGGGAGCATTGGAAGTTCTTTCCGCATACACGCCTGAGCTATATACCCGCTGTTTGCGCGTATTTCCGCTGCTTTGGTTGTTGCCTCACTCGGGAAGAATGTCAGAGGGAATAGCGAGGTCGTGATTCTCAAACAACGCAGACTCCTTGAGGAACCATCAAAATTAATTAGCTGATGGTTTCTCCTTTATGTTGGTGATCAAGGTGCACCCCGCTGTAGAAAAGGGAAGACAGTATCATATTGAGTGTAAGCGTGGAGACCTTGCTAAGTATCTTCTCATTCCAGGCGACCCTGATAGGGTCCCCAAGATCGCAAGTTTTTGGGATGAAGCTAGAGAAGTGGCTTATCACAGGGAGTTTCGATCCTTTACTGGAAAGTATGAAGGTGTTAGCCTCTCCGCCATGTCTAGCGGAATCGGTCCCTCCTGCGTCGCCATTGCTGTAAATGAGGCGGCTAACATTGGGGTTGAAACCTTTATCAGGGTGGGAAGCACAGGCTCCATTCAAAAACAGATTTCATGCGGCGACCTAGTCATCTCCACAGCTGCCGTCCGGCTGGATGGAACCAGCAACCAATATGTCGTGTCCGAGTATCCAGCCGTTGCCAACTATGAGGTGTTGTTGGCGCTCATCGAGGCTGCTGAAAGCTTGGATGCTGAATACCACGTGGGGATAACCGCCACGACTTCAGATTTCTATGCGGGACAGGCCAGAGCATCCTCCTCGAACTATTGGCATCCGAAGCTCGAAGACCTCATTCCGAGCATGCAGAGGGCGAATGTTTTAAACTTCGAAATGGAATGCGCCACCCTCTTCGTTTTGAGCAATTTATTCGGGCTCAGGGCGGGAGCCGTGTGTGCCGTCTATGCCAACCGTTTAACCAGCGAGTTTAAACCAGGCGAAGGCGAGGAAGAATGCATAAAAGTCGCCAACGAAGCCGTGAAGATCTTAAGCGAATGGGACGCCGAAAAACATAGAAAGGGAAAAAAGTGGCTTTATCCAGCGTTAACGAAACAGGTTGGTTGCAGATAACTTTCGCCACGAAACAAAACGCTTTTAGATGCCTTACAACCTTCAATAGACGGGATGCCGGGGTGGCAGAGTGGTAAAGTAGTCCATACATGCGCTGGCCTCGAGATGATTAGATGGGGCACAACGATTCGGCGAGCTAGCCAGTGGCGCTTTGCGCCTCAAGGGTTCAAATGGAGGCTCAAATCCTCCTGAAAATCCCTTCCCCGGCGCCAACGCCGTTTTTAGAAGAATATGGACGCTATAATCCTAGTTCCGATATAGGAAGTTCTACGCATCAGGCTTTCTTAGAAGCCGCTTCTCGGTTTAGCTATGACTTCCCTCACCCTCAAGTCGAAGAACTTTGAGGAGTTCGCGGGCTTTATTACAAGGGCTGTGTCCGCTCCTCTGCTTGTTCCTGCTATGGCTATCACGTCCCTATCTGTTGGAATGAGACCGGCGTCAGCCGCCATGAGAACGATTTCCGCGCAGACCTTGGTTCCCTCTCCAAATCGCCGGAAAGTATGGGCGATAAGCTCGAGGGTTTGGATTGTTCCAAACTTCAGTCTGACGGCCCTCTCTACACCGCTTAGGGCATGACCGGCTGTTACGATCTTGGCTCCGTTCTCCAAGATTTTCTTGCGGTTCTCGTCCGTTAACTCCTGTTCCACCTCCTCTGAGAAGCCCGCATGATGGGTGACAACCACCACGTTAAGGCCTCTAAAGGCCTTTGAGGCCTTCACTCCGGTCACGCCTCTGGTTGAAGCGACTACGACGTTCTTGATTCCCTCGGCTTCCGCGTATTCTTTCACTATTTTCAATAAGGTTTCTGTGTTTTGTTCACCGGGAGTCTCGAAATACACGGTTTTACGTTCAATAAAGCTCATTCTTGGCCACCTTCTTCACTCAACTAGCAAACAATTTACGTGCTGATTGCGGCTAAAGATTTAAATTATTCGGTAAAGGCTGGTCCCTAAAATGTGGGATCAACAACCTTGAATGCGAATGGGAAAAACGGGTTTTAGATTAAGAAACGTAATGCTTAGGGATCATACGCCCGATTCACGGCTTCACGAAATGTATGTTGTTCGCTCTTCTTCCGTCCTCCGTGCCCTTTGCGCGTATCTTTCCCTCCGCTCCTCGATTTCCCTCATCCTCTCTATGATCTTCACCGATTTCTCTATCTCCTTATCTAGTTCACTTAGATCAATTTTGATCTTCAACGTCTGAAGCAACACTTCGAGAGCGCTTTTCGCGGCCTTCGGGTCCGGCAGATACCCTCCGGTCTCTGCTAGGAGAGAAAGGGCGTCCATGTCTTTGAACTTGGCTAAACCCAGAAGCAAGCCAGCCGTTCCCACAATGGGGTTGCCTGCGGGGCTGACCATCGCCCCTTCCTTTAAAGCTCTATTCAACAGTTCTGTACTGGTCGCCGCTGCCACAACCTTCGGCGATCCTTCCACCTCTTTCCTGTACCCCCCGATCGTGACTATCGCCTTTACTCCATGTTTCTTGGCAAAATCGAGTATGGCATTGGCAACGTCATATTGGCCTTCAATGGTTTGTGCTTGGCTGTCTCCGGTCAAGATTATGAGATCGTTTTGTCCAGAATCGTTTCTCCAAAAGTAAAAGTTTCCGCAGAGAAGCCTGACGCTTCCCTTTCTGTTCACGATAACGTAATAGGGAAAATGAGGAGAATAAAGTTGTCCAAGTTTTTTGGCACCCAACTGCCTCACAAGAAAACGAGTAGCTATTTTCCCGATCAATCCTAGTCCAGGAAGACCCTCTATTAAAACAGGGCTTCTCAACTTGACTTCAGCCTGTTCTTTTATAACGGTCTCCCTCATCCCTCTTCAACCTTCATCGCGCGCCGATATTTCAAGTACTTATCGTCGGGTGAGAACTTTGCTGGATGGGGTATTCGCACCTCTCCTCCACAATATGGACACTTCTCTTGTCTAAGAGTGTATCTTTCGCATTCTTCGCACCTTCTAAGTAGCCAAACCATTACTCTCACCTCTTGAAGCTGCCTTGACCTCCAGCCTTCTCTATGCTAGATATAATTGTCTCTGAAGCCTTCTGAAGAATTTTTTCCGCATCCTTATAATTTTCAGCCAGAACCTCAATGCCATATCTCGGTGGTGAAATCACGTATACTTGAATCCTCGCCTCTGGGGACTTGCTAAGTTTTTGGGCACTTAACAAGGCTTGTTGAATAACCTTTACACCATTTGGCTTTGTACATTGAATTTCTAACGTTCCCTTAACCTTCACCAAGGGCATCCGAATTTTGTCTTTTGCAACTTCGGCTATCGCAACCGCCATCTCCTCTGATACTCCGATGTCTCTCAGTGTCACCGCTCCATCTCTCGCCACCCTTTCTAGGCCGTCATAAAGGCTCTCAAATTTGTCTTCTATTAAGGAACCAACTTTTTCGTAAAGTTGTTCGGCTGGCATCTTTAGTTTCTCGGAAGCGCCCCGTAAAAGACTCTGCGCCTTTTTCTCTTTTTTCCAAGAGAGAATTTTCTCTCTTTTCTCTCTTTTCGTAACCCTTCGGAGCGATAAATCTACCTGTCTCTTTTCAGGGTCAACTCGCAAAACTTTTAACACAGCTTTTTGTCCTTCTCGAACAAAATCACGGATGTTTCTAATCCAGCCAGATGAGACCTCGGAGATGTGCAGTAAGCCTTCTTTGCCATACTCCTCTAACAGAACGTATGCACCATAATCTGTTATTCTCTGCACTTCAGCGATGACGAGGTCGCCTACCTCTGGCCACTCCACTTTCCTAAAGGACATTTTAAACCTCACTCCAAAGTAGCTACGATTTCTCCCTTGATGACAGCTTTTCCTCTAGAGGGCTCAGTCAACTGCGTTCCACACACGTTGCAAGAAACCTTGGTGGTGGCATTGCTAAAAATTATCTGCTCGTTTCCGCAATCTGGGCATTTCACTCTGAGGAATCTACTTTTCGGTCTTGGAAGAAGCGTTTCCCAATCACTCATTCTACCCTCCTCCTATTCAACGGTTAGTCTCCTGAGCCGAATTCCCTCCTTATGCCGCGTATAACCACAAGTCTTGCACTTAAGCTTCAACGTCTGTTTCTTGGTTGTTTTGGCGAACTTCTTTTGAAGCGGGTATTTTTGTCCTCCGTAACCACCCTTCTCGCGTTCATGGCGGCGCTCTCCCTTAGCGAGCGCTCTCCTCTTCCCGGCTTTATATATAGAAGCCGTGTGAACTTGATACGAGTTGCATTTAGGGCAGTAGGTGTTAATTTCTTTGGGGGTTTTCATTGTGCTCACTTGCCGCTTGTATTACAGCTTGTTACATTCTATTTATACTTTTCATTATCGAAACGAAATCCATAACATCTATACTTGCTAAGCCCTTTGATTCAAAACATTTCCATTTTAAAATTTTTCCTCAACCTCTACCGCTACGCCTTGTCTAACGAGAATTTTGGCGTTCTCAACGGGCAAAGTAGCGATGTCTTCAGGCTTAAACGGTCCATACGTCTTCATGTCGGCTCCTATTATAGCTGGGGTCTCTTTGAGAAACCGAAGTACCATTATTTTACGTCCCTTCTCGCCCACACCTCTAGGCATGTGCCCACTAATAATGTCCCTAAGGAGCGCCTGGAACACTTCAACAGACGGCGATATCTGTCCATATATTTCTTTTTCCTCCTCAGTTAGAGCCTCCTCAGGTACAGTTACGCTGGTCGCCACTTTTCTCAGAATTTTATTAGAGCGTATTCGAATAAGATCATTGATCATTTTCTTAGCGTTATTAAATTCCTTCTGTAGAAGTTTGGCTTTAACGGTTTTTTCATCCAGCATTCGGCTTTCTTCTTCAACCTTTTTCATGTAACCGGCGAGTTTACCGTAGAAATTCTTTGGCAAAGATTGAACTTCTTCGCTTTCTTTTTCCTTTTTCCACGCTTCGTAGAGCAAGTCATACATGTTGTTTCTTCTCCGCTATTTGTGCTGCACCTTTGCATAACAACAACAGCGCTGCCGCGGTTGGAAGCTCAACCTTCGCATTTCTGTATGCCCCATATTTTTCGTCTCCCAGCCTAAACTGAGGGGCTTCAGAGACCTGAACCGTTATAAGGTCTTTCTTAAACGCTACGGCGCTTTTGAGGGGGTCAAACCGCTCAATCTCAACAATGGGTACTTCGATCTTTTTCAGTCCAGTTTTTCCATGCAATGTGTTTGGTAGCCTGATTAAGCGGTGAATATCGGTAGTTACTGCGGTGTCGATTTTTGCTGATTGGATCTCTGCGCCACGTAGGGCTATTTTTTTCCAACTTTCAACCCCGACCCCCCTAACTGTTCTCCAAGGTCCTTCGCCCTTCCAACTTTGTGAGATCGTCTCTCTTTTTTGGACGATGCCTTCGATCACCGTTTTCTTGAGCCCGAGTTCTCGTAATTCTTCCGGTGTAGCAGTTAAGAGAAACTCACGAGTCCCCCTAGCGATTCTTCCTCTCCATCCTGGATCATCGAGGTTTGGTCCAGCAAACGCGTGCGACTGCCATCTGCTAGCTTCTTCTATGCCATGAAATCTGGTCTCTAAGCCTGTCCCAGCGATGTAGTCGACGATTTCTTTACGGGCGATTTGATCAAGCGTTTGAATCGCTTCGCTTTCCACGTGGAGGTGGTACCCTCGATGCCCACTGAAACTCGCCTTCATATCATCTGGAGAAAGCCCCAAGTCGTTCATTAAAAAGTTAATGAGCTTCGTCATCTCCTTTTTTGCTGACTCCAAACAAACATCGCACGGCCATGTCTTCTCATCTATCCTTTGCTCTCCACACGCAGGGCAAGCCCCGGGCGGAACGCCCTTACCGACCATGCCACAGCTTTTGCAAACCCAAGAATCGTGGATTTTTGCGCATGGGGTTGGGATGTGGTCAGCATCGATGTCAAATATCAAATCTGCGCCCAGCCACTCCTTCTCTTCCATATCTGCTTCCGGCCTTTCATAGTACGCGCTTGAGTAATACGCATTGGAAGGGACGGTTGCCTTTAGAAATTCTCGAAGGTCCTCCGCTCTTTTAAAACTCTTATGCCTTATCATGGCTCCCTCCCTGAAGAGTAGAAAGCCGAATTCACGGTTTCCAATGCGGATGGGGGGCTGAATCTCCGGGGAATGCTCGTGATAATACTCAGCAAATTTTTGTTTAATGAACGAGGGGGTATCTATCTTCTTCACGCTCGCTATAGGCAGCTTTTTCCTTCATGCCCCTTGCTTTTCTTCGGTAATACGCAAGTGGATGACGTACAGTTCGACAAATTTCATTTGGGCCCGGACAAATTCCATGGGTTTGCAGCGTGTCACAACGGGGAGGCGTGTACTTTGTTCGTGAACCTTTCTCTCCAGCTATGTGCGCTACTTGATAGCGAGCCACTCTCTCGTTAAAGTCGGATGACGAACGGAAAAGGTCGATGACGTTTTCTACGGTCATGCCTATACTAACCAAGAACGAGGTTAGCGCGAAACGGCTTATGTGAGAAATGTGGCGCCCAGACGCTATCTCGTCATGAAGTTGTCTCATGCACGGGGGAAAGGCGTCGGTGATGACGCTTTTAGGGATCTCTTCAAAGCGCATCATTCCTCTCTGCTTTGCGAACGCTCGCTTAAATCGATCGATTCGTTCAGCGATGTTTTGCGGCGGCGTTAATACCCCTTTCGCGTCAAGCTTTTTCTCGATGTGCTTGCGCACTTCCTCAGCCAGGAGACGTGCGGCTTCGTATCCCGACAAGTAAACATATCCGTCCTGAACAAAGCGATTGGCGAGTTTCCATTTCTTTTCACGAAAGCCAGAGATGTTTTTAAGGAAATCTACAAAATGAAGAGAATAATCGTAACTCCTCTCATGGGCGCTAGCACCGTTTAACTCTGCCGGCTTGATTCTCCAGGAGAACTTCTTGGCGACCTCTATAACTTTTCCTTCCCTCTCCTCTTTTAAAATGTTGTAGACTCGTTTTGTCTCAGCCAAGGCATACCGTCTCTTGAAATGGGTATCAGTTGTTGCAACAGCCATCATGACCGCTATTGGGAAGGAAAGAATTTCGATCTCATCGTTGATCCATTGATCATCCACGGCGCCGTCAACCAGGGCTTTCTCCAAACGGTTCGTTGCTCTATCTAGAATGGCTGTATATTCCGGACTTGACAAATCCTCGATTTTTAAGTCTAGTTTTTCCACGTATTCTGCTGCCTCTGGAAGAAAAGGGTACTTGGCTAGGTCGTGTTTTGTTAACGTGGCTACTCTACCTCTATACGCGGAGCCAGATAGTAGACCAGCTTTCCTTCCTTCTGTTGCTGAAAGTCTAGACGGATGGGCATGTCTGTGGAAAACTCTACGGTTGCAACGTCGGATGTTGCTGATGCCGCCTTAATTATCTCTGAAAGGTAGCTCAAGCTAAAAGTGGCCTTAGCCTGTTCCTTGACCTCTAGATCCAGAAGGGCGTCGCTTCCTTTCTTTAACTCAACTAAGGCACCCATGAGGTCTCCGGTTGCCCTCATGACCACTTTCTCGCCGTCGACTTCGAATTGAACGTGGTCACTAACCAGGGAAACGTCCTCGACGGCTCGACGCAGTCCTTCCGTTGTCGTTTTGGCCCTCACGTTAAACGTTAGCTTCGGTGTTGGGGCCTCCTCCTCAGTCGCTTCTAGAGTGGGCATGTTGAAGGTTCGAACATAGTTTCCCATCACGACGATCCGTAGTCGTCCAGTTTTTTCATCTAGCGAGAGCTCTATAGATTCGTCTCTCTCCGCTCGCCTGAGCAACTTCAACATTTCGCTGACGTTTATGCAGATCTTCGTGGGCTTATCGCAGACGTATTCGTCAAAAACGGTTTTAGACCATTCGAAGTCCACCATGGCAACTCGTGAAGGATCCATCGCTCGGAGCTTGATGCCATCCGGGTTCACGTCGAAGGTAGCTTCGTCCATGAGAGTTGATATCGCGGTGATAGTATCCCTTAGGAGTTTAGCATCAGTCATCTTGGCTTTGAACAGGGTGCAGACCTCCACTGATGCTTATCTTTAGGTTTCTATTAACTTTAACCCTACTCATTCCGAAGGTTTAACAGCTGCAGTATTAAGCTTATGTCAGAATGCACAAAAGCTCTTGTTACGGAAATCCCCCGCCAACTCATTTGGCAAGAACGGCTGCGCCTCTAAGCATTCCTAAGATAGCTTTCTCGTAACCTTTACATCAACTCCTAAGCAGCATTAACAGCCTGTTCAATTGTACAACGTTTATGAGTATTCTCGGAATGTGTGGCTACATCTTGTGCATCTGAAGAACTGCGTTGAGGACTCGTCGCTTCCTCTGGTCTGCACCTGCCACACGTAGGCTAGGTTGTTTCCGCATCTGGGGCACTCCATCCTCACTGTGGGTAGGGTTCTCAGCTTCTGTTCTTCTTTGCCTATCACGACAACACGTTCCTGTGGCATGTGCTCTATTACCTTAGGAACAAGTTCTATTGTGCGTTTCGTTTGCTTCTCGTAGCCACATTTTGGGCATAAAAAGTATAGAGTAGACTTTTTTTCCTCCTTCCTCCACGTTGGCACAAGCCTGGTTCCGCAGTCGGGACAAAACTCCATCTCAGACACACCGTGGTCTTCGCGTTCTCTTCCCTTCATTGACTCTTTTAAACCTTTTCTTATTCTTGATTCCTACCTTTCTCATCCTACTCCATCTTAGACAGCCCTGATGCTATTATATGCGCCACCCTTAACGCTTCCGGGATATTACTACGTGTGGATGTGCTTTTGACGATTCTTTCGGCGTCCTCCCTCGAAATTCCAGCGATTTGCATGTACGTAACTTTCCCTTCTCGCATGCTTAATTCAATAATCTCCCCTGCATTGCCCATTTTTTTCCATCTGTCCTCGAATCCTGGCAGGTTTATGAGCGCCTTTCTTACGTCTTCAAGGTCGGGTTTTTCTCTGGTCACCGCGATTATGGGCAACTTCAGCCTCTCAAAAAGCGTCTGAATATCCACAACATTGAAGCCCCCAAGCGTAACGCCGTTCAGCAATATTACCCGGAGCTGCTTATAATGAGGCGAACCCTTTATCATAGAGATGATTTTTTCTGTAGCATCCGTCCCATCAATTTGAATTTCCGTTCGCATAACGCCTTCCAACAAGCGGCTTCCCCTGTAAACCACCCCGATCACATCAACCGTGCCCTTGGTGTGGGGGGCAAACACGCCGTCGTCTATGCCTAAAACCCTAATTTCCGGTTTCACATAACGAAACCTTTTGTAAGCCAAACATCCATCTCCTAAACTTTCTCATGTGGTTGTGTCGTTTTTGGTTTTCGTATTCATTCGCTTTCTTTCCATATGCTTTGGAATTCCACTTCGTAGATGCTAGCTACATATGTGCTCTATATAACTATCAGGTTTTCATCGTTGTCTTCATCCCCTTTCTAAAATAAAGATTTCGGCTAATGCTTTCGATGGTGCTGAGAGTTAATCCCCTACAATCTCCTCAAACGCCTATTAAAAAAATTCCATACAGCAATCATCCAACGCGTAACTCTTCGAACAAAGCATAAAGCTTTGATGAAGGTAAAGCTTTACATAGTAACCCCTTAGATTCAGAATGATAATGGACGCAGATCAGCCATAATTCAGGTGACAGCTTTGCCTGTTACTGAGCATAGTCAAGAACATTGGAAGACAAATCTGACACCGGAATGCACGAGTTTGCGCGAGATTTTGGAGAATCGCAAGCTCGCTGCCTTAGGAGATGCGTATACGAATTTCATTTTCTCTTTGGCTTTAACAAAGAAAAGCGGTGAACCAACAGGCTCTAGGGTGGACAGCCGCATACTGGCCACTGCCCTTAGAAAGGCGGGATTGAGAGGCTCTCTGCCTTCCAGAACAAGTCGTCACACGCAGGCAGATGCCGCAGAAGCCTTGATCGTCTATGCTTGGATAAAAAACCTGACGAGCCTCGAAGAAGTGGTGAGCATCCTAGCGAAAAGATCTGACGACCCAACAGAGGCTTTCCGCTCCCTGATAGTCACAGTGAAGGAGAGACTGCAACTCGGTGATGTGCAGACACCGTGACTTTCCTCTATTTTTGCTGCCACTCTTCAAAAGCCTTTTTGAAGGTTTTCCTGAAGTCTTGGCCTTGCTGTCTTATCTTTTTGGCCGCGTCCTTCAATGCGGTTTCTGGATGGCGTCTCCCTTTGGTGCGGACATAGACTATGGGGTTGGAGATCAGTGGGTGTGGTATGTCATAGCTCGCTATTTCGATCGTGTCGTCTTCCAGTAAAGCCTTTTGCAACACGTTGCAAAATGTGTATCCTTCACCTTCGATTTCTATCTTCAATTCGTTCTTCGTCTTGTCTAAGATCCTGATCTTCATGGTTCTTCCTCTATATCTCTCCCTTTCCATAATCTAAAGCGTTTTTTCTCTTTTCTCTTTTCCCACATCTGGGACAGATCAGCAGCTGTTTCCTTAACTTCAACATGTAGCCACACTCTGAACAGAAAGCATAGAGAACCCCAAGGTTCTCATCTCTCATTGACAAGTGGTGTATCCCGTTCTTTTCGCTGATCACTTTCGCTCGCACGATGTCTCCTAGCTTGCAGGCGTCAAACATGGTCTCGACGTATCTCGGGCTTGCATCTGATATGTGCAATATGCCCGTAAAGAATCCTGAAAGTGGCTTATTTGCTATCTTAAATATTCGTATGAGGGCTGTTTTGCTCTGTGTCTCGGAAACTTGGCCGCCGACTATGCTTTCGACCCTTGGAACCAGAACCATGTGGACCGCAGAGCGCACTGAAACCCTTTTGCTGAGCGTGTCCAGAAGCGCGTGTCCTGTGATCTTAGAATATATGTTTCCCAACTCTACATAGGTTCCATGACCGGGAACAAACTCTTCGATCACGCCTAACCGGTCACCTGGAACGACGAACTGTCCGCTTTTCCTTATGGATGGGTGCATAACTTCTTTCCTCTATAGGATATAAATATTCATAACTGCCTGAACAGCCTCGAGCTAGATCCTCATCACAGATGCCTGTGATTCTGTATTTATGCTTGTCAATAAATCTTTTGTTTGGAGAGCTGAGGGAAAATGTTTCAGCTTTAATATGGTCGTCGTTGCATTAGTTTCTTCGAATGCTCCTCTGGGCGTCTCGAAGCATATGGAAAAGGTCCATCAAAAGAGGTCGTCAGCTATAACAAGTTTCTCAACGGATTTGCAGAAGAAGCTAACGAATCCTGTTCCGCAATCGACTAGCGCCCTACAAGGATCCGGTATAAATCCACATCTACCGCATACCTTTTTCTTCTATGAAAATCAAAAATGCGGGGAATTTCCAACCTCATTTGAAAAAGGGTTTCGACTGACCCGTTCTTCGAGTCTATGAAACGAAGAATATATTGACGGGTGCTTCGCTTGTGGAGCGAATAAACAACTTTGGCGATGGCCATCGCCTTAGAGAGGAAGAGCTTGTCCATATGCTTCACTCGTGTGCCAAACGGTGGGTTCATGATGACGGTGTCACACCTTCCAGTTATTGCATCAATATCTGAAATCACCCACTGAACTTTTTCGTTCACGCCAGCCGCCGTCGCGTTTTTCTGAGCTATTTTCACCGCCGCGCTGTCTATGTCAAAACCAAAGACTTCCCCTGCGCCGAGGAGGGCTGAACCTATAGCGAGCCTTCCCGTGCCACAACCCAAGTCCACGACTTTTTTGCCTACAACATCGTCAAAAATGTAGGCTGCTATGAAAAGGATTTCCGTGGCAACCTCTGGCGGTATGGTGTACTGCTCAAGGTATATCTTTGGCTTGGGGTGGGGGCTAATTTTTGAAATGGCTATTTCCAAATCTCGCTTTCGAACCATCCTCTCTCGCATAAATCTTCCCAAGTTATCTCTCCAAGCATAACCATAGTCTCCTTTGGCGTCAGAAGAGGCTTCAAGAACTTCGTGTCATCTAAGGATAAACGTGGGCACGCCGTGTTAACAAATGCCTCCATCGTTGGAAATTGCATGAGTGCCTCGGGCGAGACCTCTTTCAACGCCAGAAGAGTGGCTCTTCTACCGCTTTTCTCTAACTTTTCCTTCATTATCATGGCGTCGTCGAACCTTTTTTGTCCGATCTTTAAGCCGAGCAGTATTCCAAACTCCCTGACTTTTTCAGCCTCAAGGATCGTTGCCCAGCGTCGCCCAAGTATTTTTTGGGTCTCTTCGTGCAAGGAGTAGGCTCTCTCCTCGTATGGGTCAGCCACGATGGTGGGCTTTCCGGTTGCCAACGCCACACCTATAGCATGGAACCTTCCACCCCCTACGAAAAGGAAGGCTTCCACATCCTTTGCGATGGATGTGGCGTTGCTGTAGTCGCAACCGATCACTTGCCCAGCATGTTTCAGGCTTCCTGCATCTCCGATTACCACGGCTTTTCCAGCTTCTAGAACCCACTGCCTAACATCAGGGAGCACATGCACGTGTTGGATGGTTGTTGTCAACCCGATGATGTTCCAAGGCTTCAGGACGGTTAAAGCCTTTTTAGAGGCGCTTTCGACGTTAATCTCTGCCTTCGCCTCGATGTAGACCGCTGGTACTCTTTCTTGTTCGATCATTTCGCTATGGCCGTAATGGATGATCAGATCTGCTCCTACGCTTTCCGCATCTGATATCGCTAAGTCGCAGGCACCGTAGCATGGATCAGCAGAAATGATTGGGAGCGCTCCAGCCAATTCAACTATGGAAGCTAAACGAGGGGCTTCCGCCTTTAACCCTTCGGGGAGCTGTAGTAAAACCCTCTTGGCTCCTTGTTTGCTGATCTCCTTCATCAGACGTTTATCTTCAAAGTCGAAGGAGGGCATCATTTACATCTACCACTACGCCTTGAAGAAGTCTATGCTCATGAGGTTTTTGGAAGTAGCTATTTGAGGGATTCGTCCCATTCGGGTTTCAGTTCTTCATCTTGCTTGGAACTCGCTGCTTTCCCGCTCCTTAAGCCCAATTTTTGCATTGCTGCAAGCCGCTCTAGCAGGATCTTCTGCTCACAACTGGCAGTGATCTTCCTCGTTCTGACCACGGCATCTGCGTTTACAGATATGCTATCGATGCCGCAACGGACGAGGAACTCAACGAAGTCTGGGAAGTTTGAAGGCGCTTCCCCACATATGGAAACTGTGCATCCATACTTGTGAGCCACCTGAATCAGATGGGCGATGATGCGTTTCACCGCCGGATCCCTCTCGTCGAAGTATCCCATCAACCCCAAGCGTTCCGAGTCTCGATCGATCATCAGGACGCCCTGCGTCATGTCGTTTGACCCAATGGAGTACCCGTCGCAGAGTTTGGAGAATTCGTCTGCCATGATTGCGATAGCTGGGGTCTCTGCCATAAACCATACCTTGAAATCCTTTGACCGTTCCAAGCCTTCTTCCTTCATTATTTCTAGGCATCTCTTCGCTTCCCAAACGGTTCTAATCATAGGTAGCATGACCCATACGTTCTTGAGTCTCCATTCATCTCTGCATTTCTTGATAGCTTTACACTCGAGGCGGAACGCCTTCTCGTACCACTGGCTTATGTATCGGCTGGCGCCGCGCCAACCCAGCATCGGATTCTCCTCGAATATCTCATATTTATCTCCACCCACCAGATCTCTGTACTCGTTGGTTTTGAAGTCGCTGAACCTTACCACCACTGGACGAGGCTGTATGGCCCTGGCAACGGTGGCGATTCCGTCAGCCAGCTTGTCTATAAACTTTTGAGCTTGACCTATCTCTAAGAGGTAGAGTGGATGCTCCCCTATATAGCTGGCTAGAATGAACTCGATGCGCATGAGCCCTATGCCGTCGAAGGGCAGATCTTTGTACTGGTCGATCATTTCGGGAACGCCTAGGTTGAGATATATGCTCGTGGCGGTTATCGGAGCGGCTTCAACGGCCGCTACTGCGGCTGCAGCTGTCGGCTCAACTCTTTTTTCCTTCTCCATGATTATCCCTTCATAGATCTCGCCGCTTCTCGCATCCACCGTGTACTCATTGTTTGTTTTTATCACTTGGGTGCCGTTCTCCGTCCCGACGACAGCTGGAATACCCAGCTCACGGCTCACTATGGCAGCGTGGCTTGTGACGCCTCCCTTATCTGTGACGATGGCGCTGGCTATCCTCATGTAGGGCACGTAGTCGGGGTTCGTCATTGGCGCGACCAGTATGTCCCCCTTCTTCATCAATCCAGCCGCAGCCTCAGGCGTCAAAACGACCTTCGCCACCCCTGCTGCTGTAGCTCTCTTACCTGCCGCTATTCCCTTTGCTACCACTTTTCGTTCTGTTGGTCGAGTTGGAACTTCCTCGACGACTTTCTCGGCCTTCGGAACAGTCTTCACGCTCCAAACTGTTTCAGGTCTCGACTGAACAATCAAAACGTTTTCCGGAAACGGAAGGTCGCGGTCGATGGCCCACTCTATGTCTTGAGCACTTCCGTAGTGTTCTTCTATTAGTTTGGCGAGTTCGGCAAGTTTGGCGAGTTCTCCGTCTGTTAGGCAGGGTGCTTTCTGTCTCTCAGGGGGTATGGCGGCGTGGATCGTCTTCCCTGTCTTGGTGTCGCGGATGTACTCTACGGTTTTATTGGCAATCTTCCTATTAACGACTTTCATTTCGTTTTTATCCACAGTGTAGGTGTCTGGGGTGACGGAGCCGGACACTACGGATTCGCCCAACCCCCAGTTTCCTTCGATGACGATATGGTTGGTGTCTCCGGTTACCGGATTTAACGTGAATATGACGCCTGCAACCTTTGAGTTCACCATTTTTTGGACACCCACGCTGATGAGGACATCCTCGTGCCTGAAGCCCTTCTCAGTTCTGTAAAATATGGCTCTCGGCGTGAACAAACTCGACCAGCATTTTTGGATACTCTCTATAAGTTCATCGCCTTTCCTCACGTTGAGGAAGGTCTCTTGCTGTCCGGCGAAGGAAGCGCCCGGTAAGTCCTCGGCTGTGGCGCTTGAACGAACAGCCACAAAGACTTCGGCTACTCCGACTCGTTTGCTGAGCTCTTCGTAAGCCTTTCTGGCGGCTTCCTTTATTGCCTTGGGCATGGGTGTCGATTCGATCAGTTCTCGAACTTTCTTTGAGGCTTCTTCATACTGTTTAGGATTATCTTTTTGTGTGACTGTTTCCTCGATGATCCCGTATATTTTGTCTGCGATGCCCGTTTCTTTTATGAACTTTTCGTAGGCATACGCCGTAACGGCAAATCCTGGCGGAACGGGTATTCCCGCGTTTAGCATTTCGCCCAAATTGGCGACTTTGCCTCCGACGAGCGGGATGTCTTCTTTTCCAAGATCTTCGAACCAGCGGATAAGCTCACGCTTTCGGGGTTCGGGCAATAATTTCACTCACTTATTAATCTAGTTCAGGTATCTTCTCTATAACTGTTTTGCACGGCATGGGCAGTTTTACCTCTCCCAGTTTTAAGGCTTCCTTGGCCACTTCGATGCCATTCTCGTTTACGCTCACCATTATCACGGGCTGATTTTCCTTTACACGGGCGGCTGTTCCTATGGGTTTGCCGAAGGCTCTCCTCATTCCGTCTTGGAGTCGGTCTGCGTGCGCCCCAAAGATCATTTTGTTCTCTCTAAGCACAACGTGTGGGTAGGGCAGAACTTTCAGGTGGTAATCGTTCCCCAGCTTGTTCTGGAGAAGCCTATTTGTGGCTATGCGTGCGGCTTCCAATGCGTTGTGACGGACTTGGACTTCCTTCTCGGCAACCAGAAAGGCTCTATACTTGAACGCGGCTGCAGGCTCCCCCATGGTGAACTTGGTGATCTTGGGTTGGGGAAAGCCCGGCATGTACTCTTTTCTGGTGTAGGATTGTCCCTTCACCCTTCGATAGTTGCGTGCCCTCATGCCTTTTCCCTTTTCTGCTAGACACAACTCGTGGTATTTAAAGACTGCGTTGACGCTACTTCCTAACAAGACTTGGGTTGATATTGGAAAGTCCTTATTTTGACGGTTGATCCTTGAACCAGATTTTGGCGAGTTCTCCGTAGTTTGGCAAAGTATCCTTCAAGATTGACATGTACATCTCTATCTCCTCTTCAGTCATGTATTGAAACTGGTATGATCCAGTGTATGGAGAGGGTTCGCCTTCCCTAGTCATGAACTCAACGTGCATGAAGGGATCCCCTCGCTTTATGGTGATGGGTAGTCTATCGTTGCTCAGGTTAACTATCTCCAGGGCGAGTCTTCCGATGAAGCCACTGTGGACCTTTGCCGCGTTGAGAAAGGATAATCCCATCCTTCCAAACCGACTCTTGGCTGTGAGGTGCGCTACATAGCTTGGTGGTACGAACACGACCTCGTAGGAGGTGATGTTCTTATGTTCCAGATAGTGAAGGGTGGTCTCTTCCTTCACGGTCAAAACGTATCCATCGCCATCCATGAGGTTAGAGTCGAAGGGATAGATGCATCTGTGCTTTTCGATGAGTTGAACTAGCCTGTCTTTTCCGAGTATACACATGCGGTTCACCTAACCTATCAATACCGTATGTTGGGCTTATACCTTTTGGGAGCACTTGAGAGCTGCTTTAGCGCCTATGCTCCATCTCTGAAGTTTCATGGGTTTTAGTTGTGGCTTGTATCACGGCAATGGTTTCAAAAGCCACTTTTTTCTCCGCGAGAATTCTCGCTTCTAACCCGTTTTCCTCGAGTCTCTTTAAGGTCTCGTCTATGCTCGATAGGGAAGATTGAACTAGTAGCACTCTACCCTCCTCCTTCAAGTGGCTTGGCGCTTGAGATATGAACCTGTCAATGGTTTCTCTTCCGGTGGGACCGCCCGACCACGCAAGTTCCATCCAGCTTCTCTTTTCACCCGCTTCCGTGGGAAGGTAAGGAGCGTTGAAGATGATCGCATCGAATTCCTCATGTTCTCTTAGGGGTTCGAAGAGGTCGCCGCAGAGAAAATACATCTTGCCTGCAGCGCCGTTGAGCCTTGCGTTCATCCCGGCGCATAGAACGGCGCGAGGATTTATATCCATCGCAACAACTCTTTCCGCCTTTTTCGCCGCGAGGATTCCTAGGATTCCACACCCCGTACCCATATCTATTATTGTTTCGTTTTCGTTGACAACGAGGTTTTCGGCAAGGAGGAAAGTGTCTTCGGCTGGTTCATATACGCTTTCATGAACACGAAAGACACAGTCGTTAAAGAAGACCGTTTTCGATTGCCTCATCGGTCAAAACTCCAAAGTCTTCTGGAGCCAACTCCCGCACCCTTTTATCGTGGAAGGTGAGAGAATCGGCAATCTCTAACGCGTCGCCTTTCCTTTTTCCCTGTTCATGCAGAAAAGGTAGAATGGCGTTCCTCACCTTTTTGTTTCGTTGGGTGAACAGAGTCCTCACCAGCCTCGAGAACGCCTCCTCATCCTTTACCCTGAAAGGAGGTTCTTTTCGCGGCTTTATGCGCACGACGATAGAATCTATTGCGGGCGGCGGATAAAACATTCTTCTCGGCACTTGGTCGAAGAGCTCCACCTCGGCGCGGTAGTAGACGGTCACCGTCAGCCTTCCGTAGTTTTCGCTGCCTGCAGGCGCAGCCAACCTTTCCCCAAACTCCCTTTGAAAGGTGAAAACAGCAAGGTCAAAAGCTCTCTCTAGGAGCCAAAACAGAAGAGGTGACGAAATGGAATAGGGAGGGATGGAAACCACCTTGTTGAAGGATGGAACCGAAGCACTTAACACGTCTCCTTCGATGAGGTCTACATTCTGTAAGTCTTGAAGCCGATCTCTCAAAATCGTCGTTAACCTAGGGTCAACCTCGACTGCGATAACTCTTTTGCACTGCCTAGACAAAAGCCCTGTAAGAAATCCTAACCCGGCTCCTATCTCTAAGACGGTATCTTCCTTTCCTATAGATGCGTACGATACCATTCTGTGAAGAAGCTCAACGCTCGTCATAAAGTGCTGACCCAGACGTTCTCTAGGTCTAACCTTGTACCGCCTTAGAAGATTCTTAGTCTCTTTAAGAAGGCTCATTTTTTACCACTAATGGGCCCTCGTGAACAATCGATATTTGCCTTCGCTAGCAAGCTCCTCCACGACTCTTTTTGTGAGAAGCTTGGAGGGATTCGGTATGCCTGTCCTTTTTTGCAGATCTTCAAAACTTTTGAAAGGGCTCTTTTCTCGCTCGTTGATGATTTGCCACATGTATTTCTTTCCAACGCCCGGAATGAGCTCTAACGAATGCATTCTCGGCGTTACCGGTTGAGCCGTGTTGAAAAATTGTACAAACCATTCTTCCCGGTTTATCACGATTTTCTCTACAACAGAAACAAGTTCCAATTTTGCAGTGGACGTCAACTCATCGTACCCGATGCGACCGATGATGTACGTAATCTGGTCACGGAAAACCTTCCCCACGTAAACAGGATCGAAGGGCTTTAAGACAACTCCTTCCCTCACCACCGCCTCAAGAAGGGTGAAGTAATCTCTCCCGATCACCTGAACATAGGCTCCCACTCGATATCCAGGCCTAGTCACAGGCCTAGCGCCCGGCTTTCCATGGGGGAGAAAGTCCAGAACATAGGCAATTTCCTCATAAAGTTGCGATTTTTTGTATTCCCCTTCTTGTCTGCGTGAAAATTCGTTCATGGAGCAGCCTCTTATTTAGACAAACAGCGTTGATGAAAGGAGCTCTGAAGTCGGTGTTCGATCTTCGGGATCATTTTCTCATTATGGTAAGTATGGAATACTTATTTCAGTTTTTCTATGGCGTGTAGGGGTTATCGAACAAGAATCGATTATCCGCTTCTATTTCTCTTTTCTATGGCTGTTCAAGAGAGCTAATATTTCCTCCAACTTAGAGATTTCGACGATCTTGCGGCCTCCAGATAAAAACGTTCTAAGCTCCTCAACGCTTTCTGGCATGCAGTTAATTATTTGGATGGCTTCATCCTCCTCCAACCCAAACTCCTCCACAAGCTTTTTCGCTGGTGTTTCTGCCGCGTCGGGGCTCACTTTCGAGAACTTAGCTGCATAATCCAGCGTCCTTCGCTGGAATTGGTCAAGTTTCTCCTCACCTATTGATTCTAATATGCGTTTTACTTGAGGAGTTGCGAGAAGCTTTTCTTTTAATGCTTTCTTCTCCATCTTTATTCCTTCGGAAAGGGTTCAAGATGTTCTGGTCGAATAATTACTTCCTTTACCGCGTCTCCTTGCGTCACGCTTGTAACGTATGCTCTTCCTCTCTTGTTAACGACGATGCCAACTTTGCCATGATACCTTCGGTGGGGCATGCCCTTGCGTACGCTTGGATCGATTTTTATCACCACCCTCTCTCCTGGCTGGTATTCGTAGAGTATTTTACTGAGTCCGGTTTTTCCCCTCTCTCGGGGCTTTCTCTTCAGGAGAGAGCGCGTCTTGACCTGAAAACCTCTAGACGTTTTGCCCACATTCATCACCTTCCCGTGAACATGTTTAGGACATCCAGTTCCAGAGGCTCCGCTTTCGCGTTGACTATCTTAGCGACATTGGGTTCCGTTCGTCCTTCGTCACCCGTGATTAACTCCTTGATGTAGAGCCCTCCCTGGCAAAGTATCCTCATTTTTACGCGGTTCGGCGCAATCCTCTTAACATCCACCTTATATATGTGTTTTTCTCGTTCGCGGTCCACTCTTCGGCGTAACACGCGACGAGGGGTTTGTTGTCGAACCGTTGCGGCGGTGAGAGCCTCCTCTAAGGTTTTCAGTTCTTCATCGGAAACAGGTCTGTCAAACTCAACTATAGCCCTGTAGAGTTTTCGAGCTATCTCTCTTTTCTTTAGCTTTCTGACCGTGTCTTTGTCGGCAAAACGAAGGTTAAAAACCTGTATCTTTCCTTCCGCTTTTCTGTTTATTGCTTCGGCGAGTTCCTGCAGGTCGACGAGTCTCCTCTTAGGCGTTTTTATTTGCGCAACGAAGGGTCTACCTCGACCCAGCATGCGAGCATCAACGTCTTCCCTGCCCGTTGCATGAAACGTAGCCTCCTCGCCACCGGTTCTCTCCAGCACCGGACCCACTATGAGTTCTTCGATGGATTCCGCGTACATTTTTCCAGTCCAACCGCAATTCTCGCATCCTTTTCCCCTGCATTTTAAGCAAAACCATGTGGATTGTGGGATTCCTCGGATCAGTTTTCGGTACCTTCCAGCAACGTACCACGGGTTCACTTGAAGCTTTATGTGTCCAGTGAAGGGGTCAACGAGGATCACGATGTCCGGCTTCTTGTAGTCTGCAATTCTATCCGTTGCTTCGACTATTTTCTTGCCGATTCCGCGGCTAAACTCGTTTCGCAAGCTTTCACCGTGTTTGATTTCAAACTCGGCTTTCAGCTCGTCTTCTCGTTCCTCTATTTCCGTCGGCAACTCTATCCCGACAAGAAACGTGGAGTATTCGTAGTCTTTCAACATTTCAACGATTTTGTCCACCGGCTCCTGTAATGAGTCGAGCTTCCCCTCGCATAGATGACACTTCCTCTTTTCTCCGACCTTTCTTCGAGTCCTTCTGAGTATTCTGTCGGCCATTTCAAAGTTTCCGTTAGTGGTCAAAATCTTTAGAAGGGATATTCCTGCCTTATCTTTCGAAAGGGTCAGCTGATGTGCCTCCATGGTTAAAAGAAGTTTGAGGGCTTCACCCCGCTTTTGGTTGTCCAGCCCGTAGCCTAAAAGGGCAAACTGCCTGCCCAGGCAGTGGTCGCACAGAGGATATTTCTCCAGCATTTTCTGGACTTTCTCCAACATCTCCACGAAGTTTCCCTCACCTTTGGCAGATGCTTCGAGATCGCTATGTTTGATATCAACCTACCATGGGGAGTTTCTTCCCAAAGAAAGGAAGCCTCTTCCTTCTCAGGGTTTTCACCATTTTCCTCAGCATCCCGTATTTTTCTAAGAGCTCCTTCACTTCTTTTTCGGCTGTTCCAGAGCCCCGAGCTACACGACGGATTCGGGATGCGTTGAAAATCTTTGGGTTCTCCCTCTCCGCCGGGGTCATGGACTGGATGATAACCCGCCACTTTTCTAAGCTGTCCTCCGCCATGTCCAGAGCCTTTTCAGGTATGTTGTAGGAGAGACCTGGAACCATCTTGAGGATGCGTCGAAGTGGACCGAGGCTTTTCGCTGCTTCAAACTGCTCATACATATCGGTCAGAGTGAATCTCCCGCTCAAGAACGCTTGCATCTTCTTCTCTGGAACCTTTACTTCCGCCTCCCGCACCTTCTCGATGAGGCTCTCCAGGTCGCCCATGCCCAGTAGCCGACCGACGAACCGCGACGGGACGAAAGCCTCTACGTCATCGATCTTCTCTCCCGTGCTGATGAACCTCACGGGCGCCCCCGTGGCTGCAACCGCTGAGAGGGCTCCCCCTCCCCTCGCCGAACCATCCAGCTTCGCCACCAGGATGGAACCTATGGGAGTGGCTTCGTTGAACGCCTCGGCTTGCGTCATGGCTTGTTGCCCGATGGTGCCATCGATCACCAAGACAACCTCGTCGGGCTTGATCATCCTCTCAAGCCTTTTCATCTCCTCGATCAAGCTCTTCTCGTCTTTGTGTCGACCCGCCGTGTCGATGATCACCATGTCATAGTCCTTGAAAGCCTTCAGCCCGTTCAACGCGATTTTCACCGGGTCTTTCTCCTTCGAATCCCCGTGGAGAGGAACGTTTATACGCTTCGCCAGCTGCTCCAGCTGGGCATAGGCTCCAGGTCTGTAGGCGTCGGCGCATATCAAAGCCGTTTTTAACCCCCTCTTTTGATAGTACCTCGCCAACTTTGCCGTGGCAGTTGTTTTTCCAGATCCCTGGATCCCCACGAGCATGAGGATTTTTCTTTCTCCCGGCTGTATCTTCAGCGGAGCCGGCTTCTCGCCCAAGAAGCGGGTTAGCTCATCGTACACAACTTTAGTGACGTGTTCCCTTCTAGAGATCCCTGGTGGAAGCTTTTCTCCCAAGGCTCTGTCTTCTATACGCTTAGATATCTCTAAGACGAGCTTCACGTTGACGTCGGCTTGCAGTAAGGCTCGCTGGATGTCTCGAACAAGCTCTTTTACCGTCGCCTCGTCAACGACCGGTGCTCTGAAAGCCTTCCTCAAGGCTTCGTATAGGCTCTGCCCTATTCTTTCCATCTTTACTTCAATTTCCTTGCTATTCTTATGCTATATCTATTCGTTGCTTATTTATGAAGCGTCTCACTTGTTTGTATCTTTTCCGTTCGATGTAATGCATTATAGAACTCATGGTCGAAATTTGAGGCAATAGGTGCGACTATCTTGGGAACAGCCTAAAGACACAATAATGCTACCCTTCCATATTTGTCATGTGTTTCATGAGAAGAGGATTGCGGGGGCATCCCTACTACCCTATGATTTGTTTACCCAAGCCACTTGAAGCCTATCCCACTTCAATGCTTATAGCTTATATATGGACAAAGTTACTCTGGATTTAGGGTGCCCATGGTGAAAGCTGGGGATGCTGAGGAGCTGTTAGAGGAGGCTAGGGATGCCTACCTTAAAGCGCACGAGGAGCTGAGGAGGAGCCTTGAGAAGCAGGATGTGATGCTCCTCAGAAACGCTTGCGAGAAGGGCTGGCTCGTTATTGTAAAAGCTACCGACGCGCTCTTGGAGGGTAGGGGGCTGGGAAAAGGTGAGAGCTACAAGGATCGGCGTGATAAGCTATGGGAGTTAAGCAGAAAGGATGAGGCCATTAAAGCACTCGGCTTACACGATAGGTTTGGAGCCAGGGAAGCAGCCCTACACATACACGGATTCTACGATGGAATGGTGGGCTGGGAACTAGCAAACGAAGAGCTTGAAAAGGTTGAAAAATATTTAAGGGATGTAGAAAAACTCTTAAGTTCATAAAACACCGCCTCCATTAACGCTACACTCTACCATTAGGATATGAAGTCAGAAGTTCTATAGTTGAATTATCATCACATTGCTTCGTACTCCACCTGTGACCACCACTCTCGCCGTTAGTTCAAGGAAAAACCCCATTAAGAAGGAATTGAAAGTGGAAAGAAATAATTGCCCTATTCTTTGCATTACAGCCTTATCATGCATGTTCATTCGAGTTCGGGAACGAAGTAGGTATAATTCCATGCTGTACTTTTGGTTTAGATATATGCATCCTCACATTCATGTTAAACTTAGCCTTACTGATAAAAACTTTCCTATGATTAGCTGAGAGGCAAGCTTCCACCGTGGAAAACAATGTTAAAAAAGCGCTATTTTATTCGCGCACACTTGGTTGCATAACAATAGAGACACCTATGAAAGCATCTTTTGCTTAAGGAAGCTTCTGTTTGACAGCGTTTTTACTCCAATCTCTTTTGCAGCGGTTGCCAACTTTTCATCGTCTGTAACCAAAACTTTACCCAGGTCCTCGGCCACGCTTAGGTAAGCGGCGTCATAATAGGTGATGTTGAGTTTACAAGCATCAGACAGCGTCCTAACACTTAAATCAACATCCTTCACATGAATCACTTCCATGAATTTGAGCAACGAGATGGTGAACTTTAGCGCCTTGGCAGCCTCATCAACGCTAAGCCTTCTAAGCAGATTGCACTCCTTCCATAGGGCATTTCCAATCTCATAGTGTGCCAGCGAGGTGGTGGAGTTCCCCTTAACCACATCAAGAACCTCCTCTCCAAGTTCCCTCGTTAAAATCAAGATGCTGCCTGCATCAAACGCGTAGCTCATCTTTCCTCCCTCGCCTCTCGAATAACCTTGACGATCTCGTTGGGAGGAACCTTCCTGAGTAAATGGCTCACCTCCCCAGCTAGCGTTCTTAAGGCTTCCCTCTCCCTGCGCTCAACCTCTTCTTCAACGGCTTTTCTAACCAGCTGGCTTATATTCACGTTTAACTCACGCAGCTTCTCCTTAAGCTCCATGGGAACCTTCGCTGACACCGTCACATATCTACCCATAAGGTACACCAAAAAATAATACCAAAAAGTAATATATAAGGTATTCCTCTGACATCTTACCTAACCACCACATTTTCAGTGCCTCACGATAACCGAGGTACACAATTCCATCCAATCCTTTCGTGCATCTATCACACTCAAAATGTTATGGTGATCCGACTCGATGCACAGATGGATACATTTGGCATGTGTGGATTACGTTGGCATTTTAAAATAGTACGAGAAGGAACATTTGAAAATAAAAAATTAGATCATATTATGAAAATTAAATGGTCTAAGCACGTTCCACCCTTTAGAAAGTATAAAGACGCTACGTATTGGTTCTCACTTAAAAATCTAAGAAAAATAAAAAAAGGAATAGCGCTTATGTTCTGGGGTGAGAATTTAATGTGTTCTTTATCTTTTCTATGATTTTTTTGGCGTTATTGGTCTCTGGAATCCTTGCCTTTTCGAATTTCTCGCGTGGTTTGATGAATGGACGCGTGGCATCGATGCCCATTTTACAACCTAGCTGTAACTCTTCGTCGGCTGTAGGGTCTAAGCTGGATACTCGCACATGGGAAACGATCAGTAAACTTCTGTCAGCTCGAGAGCGGGTTGCGACAGCCCACTCCACATCCTCTGGGTTGAAAACGTCTATGTCTGTGTCAACCACCACGACATGTTTTAGGCTCGGGTCTGCGGCGAAGCACGCCATCATCACGTTTTTGGCATCTCCATCCGTGAGCTTTTCCATGCTGATTACGCAGTGGAAGTAACCGCAACCGCCTAGGCTCATGTTCACGGCTTTGATCGTTGGCACGACGTTTCTGGCGGATTCCCAGATCGCCACCTCCTTCGGCAAGCCCATGAGCAATCTGTGTTCTGCTCCAGAAGGCAGAAGCGCTTGGTAAACGTAGTCCTCACGGTGCATCATGCCCACCAGATCGACCACCGGCTGGCTTCTTTGGACGTCGTAGGTTCCGGTGAGGTCCACGAAGGGTCCTTCCATAACCTCTTTATCCACCGATATGGTCCCCTCTAGAACAAGCTCTGCTTCAGCCGGAGCGTAAGCGTCCACCTCCTCGCATTTCGTTAGGAGCATCTCGTCTCCAAGCAACGCGTTGGCTACGCCGAACTCGCTCACGCCGAAGGGAACAGATGTCGATGCCGATAGGGAAACTGCTGGATGCAGACCTAGGGCTATGGCGACTTCCAAGTCTCTCTTCGCTTCCTTAGCTATAGTCCACAGCTTGTAAAGGTGTCTCGGAACCAGTCGAATCGCCAGCTGACTCCTGTTCAAAACTTGGAGACGGTGTACGGAAACGTTTTCGATTTTTCCGTCGAGGCTTCTGGCAGAGACTATGGCCGAGGTTATGTACGGTCCTGCGTCCCTTTCGAAATGGGTTAAAACCGGGATCTTGGATAAATCCGGCTTCCCGATCACTTCTTTGACCGGACACTCTTCCACGATCTTCGGCGGAATGGGTGACCGCCACGCTTCGATCAACTTGTGGTAAAGCCCCTCTGGACTGGTGTTCAATGCGTGGCAGATCCGTTGACGTGTCCCACAAACGTTGGCTACGGTTTTTGTGTCGTAGCCTCCTACTCTTTCAAAGAAGAGTATGGAGCCGCCATCAAAGGACTTCATGACGGATGAGGCTTCGAATCGAGGCGAAACTTGCTCCTTTACATGGAGAACCTCTCGTCTCTCTTCCATTTCCCTAAGAAAGCTTCGCAGGCTCAAGGCTCGTCTCACTCCCCCTCTTTCTTGATCGTCTTTTCCATAAGCTTCATAAAGATTGGTCCTGCCTCCTTCTCGCTGACCGTTTTGGCGAAAACGGACACTAGAGCAATCTTATTGAACCTCTCGGCAAGATGCTCGGCGAGCGAGCGGGCCAAGATCATGTTTCTTTCGCCGAGTAAGGCCGAGGATAAAGGGGGACCTAACTTCCCTCTTTCCTGGGGGATGGCTACCGCCAAGGTGCCCAGTCTGTCCTCCTCCTCGCTTAAAAGGATTAAACTTGCGTTTTTTGTTTCCAAAAGAATAGCCAAGAAGTTCGTGTCCCTCTCCAAGATTTCCTCCTTAACAATTCTTGCCCGTGTCATGCCATCAACCTACCGCTCCATTTATAGAGTTGCCTACAGTTATTAGTGTTTTTCAGTACGGCGATGTGTGCGTCATGGAGAAAGAAAGGGCGAAGGAAATTCTTTGCGTTCTCAAAAAACGTTTCCCAACCCCTGCGTGGTCTCGTTCCAAAAGGGACCCCTTTCAAAGCCTGATCGTGACCATCATTTCTCAAAACACCAACGACAGAAACACAGGTAGAGCTTTTGAAAACCTTTCTAGGAGGTTCTCCATAACCCCAAAGGCTCTAGCGGAAGCAGATGTTAAGGACATAGAGGCTTCCTTGAGGGTGGCGGGCCTCTACCGGAACAAGTCCAAGGTCATAAAGGAGGTTTCGCGCATAGTCCTCGAGAGGTTCGGCGGCTCCCTCGATTTCATCTATTCGTCACCGCAGGAAGAAGCACGGCGGATTCTCATGGCCATTCCAGGGATTGGACCCAAAACCGCTGACGTAGTCCTTCTCTTCTGCGCCGGAAGGCCGACCGTCCCTGTTGACACGCACGTGAATCGTGTTTCGAAAAGGCTAGGCTTTGCTTCTTTGGCGTCCGGTTACGATGGAGTGCAAGAGTCTCTTCAGTCGCTTTATCCATCGGAAGACTTTCTCTCCGTTCACCTAACGCTCATCATGCTGGGGCGAGAATACTGCAAGGCCAGAAAGCCGCTGTGCAAGGCCTGTCCGGTGAACCAGCTATGTCCGTCCAGACAAGTTGGGGACTAGCTAGGTGCCATTTTCCATGCGATACGGAACAACCTAGAACTTCGCCAGCTAAAGGTGGCGAAATTTTAAGGAAGTTACTTTTGCGTTTTTCCTAGAAACCTAACGTTATAGAAGACTCAGAGATCGCTAAGCACGCATCATTTTTTGGCG
>Ga0315314_1000383_pt1 | contig 51914 bp, 45 predicted proteins | sample TDP9_MG_FD_203631 | JGI IMG/M metagenome (GOLD analysis project Ga0315314, IMG submission 203631) | Freshwater sediment microbial communities from Lake Towuti, South Sulawesi, Indonesia - TDP9 | ecosystem: Environmental > Aquatic > Freshwater > Lake > Sediment | place: Indonesia: South Sulawesi... | reverse complement strand
ACAAACCTCTCCGGCGGGGAACGCACCATACTAGCCTTCGCCTACCGCCTAGGAATGGGACAACTCATAATGCAGTCGAGGACGGGTCATGGACTCTACACTCTCCTCCTAGACGAGCCTACCGAGAGCTTGGGCAGAGAAGACGGCTCGATAGACCGACTTGCAGAGGCGATTTCGCGTCTGAAGGCGATTGAACAAATCATTGCGGTGACCCACAGCGAAGCCTTCGCCGAAAAGGCGGAGCACGTGATACGAGTGGAGAAGGAAGCGGGCGCCAGCAAGGTAACGGTTGAGAAATAGAATTTTTTCGGAGCAGGAAAGCTTTTTACCGCCAGGTTCTTTGTTGCCTTGAACTCAAAGTCTTTTGTGAGAAAAAGCGAAAAGCGAGTCAACCTTGAATGCACATTCACAGAGATAGAATCGATGCGGCGTTAACCTCATCGCTGAGGCATTTGGAAGATTCTGTGAAGGCTCTCTCAAGCAGCGCAGACGAGAAAGCTGTTTCTGGCTCGCTGTGGCTTGCAACTGCTGATACGGAGTACGCTGTCTTTCTCATGTCCCTGCTGCAGGAAGACAGGTCGGAGGCTGCTTGGAAACAGGGCGTCGCGTCCAAACAGACAACAGTGTTGGAAACCACTCTAGCCTCTGCACAGGAGCTTATCGAAAACGCAAAGGCAAATGTCGAAGCGGACAGATTTGAAAAAGGCTATGAAGAAACTTGGAAGGCGAGAAACCTTCTATTGAAGGCTCAGGAGCTGTTGGAGAAGAGACTCAAGGACACCAGAAGGTAAGAGCTATTCGGATTCTTCAGCCAGCTTTCGACCTTTAATGATCAGGGTGTTTTCTTTGCCAGCTATCACTCGAAACTCTCCTCTCAGGTCGGTCTTGTGCAGGTATTTTTTGAGAAGAACCTTCAAGTAATCTCTAGTGGGCATTTCTCCTTTCTCTCCTGGTTTCAGGGTGATTTCTCGGTTAGCAACGTCGATTTGGGATTTGGTTTTGTCTCGGAGCAGTTTTTCCAGCTCTTTGACTTCATCGCTGTATTTGCTGCGCAGCTCGGAAATGTCGATTACTATGCTTGACAACGCTTCACCTCTCTGTCATCTTTATCTCCTGACTATTATGATTCTCACTTGGTCGCAGGCGTCTTCGCACCAGTCGGCTACCATTTCAATCGCCTCAAAGAGTTCGTTGATTAAGACGGCTACGCCCACCTTCAGCTTTTCCTCCTTGGCTAAGAGTCGCCTCGAGTTTTCGAAGAGGTCGTCAACCTTTTCCTCGAGTCGCTCCACTTCGTCAGCTGCCTGCAACGCCTCCTCAGGCTTCTCCGCCATTCTGCTGATGGATTTTCGAAGGGCTGCGGCGCATTCTCTGGCGCCCTCGGTCATTTTTACAGTTGCTTCTCGCAGTTTTTCTGGCACGTCTTCCATGGGTGTGGCTGCCAAAACTCTTGTGGATTCTCTGCACCAGTCGGCTACCATGTCTACTCGTTTCATGAGGTGCATTAGGTCTTCTCTGTCGGTTGGAGGCATCTCTCCGCGTGCAAGCTCGGTCATAACCGCTCTTCTCAGCCTGTCAGCCTCCTTTTCGGCGCTTGTTACCCTTCCTATTGCCTCTTTGGTTTCTTTTTCGTTGATTTCGACCGCTGCCTTTACCGCTCTCTCAAGGTCTTCGACGGCGCTCATTGTCGTCGCCAAGTGGCGTTGCATTAGGGCTATGGCTTTTGATTCGCGTCGTTTCTCGAACCATTTGATTAGTTCACTCAACGGCTAGTTCCTCCCTTAACCCTCTACTTGGATACTCGAACACGTAACTTTTTTCAATCGGAAAGCTGAGCGTGACCTCGTCGCCTGTGTTAAACCATTCTTCCATGAGCGAGGGACGCACCACAACAACCATGTCTTCGTTTTCCAACCTAACCTCATAGCGGATGTTCGTGCCCTCGTAGCGGAGTCTCTCAACAGTTCCATTAAGGCTGTTTATTCCTTTTTTGCGTCCCTTCGTCATAGTAAAAGTTTCTGGCCTAATCGCCAACACAACGCGTTGGCCTTCGCCCGTAAGCTTGTCAGAGGCAGAGACCATCAAGCCGCCTCGCAGTTCAATTCCTATCCGTTTGTCTTCGGTTTTGATTACGTGTCCTTCGAGAAAATTGTTTTCTCCGATGAAGTTGGCTACAAAGATGTGTTGAGGGTTCATGTACAACTCCTGAGGAGTCCCGACCTGCAGGATTCTGCCTTTCTTCATGACGGCTATGCGGTCCGAGATGGCCATGGCTTCCCACTGATCATGCGTAACATGAATGGCGGTTAGGCCCAAATCCTTCACCAGCCTGCGCAGATCGTAACGCAGCTCAAATCGAATTTTAGCGTCTAAAGCGCCCAAGGGTTCATCCAAGAGAAGAAGCTTGGCGCCAGCCGCCAGAGCTCTAGACAGGGCAACCCTTTGCATCATGCCACCGCTCAATTCATGCGGCAACGCGTCTTGGCGTTCGTAGAGTCTTACCATTTCAAGCATTTCTCTGCCGATTCTTTCGCTTTTCTGCTCTTCCCAAGCCTTCACGCGTGGTCCGTAGGTCACGTTGTCCCAGACGTCCATGTGGGGAAAGAGCGCATAGGTCTGAAACACGAACCCTATGCCTCGGTCTTCAGGCGGAACCTTGTTCACTAATTTGTTGTCTATGTAAACCTCTCCCTCATCAACCTCGATCAAGCCTGCTATCATGCGTAGAAGAGTTGTCTTGCCGCAGCCGCTCGGACCGAGGAGAGAAAAATATTCTTTGTCATAAACCTGGAGGCTCACGTTGTCCACTGCCACGATCTTTTTTCCGAACCGCTTTGAGACGTTGACGACCTTGACCTCAGGCAGCGTGTCCAGCCTCCACAAGCTTGGGCGAATCATGAAAATGCGTGGCAACTGCTATATTAAACATGTTAATATCGTCCTCTCACCACGAGTCGCAAGACAAAAAGGATGACGAAAGAGAGCAAAACAAGCACGCCGGCGCCTAGGGCAATGTCCATGGGCGAAGCCGGAACCCTCTGGAGAACCCAGTCAACAAGCAAAACTGGAACTGTCTTAGCCGTCTTAACTACAGCCAGAGTGGCGCCGGTTTCGTCCACACTTCGGGCAAACATCATGATAGTTCCAGCGAACAAAGAGTACTTTGTCAAGGGCAAGATGATGGTTCTGAAAACCGTGAAGGGCCTGCCTCCAAGAGTCCGAGAGGCTTCTTCCAAGTCTACGGTCACTCTTTCTATAGCCGCAACCATGGCACGAACAAAGTAGGGATAAGTGATAGACAAGTGCGCAAAAATAATCAAAGCGATTTCAGGAATGAACACAAAGTTGCTCCAGAATATAGCCATAGACGCGCCCAGGGCGACGGAAGGCACAATCATCGGAATATTTGACAGCACGTCAAGAGTGGTCGAAGGTGCTGTGCCCCATCGTTTTCTGGCTATCAGCACAGCCATGGGCAGGCTTGCAAAAGCGTTTAACACGGTAACCACTGCAGCCACAAAATACGATAGGAGAAGGCTTTGCCAATACCCCTGCCAGACTCCTACCCCTGCCAATGCTTGGTTTAGCGTGCCGCCTGAGATGGCGCTGACAATTGGAAAAACAATGAATAAGGAGGGAATCAAAACAAAGGCTAAGAAGACCAGAGTTGTAATCGAATCTCTGAACGTTTTGACCTTGAAGTCGCTCAGTCTTCTCTCTGGATAAGGCCAGACTCTTTTCACGGGCATCTTAAACCTCGGTCCGAGCAGCCGTATAGTCAAATATACTAGGCTGGCTGTGAGTATCAGGATGAAGCTAACGAACACCATCGGTCCTTCTTGACCCGCGTTTAGTGTTTTCCTGATGAAGACTACGCCGTTCTCGAAGGTGCCGGCAACAATAACAGTGGCGCCTGTTTCAGAAAGCGACCTCGCGAAAGCCAACGTGAAAGCCGCGATCAGGCTTGATTTCAAGATGGGAAACGTGACGGTTCTGTCTGCGGTTAAGGGTGCAGCGCCTAAGGTGCGTGCAGCTTCTTCATAGACCATCTTGTAGTCGAGTAGCGCGCCCACAATCACTCTTACTACGGCGGGGTAGGAAAAGGCAAAGTGGAGCAGGGCTATCAAGAGCCAGCCTTCTGAAACAAAAGGGTTACCGCCGAAGAGCTGAGAGATGCCTTCGGGTCTGCTCCAGAACAGCAGCAGGGAATAGCCAAGCGTCACTGTGGGTATGATAAACGGTATGTCAGCCAACGTGTCGATGACGCTAAGCCATCTAGACTTTCCTCGAGCAACAAACCAAGCTAGGGGTAGACCAGCGACGAGGTCGAGAATTGAAACTAGGAACGCGATTGCAAACGAGGCGTATATGGCTGACGCCGCCCTTGACATCAGGTCAGCGCTCTGGAAAACCTGACCGAGACTGCCCCACTTGAGAAAAATGCCCAAGATGGGCGGGATGAGGATTATTCCGAAGAAGAAGACCACAGAGCCGCTGTAGACAAGGTGGCGAGAGATGGGTTTGGATGAAACCCAGTCGAGAAACCTTGTGACGCTGGAGCTTGGCAACTCGATTTTTCCCTAATCCATTCTTCATCAGACGAAGCGAATCACTATAGTAAGATTGGGCTTTTTAAATCACTTTCTAAGCAGCCCTTCGGTCCACCATCTCTGAGGCGTCGGGTCCAGTGCCGATCAAAGTCACGGGAATCCTGATCTCTTTCTCTATTTTATCAACGAACGCCTTGGCTTCCTTGGACAGTTTGCCGTAGGCTCTGGCTCCTTTACACTCTGGAAACAAGACATCAATCTTCGTGAGCGCAGCTTGAGTGGCGCCGTTCAACATCACCGCACGCTTAGCCAACTCGAAACTAAAGGGCGCAGCCCGACGTGGACGTCCCGTAACAGTGCCGTATTCAACCCACCCGCGTTTTTCAGCCTCCTCTAATGAAACTTCGTTTGCAAGTGGTCCTGCGCCAACGCGTGTTGTGAACGCCTTGAACACGATTATGGCGTCGTCGATTTTGGTGGGTCCGACGCCTACGTCTGAGCAAGCGGCTGAGGCGGTCACATCCTTCGACGTGACGTAGGGGTAGGTGCCGTGGTAGAGAGACAGATACGTGCCCTGCGTTCCCTCGATCAGAACCTCCTTTCCGTTGTCGATAGCCTTGTTCACCTCTAAGGGAACGTCGGTCAAATATTTTTTCAGCTCGGTTACGTCCTTGGCGAGTTTGACCTTTCTCAATGCTCGCTCGGCGTTGCATGGTCCTGTTCCCGTGCCTGTGGTCTTGATGTCCTGTGCGAGGTGTCCAGCCTTGTCTGCCTCTATGTGTCTCGGCTCGATGATGGCGCACTGTGGGTCGACGCCGACTCTGTCTCTGGTTTCTGTTTGTTGTATCTCGCGAGTCAGAACCTCCGGGTTGATTAAGACTCCTGGACCGATTAATAAGCGGCATTTCTTGTATGTGAAGGCGCTGGGCAGCATGCTCAACCCGTATTTTTTTCCTTCGAAGATGACGGTGTGTCCAGCGTTGGGTCCAACTCCGGCTCGTGCAGTTATGTCTAGTTTGTCTTTTAATGCTAGGTATGAGATGACCTTTCCCTTACCCGTGTCGCCGAAAAAACCGCAGACTACGACTGAGCAAGGCATTTTCTTTCACCTATCATAGTGAGGCTTTTGTGTTAAATTTGATCAGCTATTAAGAGTTTTTGCACTAAAATCAGTTAAGTAGAATGTTATTTTGTCAGTTCGCCCGTCGAGAGTTCCAATCACAGCGCAGAGGCTCTGTTGACTCTCGTGTTCATCATCCAACAATGAAAAGGTCATAAGCTAGCTTAAGACGTTTTTGCTCTAACTCTATTGTCAATCACATCCATCATCCAGGTTTTAATGGCAAGCCATCATACATGACTGAGGGTTTTATAGCTTCAGAAAATGAACTCTGATTTAATAACCGTAAAATATCTGTCTGCGTTCAGATACATAAGTAGAAATGCTGGGGTTCAAAGCGTGAAGCTTCTCCAACTGTGGATTGAAGGATTGGACGAGATGTTGGGAGGCGGCTTGCCCGACAAGAGCGTGGTGCTCATGACCGGTGAACCCGGGTCGGGATACGACATCCTCGCCCAGCAGATACTGTATCAACACGCCCTTCACAACGAGAAGGTAGCCTATTTCTCCACCACTCGGTCGCCTGAAACGTTGAGGGATGACCTCTCAACTTTCGGTTGGAATATTGCTCCCTTAGAGGAACAGGGAAGATGGGTTTTTCATCAAGTCTCAGTGACAGACTCGGTTCAGGTGTTGACTGAGAAGATTCCGCAAACCATGGCTGAAGGTAGCTGGGTGCTCATCGATTCGCTCTCTTATCTCATCCTCACTCAGAAGTATTATTCGGTTGTTCAGACGGTTGAGCTTCTCCTCGACTGCGCTCGAAGACACGGCGGAATTCACTTCATGCTCTTAACCCAGAAGATGCACGACACCGAGACCGAGACAACGATGCAGCACCTGGCGGATGGAGTGATGGAGTTTTCAGCAAACGAAACAGCCGGTGGAATCGACAGGCGAATTCGGATAAAGAAGATGCGTAGAGCGGTTTACGAGCCAAGGCTTATACCCTTCAGCACAACAGAACATGGGATAACCATCGAGACCGCTGTCCGAATCGCCTAACAGCTCAAGCAGGAAAAAGTGAATTGGACGTTTTCGAAGCCATCAAGAGCCGAAGAAGCGTCAGAGCCTTCACCCAAGAACCCGTTTCAGAGGAGGCAGTTGAGAAACTCCTAGACGCTGCCAGATGGGCGCCCTCAGCAGGAAACATCCAACCGTGGGAATTTGTGGTTGTTCGAGACCCTGCCGTAAAGAGAGGCTTGAGCGAGGCTGCCCTAAACCAGACCTTCATTGAAGAGGCACCAGTCGTTATAGTGGTTTGCGCTAACGTGCAACGGTCTGGTCAAGGTTACGGCTCCAGAGGCGTCAACCTCTACAGTCTGCAGGACACTGCAGCGGCGACACAGAACATCTTGCTCGCTGCGCAAGCCATAGGATTAGGAACGTGTTGGGTAGGCTCTTTTCACGAAGAAGAGGTTAGAACAGTGTTGAACGTGCCGACAGGCGTTCGCCCAGTCGCCATTATTCCTGTTGGGCATCCAGCAGTAAAACCACGAGCGCGTTCAAGAAGACCGTTGAGTGAGATAGTGCACAGAGAGGCTTTTGGGCGGAAGTAGCGAATAGGATATTAGGCGTTAAGACTATTCATTTCAGGTTTAATACCTTGAAGATTGCTGATGATTGAGGAGAGTCCACTGCTAATTGAGTGAGCGCGTGCGAAAAGTCGGTAGGCTTGCGGTTGCCATCGGCGGCTTCCTCATTATGATGGGGCTGATTCTCGTGGGCGCCATCGCTTTGACCATGCTAAAGATTATTGACGTCAGCGCACTAGTTAACGAAACTTACCTGCTCTTGTTCATGCTGGCTCTGCTCTCAATCGGCGTGTTAGACGTGATAGCTGGAATCCTGCTTTCGAGGGGCTAGGCTGAGTTGGGCATTAGACGGAAGCTGTCGATTCTTGTGGGTTTGACGCAGAGCGTTGTCGGCGCCTTCGCTACGGTGTTCGCCTACGTCTTATACTATGATTTCTTCGGAATACAGGCTATGTTGAACGTGCCCACTGGAGACGTGCTCTTGTACATGTTAATTCTCATCGCTTTTGGCGTGTTCTCCATCATCAGCGGGCTCTTACTAACCAACGAGCAGTGAAGAGGAGAATTGAAAGCCTGAGAGAAAAACCTGGCTTGAAAAGAGAACTGGGACTCCTGCAAGCAACCATGCTGGGGATAGGCGGAGCCATACAAGCGGGCGTCTTCGTGATGCTCGGATATGCTGCAAGCCTGGCTGGTACAGCCGTCATAGCGGCGCTCATTGTCTGTGGAGTTATAAACCTCTTCACCATGCTAAGTTACGCTGAGCTAGGTTCAGCCATACCCAAGGCTGGCGGCGAATACACCTTCACTAAAGCGGCATACGGCGGCTTCGTCTCCTTCCTTACCGGGTGGTTCGAATGGATCAGCAATATGTTCTTCGCTGCTTTGTCCTCGGTGGGTTTTGCTTACATCATATCATACATTATACCCTTAAACGTGCCTTTAACAGCCATCCTAACGATAATCGTTTTCGCCATAGTCAACATAATAGGGGTAGAGGAAGTTGGAAAAAGTCAAACGCTTATGGTTGGAGCTTTACTGGCAATCTTGGTTGCATTCATTTTGAACGGACTAATCATTCCAAGCGCCGGGACTTTTCAACTCTCATCTTCAGGAGGGCCTCTGGGAGTGATTCAAGCCACCGCTTACATCTTTGTAGTGTACCTGGGAGCCGAAGCTATCGCGGTGGCGCAGGCAGAAGTCAAGAACCCAAGTAAAACCATTCCTAGAGCGATTTTGTTGTCAACCATTGCTCTGCTAATAATCTATCCGTTGATAGCTTATGTCATGTTTAGAATAATCCCGCCAGAAGCGATTAGCAGTCAATCCGCCCCATTGATTTATGTAGCCCAATTATACATGGGCGACCTCGGAAAATTTGCACTAGTTATCGCAGGCACTATTGCAGCCTTGTCCTCAGTTAATACCTCGATAATGGCTCAGTCCAGAGTAGCTTACGCATTGAGCCGAGACGGATACTTTCCTAAAGCCCTGTTGCGCATTCATCACAAATTTAGCACTCCACACGTGGCTGTTGTTGTTGGCGCCGTTTTCACAGCTGTGCTAGCAGCCACAGGCGTCATAAACTTTGTCGGTTACGCCACAGACTTCGGGTTCATAATAGGCTTCGCCCTAGTGAACCTATCACTTATCAAACTCCGCAAGGAGAAGCCTCTACTTGACAGACCGTTCAAGACGCCTCTTTATCCCTTCACACCAATCGCTGGTATAGTCACGTCGCTCTTCCTGCTGGTATTCATCGACCTCGGAGTGCTGTCGCTCGGAATAGTTCTATGCATCCTCGCTGTTCTCGCGTACTACATCAGAATGGTGGGCTACCTACGCATCAAAGTAGCGTTTGGAGGAATAAGCATCGGCTTAGGAGGCTTCACGGCTGTAATCACCTACCTTATTTGGACTGGCTTTATGGAACTCAACGGGGTATTGCCGACTACAATAATGCTCATCGTTCTCATCCTTCTTTTCGCAAGCGTGATTCAGATTCTCGCAGGAATCTTAAACGTCACCGCAAGAAAGTAGCACTCTGGCTATTCACGCTTCCCTTCTGCTCTCTGTAAATGAAAAACCGAAGACTTAACATGTCAGATTGTCTTAAGGAATAAGGACGAATGCATTACTGGCGGGCATTGAGTGAATGGCACCGAAAGATGAAGAGAGCAAAGCTGATTACGTTATCTTTGATTCTTCTGAAGGCAGCCTGATAAACGACACGACGGTCAGGGAAAAATTCCGAGTCTTCCAGATATCTAAGAAAGTCAGCAGATACCTGAGCGGCTTGCTATTCGCAACAGGAGCCACATCCATTCTTCTGTCAGCCGAATACTTCTTAGGCGCCAAACTGCTGCTAGCCCTCGAACTAAAAGACGTGTTCCTGTTCGCTCTCGGCTTCATAGGTGCGGTTAACCTGGTCTGTGGACTGCTGCTACTCACCAAGGAATAAATGTATTTTCAGTCAACAACAAAGACAGGAATAATGGAACGGAAACCCTTAAGCCAAGCAAATCAAATCATAACCGTTCACAGTTCATGACATGCGTGGAAGAACAGCCCTATGGTCGATCTTTTTGACCTAATCTACATCGAAAGCTTCCTGATTTCACTTCTAGCCTGTTTACTTCTGTTGCCACCATACATAAAGAAAGCCAAACAGGTCGGCATCACAGGAGTAGACATTCACAAGCCTGGTCTTCCAGCCGTCGCCGAGTGCGGCGGAGTCATACTCATCTTAGCCTACCTTTTCGGACTCTTCTTCTTTGTGCCCTTCAACACTGGGCTGTTCAACGTGGAGCTGATAGGCACGGCAGCCACGGTCCTCTTAGCATCCTTCATCGGCTTCATAGACGACATCTACGAAACAAGATGGCGCATAAAGGTCTTGACGCCTCTCTTAGGCGGTGTTCCGTTATCCGTCCTGCGCCTGGGCAGAACAACAGTGCAGACACCCCTCGGTCTGCTAGACTTCGCAGCGTTCGGCGTGCTCGGGCTTGTTCTATTCTACGCGTTTGTCATTCCCTTCGCCGTGACTGCCTCAGCCAACGCCGTGAACATGTTTGCAGGCTTGAACGGGCTGGAAGCTGGCTCCTCAATCATAATGGCTTTAGCCCTGCTCTTTCTTAGCGTTCGCCTGAACAAAATCGACGGGGCAATCATCTTAGTTCCTTTCATCGGAACACTTCTCGCTTTCTTGGCATTCAACAAGTACCCTTCCCGCGTCTTTCCAGGAGACGTAGGCACGTTCGGAATGGGCACAGTCATCGCCTGCGCAGCAATACTCGCAGACTTGGAACGTGCCGCCTTCATCATGTTCATCCCCTACACAATCAACGCTGTGCTTTTCTTCATCGGAAAGCTCAAGAGAGAACCCCCTCCGAGAGAAGCCCAGATGAACTCCGACGGCACGCTGCCAGCGCCCAGCATATGGAGCCTGCGAAGCATTCTACTGCGCGTTCATCCGATGAAGGAGAAGACTCTGGTTTACACGATATTGCTGATCGTGGCGGTTTTCTCGGTTGCAGGAATGCTAGTTTACGGAACATGACACACTGTGAGACTGCTCAGACCACGAAAGACAAGCAAAAAATTCACCCCCTAGTTAACACTGGGCATCGCGAGCCGCTTGATACAAATATTGCAGAATAACCCACGATGCAGAATAGCTGACGAAACCCTTATTGTATCAGCGCATAAGCTTTGAAACCTGTCTCATGTCAACCATTATGGAAAGGGCAAAAAGCGCCAAGAAAACGAGATGAGGCACTATTAAAACGTATGGCACAGAGAGAGGGAAGCTTAGAAACGACGGCAAAATTATTGCAACGGCGGGCACTGTCAGCAACAAGTTTGATGGGTGATGCCTCAACAGCCCTCGCATGTCCTCAGTCATCCACAAAAACCCCATAGCCGTCAGAAAGACCACCCATTCGATTGCGATGTTCAGAACGCCCGCAATCTGAGCCTGTACGCCGTAGTATCCGGTAGACAATGGCCAGAGGATTTCGACGCCTCCACCAGTCAGCAGGTCACCCAAGAGAGAGTGTTGAACCAGAGCCACAAGAAAGGGCGCTGCACGCTTCCCAAACAGCAGGAAAAGGGGTGCAGACAGAGCGACATATACGACAATCGAGTGCGTAGCTCCCCGGTGTTGCAGACCAGGAACGAGAAGGTCGATGTCTGGCAACATCGAGGCGAGAAAGAGCAGGGGCGCGCTTGTCTTCGCATTCAGGGCTTTGGAGGCTGCCTTTCCTGTCAGGTATCCTAAAGCCATGTGTCCAACTGCAAACGTGCGCGATCCCTCACAAAAAACTCTAAAAGGGTCAGATATAAGTTGTAGCCAACGGCCCTTCATGATGAGCAACCTGAAAAAAGGATTCATTGTCTTACTCAATATGTGAAATTCATCAAGCCTAAATTCTTGAGAGAACCCGATACACAATTGACAGTGGGAGCGCATGCTTTCCTTCGAAATCTCAGCCATAGACATCGTTCTTGTAGTAGCCGTGATGGCTTTATTGTTACTCTACATTGCGCAGAGGAAAGGTCAGACGCCAACCCAACCACAGTTTCCCGTCAATGACCGAGAAACAGCGTTTGAGAAAACAGAAGCCACCGATAAGGCTCTTGCACAGCAACCTTCCGCAGTAGAGCCATCATTGGGCTTTCAAAAGTGCATTCATAATTTTGGCTATCTAAAAAATCAGCCTAAGGGCACGTCTATTCCCGATGAATGCTTTGGGTGCCCAAAAGTATTACGATGTCTGTTTCCAAACGAAGAAGACAGATAAGCGTTTTTTTAAAGCAGAAAAATGAACGCGCGCGGTTAACGCCCATAAAACCTCAGCAGGATCTGTAGGTCCAGGTAGTTTACGATGTTGTCATCGTTGATGTCTGCCGCAGGGTTCCAGTTTGGACTGTCAGGCGTTGAGCCGTAGGCTTTCAGAAATATGAAAACGTCTGCGTAATCAACTGTTCCATCGCTGTTTAAGTCGCCGGGAATAGTGAGGCTCGATAAAACGTTTATAGTGAAGCTGAAGTTTGTGACACCTTGGATGTTGGGAGAGATAGAGAGTACTAGTTTAACATTAATGACCTCATTTGGGTTGAGCCACTGATCACTGTAATCCCAACTAAAGTCAATGAAGTAAGCGGCAAGAGCAGAATTCCAGTTTGAGGTTGTTTCCAGCAGGATCACGGGTGCCCCTTGCTCGTTTCTGACATAAACATAGATTGCGCGCACTTCAGTGGGCCTCAGCGTCCCCCAGTTGATGCTGGTTACGCTGTTGGTGCATCTGCTGTCCCAATAGACCCCTACTCCTTCGCTTACCGTGACCGCTGAAGCGTTTTGCATGATGCTTGGGAACAATAGAGGAAGTGAACTTAGAAGGAGCGTAAGAGTGAACGCAGACATCAGTATGAACAGCAGCCTTTCTCTCTTTCGAAACTTCATCTCTCAGTTCTCTTATGCTGTTTTACTGGGTCTTTATACCACGTAGACGCAGGATACTAATAAGCTCTTCTTTAGACGCTGTTGCTCTATGTTTGCGACAATTCTTTCTGGATGTTTTTTCTGAATTATTGAACGGGCATTATGGAAAACGTTATGACTTCCGCCCTGCCTGAACGAGAGTGCTGGCAATTAGGGTTTTGTAGTTGTGTAGAACTTGAATACGGTAAGGTTTATTAAATATTAATACAGACTATACTTCTTGGGCTACCATATGAAAAAAGAGCAACTCGTAGCCATTTCCGCAGCAGCTCTCCTTGTTTACGTGCTTGCCCTTAGCGCTGTAGGACCTATTGTCGCTTCGCAGCTGACGAATCGCACCATCCCTGGAAATTCGGGGACACTAAAGACAGTCAACGTGGGCGTATACTGGGATGCTGGCTGCACGCAAAATGTCAACAATATCAACTGGGGACTAGTAGAGCCTGGGGCAAATGTGAACGTCACCGTTTTCATAAGAAACGAGGGCAACGCGCCAGCGACATTAAGCCTGTCTACATCAGGATGGCAACCGCCCGAAGCAGCGACATACATTGCTCTGAGCTGGAATTACAACGGACAGCTTCTTAACGAACAGGCAGTTATTCAAGTCAAGTTTACACTTTCAGTTTCACCAAACATTCAAGGAATAACAGACTTCAGCCACGACATCATCATAACAGCAACATACTAAACATCCAATTAACGCAAATGATTCAAGCGTCAGACTTGTTTACCACTTTTTGGTCTAGACAGCGAATCCTCTTTTTTATTTTTCAAAATAAGAACAGCCAATGCCCTCAAGATGAGTTTTGATTTTTCCAAATTCTGAGTTTTCCCGCTAAGTATCGCCGTTGCCATTCCAAGCAAGTTGGCAGAATAACGGTCGATACTTGCGCTAACGGGTTCTAGGGTTCCAAGTAGCTTGAAATCTTCTTTAGATACTTAAGTAGTGGCGTTGTGACAGGGGTTAAGGGTTTGATTTTTTGCAGAATGCGACTCGCGGTCTGAAGTTCAGTGGAGTTCACTATTCTTGTTATTGGAGCCAGTGTCATGTATACGAAGATGTATAACAGTCCTCCAGCAACGACGTTGAAGAGTTGTGAATGGGGCAAGAAGTAAAGCAGTGCGATTGATGGCAAGCCTGACAAAATTGCGACGAGGTAGACTTTGGCTATCAATTTGGTATCGAATTCGATCTTGAAACTGCTCCGAGCTATGTAGGCGCTGAGTGCAGTGCCTGCGATGTTCGCGACGAGAAATGCGATTATCATGCCTAATACGCCGTAGGTGCTGGTAAGGATGGGAGATAAGATGGCCAGGACGAGGAAGGTGATGGAGCTTATTTTCAAGGTTGTCTTCGTCTCTCCTAAACCGTTGAAGAAGCTCGTCAGCGTCAGGTAGCCAAACCCGACTAGGAAGTAAAGGAGGCTGTGTGTTGCCAAGAAAAGAGGAGCAGACTGGAATGTTGAGCCATAGATTATCTCGACTACGTGATTAGAAAACAGGATTATCAACACAGTTATCGGCAGCACAAGAATGGTGGTGTATTTATTCACGAGTTTGAGGAAGGTTTTAATTTTTTCTGTGGCTGAGGCATCCAGTTTTGAAAAAGCTGGAAGTAGCGCTGTCGTTATAGGTATTGTTACAACCGTGATCAGCGTGGCGAAGTTTGTGGCTGCTTTATAATTCCCTATGTCAGCATCTGTAGTGAAGATGGCGAGCAACAGGTTTTGGTAGAGAGGGATAAATCCAATCAGCAACAAAGACAAGTAAAGCGGTGCTCCGTAGCGTACCAGTGTTTTAAGCTCGTCTAGAGGACTATGCTCGTTCTTGACTGTTCGGCTTTTCCGCAACAAAAAGAAGAGTATGAGAAGGCTGGCGGCTGCGCCAATTATGTAGCTTGCAACGTATCCCATTAATGCCCCTGCGACACTTAGTCCAATGAGAACTAGAGCGATTGATGTTACCGTTTTAGCTATCGCTTGAATGTTCAATGTTAATGCGTTGTACTCCGCTTTGTCTAAGCCTACGAAGGCTGATGTTGTCGTTGTGGAGATTACTTGAAAAGCTACCGCTATTGAGGATATTCTGATGTAGAAAGCCAAGTCGGGTCTTTGAAGGAAGACCGCGGCGAATAAATCAGCCAAGGTGTAGTTTATTATGAAAATGGCTAGTCCAGTCGATGCTTTGAGTAGTAGTCCGTATTTGATTATGTCTGGCATGCGATAGATCTCGCCTTTAGCACGGAGGCTTGCCGTGAATTTGATTACGCCATTGTTTATGCCGAGGTCTGTGAATATGAAGAGAAGCTGCGGGACGACGAGCGCTAGGGTGTATTGACCGTAAAGGTCGGGACCGAGAAGTCTCGCAATGAGTATCGAGGCTATCGCCATTATTACAGTTGAAAGGGCTGTTCCTGAGATTAGGAAAAAGCTTCCACGCGCTGAATCTTCCACTACTGTGGTCAGCTCATCTTTCAAAAGCTTGCACACTCCGTGTTTTCGCGTTTTACTTCTTGGCTTTATATTCTCTTATGACCGCGGCTGAGGCGAATATTACCGTTAAAAGGAGAAGGCTGAGGACGATGGGCGCTAGGCGTATCCCCCAAGGCGTGTAGTTAAGGAGCAGCCCGACGAGGGGAACAAGAGCCAAGCTCATGCCTAGGCTCAGGGCTGTGCGTTCAATCTGGTCGAGGCTTTTGGAAGCTTGCTCAAGTTGTGGTGTCACTGGGAAGAGTGCTCTGGTGAAGCAGTATCCGGGCAGCCAAAGAACGAAGATTGTGCCAAGAAAATACCTAACGTATACAAGTGGTTGAGCACCTTCTGGAACAATCAACGCGACAACTGAAGTGGCCACTGCGACTGTGAGGGTTATCCAGTACCAGCAGGTCTCTTTTGTTTTTAGATAGAGAAGCAACGTTTGAGGCTGTGGCATTGTGGGTTCTTTCAGGGTTATTTTTCCTTGGCTTTGCAGCATAATGATTTGATTCATAATTTTCTGTTCAGGGACACCGGTTTGCTCTTTGAGCAGGTTGACCAGTTGCTCTACGCTAGTGGGTTTCTTCTCTTGTGTTACGCGGATTATTGTCTGGTTTAGCTCGTCTTCTTTTTGGCTCTTGCCCAATCGAGTCTAGCCTCGGGAGTAGCATTTGAGCTGGTCGGAACTAGAGCTACGCTTGCGCTATATAAGTAGTAAGAGAAAAAATATTTACCTTTAAAGAAACTCTGCCTGGATGCTGTTTCAGGTTTTTTGGAGTTTAGTGTTTTCTGCGTTTCACTGCGTATAGTCCGAGGGCGCTGAACGATGCTAGGGCTAAGAGCACTGGGGCAAGTTCTGGAACGACGAACCCTGGAATTGTTGGAGGCACCTTGTTGTTGAATAAGCTACCGCCTGGGTTTTTGCCAATCGCCAACACTAGCATTCTCAGAGCAGTTGAGGAGGCTGTTACAGTGAACTCCTGTGGGGTTTGAGTGATAGATCCTGAAAGGAATGATCTATGTGCATAGTATATGTTTTCTGAATGTGGCACTCCGAGTTTGTCCTGAAGAGCTGCAGCTGTGTAACGCCCCCCTGATGTCGTTCCCACGTCAGCAGGAACAAATCCAGTGTCTGTCGGTATGAAATCGCCTGAGGAGAAGCTTGTCGATCCTCCCGTCCATGTTACGACTACGTTGCCCGATAAGCCTTGCCAAGATGCCTGGGTCATAACGAGCAGGATGTGCGGGTCTTGTGTCGGTGGTTGGGCGGCTCCTTGGATCCATATTTCGAATGTTGCGGGGCTCGTAAGCATCGTAGGTAATGCTGGACTGATTCTGATTGTGCCTGTTCCCGAGTCTGCGTAGACAAGCGTAGAAGCTATTGCGAGCAGAGTCATGAATAGTATAGGGAAGAGTAGTCTCTTCATTCGTATCGCCACTCTATATGGTTAACATCTTCCTTATATGCACCCAAGGTTGATACCTCTAGAAATTACAGAGCAATTTTCTATAAGGAAATTCTGTTCTCCGCTGTATGTGTCGGTTTTGAGCTCTGTGGACGTCTTGTTCTGCGGTCTGATTTCTATGGGTAAAGAATTATGCCAATCACTCTTATTGCAACAGTGACGAGAAAAAGCAATGACACCGCTATCGCCGCCTTCCGGAGTCTTTTCCTGTTGATGTAAACGTTGGTTTTTCCGTAGTTTGGCGATATCATCTCCGACGTGATGAGCAATATAGCTGCCGAGATGGCTAACCATAGACTTATGTCCCATAACCCTAGTGGAAAACTCATTGCTACGTCCTCTCGATCGGTTCTTGCAAAAGGCGAAAATCAAGGTAAATTATTCTGCCGTCTTCGCCCATTCGGTCTTTCTCTATGATTATTGGTCTTCCAGTGGCTTTGGCGAGGGTGCAGGCAATGGCGCTGCACAGTGGGCAGCCTAGGGATTTGGTGAGGTTCGAGTTCTTCTCAGCTTCGGCGCACATGTTTTTGTAGACTGAGTACTCCAACCTAACATGGACTACGTCGTTGGCTGTTGCGATTTCGACGCTTTGAGCTATTTCCATGTCTTCGACCAACAGTTTGGGCAGGCTCTGTTCTATGTACTGCAGGTCAACTTTTGTGAAGTTCGTGCCGAGCGTCGCCTCGAACAGTTTCGATATCTCTGCGCCGGGCGGCGTGATCAGTATGGCTTTTCTGCTCTTCAAGAATGGGTTGTTGTCGTCTTCTTTCTGCAAGTCCTCTGGTGATGGCAATCTGGTGTCTTCTCCCCCACTTACGTAGACCTTGCTCGATTCGAAGTCCTTGAGGTACTTTGGCGGCAAGTAGATTCCCTTGCCCGTGTAGCCGAGTTCTCGAATTAACCGGTTCAAATCGGTGAGCAAGGGCGCAGTTGTTTTTTCAAACAGGGATGTCTTGACGTATCTCTCAGGACGTATGTAGAATAATATAGCGCCCCAGAAGACCAGTCCTAAGCCTATGAAGGCGAGAATTTGGGAAGTGTAGTTTATTGATAGCGCCACAGCTATCGCACCAGTAGCAAATAGCACAACGCTGACCAGTTTTGTCAGGTTGATTTCTAACAGGACTCGGACGCTTAGAAATCGTCTGATTTGTCGTATCCGTTCGCCTGCAAGCATCAAACCCATGGACGCAATGCCAGCGGCAGTGGCGATGTCAAGCAGAACAAGAATCGATTTGGCGTACGCCCAATATAGAGTTGCCCACTCGTAACTAAACTGCAGACCGTACCTGTAGAGGTCGCCGTGAACTATGGTGTCTATCCTGTAGAAAAGAAACTCGGAGAAAACCGTCACCGAGACTGCGACGATCAGAAGCAGACTGCAGATAAATTTTACTGATTCAGTTCTTATATTGGGCAGACGAACGAGTATCAAAATCACTGGGATTCCGGATACTGTCATGGCGATTGCAAGAAGGCTCAGCATCAACCTGGCGTTGATCCAGTACTGCTCTGCCCATTCGTAGCTGAACTGCAGACCGTACCTGTAGAGGTCGCTGTGAACAACTTCGTCCAGGCGGGTGAACAAAAACGTTGAAATAGCGGTCACTGCGATTGCCGCGAGCAAGAGGACTAGAATGATAATGGAGACTCGCGGAATTCTTATTCTCATTTACACCCCAGAAAGTGAATGGTTGAGATTTGCATTAAAGGTTGCGATTTCAGAATATTCTTTTAAGGTGTCTTAATCGTGTCCATGGAGCCCGAATCATGGTTTTTAGCGAGGTGTAGACACCCTCTGAGGGGAATTGGGTCTCCCACGTCTGAACGGGCTCGTCGTCTCTGCTTGCAATCTTGCTTTTTATTACGCCGATTTCCTGGGCTTTCGTGAGTTTTTGCAAGAGTTTTTCGTCGGTGATGTCCTCTCCTGCAATGTTCTTGTAAGCTATCGTTATAGCGCTTAATGTTGAAGTACCGGCTGTTTTCTCTGTTTGCCGCAGTACTTCGATTATTTGTTTGTCGGGCTTTGATAGTTTCTGGTAGGCGTTGAAGTTCGCATTCTTCTGCTTTCTTTTGTCAATCGAAATGAGAAAGAGGGTGAAAACGAATACAATGGCGGTTGCAAGGGTTATATTGTCTCCGTGTTGGGATAGTATGGCAGTTAATAGCGAAGAAGTCTTGATGGGCTGCCAATAGTTTGCGATGCTCTGCGCAACAGGTAGATACACTGCCTCTACTCCTGCGAAGTCGTTCTGGTTGGAGATTAAGCCTGATCGTACCAAGTCGTAGGAGCTGGTCCAGAGGCTTATCTGGACATTTCTCATCTCCCAGACTCCGCTTATCTTGAAGGGAACTCTCTCAAACCAGTAGAGAACTACTTCGGTCAGGTCAGAGTCGGGTCGCTGGTACGCGAAGAACCTAGCGGTTAACGTGGGGTCCTGAAGGATCTGAACGTCTCGCAGGTCAAGAGTTGTGGCTGTTGGACGACCGTATTTGGCTGGCCAGGTTATCAGTGAGGATTCCCATGTGTGGCGTCCTGTGGCGATTTGAACGCCAACAAAAATGTACGTGTAGGAGCCGTTAGCTGAAGCTTCTGGTGCAATGTAGGCGAATGCAATCGAAGCGTCTTGTTTGAGGATTCTCTCGACTCTGCTGTCTCTGTACAGGTACTCTAGGTTCCAGCCTGGGATTGTGGGCAGTAGCTGTTTCGATTCTTCTGGTGAAATTGTGGTCAAGTCTAGCTGAGTGGGTGACTTTGCCAAGACTATTGGCGGTGTTTGAATGAGGAGGAAGAGAGAAACAGCGAGGATTAAGAGAGACATTTTCAGCAGAAATTGCTTATTGACAAGGTGTGGAACGGATTTGAGGATTTTGCCGCAGCCCGCACAAAAACTTCGACCTTTCTTTAGGCTTTCATCACAGTGAACACACGTGGCTTCTGGCTTGGCGGAGTAAATCTTCACTTTCCATACTTTTTCGCCTATGAAGAGAAGGAGCATTGTTCCTATGAAGATTAGCACGACTCCGCCTGTGGTGTGGAAGATTTCGGCTGCAGCCGTGCTCCATTCTGCGGCGAGGCTCAGTATAATCGTGATTCGCAGGGTGTTCAGCAGCAACAGCAGTGGATACCCGAGGAGCATGAGGGTTATTCTCTTCCACACGGGTTCCCTCAGGATGTAGATGACGATGATGGAGAAGACTGTGAAGCCAACCATGGAGTTGAGCCCCGAGCTTGCCACGCCCACGGTGAAGGGCAGGATTTCGCCGCTTGTTGTTGTGATTTCGATTGTTGGCACCTCTAGGACTGTAGTGAATCTGGCTGGAATGTTTACGGCGGCGAGGATGTTGTACGCCGTTGTGGAGCTTATCCAAGACAGGTCTGACCAGAATGGGTTTACAAGCTGGACGAAGTAGGGCTGGATGAAGAACAGCAGGCCCACAGGAAACAGCAGTGTTCTAAGCGTCTGTAGGTTGAAAACTAACGCAATGCCGCCTGCAGCAAACAATGGCATGGATAGCAGATGGTACTCGAGAGCGTATGATGTCTGGGACCCTAGCAAGTATATAAGAAAACTAATGGCAAGCAGCCAGGTTCCAGTTATGATGTGGCTCGTCCAGACATGTTCTTCCTGTTCATCATCCGTTCGTGGAGTAACCGCCTTGAGCATATGTCTCTTTCTGTATACTATGTATCCGAAGACAACCGGTATGATTAATGTGTAGTTCATGAAATCGTTAACAAAAGCTTCTCTGAAAACTAAGTCTAGGTCTTGCCAATAGATAGCTATGAATGGTAAGAGAATGGCTGAAATCTTTGGAATCATTATTGCATGGCTTCCGGCAAATTTGAACCTGCCCGATAGGAAGTTACCAAACATACGAAAGGTCTTGTTAGGTCCAATCAAACCCTGCTACCACGCATCAAAAAAATGAGATTACTAATGACCAACGGTTTTCTGCATTTGAATCATGACCACCAACATCATTCTTTTTCTGAAGGTCAAACAGTTAATCAGAAATGCTACAAAATGAGAATTTCATCAACGAGATCGTTTATGTGATGGGACAATTTCAATTATGAATTTACCACTGGAGTAAAACAGTCTCGAGTGCACCAGTTATAGTTGTCGTGTTTTTGGAGCTATCCCAAGACCACTTGTCGCCCTCAGTCCTGAGCACATCATCAATGTAGACAAGTGTTGGTTTTCCACGACCATTAAAGTCAAGTATTTTTGTGTTGCTCAGTCGATCTCCGGCCAGATAAGTCGTGTCAATTGATATGTACAGGGCTACGGGTGTACTGTACGTTGCTTCTACAACGAAAGCGTTAGACTGGACCATGAATCCGCTAGTTCTGTCATGATGGAGAAACAACGACAGCAGCGCAGTTATGTAAAATTCTTGGCCGTGCATATTTGCGCCAGGTCTGTTCTGCGAAGGATGCTCTACTAAGATTGATACTGCTCGATGCGCGTAATAGGCATATTCATTACTCATGCTTTGTGAGCCGCTTGGACCTATATAATTGTATTTACCGACCGAGTCTCCGTCATAGATTGTACCCCAGTGTTTTAGTCCTGAAAATGTTACGTTGCCCTCGCTGACTGCTAGTTTAACGTATGTTCTATATGGCTCGACCGAGAGCCCTGCGTAGAACACGTACATGGGATATGAGGGTCCGTCAGCGTGCAAAGTTGCATACTGTGTTGGCGTGTAATTACCCATGAGCCATCGTAACGCCCAAGCTTCGGGCTCCGTTGTTGTTGCGCCTGGGGGAAAATTGCGATTTGTGTCTCTTCCGCGACCGTTTTCACGTGTATTCGCTACGTAGCCGTCTGGATTCAAAACGGGTATAAGGATGATCTTGTACTGTGTCAGTTTGCCTTGCCAGCTTTGAGACGTACGATACCATTCAACGACTAGTTCAGCGAACCTGATTAAACCGAAAGATCCTGACTTCTCGTCCCCATGAATAGCCCCGTCTGCTATGAAGTAACGTGTGCCTTTGCCGATGAAAAGCGCATTTATTGCGCGACCCAAGACAGATTTGCCAATTTGCCGCATTGTGACAATATCGCTATTTGCGCTGGTAAAGTTGGTCATCCAACTGTTTATCCATTCCAACGAACGCCAAGATAAGCCATCGGTCATCCAGCGACCAAATCTTCCTACAGAGACAGGTGAAGCTTTGGCAATGGCCGGAAAGAGGTGCCAGTTTCCTGGCTCGAAACTGCTTGGGCGTGTGGCGCTGAGGTCCATGACGTAGAAACCTGAATCTGTTCTGCTACCGGTCATCTGGAACAAGGCTGTTCTTGTTGAGCTAACTCTCGCAATCGTGGTGATATTTGCGAAGGTTGTTAGATCTGATGATGCTACAGTTGTTAGGTAGCCTGTTCCGTTATGCATCTCTGCTTTGTCGCCACTGCGGAAGTTACCCCAATCTTTAGCGTATGTGACTATGTTAGTGGACACGATTCGTGTGTTGACTTTCAGCGCAGGGTAAAGATAGAAGGAGAAGTCTAATATGTGTGAGATGACGGGTTTTGTTTTTGCGAACAATCTGACTGCGCTGAAGTTGTATACAGAGTCAATGGTCGTCCAGACTACGAGTCCTGCATAGTTCTTTATTGTTTCATAGTTGACAACTTGGGAAGGATTCAAAGGTGTATATGATATGCTCTGATTGCCAAAAAGCCAGAAAACATTCTTCATAGCAGGAATTTTGTCTTTAGAACCTATGATTGCCCAAATGTTTGAGGTAGGTTCCAGACCAATATAGGTTTTTGATACCTCAAAGCAGTCACCGTAGATGGTAACGCTGCCTGAATTGTATCCCTCAGCAAGTCCAAAACGTACTTCATTAATGTTACCGAAAGCAGCTGTATTCTTGTTAGAAATAGAAACCGCAATCGTGCCGTCCACATATAGTTCAGCGTAGCCGTTTGTGACATCTTCGACCCAGTGAAGCTCAACGCTGTACCACAGATCCACCGATGGAATAGTCGTTGAATAAGCAGTGACCCAAGTTGTTCCGTCTCTTATGATTAGGTTCCACAACAGTTGCCCAGAAACCTGCCTCCAGCCGGCAAAGGCGACTCCATTTTCACTTGCTCCGAACCTTATTAAAAAGAGACGATCGCCATCACTTGCAAATCCTATCTGGGAGACTTTGACATATCCTCGAGCATATAGCTCAGAAGACTGAGGTGTCACCAAGTAGGAATAGGCGGCTTCGTAGATGGCGTCCCCGTTGGAGGTGAACTTTGCCCCGTAACTGCCGTGATGGGGCATGGTGTTAGTGACGCTTGCTGTGTCGCCTGAAGTGATGACGGTTGACTTCCAAGCACTGAAATCACCCGACTCAAAACCATCTTCAAAAGGCAGAGGAGTTGAACCGTAGGTGACAGACCCGCTTGTTGGGATAGATCTGGATATCTGAAGAACTGAAAACGCGCCGATTACGGGGGACAAGACAATAATAATTATGAGGACGCAGGTGGTGAAAGAAGCAGAGCGCGAAATCCCATATCTCATGCTCATGTATTAGCACATCATCATGTTCGTAAGCACGGCGGCAAAGTATATCGAGTATGACAATATAGCATTCGACATTAGATAAATCTTCTCGTCTACTTGCTCAACATAAAAACACTTTGCACAATCTTGCCAAATACATGGAGAATTGCCGCTTGTCTAATTCTTGAGTGAAAAAGCCTAAACAATATAATTCTGGCTAATTCTGGCATTCTATTCAATAATCTCAACTGGAATTCGATCAGAGATAAGGTGTGTAACATTTTCAGATGTCAAATTCTTGTGCTGGCATCTAAGAAAAGTTGTTTTCTGGACCTAGTGTTTGACTCGTCGCCCCTGTTATGTTTTGCCAATTTCCGTCTTGATATTCCTGCCATTGATAAACGTATGTGACGTTGTCGCCATCGGCATCGAACCAACCGTCGGGTGTGGCGGTTAACGTGTCATTCGAATAAGCTGGATCAGGAGTCATCATAACGCCGCTCAAAGATGGCGCACTGTTTTGTATTACCACTATTGGAGATATTTGCAGTTCTCCAAAATCTGTTCCGTCTTTTGGTCTGACTGTAAAGTACCATGTTTCGCCTTTTGCCGTTGCGTTCGCTGGTATTATTAATGTATCGTTAAACTCGGGTTGCAGGATGTCGTTTCTGTACCATCTAATCTCAGTTCCTGTATCTAGGTCCCCATCAGCGTCGTAATAGACATAGGTTGCTGTCAGATTGTCTGGAGTATAGGGAGACGATGGGGAGACTGCTAGGCTTGAGGCAGACGGCAGACTGTTCTTAACTGTAACCTCCGCCTCAGCCGACGAACCAAAGTCTTTTCCATCGAATGGCGTTACTACGCATCCCCATGTTTCTCCCTTAGTTGTAAGGTAGTAAGGCACAGTGTCGGTCATCAATTCAGGCTGAAACACGTCGTCTTTGTACCATTGGTAACCCAGTGTGACTGAATCCCCATCAGGTCAATGCTTGGAGTGATAATTATGCATACAAGGTCTTCGTCTGTAAAGGGTTCTGCAGGTACTATTTCAACGGTAGGTGCTGAAGGCAACCTATTGACGTCTATTACTGTTACATTCCATTGTACTGATACGGTTAGCTGCCCATCAGAAACTACTAATGTGATGTTATGGTAACCAGCTTCGTCAAAGCTAGGCGTGTAAGTCCAGTTCTGGGTCGTTTCCCGCGGAAGACCGTCCAGTACCCATGAATAAGAGACAGTATCCCCATCGGGATCTGAAGATGTATGGGTGAAGTTGAGGCTGTCGCCTTCGTTTACATCAGGCGTCAAGTCTTCTGGGGTGTAGGTTTCGATTATGGGTTGTCTGTTTACGTTTAGAACTGTGAGCAACCATGTATGGGTTGCAGTTGCAAGGCTTGGATCCGCCACCACAACTGTTATGTTAAATGTGCCCGCTGAATCGAAAGTGGCAACAAAAGTGAATGTGTTCCCAGTGGTGTTTAGGGTGCCGTTCACAAACCATTCAACAGTCAACAAGTCTCCATCTGGGTCGGAGTTGGTGATGTTGAATTCTTGTGATTGCCCCTCGTAGATTGTGGCATTGGTTAGCGGATAGTATGTGTCAATTTTCGGGGCTTGGTTTACGCCGTTGGCGGTTACATTCCATTGTTGAAAATCTGCGAGACTTCCATCTGAAACTAGTAGAGTTATGTTGTGCGTTCCAGCTGCGTCATAATCAGCCATGTATGTCCAATTTTGGCTCGGTGATTTGAAGGCTCCATCCAACCACCACTCATATGCTAGTGTATCATTGTCGGGATCCGACGAGGTGTGTGTAAACACTAGGCTTTCACCTTCATTCATCGAAGGCTGACTCTCTGTTGGAGTGTAGGTGTCTATCCTTGGAGGACTATTTCGAATTAATACTTGGGCTTCAACTGAAGGCCCATAGTCTTTCCCATCGAATGGCGTTACTACGCATCTCCATGTTTCGTTCTTAGTTGTGAGCTGATAAGGCACGGTGTCGGTGGTTAATACGAGCTGAAGCTCGCCGTTTCGGTACCATTGGTGACTGTATGAAACGGGATCTCCGTCAATGTCAACGCTGGGAGTGGTAATCACGCATACGAGGTCGTCACTTGTTAAGGGTTCTGCAGGTGTTATATCGGTAGTAGGTGCTGATGGCAGGTTATTGAAACCTATCCTTTCCTTCGATATTTTGAAGTCATCTCCATAGACAACTGTGTCCATGCAACTGTATAGCTCGGCCAACCCGAAGCGAACCTGATCAGTTCCACCAAGTGCAGCGGTATTCCTTCCTGAAATTGAGACCACCAGTGCCCCATCAACGTATAGCTCGGCATAACCATTTGTGGCATCTCCGACCCAGTGAAGCTCTACGCTGTACCACATGTTTGCTAAAGGACTCAAGGTGGAATATGCACTCACCCAGCCATTTCCATCCCTGGTAATCAGGCTCCACCGCACCTGGCCTTGAGTTCTCCTCCAACCGCCATAAGCAAGACCGTTGCCTCCACCCCTAAACATGATGAAGTAGAAGCGATCATCATTGTCCACGATCCCCGAAGAGCCAATCCACACAAATCCACGTGCATAAAGCTCTGATGAAGACTGAACAGCCTTGAAACTGTAAGCACTTTCACGCAGTGCATTACCGTTAGAGGTAAACCTTGCACTGTACACACCAGAACGACTGAAAGTTGAAACAACAGTCGCCGTCTCAGCTGAGGAGAAACTGATGCCATCCCAAGCGCGGAAGTCACCAGACTCGAAACCATCAGAGAAGAGTTCCGGAGGCATTTCTACGAAGACAGCCGTAAGGTTATAATTAGCATCCATTGTTAACGTGTAAGGGTTAGCCGAGCCGACGTTCGTGTTGTTGAGCAACCAAGAGAATAGCATCCAGTCTGTATCTGGATAGGCTGTGACAGACACTTCCGTGCCTTCGTTGTATACCCAGGTGCCTGGAACAGGACTAGTCGTGCCGCTGCCTTCAGTCTGGATTATCAGATTGTGTTGAACTGGAGGAAGTGATGGATTTGAGAATTGACTTGTGCCGTCTGTGAAAGAATCATTTGGAGTGACTTCTGCCTTCCACTCCTCTCCAGGTGCTGTTTCCTCTTCTACCATCGTCGAACTGTTGCTCAAACCATCCTTGGATTCTTGGTAACGTTGAAGGATTTGATTAGGTGTCAATGCCTTTGGGTATATTCTTATCTCGTCCAGGCTTCCTTTCAGCCATGGTGTTTGGCCGGTTTCTGGGTAAACTCGGCTTTGCCCATCGTATCCAATGAAAAGCGGCGCATTAAAAATCGATTCGCCTGAACTTGGTGCAATGTTACCTGCTAAGCTCATGCTCGCTGACAGAGAGCCGCTAATGTATATTCTCATCCCCTGTCCTGATTTGTATGTAGCAACAATGTGATACCATCGGTTGTTCGTAAGTACTGTTGAAGATCTCAATTCTTTCCATCCTGCGGTGGTACTATTTATGGCCCAGTAAAGTGCATTGGCTTTGTCAGTTCGAAAGCCTATCATGAAACTGCCCGTATTGTCTTCGTTATATGGAACTTTCTTAGCTATTATTGGAGTTCCCTTCATGGAAGCTTCTGGCTTGATCCAGAACTCTAACGTTATCTCTGACCAAGTTCCATCCCCTCCGAGGCTGACATCATCAGGAATCCTAATGAAGTCATTTATCCCATCAAACGTGTAGGCTCCGCCGACTACTCCATCGTCAATCCATGTCGCACCGTGAACTGTTGCATGGTTGCCATATACAGAGTAGTCTTTTGTTCTAGTGGGTACAGTTATGGAGAAATCATCGATCCATAGGTTCTCACCCGTGTCAATCGATACGGCATTGAATCTGACACGAAAATCGTCAATCATATACCTCGGATCATAGGTCTGGACAGTGTACCACTGCCAAATACCCTCGGGCTTGGAATTTCCTATCTCAAAGATGTTGACGTAACTGGAGCCATTCCAGAATTGGAGATACACGTTATCGTCATCGTCTATGCCGCTGTCCCTGTACCAGAATGACACCGTTATGCCTTCGGCACTATGCGTGTCTATACTATCTAAGGTCAGATAGTTATCCGCTGACCCTGCATGCGCAGAATATGTGCCAGAGTGCTTCTGAGTTGAGTCCAAGTCCCAGTCTGTCGCACCATTTCCGTTCCATTTGTCGAAGTTGCTTTCAAATCCATCGCTGAAGATTTCATCTGAAATCAATGGATTATTGGTCCTTCGGGTGTCGAATGGCAACAGTACGTTAGTGAAAGAGGCACCGTCTACATACCAGTTGTAGATGTTCGTGACAGGGTCGCCATCGGCGTCATTCGTTGTTTGATTGTAGACCACTATATCACCGCTAATCGTTCTTAGCAGCGGCGAACCCTGAGTTGGGCTGTCTGAGTGCGTCGTAAAACTGTAGGTTCTCCTTATATTGTTGCCACTCGCGTCTGTGACGTCGACCCTCCAGAAATATGTGGTGCCATGTAAGTCCATGTTCGAGGTACTTTGAGTGTAAACGCCGTTTCCTACGTTAGAATAACTTCCAAGGGTTTTCCATGTGCCGGTAACGTTAGTGCTAAAGACTATATCCATGTTTTCTCCTTGGAAGTCTGTTGCTCGAATTGAGAGGGTTGGATTGAACTGAAGATTGAGAGAAGTGTCTTTCGGATACTCCTCTCTTATAACTGGTCGAGAAGGCAATGGTGGCGACACATATTCTGCAGCTCCACGACGGTATTCGCTATAAAACTGATTTACTGATCTCGTCCTGGGATTCGGTGATGGAGCTTGTGTATCATAGGCATATACGTACCCGGCGCTACTTGTCACTATCAATTCATTCAGCGCGTCGCCATCAACGTCTTGAACCAGGGTGAATGGGCGGGGCTGACTCAGGCCGGAGACGTAGTCAACTTGCTCATACGCCTTGGTAATTTTGTTGAATGCATAGATGTACATCTTTCCCCATGTTGGCACGATAATTTCCATCTTAGCATAGTTGCTACCAAGGTTTGCTACATCTCCAACTTTTGGAGGCTCAACCATCGTAACTGGAATGGCCCAATCGTATTTCCAATCATAGAGATCCCAAATTATTGGGAACGACCCCTCCAATTTGTTGTCGATCAGCTCAAGATTTCCGTCTTCATCAACATCGTAAACCGTGGGCTGCGAGTGAGCAGGCATATTTGTACCGCCCTTCCGATAAATACCACCTGTAGTCACGACGCTCCCATCCGCGCTGTTAAGAACAGCAATGCCGTCATTTCCCTGGTCGGCCACAATCACATCAAGAATCCCATCTTTATCGACATCGGCTAGTATGGGAGCCTGGCTACTCGCGAGTACAGTTGGATCATTCCACAAAGGTGTCAGCGCATATGGGTCTAACGCTCGGGGTCCCATACCTCCGCCTTTGTAAGGCTCTTCATGGGCGCTGTACCTGTTACTTCTGTCGCCTACGTATAGTTCGAACACGCCATCGGAATCTGCGTCGCCAATCGTTACCCCTCCGAAACAAGTGCGCCAGTTATAAGCTTGATGCAATATGTTCCCATCGTAACTGAGAACAGTCACCCAATCATAACCATTGGCTACTCCGAGTCCGCGCGAGACGAAAACTTCCATGTATCCGTCTCCATCAATATCAGCAACGGCGGGGTAAGTCTGTGCCGCTGGGGCATCCCTATTCCTCCAATATTCGGTGCCGTCATTTCCCCGCAAGACCAAGGTTGAATATTTCGCACCTATAATAATCTCCGTGACACCATTCCTGTCCAAATCGGCAAGTTCAAAGAGTGTGTGCATTCCTATTCCGGCGCCTGAAATGTACTGCTTCTGCCATACTGTAGCTCCAGTACGGCCGTCCAAGACTGTCACGGTTCCATCTGTCCCGCCGTCGCTGCTGCCACCTACCACAACTATTTCTGAAGTCGAAGCATCTCCAACAAGATTAGCGGCAAGTGGCGCACCGTAGGTTTTGGCGTATTGTCCAAGATACTTCCACCATTTCAATTTGAGATAGCTCCCAGATGTTGGCGCAGCCGAAGCATTTTGGATCAAGATCATAAATCCAAAACTGCTCAATATGATAAGTCCTATCAGTGTGAAACACAGAGATTTGCGTGTGACGCCTGTTAAGAGAAAGTTCTTTCTTCCTTTCACTCTCTCACACTCCACAAGTCTTATTATCTTTATATTGCCTCATCAATTTAAACTTGTGTCACTGTTACGCACGTTGAGAGGCTATTCGCCGGCTTGGGTTGGGGCGAAACTTGTCTTTTTCAAAGCCCAAATCCGCATAAAGTAGCTCCTAACAGCACTGTTTTAAATAACTGGCACGCGAACGTGGTTGTTTAAGTCATATTGCATTATATTACGATATGGCGTGCCTTTAGTCAACATTTTCCCCTACTTTCAGGGGATCCCGAATTAGGTCTCAATAGTTTGTTCTTGTATATGGATGCTCCTTGACTGAGCAGGCAACGCAACTGAAGGACCTTAATCAAAAAGCAAGGAATTTTGTTTCGATTTTAAGCGTTTTCTCGCGCTATTGACAGGCATAAAAAACCTGAAACGTCTACGAGCGATTAGAGGGTCAAACTTGATTGTCCTTAACTACTGTGTGAGCGCCTCTTATCAGCGCAGCTTTGACGGCATTAAATCTGAAGTCATTCTCTATCACGAAATTGTAGTCAGATGCCCCCCCTTCTGCCAAACCATAAATCTGTGTCTTAACCGCTTGATCATCATATGCTTTATTCCATTTGAAAAGAGTATAACTTGAATCTAAAATATCAATCCCGTCTCTTCCATAGGAAACGGAAGTGTATTTCCCATTGTCCTTCAGAACGTTGCTCAGGATAGTGCAATTATTAGATTGATACAGTTTTATCCCAGATCTTTGACTTAAGGAGATAGTGTTTCCTTGAAGGAATGTTTGGCGACTTGAGTAAATAGCAAGACCATAATCAAATGCCCTAATGACAGTGTTGTTCTCAACTCTAGCGTTTGAAACGTATTGAAGCAGTATCCCGTGCTTCCCCGAATAGTAATAAGCTGCTTTCAAATCCAGAGCATTAGATAAAATCAGAAGACTACCCGAACGCTGAAACATCATTCCGAAAACAAAGTTTGTTAGGTTGTTTCCAACCACTTGAACATAGCGTGAATCCTCAATGTGAATAGCTGTTACGGTTCTGTAGAAATCAATTTGTTCAAGTCGATTCTTTCTGATTTGAATATTAGAGGATCCATCTATACGGATTCCATTGGAGAATGGGTCAAATATCTGATTGCTTTCCACTAGAATGTTTGAAGTTCCAGTGCTCAAAATAATTCCCCATTCCACATTGATTACTGTATTCTTTACAATGGTAATATTGTTAGATCCGCCAAACAAATTAATTCCACCCATACTTTGAGTTCCCGTTCTTCTGATATAGTTCTCTCTTATGATCAGATTAGATGATGCTTCAACCGTAATCCCATTCCCTTGATCTCTAGTAGTGTCAGTAGCAGCATCAGTGAAAGTATTAGTTTCTATCACCCCTCCCACGATATTCTTTAAGGCAAGAGCATCAATAGTGGCGTCTTTCAATACATTGTTTCTAAAAACCAAGTTCTTAGTAGTTCCTAAAGGATTGAACCAAATCAAATCGGCAGCTTTGATTAGAGGAGTCAGCTCTCTTGTAAACCAATTCGATTCTATGGTCAGTCCATCGTTGAATCCTCTCACACTTATTGATCCATAATGATCATTCGTTAAATGATGGAAGTGCAGTTTTTTTATCACCAATGCTGTAGCATTTTCTATCCATAGCAATACTCCAGAGTTCTTGGTGAGCTTGGTATTATATCCATTACCAACTATGTTAATATGTGATCTTCCAGAAATTCTGATACCTACATTGGAATATGTTCCATCTTTAACAAAAATAGTTCCTCCAGAAAGGGGCAATTTAGATAGAGCGGCTGAAATACTTGTCAAGTCTCCTGTCCCGTCCAATGCAACTATGTAATCTGCAACTACATGCTCATAGCGAATCTTGGTTTGATTGGAAAAGGCTTGGATAGTAAATAAGCCAGTGTAATTTGGTGTCCAATTGATAGCGTATAAGCCTCGGGAATCTGTGTATGTTACTCCAATCAAGAACCAAGACTTTAAGTCAGTTGAATACTTCACCGTTATCCTAGCATTAGCTATGGGATTTTCTGAGACAGTTTTGTAAGTCCCAAACAGCAAGACATTCTTAGCGACTCGGGACGGATACGGATTTGAGCCGAGAGTTAACACGTAATAATTGGACGAAGCAGCAGCATATGGAGTTGGCGAGAGTGACCTTGCTGCTATATTCAACAAAAACGTGGCCGTCGCAGTCAACATCAACGCAATAAAACATACAGTCAACGCATTTCTTCTTACTTGCACGCCCTTCATATAAACCCATTGAATATTGCGTATTAATATTTAATAAACATTCGTGTTCAAGTGTTGCACAAAAATACACTAACTCGATTGAATGAATTAGGCGCACTTATGTAACAGTTTCGCAACGATGACCTCGGTAGTCATCTTCACCCAACCGACTTTCCAGCACTTATGTTCCTCTTACCGAAAACGAGACATTGGCTAGCTTCGAAAACCAAGACTGAGAACCCTGCGAATAATTCAAAGGCGTTCAGATCTACTTTCTCAGACTGTCTTTCTGCTCTACTACTAAGCAAGAACCCTTAATAGGTAATGATGCTGAATATTTCATGATTCGGATGAGAAGAATCCATATCACAGTTCTTGTTCTTGCATTAGTTTTTATCACAGGCTTTTCCGTCACTGCGACAGTCGTCACGACTACGACTAGTATTCCAACTCGAGGAAGAATATTGACAAGTGCAAACTTGACACTGAATTCATCTCCGAATCCATCCAAAGTAGGCCAAAACGTCACATTGTCAGGCATCTTAAAAGATAACTCTGATCAACCTCTACCACAGACTCGCATATTCTTTTATTACTCCTATAATTCACAAAAATGGACTTACATTTCGACCGCATCAACAGACAACGCAGGCAGCTTCTCAACCCAATGGAAACCTGCACTTAATGGTCGCATCTACATCCGAGCAAACGCAACTGTGGGGTTTGCGGTTCGCGAGCATGTAGTTGCTAATTTCATAGTTGCTGCAGATGGATCAGGTGACTTCTCCAACATTCAATCCGCGATAGATGCCTTGCCTACCAGTGGAGGAACTGCTTATGTTAAAGGCGGCACCTACATGCTGGATAAGCTTCTAACAATAATAAACAGGTCGAAGGTCTGGCTTATAGGTGAGGGGTACAACACAAAACTGACAAGAAGTTCAGGATTGACCTTAAGAATCGAAAATGTTACTAACCTCAACATTAGGAAACTCCACTTTCATCACCTAACAAACGACCATTATGAAGCAATTAGTGTTAGAGGGATCAATGATGGGATAACAATAGATTCAAATTGGTTTACAAGAGACCAAGGCCCACTTCAGAAGTATGTGGATCTTGTGTTTTTCAACCCAAATGGGACAACAAAAAACTTGCAGATTAAGAACAATTTCTTTCAGTATGCCCAAATAGACGCTATGGCAATCAAGAAAGTAATTGGAGGCACAATAGAAAACAACACGATACTCGACACCGCTACTAACTCAGTGAATAGTCTCGGAAGCGGAATGACCATCGAACAATCATTTAACATAGCTATTTTTGGAAACTACATAAAGAGAACAGAAAACCAGAGCATGGGAGGCATAAACATTTTTGGCAATTCAAAAGAGATTCGTGTGGAGCGAAACACGATAACCAATGTTGAATGGGGAGTAAATCTCGATCACGTGTCAAACATCTTGGTTAAAGGCAACATAATAACCGATTCATTCAGCAGTGGCGTGCGCGTTGAGGACGCTCTGAATGTTACGATAAGTGAAAACTATATTGGGGAAATTCAATTTGACCGGGACCCGCCTGGCATCTACGTCATCAATAATCTTAACATAACTGTCCTGGGAAATACCATAAGAAACATGGGTTCAGGCATCATGCTCCATAACAACAAATGGACCAAGATCGGTTTCAACACAATAGATTTGGCGGCAAAGGTCTTCAGACTGCAGAAGTACGGAGTACACCTGTATAACTCGACAAGCACCCAACTGTACAATAATACAATTCTTAGAGCGTATGACGTAGGCTTGGCAGTTTCTATGAGCAGGGACACGACAATTACGGGAAATTTTATTTCGGAAAATCAAAGATCTAGCCTTAGGTTAAGCAGTTCAGATTATTCAATAATTCTTCAAAATACTCTGAAGAACAATGGCAAAGACCTATCAGTTACTACTGAAAGAGATGGTATCGACATAATAAGTTCTTATTACTGCATTTTCAAGCAAAACAAAGTATTCGATGATCAACAGACAAAAACTCAGTTAGTTGGTTTAGTCGAGTCTGGAAGCAGCGACTACAATCAGGTCATAGAGAATGATTTTAGATGGAACGCTTTGTCTGCGATGAAAATTGTGGGTCCGCACACGATTCTCTCTGGCAACCTGGTCTAACATAAAGACCATGCTCTAGGGTTCTATCCGGATTGTATGCCGTAAATTATTGCCATCCCATCATCGTAGACTCGTGAGAAGCCTGGATAGTAACTGAAGTTTTCAACTCTATCTCCAAGAGGTGGGATGTAAGGTCCCCAGAAACCTCCGAATAGAGGTTCTCTTTCAAAAAGCTTCAGGAGAAACATATAGTCGTATCCCCGTGACCTTAAAAGCATATGAAATCGTGAATAATCATCGGTCAGGTTTCTCACGTCTGACCCGAACTGATTAATGGATATCAAGTTTGCCTTTCCATGCTCGGCAACTGTTGAGAAGATTTGAGCGGAAACCTGATTACTCGACACAACACTGCCTGAGTTAAGATTCATCGCGATCCAATTTGCACCAGGGCTTACTTGTGGAGGATAATCAGCCCCGATGAAAGACAGCGTCTGATCAGTCCAGATGATTCCGAACCTAAAGATAGTCAAAGCGATAAGAAACGTAGGCAGCACGTATTTAAGATGAATTCTCAATCGAGGTGCAATCCACATCGGTGCTAATATGAAAGGCATCAGTGAAATATAGATCCAGCCAATTGCGATCTTTCCTAGCAAACCGTAAATCGATAGACGGGCAAAAAACACAAACAGAAATGAAAAGAGAATAACGTGAATCATTACGCTCCTATCGGTGAGTTTCTTTTTACTTCTGGACCGTGCTAATGTGCTCAGATACAGCAGCAATGACAAGCCAATGACACCCCAGGTTACTATGCTGGACGCCAGATCCATATATTTGCTGAACGGACTTGTGTATGGTCTATATTCTTGAATTGCTTCGCTTTCTCCGTGAATTATCGACAACACGTATGAGAGGTAGTTTGAGATCGAAGACCCAAAAAGTGAAAAAGACTGTGTGTACAAATAATTGTATTCCACCGTGTCTAATGCCAGAAATATGATGCTGCACCAAAGTGCTAGAAAAGTTATCACGCGAAGTGATTTGACCTGAAACTTGAAAAAAGTCTTGTGGATTAAAGAGAGAAAGGCGATGACTATGAACAAAGCGAGAGTTGTGAACTCAACGCTATAATAGGTTTGATAAATTGCAAGAAAAGTGATACATACGATTAGAACATCTTTGCTGAACCAGTTCTCCCTGCTAACGCTAGATCGAACCAGAATGAAGAAAATATACAATTGCAAGAGAGCGCCATAAGATTGGTAGCCTATGTTTGTCCCTGTTAGTGTGAGATACCAGCTAAATCCAAAAAACAAAGCAAACGCCAATCCCATGAAACGTGAACCGAAGGCTCTGCCCAGCAGGTAGCCCACCACAACTGTCAGGATTCCCGTAAGCGGTAAACTAGATATCACATATGGGGATAAACCAGTTACCGAACTCATGATAGCCAAAAAAGACACGATACCGATCCTAAAAGAAAGAAAGTTTGCGTGCAGCTGCCACGTGCCTAACAAAGTGTATGGGTACGAGGGTACGTGGCCAAGAGACTTTGTCTCAATCGATAATGCAATCAGTGAGTTTGTGAATGGCTCCATAACGCTGTGGGAGAACATAAGAATTTTGGGAATCATTGACACTAGTACTATCGCTGCAACCACTGCAGGAGCTACATGTCTATTTCTGAAGTGCATTAACATTTATGATTCCCCAGCTTTTCATGCTAGCAAGTTTAAATTAAGCAGCTTATGAACCCTTATTCTCCACCCATGGCGTTTACTAGGAGGCGAGTCAAGCCTTTTCCCTCTAAAGCATTAACATTGCGATTGCATATCCACAGAGTGCCCAGCAAATCTTGCGCTGGCTCGACTCGCGAAGCGCGCTCAACAAGCGCGCAAGGAATTGAATCATGTATTAGTCGTGTATTTTTCTTCCTTTGATGCAAAAAGTGTATGAAGCCTATTTTTGATCGTACGATTCAAAAGCATTTATCTTAGATATCAGAGGTGACCTTTTTCCACTGGGAAAAGGCGGTATGTCATCGACTAACTCGATAACTATTTCCATTTCTGGTCCTAGGTATTTATGAAGCTGGTTAGCTAAGAACTCGATATCGTTCTCCACATAATGTTTCCCGCGTACAATTTTTACAACGACGCGATCTAGGCTTTCTTGTATTATTCTGAACCCTTGCAGGCTCGATTTGAAATGGATTATAAGGTAATCCATAAGGACTGAAGCGTCAAGAGGAACTATTCTTCCCGAGCTCTTGTCCCGAACGCGTAGCAAATGCGAAGCGCGACCTACTATTGACTTCATTAAAGGAAGACCACGTCCGCAATTGCAAATCTCGTCCGACGATTTGCCGACGTCCCCAATGCTGTATCGTATCAAAGGCATCCCAAAATTTCGCAATGTGGTTACGAGAATTTCCCCAGTTTCGCCATGGCTCACTTGTTCACCGGCATTGACCAATTCTATCGCGTGGTTCTCAGCGGACACATGATAGCCAGAGTGTTCTTCACACTCAGATGCAATTGCCCCTGCCTCTCTCGACCCATAATAGTCGAAAACTTCGCTTTCAAACGCGTTTTCGATAGCCGTCCTCATAGGCTTAAAAAGAGTCTCAGCACTTGTGATAACAGCTCTCGACCTCACATCATGAATGTTGTTTTCCAACAGGTATTTTGCCATAATGTAGACCGGTCCAGCATAACCGCGGATGATGACAGGTCTAAAATTTCGCAACAGGTAAGCAAACTTACCTAAGACGGTTTCAGACAAAAGCCAAGGATCAACAGCAACTATCCTCTCAAAACGTCTGGCAAGCTTCCTTGAAATGCGCTCATGCCGAGAGGTACGTCTGCCTAGATCTATGGGCGACCCCCAAAACATGAAACATCGATCACCAAATCTATATCCAGCCCAACTGTATGCTCTATATTCTGCGGCAACTTCCCAGCTGATCTTGGACTTCGTTATGAAAAACCTCATGGGGGATCCCGTGCCTCCCGTTCGATATGGAACCAGCTGGCTTCTTGGAAAGCGCTGCGATATCAGGTCCTCAAAATTCTGTCTTATATCGTCTTTAGTTAAGACCGGCAGTTTTGACAAGTCTTCAACTGTTGCTATGTCGCTAGGCTTTAAGCGTCCTTCTTTGAACTTTCTATTATAGTATGGAACTGTTTGGTAAGCATGTTTTATCAAAGCGCGTAAGTTGCTATTTTGCAGCTGAATGATTTCTTCTCGGGACAAATACTGGGTGCGTTCGAGAACCCTTCTACATCTGTATCTGGAAGTTTTTTCAGCTAAGTCATATATGGCGGGCAAGACATGTTCTGCGATTGCTGAATACACCATGCTTCACCAATGATTATCTTTTCTTTCGTTACGCTATTTCCATTCGTCGGTCCACAATATCGATGATGCTTTTGTGAATTGTTGACAGAGGTTTGTCTGAGGTTTCTATTGATATTGTGTCATGAAGATCAAGACTCTGCATCCATTTTCTCTGCATAGTTATGAATTCGTTTAGTTCTTCTCGCCTGAAGCTTCTGTTTTTTCTTCTTATGTCAAGCTCTTTGTTGCTTGCGTCAAGGATGATATTCAAGTGGTGCTGCCCCTCGGCCCATTCAAGAAGGCATGCGGGGAGTTTGAGAGCCTTGGGTTCTACATTGAAGAAACGTGGCAGAGACTCAACATAGGTATAAATCGTCATAGCCAACCCCTCTTCAATCAGAAGCGTAAACCCCAGTTTATAGGGCATATAGACCATGAAGAAAAACTTTAGAGAAATACTGAAAGAATCCAAGAGACGCCATAACAAGAAAAGCCGTCGCATAACCTCCTTACGTGGATAAATTCTTCTTGACCCTTCCGTGTAATGAACTGTTTCGCAAGCGCCTAGAACTATAAGTGCCTTCCATACTATGTGAGAAAGAGCATGACTACTTTTCAGGTACGTAGCGGAAACTTTAACATCCTTCGATTGAAGATGCTCTTTAAGCAATTGTATCTGCGCGGATTTGCCAACTCCAACAGGCCCCATAAAAGTTATTATTAAAGGCTTTTGGGTACGACCCATGAAAAGTCCTCTAGAAGACAGATTTATCTTAGGAATTTAGTCCTGACTCGCGAACAAAAATCATTCGTATAATTCCTTTTCTTTGATCTCGATTCTCTTGCACAGTGGCTCAAGTGATCTGATGACCGTTAAGCCTTCCTCGGCTGATACCGGAAGTCTGTGGTCACTTAATAGATTCTGAGCGAAAAGTCTGATGCACATCTCATGCCCGCTTAGCCAACGTCCTGAAGTGACTTTCGCCGCATTCTTAAATGTCGATCTCATCAATTGTACCGCTTGGCTAACCGAGTCGAGGCCCTTACTCAAAGTTTTCCTTTCCCTCTTTGGAAGCAAGGTGATGGTTGCATTCACTATGTCAAGCTCAATAATAGCGGATCTTCCGTGTAGACTCAATAAGATAGCATCTCTTGGAGAATTGAAGGACGCGTAGACCCTTCCGAGCTTGTCCCCAACTTTGAAAGTTGCACAAAGCTCATCGGATCGCATCCAAGGATACTCTCCCACTTTTGAAACATTAACATCACACAGCTCAATTTCTCCTCGTAAGAAGTGGCGGCAGAGATAAATCGGATGGGCAAGCATTTCACTGAACCTTCCTCCTTGGAGCTTGTGACACCAATGATTTTGGTTCAGCGCCATGGAATCGTACCTGGTCGAAAGGGCCTCAATGTTCATATTAACAACTTCGCCAATGCGGTTTTCTTCTACCGCTTTTGAGGCCTCGATTACTGGAGGTTCAAAAAGCCAGTTGTGAATGACTCCAACTTTCATTCCCGATTTCTCTTGACATTCAACGATTTCCTCAGCGTCCTCAACAGTCATAGTCATAGGTTTTTCAAGCAACACATGAAAACCGGCATTCATGGCTTGAACAGCTAGAGAAGCATGAGTTTGCGGCGGAGTGCACAAGTCGACAACGTCCAAGTGATCATTTTCGATGAGCTGCTGAAACGACGTATAATATTTATGAACCCGCCAGATTTCGGCCGTGTTTCTTGCCAAAGATTCATTCAGGTCGCAGACAGCTAACACTTTTCCATACTTTGTTTTACTCCAAGCACCGAGGTGATCGTTCGCTACGAAACCGCAGCCTACGACTGCGACATTCAATCTGCGCATTTTCGCTCTTTTCCTCCAGACTCAATTAACATCGATTGGTTTATTTACCACAGGTAATTGCTTTGCATTTGCTCATGACTGCCTCTCAGTAGAAAAGGTTCTCTTATCCATTAATCGGAAAAGCTAAGAAGTCAGAAGCACGGATGATGTGTATGGTCGTCCAAACCTTAGATCTTCTGCGATTTTTAGGTTCCCCATTCGAAGAATCCGCAGAGCATCCTTTCAATCGAAGCAAACAAGCCGAATTATATCAATGTGCACGGAAAAACAGAATACTCTACCTTTATCTACACACAATCTACAGGAAGAATCCAACTGATTCCACAATTGATTTCAAGAGAGAAAAAAGAAAGTATTTAAAAACAATCGACGCTATCACAAAGGCTTCTCAAGTTTTGGCTGGAGCCGACATCGACCATGCTATTTTTAAAACCATTCGACCTTACGAGTCAACGACTGTTGATATTGACATATTAATTTTTGGAGGCAGAATCGACTACCTTAGATCATTTGATGCGATGCGAAAAGCTGGATATAAAACAGTCGCAATTGGACCTCAATCAACCACGTTGAAGGACCCAGATGTGAGCATAGGGATAGACCTTTACGAGAATGTGGCTGTCAGCTTCATAACATATCTAGACAAGAGGAATCTGGTTGAAGACGCGACAACAATCCGTATGCCAAATGGTCTGCCTGCCAAAACTTTGAAGCCTCATGCCGATTTGGCCGCGATCATAGCCCATTCAATAATGAAGGAACAAATGTACACGTTGTCTGAATACTACACTTTTCTTGAATATCTCAAAAACGTCAACACCAAAGACTTAATCGAGGTGGCGAGGGCAAACAACATAATGCTTGCAATGAGGGCGCACTCATCAATTACAGCTTTGCTTCATAATGCTGCTCATCGGTCCTTTCCAGATAAAATTAAACAGATCCTAGCTGCTTTCGGTGAGGACACATTAGAGACAACTCTCATAGCGAAGAAAAACTTGAAAACACCGCATAAGTATCATCCACTAACCATAGCAAAATCTCTTTTGGAAATTACCAAAGGAGAGAAATCTAGGAACAGCATCGCAACACAAATAATCCACACGCTGCACCCCAAAATCACAAAAGACGTCGTCTCCAAATTATTGAAGCATGTGACTCGAGAAACTTATTGAATCCCTAAATATTTCGAGACCAGACTAGATGTCTCTTCCACAGTATGTTTCGAAGTGTCAACAACCAAAGCATCATAGGACTTTGCTAGCTTATTGTATGCAGTCCTTTGGAATTGTATCATATCTTCTGGTTCGACATATCTCGTAGAGATAGAGGGAGTGATGCTGGTCTTAACGGCTATCAATCTCCCTTTTTGAACAAGCCCGTCGAGGCGTCTATCAAGTATTGTTTTATAGTCTGAATCGAGAAAAATGAATGTAGTCTCTTTTGGAATGAAACAAAGGAACAATCTTGAAAGTGGGCTTCTCAAGAAATCAGCGTCATCAATAGTATACGCGACAGATACTGCAGTGTCCAAAACATATCGCTCAGCAACGACTCTATACCCCCTTAAAAACAAGAAGTGAACTCGCAAAATATGCGGTATCACACCGAGAAGTTCGACAGTCGACCAGAAAAGTTTAAGGGGTCTATTGCTGTGGACCGCTGGAAACTTCTTCGCGATTCCAAACTGATTCCGAACAGTTCTGTAGAAACCGATTTTGACCAAAAAACGGCATAAGACAAAGGCCAAAGTATGAGTCCCGCGCACCCAGCATTTCTTGACTCGAATTCCACGACCTTTAAGAAAGTTAGTCAATATGTCAGCCTGAGTGGATTTCCCGGAGCCGTCAGGGCCAAAAAGATGTACAAGCTTGGGTATGGAAACCTCCGTTCTCAAGGGAGATTTACGATAGATTGCATTGGGACATGAATCACGCATAGGCTTCAATACTCTATCTCTTTACTTTTGTAAGTCAGAGAGTTTAATTGTGTGAAACTGCTGAAAGCAGTCTTGTAAACTCTGAAGAGATTTTTTCGTTGTTGAATCTTTTTAGCGTGCTCTCCCTGTTCTTGGTCCCCAAGTCGTTTACTTTCTCTTTACTCAAGGCTGCAACATTAAGCATGTCTTCAGCCAATTCATGATCGTTCCTTGGTTGAAACAAAAAGGAGCCCTGGCAACCAGTGAGGAGTTCGGGAATCCCACCAATGTTGGAAGCTATAACTAGCTTTCCTCGAATCAAGGCCTCAGTGACAACATACGGTGACGGTTCTGGCCAAACGGAAGGAACAACCACGGCTCGGACTTTTCTGTGCACTCCTTCAAACTCTTCATTTCCAAGCTTTCCGTAGGCGTGAATTCTTGAGACACAACTTGATTCAGCGAGAAATCTTGTGCTGGCGTCGAATTTTGTTGCATGAACGTTAATGATCTTGTGACAGTCGTTGTTGATGTTCTTTATAGCTCGACATAAAACAGAGAAGCCTTTTAATCGAGACGGACCGCCGAAGTATCCAAAGTCGTCTCCTGCTGTATACGAGTATGAAGCTTGAGGCAACGGGTTGTAAACTACCTTGGTCTTTTTTTCCAAGTGTGGAGCACCTTTTACTATGAGGCCTCTGTGCGCTTCGGACACGCAGATGATGGCGTCGCTTAGTCCAATGACTCTGCCCATACATCGTCCTAGGCTTGAGTTTAGTATTATCGATCCCAAGGTTTGTATGGGAGTTCTGTTGTTAGTCTTTTCAAAGATGTAGATGCATTTTGGCGTACAACCATAACCTTCACGCTTACATATTTTATCGCTCGCTTCGTCATAAACAGTTGTCAGGGGGCACGATGAGATGTAATCATGAAGGTGAACAACTATTTTTTTCCCTAGGGATTTTGCTAGAGGAATTGCTGAGTACCAGAATCTAGGGATGTAGACAACGTCAACATTTTTCAAAGTAGCTCTTATCTGACTGGAAAGAAGAACATCCAGTCTGCGCAAGATAGAATATTTCATGCTGTTGTTTCCAGCAAATAACGGGAGTCTGCGGATGCTCAAACTGCCCTGGCTGTAGGTCTGCGACTCCCCAGCGAATCTATTTGTGACTACAGTAACATTATGTCCCGACTCACTCGCGAGACGAGCATATAAATAGGTTGCAAGCTCGGCACCTCCTCCATGAGGATACAACAACTCGCTCAGAAACAAAATATTCAAGTCTAATCCCCCCGCAGATTTAGGTGTAAATGCTTTCTAGTCGTCTTGCAACTTCTTTCCAATCCAAGATCTTTGTGCCAATCCATTTCTTTGCTTTATCTTTGTTGACGGAGTTCATAGCAACATTAATGAGTTCTGCAAGTTTAGCAAGGTTTATTGGAAAATTTATACCAAAGCAGCTTTCTTCATCCACCCATTCCACAAGGGCAGATGTCCGAGACAAGACGCAAGGTTTTCCGGCGGCTAAAGCTTCTGCCACCACTATTGAGTAGGCCTCATATTGAGATAATAACACAAACACGTCCGCTTCTGTGTACATTTGCAAGAGTTCATCTCTTTTCAAGTCTTGGTAGAATCTGACCCTATTGAAAACATTAAGAGATTTCGCGCGGTTTTCCAGAGTTTTTTTGAGTGGCCCCTTTCCAACTATCTGGAGTATGGTATCATCATCTAGCTTAGGTAGAACCTCGAGAAGATACTGAGGGCCTTTATACGCTTGCAATGCACCCACATATAATACCGATCTAAAGTCACGTTTATGTTTGGTTAAGCCAGAGAATTCACTTAGATTCAAACCGTTTGGAATAATGATAAGTTTGCTTGGGTCAATATTGAATGTCCTTTCAATGAGAGATTTCTCAAAAGCAGAAACTGCCACTATGTTGTCTGCCTTTTGAAGTGTTCTGCTACCGATCGGCTTAAAAAGTCTAAGTAATGAGTCACGAAAGCTTGTGTGCCCGTGTCCATGAAAATGTGTCGATACAATGAATTTCTTGCACTTAGCCAATGTGCTGTAGTGCAATGGGAAACTGTGATACCCATGCCCGTGAACAACTTCAAATTTGCTTTTTCTCAACCGCAGTGGCAGTTCGAGAGAGAAAAAGTAGGCGTCGCTATGCGCATAGTACCTGAATCTTTCAACTCTTACTCCGTTGATGTATTGCATACGAGAGAAAGCTTGGCTTGGCCTTGAGCCAAAAACCGTCACGTTGTGTCTCTTAGCTAAAATCCTTGATACATTGTGCACATATTCAGCGATTCCACCTTCCGACGTTCCGTATGAAACTGGGCTAACCTGTAGAATGTTCATGGAAACGTCTCTCATTAGGTCTTTTCTGCAATTAGGACCCTAGCTGAACGCCGGAACCTCGGAAACAACGACGTTAAGCTTTCCTCGCGGAGTCAACGGTATATCATCCACAAATCTAAAGTCGAACGTGACCTCTGAAAGGTCCACTTTTTCGGCCTTGGGCAACCCTTCCAAAATGTTCGCACCAAGGCGCTGTCTGATCTTCTCCTCGTCAACTTTGTCGTTGGTTTTTTTCACATATATTTCTACGAAATTTCGTCTCTTTTGCACAACCCTATATTGGTCAATTTCTTTCGAAAGTTCGTAAGCTTTGAGAGTTTCAATGAAGCTCATCGGCGCAATTACATGCCCATCCGGGAAGGTTAGGAAAGAGTTACTCCGTCCCTCTATCACTTTCATGATGGGTAGATTTCTTCCACATACACATTCATCATCCAGTGGAATTCCTACATCCATTGTACCGTATCGAATGAAGGGCATTGCGTAGTTAAACAAACTGGTCAGAACGATCTCTCCTCTTTCACCAGGAGCAACTTCCTGCCCATCTTCGTCAACAAACTGTGTAACAACAGAATCAACATCCATGTGATAGCCAAGACGCTCACGGCACTGCCAGGCTACCCGATCTACTTCCGTCGTGCCAAATTGATCATAATACGGTGCATCAAACACTTTTTCGATGTGGTTACGCGAAGATTGATCGATTAGATCTCCAGTACCGAAAATTAATCTCGGCCGAATTGAGTTAGAACCTATCTGCTGAGCCTCCTTAGCAAGAAGCCACAATGCCCCCGAACTGCAAGCTCCATCTAACACATCTGGATTCGCGTCTGTGATGACTTCAAGCTGTAAAGTTCTATCCAGATTGACTGGTATCACTTTTCGGCGGAAGATTCCCACAATATTTTGAAGACGCGTGTTTTCACCAGCACGTTCAACCGCGTCAAGTGCCACCCAGCGATCTCGCGGTTTTAACCCACAACTTAAGTGGGCTCGCAAGTAGATGGCTTTTCGCCAATCGTCTTCTTTTCCGCAAATGTAGATGGAGAAGGGAGCACCTGTCGAACCACCAGTGGACAACCTTTTCAGGTTGGCACCAAGGAACTCTTTTGATACAAGATCGGCCCTCTCGTACGTTTTCATTTCCCTTTTCCTGATGACTGGCAACTTGTTTAAATCACCATCATTCTTGACATCCAGTGGATTGACCCTCGAAGCGCGGAATAATTGACGATAGAAGTGAACGTTATCGTATGCATACTTTACTACCTCTCTCAATCTTTTGTTCTTGTACTCCTCTAGTTTGTGCCTAGGCCAATTGGGTCTGTTGAGTGCAGCTAGAACATAGTAGGATAGCCTAACAATATTGCTCACACAGACACCCCTTTGCAGGCAGTTTCAGACTTTTTACTATGCAAATTGTCACTTCAAAGTACGAATCTACGAACCTGATATGTGCACTGGTTCGTACCTTCCAGATTGCGAAATTCTGTCCAAGGCATTACAGACAACCTCAATAACTCTAACATTTTCTTTGGCCTCCTGTTGGCTGACAGGGGGAGACTGGTCGTTGTTGAGAACACTTTTCAAGAAGTTACGGATAAATGCGTAGTGAGCGCTCACTCGTATTCCTCCAGTTGCCATTATGAAGGAATTTCTGATCGTAGTTCCTATTAGGCCAAAGGACTGCAAGGCGGTTCTCAGACTGCTTTTTCCGATCGAGTATGGATCTTCAGTTCGCCTACTATATTTGACTATGCTTCTCGCCCAAAGATCCACTTGTAGGCTCATCTGTGTCCCGACAATGTTTAACGTATCCCCATGCAAAGGAGAGTTACATGATCCTGCAAGTGATCCCAATCCTCTCTCCCCTTTAATCAAAACTTTCATCTCATCTGCTTTCATCCAAGGAAAATGAAATCTTTCGGCTGCAACGCATGAAGGTTCTATATTACCAAGAAACAACTGAAGTAGATATACGGGATGCGGAAGGGTTTCGAAAAATATACCTCCAGGCAACTTGTGAGCCCAATGGTTTTTATCCATGAGCAAATGGTAATCTCTTGTGACATACGTGCCCACGTCAACACTTATGATATCTCCAACGCGACCCTCCTCTACAAGATGCCTAGCTTCCATAACTGCTTCATTGAAAATATTTTGATGTACAACACAAAGCTTGACTTTTTTCTTCTTTGACACTTCATACATTTCATCAACGTCTCTAGCGTTCATTGCGAGAGGCTTCTCGACTAAGACGTTAGAGCCAGACTTCATAGCCTCAATGGCCAATGCATAATGCGTCTGAATAGGCGTACAAATGTCGACCATGTCAAGTCCCTGCCTAAACATTTCCGAAGAATCATCGAAATGGCGAGCAACATTAAACTGCCTCGCAACATTTTCTGCAACTCCCCTATTCTTGTCGCAGATCGCTACAACCTCGATTTCACGAAGTTTCTTGAAAACAGGCAAATGTTTGCTTGTAACAATGTGCCCGCATCCCACTATGCCAACTCTAAGCTTTTCCATTAACTAACCACCGCGTGATGGATGTTGAGTGAACGTTTCCATGACAGCTGACGAATACATAGTGAAATCCATCTTTATTTCAAAGCTGTCTCTCATGAGTCTGTATGGGTTTCCATGTACCAGTCTGATCTCCGCGCAAGTAATCAACAAACCCCGAGAGAATTCCTTTCGTCCAGTAGTACCCCCTGTTGCCTAACATCAATAGAAGAGGAGACACAAAAGGCAACATCACATAAAAAAGCTTAACTGAGAAAGGGGGCCTAGTCATCGCTAACGCTTGGTAGATTCCGCCAACCGTTCTTCTCTTGTAGTTCTCCTCATGTTTCGGATCCAAAGTTCTCTTAGTAATCACGTATGACTCTTGACAGAAAGCCACCTTGTGACCCAGTTCCAACACCTTGAACAAGATGTAACTATCTTCAGCCCTGCACTTTCTTAGTGGCACTATTTTCTCGAAGATCTCACGTTTTATTAACATCAATTCTCCGCTTGCTGCAATTGGAATTCTTCTCCTCAACGCGTCTAAAATGGAATAGAACAGTAGCTGAGGACCAGACCTAACATCAACTCTTACAAACACTAAGGATACGTTATTGTTGTTGCTGAACAGGCGTAACGCTGCTTCCAGATTATGAATTTCAGTGTCCACATCGTTCAGACCAACAATCTCAGCATCCCTGGGCACAAGCCTCGATGCAAAATTGATAGCATCATATTTCCCGTTTGGTTCACGATAAGCAACATTTGGATAATTGACCTCCTCTCCACAGGCAATTATGTAAGGAAAACCTAAACTGTCCAATTCCTGAGTCTTTCTTTTTACCTCCGAACCGTCCCTTGCGAGGACGAGAAAAAAGGCTTGCATCTCTACCACCAACCAAGAACTAGACTGTAACAAGTGGATGCGTGCGGGTCAATCCACACTGCCCGCTGCAACGTAGCTACCCGGTTAAAGAGGGCTTAGCTAAATCAAAAAGAATTTACTGAATCCCAGAAAATAGGCGTCTGCGATTTTTTCAACTTTTGCTTAAGCTAAGTTGAACCGTTTCTTTCCACCAGTCGATGGTCTTTTTCAGACCTGTTTCCAGATCAACTTCTGGGTTGAAGTCTAGCAGTTTTTTTGCCTTTGTTATGTCTGCGACGCAATCTCTGATATCCGCAACTCTTTCAGGTCCGTACTCGGGTGTTAAGTCCTTTCTTCCAACTGTTTTAAGAATGCTATCGGCAAGGGCATTGACGGATATTGCCACTCCAGAGCCGATATTGAAGACTTCACCCTGACCTTTTTCAGATTCAAGCGCTAAAAGGTTAGCATGAACAACGTCGGACACGAAGATGAAGTCGCGAGTTTGTTCTCCGTCTCCAAAAATTATTGGGCGCATACCCTTCAACACACGTTGGATGAAGATGGTGACAACGCCGCTCTCGTTCTTGGTTGTGCGCTGACGCGGACCGTAGATGTTGGTGTATCTTAACCGAACAGTTTTCACTCCGTACGTGTTGTTATAGACAATGCAGTATGCCTCTCCACTCAGCTTGGAAGCCGCGTATGGAGAAAACAGATTAATCGGGTGATTCTCATCGATGGGCAAGTATTGTGGATTGGCGTAGACGTTCGTTGACGCAAAAACAAGTTTCTCCACATCGCTTCTGCGGGCGGCTTCAAGCACGTTCAACGTGCCCCGTGCGTTCGTTTCAAAATCGTATGTGGGTTTGTCGACGGCTAGGACGGGGTTTATCTGAGCCGCTTTGTGAAAAACAACTTCGGCTCCTTCTGCTGCTTTTAAGCATGTTTCTTCGTCTCGAACGTCTCCTTGAATGAACTTAACTTTCTTGCCGCTGTTGAGCAGAGGCGTTATGTTTTCCATGAAACCGTCGCTGAGGTTGTCAAGAATAGTGACCTCGCATCTCTTATCGAGCAATGCCTCAGTTAGGTGAGAGCCCACAAAACCTGCGCCTCCTGTTACGAGAACCCTGCGTTCTTCCAACTTCATTCCTAGACCACCAAACACGCCTACAAAGAACCCGGTGTGCACTTAAGTTTTTTTCAACTGGTCAAAAGCACTTCTTGTCGAATCACTTCTTGAGAATCTTAGCCATTTCTATTAGTGGTCCTCTCACCAAGACCCTGCATTTTGCTGCTGCAGCATCGTTGTGCGTCGAGACGATTGTAGAGAGACCCGATTGGTTGTAGATTCCCATGATTTCAAAGCGGTCGTCGATGGTCTTGAGCTGCCTTGATTCTCCGAGCCCGTACACGATGTAAGGGTCGTTCCTGGTGTCGCTTGATTCTACCTTTATTCCGTTCTCCAAGGCGTCTTTGATTCTAGAAATGATTTTTTTGCCAGCGTCTCCTGCTCCAAACGGATTTCTCTTAGTTTTTAGCCTCTTCCGAATCTCGTCAGATTTCTCCACCTGAGTCTCAGTCAGCTTAATAATTGCTTCTGGTTCTGTGCCTGCGAGCACGTTTATGCCGTATAAAACGGTTTCAGGTCTCTCTGTGTTGCACCTTAAAGTTACAGTGGGTATACCTAGGGTTAGGGCTTCTTCTTGAACCCCTCCACTATCGGTTAAGACTGCCAGACAATGAGACAAAAGCCCCAGGAACTCTAGATATCCTTGCGGTGGGATCAACACCATTCTTGTATTTTTCTTCAGAGTTTTAAGAAGCCCCATCTTTTCTAGCTTAGCTTCCGTCCGCGGGTGTGCTGGAAAAATAATCTTGAACTTCTTGTTCAGCGATAATAATGCTTTGACTATGTTTTTCAGGTTCGAAGGATTGTCTGTGTTTTCTTGCCTGTGCAGGGTTATTAGCAGATAGTCTTTGCTGCTTACGTTGAATCGTTTTAACAGCTCTGCGCCTTTTTCACCCGCCCTATTTTTGTGTTCAATGACTGTGTCGACCACTGTGTTTCCAGTGAGGTGAATCTTCCTCAGGGGTGTTCCTTCATGTGTCAGGTTTGAAACCGCCAGCTGTGTGGGTGCAAAAAGAAGCTCGGAACACGAGTCGGCAACTATACGGTTTACCTCTTCCGGCATAGTTCTATCGTAGCTTCTTAAGCCCGCCTCCACGTGGGCGAAGGGCACGTGTGCCTTGATGGCTGTTAATGCAGCAGCCACAACGGTGTTCGTGTCGCCTTCGGCTAGTACAAGGGATGGTTTAAACCGAGAAATGACTTTCTCGAGGCGAACCATGGCTTTGGCCGTCTGTGTGGAGTGACTTCCGCTCTTAATGCCCAGGTTGATTTCGGGTTTAGGAATTTCCAGACCCTCAAAAAACACCTCGCTCATCTCATAATCGTAATGCTGCCCGCTCCACACGAATATCATACCAGTCTTGAGTCGCCCTGATTGTTTGATTATTGGTGAGAGCTTTATCACTTCAGGTCTTGTTCCAGCAACAACCAAAACGGGACTTGGCATTTTTTCTCATCACTGAACACGTTGTCTACGTACATTTTCGAGAGCTGACTTCTCGTGCGGAATTAAGAGAGACATGGGATTATTTCTGGGTTTGCCAGATAAATCTCTGTCGATTTCCTCTAAGACCTTAGCACACGAAAATTTGAGTTCAGACCAGCTAACTTAATGCGAAGGATGAGACCTTAGGCTTTCCGAGATTATTCTCTTCAGTATGCTGAAGCCGTGTCTCAGCTTGAGTTTCTTAGAACCTAACCTGATTCTGTAATTTATCGGAATCTCCACGATTCGGTACCCGCAACGCTCAACCTGATGATTCAACTCGGCTTCTATGTCGAATCCCTTAGACCTGGGGTTCCAGGATTCCAAGACATTCCAGCGCACAACTCTCAGACCCGTCAACGGGTCGTTCATGTGCACTCCGTTCAGGACGCGCTGCGCAATTGCGAGAATTCTGTTTCCGGCATAAAATGGATTCTTCATAGCTGGTGCCGTCAGCAAACCGTTAAACCTGTTTCCAGTGACCATCCCAACGCGTGGTTCTCTCTCCAGAATCGAAACCATGTCCAAGACATACTTAGCAGGATACGTGAAATCTGCATCTGTGAAGACAACATACCTTGGATCACAGCGCATGCTAGCTAAAACCTCTGAGATGGCGCTGCCCTTTCCCCGTCCCGTTTGCATTAGGACTTCGGCGCCAAGTTCCTTTGCAATCTCGACGGTTCTGTCCCGGCTGTTTCCATCAATAACCCAGCACACTGGGTCTTGCAGAACCTCTCTGAGCTCCGCTAGAGTGGGGCCGATCCCCTTTTCCTCATCGAGAGCGGCAATGACAACGGCAATGTCTGTAGGGCTCAAAGAGTTTCCATGTTCCCTGACTGAAACAAACAGTCATGAAGCCTTTTTTCACTTACAACCTCGGTGTGCATCCATTTAAATCATCAAGGAATTTACACCTAGAATATTTCCGCCCATTTTCTAGAATAACACTACTACTCTAAGTGCGCCTTCGACTCGAAATGCTCGGACTTAGCCTCCACAGCAAGAAACAAATTGAAGATGCGTGCGTTTAAGCCGTCATGTTTAACCATATTCCAGCAAAGCGGTTTTGGAATTCAAAGCTTTCCTGCCTGGTGTCGTAGAGCCAAAGCTCAAAAAACAACTGGAAGAAGAACCCATCATAAACTGAATCCCAGCTTGTTGAAGCATTTAGGTTGAGGACAGCCTCGTTGATTGACATGCGACTCACAGAGAGAGAATCATCTTGACGTGAAAGCTCCAAGAATCCAAAACTTATGGGCGTTTCCCAGGTTCCGCCGTTAGCGACAAAAAACCGATACTCCAAAAGCCCAGAAAGAGGACTCGGCTCCGAAATTGTCACGTTAGGCAACGGCTGAGTCTGGTTGCGAAACTTCACATGAATCACGTAATAAGACGCTCTTCCAAGGTGGTTGCCCACACCAACAAAAACGCTGTACGACTCATTAACTTGAACATTGAAAGGGTACTCCTCAATCATATGGTTCGGACCTAGAACCCAGAGTTCCGAAAAGGGTTCGCCAGAAGGAAACGGCGCAGTCAAGCTTAACGTTGGAACCGCCGCAAGAAGGATCAAAACTAGATCAGCCGCCATAAACACGCTGCGATAATCGTCAAGATTCATAAGTGGCTGCCTCCGGCTTCATCTTCAAGACCTGGCGAAAGTAACGCCTCTTAAAAACTCGCCAGACCCAAAAGCTTCCAAGCAAAATTAAGACTGCGCTTCCAAATGACCCAATCGCCGTAACCCACATGTTTTGCAGGCTCTGCGCCAACGATAGGTCTTTCAAGTCGACCCCCGCACCTTTGACTTCCTCCCCAATATTCTTGCCAGAGTCAGCAAGGCTAGCCGCCTCGTCAAAATTGCCCATGCTGTAGGCTATGCGCGCACGAGTCAAGAAACCTTCGGCTTCGTTCAAGCGATCGAGCAAGACTGATGCGTTTGCGCCTGCTCTCTCGGCTTCCAAGATAACCTCATAGGCAGAAATTATCACGTTTTCGGCGTCGGCTATGGCAGAGGCGGCGTCTCCTTCACTAACTTGGGCAACACTTGTAGGCACGACTAGAGGAAGGCATGCGAGAAGCATCAGCAGAACCATGCTAAACTTGAGAAGAGACACTTTGTTCATCAGTTGTCTACCTGCCTGATCTCTTGCTCCTACTTGGGCTCTTCGGGTTGTTGCCACCCCTTCCTTGGTTGAAGCACATCTTTTCTAAGACAGTTTTCTCATTGTTAACCTCGCTGACCTGATCTTGTAGACTCTTGCAGCGTTTGAAGTACTCCTCATGTCTGCTGAGGAACTCCCTGCCCTTTGGCGTTATGTCGTAGCAGTCCTCGTTCTCGAATTTAACCAGTCCTGCGTCCAAGACTTCACCTAGGTACCTGCAGAGCAACTTGTAACTCAAGTTAGCCTGATACATGATCTGCGTCCGTTTAGCCCTTCCACTGGCTATCAAGAGAATATTCGCGATAATCTGCAATCGGTCCCTATACTTACTCATCCTAACCAACCAGCCTTAAACCAAGGAATCAGCCCAGTTGAGAACTCAACCATAACTCAACTACAACCAAAATCCTCAACGCTCAAAACAGCCACAAGCAACACACAACACAAAAAACAAGAAAGAAAAACTCAAACACAAGACAAAACGAAAAAACGAAGCCTACACAACAACCCTAAACACGGC
>Ga0315314_1000382_pt1 | contig 51923 bp, 46 predicted proteins | sample TDP9_MG_FD_203631 | JGI IMG/M metagenome (GOLD analysis project Ga0315314, IMG submission 203631) | Freshwater sediment microbial communities from Lake Towuti, South Sulawesi, Indonesia - TDP9 | ecosystem: Environmental > Aquatic > Freshwater > Lake > Sediment | place: Indonesia: South Sulawesi... | reverse complement strand
CGCTATTGGTTTGAAGACCACACAATTATTGAACTTTATGCTCTTGTGCAGGCGATAAAAGCAGTAGAAGACACTGACATTCGCTCTTTCCTCGAGGTTGTATTTTCGTCGATTATTATCACTAAAACCGGCGGTGTCAGTCGTGCACGAGACCTCGCTCATACCCGTCCGCACCGTGATATGAAAAAGAGAGTGGAGCGAAATGCCCTTGATGTGTTCTGGGAGCGATTGATCAAAGCAGTCCAGTCATTGGAGGACATCGTGGATGCCCCGGGATCTGCCTATGTAATTCATGCTGATACCCGACGCTTACCTCTCTTTGACGGATCCATTCATTTGATTGTCACTTCACCACCCTATGCCGCCAACGCAATCGATTATATGCGAGCGCACAAGTTCTCCCTTACATGGCTTGGACATAAACCGAATGTTTTGACCGGGTTGCGTAGGAAATATATCGGTGCTGAATTGAAATCCTCAACATTGGAGCTCTCATCTGAGATGGGTAACCATATCCTCCAAATATTAAGGCAAAAAGATGAATGCCGTGCTGCTGTTGTCGCCCATTATTTCTGTGACATGGAAACTGCTCTCCGTGAGATGTTACGTGTAATAGCAAAGGGACGCGCCGTTATTCTAGTTGTTGGGTCTTCCACAATTCGAGGCGTTGAAATCCAAGCGCCAACAGTACTTGCTGAACTTGCGTCCTCGGTTGGATTTCGAACAATTGGTGTAGCCAAACGCGAGATCATCCGCGATGCACGAATGATGCCTGTCAGCCATAAGAGCTCACGAGCTGGTATCGAGGCACGGATGCATGAAGAAGGTGTGATTGGTCTAATCAAACCAAAATGAAAGGACCTCCATGCCGACACATGAAGAAATCATGGCATTCGTGCGCCAACTACTTGATCAGTGGGTTCACACAGCGGATGATATTTGGATTGCCCTTTATCGCTTGTTATTAGACTACGCCCATGGAGTTCCACGTATTACGGATTCAAATCGATTGAGGAAAGGCGCTTGGCGTGAGAGAGCCCTTCAGATCGAGCAGATATTGGCAGAAGCCATGAAATGTCGCTCCTCAGAGGTGAAAAATCACCTTGATGTTTTTATGCGCACGCTTTATCCACCTGGAATACAGCGGATGAATCCGGTCGGTATTGCCTTCGCTTGCGCTATCGTGCACCTCATTCAACGCTTAGGTGCTGGGCAGTATGAATGGAAGATGGAAGCGAAGATCGGAGACGAAGTCTTTCCGAACCTGGTAGGCTTCCGGCGTAAAAGTGTAGACATTGTAGCATTCCAGCAAGGGCATCCTTTCGCGGTAATCTCCAGCAAATGGGGCATCCGCCATGATCGTGTGCGTGATATTCAAGATGAGGCGGATATCTATAAGCAGCAAGTGCCATCGTTGAGTTTCTTTGTAGTGACTAACGAATTCGACAAAGCGCGACTTCAAAAAGTGCTAACTTATCCGACTATTGATGGTGTTTTTCATGTCCGGCGCGATTTGGTTTGGCAGGTGTATGATCCAATTCCAGAGGGTTTGGCTAACTTAAAGGATTTTACCGAGCTCTTTTCCTTCTTTTCATGATCTAAAAAGTGGATTACGGGACCACCGCGGGGCCGTGGTGGCGACAGATCATCACACCCGAGGGCGAGGCGTCTGGCCAGGATAAACTCAGCGTGATAACCCATCCGTGGAATTCGGGCTCGGCTTGCCAAGTACGGCGGGCGGCCAAACACACGATGGGTCTTCAAGTGCCATAGGCGGTCGGCCCTGACGCCCTGCACCCCTTGTGCGCCGACTCAACACTGGCAAGGCTTTGCCCTGATGGAGCTTTGGTGAGGCTTCGGCGTGAGCGCTCATCCGCGGATCAGGAGGATAAAAGCAAGATGAAGGCATATGAAATCCCGATTAAGATAACAAAGGAAGGTAAAATTGAACTACCTGATGCTCTATTAGAGCTGCTACCCCGTGAACAATTAGTTAGAGTGATCATCCTGGTCCCTGAGCCAACAGGAGCTGAGGAACAAGCTGCGTGGTCTCGCTTGACAGCAGAACAATTCTTTGCCGGATACAGCGAGGCTGACTCCATCTATGACCGGATGTGAGCGATGCAGAACTACCGCCCCGGCGAGGTCGTTTTGCTGTCCTTCCCATTTGCTGGGGCTACAAGAGTGAAGCGGCGTCCTGCATTGGTTCTTTTGGATACAGGAGATGAGGATATCGTTGTAGCTCGGGCAACCAGCCAGGTAGCTCGGGGGCCTTTCGATGTTGAACTTGTGGAATGGCGACAGGCAGGCTTGCTGCTTCCATCAGTTGTTCGAGTGCACAAGGTGGCGACGGTGGAAAAGCGTCTGGTGGAGCGAAGGTTGGGAGCACTGACGGCCGGTGATTGGGAGCGAGTGCGGGCAGTGATACAACAGCTTTGGACATCTATTTAGGTTCTTATAGCGTCGTTGAATTTACGAAAAACCTGAGCGGATACCACTTTTGGGGCTGTGGTGGCGACAGGTTATCACGCCTGAAGGCGAGGCGTCTGGCCAGGATCAACGCAGCGTGATAACCCGTCGGTGGATTCGGGCTCGGCTTGCCAAGTACAGCACCGCTGCTTTCGTGCTGGACGCCAGAGTTGAGGAAGGAGGATGCAATGGGGCTGACAGTATTAGAAATTGAAGTTGGAAACCCGGCCAACCCTGAGGTGACAGAGAAGGTGGATTTCCTGATCGACTCTGGGGCCATCTATTCCGTGGTTCCCACCCCCATTTTGGAGAAGCTCGGTATCAAGCCACTGGCGGAAGAGGAATTCCGGTTGGCGAATGGCACTAAGGTCACCCGTAAGAAGGGGATTGCTCTCTTCAAGTATGGCGAAAGGGTGGGCGGGGCCGATGTCATTTTTGGCGAAGAGGGCGACCTCAACCTCTTGGGCGCGTTCACCCTTGAGGCGCTTGGCCTTATCCTCGACCCATTGAAGCGGGAACTGAAGCCATTGCCAATGCTTCTTGCCACTCTGAGGAGCAAATGAATCAAAACGGCAATTTCGGTTTACGCGGGCTTATCACTTTTGGGGCTGTGGTGGCGATATGTGCGGCCCAAGCAACTGCCTTTGTGCTACAGAGGTGGGGATTGGGGATAGGACAGCAGTTAGTGAGCAAAGGGAAACATGTAAGGATAGAGGGGTAAGATGGGGGATAATCTGGTAGAAGTTCATGGTCTAAAGAAATGGTTCCCTGTGCAGAAGAGCTTTGTGGAAACCCTCCTTGCCCGGAGGATGGACTACGTCCGGGCCGTTGATGGGATAGATTTCGATATCAGGAAAGGCGAGGTTTTCGGCTTAGCCGGCGAGAGTGGCAGTGGGAAGACGACCACGGGGAGGCTGATCCTGCGCTTGGTGGAGCCGACGGAGGGGGAGATCCGCTTCGATGGGGTGGATATCTCGTCGCTTAGGGGCGAGGAGATGCGCCGGCTCCGTCAAAGGATGCAAGCCATCTTCCAGGATCCCACCGCCTCGCTGAACCCCAGGATGAAGGCCGGCGATGCCATAGGGCACGCCCTGGAGATCCACGGCAAGACGAGGGGCGAGGAGAAGCGACGGCTGGTCATGGATATGATGGAGAGGGTGGGCTTAACCCCCGCCGCCACGCTGTATGAGAAGTACCCCCACCAGCTCAGCGGCGGCCAGAGGCAGAGGGCAGTCATAGCCAGGGCGCTGATCCTGCACCCGGCCCTTATCGTCGCCGACGAGCCCATCGCCATGGCCGACGTGTCAGTCAGGGTCCTGCTGCTTGAACTGATGATGGAGTTGAAGAGGGAGTTTGACCTCACGTACCTCTACATCACCCATGACCTGGCCACAGCCAAGTACATCTGCAATAGGATAGCCATCATGTACCTGGGGAAGATAGTCGAGCTGGGCCCCTTGCGGGACGTCTATGCCGACCCCCGCCATCCCTATACCGTGGCTCTGCTCTCCGCCGTCCCCGTGCCCGACCCCAGGGCCAGGCGAAAGCGCTTCATACCCAAAGGCGAGATCCCCAACCCCATCAACCCGCCCCCCGGCTGCCGGTTCCACCCCCGCTGTCCCTACGCAGAAGGGATCTGCAGCCAAGAGGAGCCGCAACTGGTGGCAGTCGAGGAGGGGCACCTTGTGGCCTGTCACTTGAGAGCTTAAAATATCAAGAAAGCAGATGAGTCCTACAGCATGCCCCCGTAGCTCAGCGGATAGAGCGGCGGCCTCCGGAGCCGTGCGCGGGCGTTCGAGTCGCCCCGGGGGCGCCTGTCTAGATCAGAGCAGCAAAGGAGCATCCTCCCCCGCTGCTCTTCTGTGTTGTTTTTCGGAGGGAAGGGATAGATGCATCGCTACGACCAATTGAGCCTTTTGGTCAGTTTGGTCCTACTCGGCATCGCCCTCTCCTCCATCATCGAATTGCCCATCAAGCCCCTGACCCTCATTGTCCTCGACCACCCCTTCCCCCTTAGCTTATCAGCCCCCCAGATCATAGCCCTCCTCCTCGTCGCCATAGTCTGGACGGGCACCGATTCGATGGTACGCTCCCATCCCAAGGTCCGATCGGCAGGGCTGGGGTACGCCCTGACCTTTTGTCCCCTCCCCACCCTATTCACCTCAGTCGCCTTCTTCCTCGTGCGCCCCCTCTCGATCAACAGGCCCTTTTGGTTGGGTGGCCTGGCCCTGATAGGTCTCCTTCTGTCTCTGATCATCATCGGGGAGTGGTGCACCATAGACCATAACGACGGCGTAGCTCGGCTGGGCTTGAACCTGATCGCCTATCTGGTTGCCCTTGCCCTCTACATCGCCATTTACAAGGAGGAGCGCGGCCCGCTATCGGCCGTGGCGGCACTGGCAGTGAGCGGCCTCCTGGCCCTTGATCTGCTGCGGGTGGGCGATGACGAACTCTCTCGCCCCTCTTCTAATGGCATACCCTTCGGGCCTTCGGCGTTGAGCCTCAGGCGAACGCTTGAGCCCCTCAGGGCGAAGCCTTTAAGGCGAGAGAGTTCGTCAGGTGACACAGGGCGAACTTGGCTATGCGCCCTGGTGGCTGGGCTGGCCATGGGGGAAGCGGCCTGGGCTTTGAATTATTGGCGGATAAGCGGCCTGAGAGGCGGGATGCTTCTCCTCTTGATCTTCTACGTCATCACCGGGCTGGCCCAACAGGGCCTCTTAGGTCGGCTCACCCGGTGGGTCCTCGTCGAGTTTGCTATCGTCGCCGTCGCCGGCCTCGTATTTCTCTATCGTTACGTCCCCTAGCCCGAGGAGCTTCGAGATGAAGGTAGCGATGGTTGGGCCCTTCGGCTTAAGGCCCAAGGGGACGATGAGGGCGCGGGCCCTGCCCATGGCCAAGGCGCTGGCGGCACGGGGGCATCGGGTCGAAGTGTTTCTGCCGCCCTGGAGCTACCCCGAGGATTCAGGGCGGGAATGGCAGGAGGATGGGGTGGGCATCCATAACATTGTCCTGCCGCCTCGCATCCCCCTCCTCCGACACTTGCTGATCACCTGGCGCCTGGTCGCCAAGGTGTTGAGGGGAAGACCAGATGTGATCCATTGCTTCAAGCCCAAGTCCTATGCCGGGCTTGCGGCCATGGCCATCTGGGTTATGAAGAAGTTAGGGCTCATCAAAGCACGCCTCGTTGTGGATAGCGACGATTGGGAGGGGCGGGGGGGATGGAACGAGGTCGAGGATTATAGCTGGGCGCAAAGGAGCTTCTTCGAGTTCCAGGAAAGGTGGGGGCTGACCCATAACGATGCCCTTACTGTGGCCAGCCGGGCGCTGGAGACGCTGGCGTGGAGCCTCGGCGTGGCGCCGGAAAGGATTTTCTATGTCCCCAATGGGATAACGACAAGGGGCAAGCAGCAAGAGGCAAGCAACAAGGGGCAAGAGGCAAGGGGCAAGGGGCAAGCTACTCGTCCCTCGTCAACTGTATTGCTCTACACCCGCTTCTTCGAGTTTCAGGTGGAGCGGGCGGTGGAGATCTTCCATCGAGTCTTAGCGGCGGCGCCTCAAACGCGATTCCTGGTGATAGGGAGGGGTTTCTTCGGCGAGGAGAGGAGGCTGCTCCGCCTCGTCGAGGAGGCTGGGATAGCGGATAAGGTCGCTTACGTGGGCTGGGTGGAACCTACGGAGCTTTATCTCCATTTCGCCGCAGCAGACGTGGCCATCTATCCCTACGACGACATGCTGATTAACCGCACCAAGTGTGCTGTCAAGCTCATCGAGCTGATGGCGGCGGGTCTCCCCGTGGTCGCCGACGACGTCGGCCAGAACGGCGAGTACATCGAGCACCTGGTCTCCGGCCTCCTGGTCGAGCCCGGCGACACGGAGGCCTTCGCTGCTAGTGTCATAAGGTTGCTGCGCGATAAGGGGCTGCGGGAGGCACTGGGTCGAGAGGCGCAGCGAAGGATTTACGAGCAGTTCAGTTGGGATGTACTAGTAGAGACGGTGGAGAGGGCATACCAGGTTGCGGAAGGCGCTGAGCATGGATAACGCTCAACATGGGTCCTCCCCTCTGACCGTCATCGTGGGGCCGACAGCTGTGGGCAAGACGCGGCTGGCGGTTCACCTCTGTGAGGAGCTAGGGGGCGAGATCGTCTCCGCCGACTCGCGGCAGGTCTACCGTTACATGGACATCGGCACGGCCAAGACCAGCGAGGAGGAGCGGCGGCACGTGCCCCACCACCTGATAGATATCTTAGACCCGGACGAGGGGTTCACCTTAGCCCAATATCAGGATCTGGCCTACAGGGCCATCAATGGCGTGATCGGGAGGGGCAAGGTGCCCTTCCTGGTCGGAGGAACAGGGCTTTATATAAAAGCGGTAACGGAGGGGTTCACCGTACCCAGGGTCGAGCCCGATCCGGAGCTTCGCCGCAGGCTGTACCGAGAGGCAGCGGAGAGGGGGAGGGACGTCCTCTATGCCCGGCTTCAAACGGTTGACCCCCTCGCCGCGGCAAAGATCGCCCCCCACAACCTGCGGCGGGTCATCCGCGCCTTGGAAGTCTATGAGGAGACTGGTGCTCCCATTTCCCACTGGCAGCGGAAGGAGCCGCCACCCTATCGCATCCTGTGGATCGGGCTGACCATGCCCCGGGCCGAGCTCTACCGGCGCATTGACCGCAGGGTGGATAGGATGATTGAGCAGGGATTGGTAGACGAGGTCAAAAGCTTGGTGAAAAGGGGCTATAGCTATGACCTGCCTTCTATGTCGGGCTTGGGCTACAGCCAGATAGGGATGTACCTGCGGGGCGAGGTAGGCCTTGAGGAGGCGGTGCGGCTCATCAAGCGCGATACCCGCCGCTTCGTCCGTCACCAGTACAACTGGTTCCGCCTCGACGATGAGCGGATACACTGGTTCGATGTGTCCAACGATCCCTACGGGGAGATCAAAGCCTTGGTGGCCTCATTCTTAAAGATGGAGGGGTGCTGGTCTCGTAGGGATGACAATGCAAAGGGAATATGATAAACTTGATAAAAGCTAAAAATGGATGCAAGCTATAAATTGACCCCGGTTCGCCGCCAATATCTGCAAATCAAGAAGCAATACCCCAACACCATCGTCCTCTTCCGCCTGGGCGATTTCTATGAGACCTTCGACGAGGACGCCAAGATCGTCTCCCGGGAGTGCGACATCGTCCTCACCTCGCGGCCCGTGGGCAAAAAGCAGCGGGTGCCCCTGGCCGGCGTTCCCTATCACGCCGTTGAGGGCTATATCGCCAAGCTCATCAGCAAGGGCTACAAGGTGGCCATAGTGGAACAGGTGGGCGAGCAACCCGTAGGCCGAGGCTTAAAGCCTCGACTGGTCCGCCGCGAGGTGGTGCGGGTCATCACCCCAGGCACCGTTGTCGAGCCAACCCTCTTGGAGGAGAAGCGCAACAACTACCTGGCCGCCCTGGTAATTGATGGCGATCGGGCGGGCATCGCTTACGTGGACATCACCACCGGGGAGTTCGCCACCACCCAACTCGAGGGCGATGACATCCCACAGGCGGTGCAGCAGGAGCTGGAGCGATTGCAACCGGCGGAAGTTCTGATCGGGGATAAGGGTCTAACCTCTATCCCTTATCCCCTAACCACCTATGACGACTGGCGCTTCGAGCTGGGCAATGCTCGCCAGGCGCTCTTGGATCACTTCGGGGTGGCCTCGTTGGAGGGCTACGGCTGCGAGGGGTTGCCCCTGGTGGTGCGCGCCGCCGGAGCTATCATCCAATACCTGCGGGAGACGCAGAAGGCTGCTTTAGAGCAGTTAACGCATCTCTCCACCTACTCCACCAGCGCCTTTATGAACCTGGACGCCGCCACTCGCCGCAACCTGGAGCTGACCGAGACCATACGCACCCGCTCCATCAAGGGCTCCCTCCTGGGGGTGCTCGACGAGACGGCGACGCCTATGGGGGGCAGGCTGCTGCGCCAGTGGCTCAACCAGCCGTTGCTTGACTTAGAGGCGCTGAAGAGGCGTTTAGATGCGGTGGAGGCCTTCTACCGCGACACCCCACTGCGCACCAAGGTCATCTCTTTGCTCAAGCAGCTTAGGGATCTGGAGCGCTTGACCAGCCGGGTGGTGCAGGGGATCGCCGGGCCACGGGATCTGATTGGCATAAAGCAGAGCCTCGAGGTGGTGCCGAAGATCTTGGAAATTGGAAGTTGGAAGTCGGAAGCTGGGGAAGGTCCAACCTCTAACCCTTCGGGCTTGAGCCCTTCAGGGCGAAGCCTCCAACCTCTAATTTCCAAACTTGATCCTTGTGAGGACGCAATCACCCTAATCGCTCAAGCCATTGTGGAGGATCCACCCGCCACCCTGAGCGCTGGCGGGGTCATCGCCCCTGGCTTTTCTGCTGAACTGGATAATATCGTCGCCGCATCGAGGGACGCCAAAAGGTGGGTGGCCAACCTGGAGCGGGCGGAGCGGGAGCGCACCGGGATCAAATCGCTTAAGGTGGGCTACAACAAGGTCTTCGGCTACTACATCGAGGTGACCAAGCCTAACCTCGCTCTCGTGCCCAAGGAGTACATCCGCAAGCAAACCCTGATCAACGCCGAACGCTTCATCACCCCGGAACTCAAGGAGTACGAGTCGCTCATCCTCAATGCCCAGGAACGCATCTTGGACCTGGAATCGCGCATCTTCCGTCAGGTCTGCGAGCAGGTCGCCGCCTCATCCGAACGCCTCTTGGCTACGGCTCGCGCCTTGGCCCGCCTCGATGTCTACGCCGCCTTGGCCGAGGTGGCCCTGCGCCACAACTACGTGCGGCCGAAGCTGACCGCGGATGATGAGATCCACATCGTTGCTGGGCGACACCCGGTGGTGGAGCTGACCCAGCGCGAGGAGCCTTTTGTGCCCAACGACGTCCACCTTACGCCCGAGGAGAGGATTCTGGTCATCACCGGCCCGAACATGTCCGGGAAGTCGACCTTCCTCCGCCAAGTGGCCCTCATCGTCCTGATGGCCCAGATGGGTTCCTTTGTCCCCGCCGACGAGGCCACCATCGGCCTGGTGGACCGCTTCTTCACCCGCATCGGCGCTCAGGATGAGATTTGGGCTGGCCAATCCACCTTTATGGTGGAGATGATCGAGACGGCCAATATCCTCAACCATGCCACCAACCGCAGCCTCCTCATCCTGGACGAGATCGGAAGGGGCACCAGCACCTACGATGGGGTCTCCATCGCCTGGGCCGTGGTCGAGCACATCCACAACCACCCCAAATTGCGAGCCAAGACCCTCTTTGCCACCCACTACCACGAGCTGACGGAGCTGGCCAGCGTCCTGCCGCGGGTGCGCAACTACAACGTAGCCGTGGCCGAGGAGGGCGACAAAGTGATCTTCCTGCACAAGATCATTCCCGGTGGGGCGGATCGCAGCTATGGAATCCATGTGGCACAACTGGCCGGCCTCCCCAAGACGGTCGTCCACCGCGCCGAGGAGATCTTGGACGAGTTGGAGAGGGAGGCACGTGTCCCCACCAGGGGGCCGAGGGCAATGGAGGCGCAACAGCTAGCCCTCTTCCCCACCAAACCCCATCCGGTTGTCGAAGAGCTCTCCAAGCTAGACGTGAACTCCATGACGCCCCTTGAGGCGCTCAACAAGCTGTACGAATTGCAACAAAAAGCCAAGGAGAGAAGATAATGCCTGCCAAGGCAAGCACAGCGCATCTGCCAGACGACAAGGCGAAAACCGACCTGGAAGAGCTGTGTCGGGCCCTTTTGCGGGCTGATCCCGACATCCAGGACATCATCCAGTTCGGCTCTTCAGTTTATGCCCCGGACCTGGCGTTGGACATTGACCTTCTAGTGACCACCGCCGCCAAAAAGGACGATGATGTCTACTGGGACGCCGTAGCTGACTGGCCGGTCAATGTGGATGTAATAGTGCGCGAACCCGGCCAGCGGATCGGGGATTGGATTGCCCTGGGAGTACTGGCATCCCAGAGGGTGCTTTATGGTGACGGCTCTACGATAGAGGAGGCAAGGATAGCTATGGCCATCCCAACCTATGAGCATGCACGCGAACGACTGCTGAATGCGGATCAGTACCTCGAGAACGGGCATAACGCCCCCACCGAAATACAACGCGATGGGCATTATCGCACCGCCTTCAATGCCCTCTTCGACGCCGCACGAATGGCGGCCATGACGTATCTGGCCACCGAAGAGACGAAATGGGGCGAACTGCGCAGGGCATTGCCAGCGCCGCATTCCGAGGAATTCCGGCGGATTGTCGATGTCCTCCACATCGCCTATTTCTATCGCGGCGACTACCCTCGCCAAAATACTGAGGGCGAGTTTCGGCGGTGGCGGGAACGAGTGAGCCGGTTCATCGATGCGTTAGAGGCTGACAAGCGGGCGTGACCTAAGGGAACGTTTTTGTATCAGGCAAAAGAGGAGGAAACCGAAATGACCCTCAAACCGTTGGAAGGATTTCAGCATTTCACGACGCACCACTGCGTCACCGGCTCCATGCGCCATATCTACGTCTACAACGGCCACGACATCAGCGAGGAGATGCTGTTGGGCCTGGGGGCCGGCGTAGGGTTCGTCTACTGGCACATGAAAGGACAGCCGCCATTCCTTGGTGGGCGCGGCAATGTGGCTCGGCCGGGTGTAGAAGGGTTGGAGAAGACGACTGGCCGGCGCACCGGCGTCGTCGTCGAGAACTATACCACCCGCAGCGCCCGCAAGGCAGAGAAGGCGCTGCTGGAGATGCTCGATGCGGGCCAGCCGGTCATGATCCAATGCGACATGGGCTTCCTGCCCTACTTTGACTTCGGCGGCCGCGAGTACCACTTCGGTGGGCACGTCGTCGTGGTCTGCGGCTACGATGCTGAAACCCGCCAGGTGCTCATCGCCGACCGGGACGAGGAGCTGCACCCCGTGTCCATGGAAGACCTGGCGAAGGCACGCGGCTCAAAGTTCAAGCCCTTCCCGCCTGAGCACATGTGGTATACTTTCGATTTCAGCGGCAAGCGGCAGCCCACGGCCGATGAGGTGCGCCAGGCCATTAGCGAGGCAACGCGGGGAATGCTGGAGCCGCCAATCAGCAACTTCGGTGTCGAGGGCATCCGCAAGGCGGCCCAGATGGTGCCCAGGTGGCCGGACGTGATGGGCGAGGATGCCCTGCGCGGCACGCTGTTCAACGCCTTCGTATTCATTGACGCCACGGGCGGCACCGGCGGAGGCATCTTCCGTTACATGTACAGCCGCTTCCTGGGCGAGGCCGCCACAATCACCGGCGACGACCGGCTGATCGCAGTCGCCGACGAGTTCCAGCAAATTGGCGATAAGTGGCAGGTGGTGGCGGGGATGTTCAAAGACACGTCCCAGGCGGATGACCCAACGGGGGCATTGCCGGAGATAAGCGCGCCTCTGCTGGAATTGGCCGACCTGGAGGAAGCCGCATGGTTGCGCCTGCGCGGGGTAGTTCAATGACGATTAGAACCGGGATAGCTAACCTGCCCCTCCACTACGGCAAGACACCGCGCTGGCTTTTCGAGCGCATGAAGCTCTTGGCGCGAGAGATAGCTATCGTCATCGTTGACGAGTTCGGGACGGAGGAGATGCTGCGCCGGCTATCAGACCCCTTCTGGTTCCAGGCCTTCGGCTGCGTCCTGGGCTTCGACTGGCACTCCAGCGGCGTGACTACCACCACATGTGGGGCCTTGAAGGAGGGGATCAGGGGGCTGGAGCACGAGCTGGGCTCTTCGTCGCCGGCGGCAAAGGAGCCACCTCCCGCCGCACGCCGATGGAGATCGAGGCCCACGGCCATCTCCTGGTCGTCCAGCCCGCTCCCCTGGTCTACGCCAGCCGCATGGCAGCCAAGGTGGACAACACCGCCCTCCAGGACGGCTATCAGATCTATCACCACACCTTTGTATTCGACCGGGAAGGGCGCTGGTGTGTCGTCCAACAAGGCATGAACCCGGCCACCCGCTACGCCCGGCGCTACCATTGGCTGAGCGATGATGCGATGTCTCGCCTTATGGGCAATAGAGGCTCAAACGCTAAGCGGCGAGACATCGCATCAGAAGGGGTGAAGGACTTCGTCTGCGAGCCCCACGCCGCCATCTGCTGCGATAAGCGTGGCGAGCCTTTGAACATGGTGGCTGCTGAGAGCGAGGAGGCCCGAAAAGCGAGCGCCTTGCTGTCTCAGGAGAAGCCGTGGCGCCTGGTAGGCGAGCTGAAGAAGCTCAAAAACCTGGAGCTGCCTGCCCGCCACCAAGTGCTCCTACAGGATATCCACCCTGACAGGCTAGCCGGCATCTTCCTCAAGACCTACGAGCCGCAGCCAGAGGATTTCGAGCGGCTTTTGGGGATGCAGGGGGTCGGCCCGAAGACCATCCGCGCCCTCAGCCTGCTCTCAGAGTTAGTTTACGGGGCGAAGGTGAGCTTCCGCGACCCCGTCCGCTACAGCTTCGCCCACGGGGGGAAGGATGGCCACCCTTACCCGGTGGATCGAGCCGTTTACGACCGCTCCATCGAGGCTATGGAGCGTGCCATACACCAGGCCAAGCTCGGCCGGCGGGAGAAGCTAGAGGCCTTCAGGAGGCTGAGCAGCCTGGCTTATCCTGCGCCGTATCTGTTTACCGCCGAGAACGCAGAGAGCGCTGAGATGACAGGGAAAGAGAAATAGTTTTCCTGACTCTCCGCGTTCTCTGCGGGCTCAGCGGTAAAACAAGTACCCTGCGCCTTAGCCATTTTGGGGGAGGAAAATGGCGTTGATCAAGGTCGGCTGTTGCGGTTTCCCCAAAGCGAAGCCCGAGTACTACAAGCACTTCGCTGTGGTGGAGGTGCAGCAGACATTCTACAAGCCGCCCCGAGTGGAGACGGCCCACAGGTGGCGGGCCGAGGCACCCCCTGAATTCGAATTCGCCCTCAAGGCCTGGCAGCTCATCACCCACGAACCTGCCAGCCCCACCTACCGTAAGGCCAGGCTGAGGATCGCCGTGGAGGAAGAAGATCGCTATGGCTCCTTTCGCCCCACCGCCGAGGTCTTCAGCGCCTGGGAACGGATAAGGGAGATAGCTCAGGCGCTGGCAGCTAAAATCGTCGTCTTCCAATGCCCTGCCAGCTTCACCCCCACCGAGGAGCACATCGCCAACATGCACGCCTTCTTCAGGGAGGCAGAGCGCGGAGGGATGATCTTCGCCTGGGAGCCGCGGGGGGAGTGGGCCAATGGGGAAATCGAGAGGATTTGCCGGGAGCTGGACCTCATCCACTGCGTTGACCCCTTCAAGCGTCTGCCGGTTTACGGTGCGCCAGCCTACTTCCGCCTGCACGGGATAACCGGCTATCGTTACCGCTATACCGATGAGGACCTAAACCAGCTCCTGGAATGGTGTCGCCGATACGAGGAAGTATATTGTCTGTTTAACAATGTCTCCATGTGGGAATCGGCATCGGAATTCCGTCGGTTGGCAGGAGGGTGAAAAGGCGCCTACAGGCGGGGGAGGACGGCCCCGTGTCCAGTCAGCCTCCAATATAGGGCAGCCCCGCAAACCAGGATCAAAAGGGGGATCGCCAGGTAATCCGCCGGTCGGGGTTTAAGCTCCAGATAGAGGGTGCGTTTCCCTTTTCCCCCGAAGTGCTTCGACTCCAACGCCATGGCCTGGAGGTTTACGCTCCGCACGGCATAGATCAGGATGGGCACCAGCAGGGGGATGAATTTGCGCATCCTGGCCACCACTGACCCAGACTCCAAGTCCAGCCCCCGGGCGGTCTGGGCCTGGATTATCACCGAACCCGCACCCACAAGGGTAGGGAGCAGCCGGAAGGCGGTGGAGACGGCGAAGGCCATGGGATAGGGAACCCTCAGCTTGATGAGGGAGGCGGTGAACTCCTCAATGCGGGTTGTGGAGAGGAAGATTATGCCTACTATCAAGAATATGGCCGTCCTCATGCCCATCGCTGCCCCGTAGAGGAGGGACTCCAGGCATACACGGATCCTCCACCAGCGGAAGACCTCAGTGGGCCCGGTGGTGAAGAAAGGCCACAGAGCAGTGGAGAAGACCATCAGGATGAGCAATATGTACCTCAGCCTCCACACGTTGGCCAGGGAGCCGCCCCACCAGGCTATGGCCAGAACACCTATAAGGATCGCCCCTTCATAGAGGGGGTGGTTAAAAGTGAGCCCCAAGCCGAACAAAAGCAGCACCGCGAATATCTTCGTCCTGGGATCCAAGCGATGCACCGGGGTGAGGGGCTTTTTGTACAGAAAGATGCTTACCGCCATTTCACATCCTCATCTTGCAAGTTGTCTCCCTGTAAGCGCACAAAGAGCTCGGGCACAAGGCGGTTGCAAACTCTCTCCCTATAAGCGCACAAACAAAGAGCTTACACGCAAGGCAGGGAGAGAGTTTGCAAGGGGAGACAACTTGCAACTATGATCCCCCGAACCCAACGGGCTCCACAACATCCAACATCTCCTCCACCGTGAGGGGGGTGATGCCCAACCGATTGCCGAACCTGACTATCTGGGGAGGGCGGAGGAAGACCTCCTCTAGTTCCCTCTCCCGGGCGAAAACCTTGCGGGTAGTGTCGTCTATGAGCACCCTGCCTCCGTCTAGGACTATGGTGCGGTGGGCATAATGGGCAACGGTGGGCATGGAGTGGGTGACTATCAGGATGGTGTGGCCCTTTCGGTTGAGGGAGCAAACCATCTCCATCATGGAGCGCTGTTGCAGGTAATCCAAACCAGTAGTGGGCTCATCCAATATCAGCACCCGAGGCTTCACGGCCAGAACCGAGGCCACTGCCACCCGCTGCCTCTCCCCTTTGGTGAGGAGGAAGGGGTCCTCATCCTCGTAACCTATCAGATTGACGGCGGCCAGCGCCTCTTCCACGTGCTCCCTCACCTCTTTCTCCGACAAGCCGAAGTTGCGCGGGCCGAAGGCCACCTCCTCGAAGACCGTGGGGGCGAATATCTGGTGGTCGGGGTTCTGGAAGACATACCCCACCCGCTCCGCCCGCTCCCTAGGGGACAGCTCCCCCACATCCTGGCCGAAAACCTCCACCCGACCGGAGGTTGGCCAAAGCAGGCCGTTAAACTGTTTGACCAGGGTGGTCTTACCCGACCCGTTCTGGCCGATGATGGCTACAAACTCCCCTTCCTTGATCTCCAAGTCGACCCCCTTTAAGGCCTCCACCCCCAAGGGATACAGATAATGCGTCCCCTCCAATTTTAGGGCTGGCCCTCCTCCCCTTTCCAACCCCTGATCCCTCTCTTGTAAAATCTGCGCAGCCATGGGGTGCAGCTTCAGCCTCCTTTTGAATTCAGGGACCGCCTCTTCGACTGTGAGGGGGAGCCTGTCATTCCTGCCTGCGAGCCGTTCAGGTAGTCTGCTGAAGAACTCGGCTACCGGCAGGGGGGCCACCCCAGCCTCCACCAGAAGCTGGCAGTCGGACAGGATCTCGGCCGGGGGGCCCTCTCTCAGAACCCTTCCTTCCTTCAGCAACACTACTTTGTCCGAGTTGAGGGCTTCCTCGGTTTCATGCTCGATGAGGATCATGGTCATGCCCCGCTCCCTGAGCTCCCCCGCCAGTTGAAGGACCTCCCATTTGCCTATGGGGTCCAGGTCGGTGGTAGGCTCGTCCATGGCCAGGAGGCAGGGGCGCATGGCCAAAACCGAGGCTATAGCCAGGCGCTGTTTCTGCCCTCCCGACAAGGTGGATGGCTCCCTATCCCGCAGCCCCTCCAGCCGCACCAGGGGGAGCAGCTCATCTATGATGCGTCTCATCTCCTCTCGGGGCACCCCTAGGTTCTCTAAGCCGAAGGCTATCTCCAGCTCCACATTGGTGGAGAAGAGTTGGGCCTCGAAGTCCTGGAAGACCAGGCCCACTTCCCCGGACATCTCCGCGGTCCGGCTTTGGGAGATGTCCCTGCCCAACACCACCGCCTTCCCCTCCAGCTTGCCCCGGACGAAGCTCGGTATGAGGGCGTTCAGGCAATACATGAGGGTGGACTTCCCGGCACCGGTGTGTCCCATCCAGGCCACGAAATCGCCCTCTTCTATCTCCAGGGAAACGTTATCTAGAGCCTTCTTATCCGCGCCTTGGTAAACGAAGGATAGGTTTTCGAACTGAACGGCCTTCCTACATCTCTTCATGGCAAACACTAAAATGCCCAGGGCCGGATGGCCCCGGGCATTTCATAGGTTTTTCAAAACGAGCCTCAAAGCAAGAAGAGGGGCACCAGCGTAGCTACCACGAAGATGGCCCCCACCGGGATGGCCATAGCGGGAGGGAGCAGGAAGGCTCCCACTATCCAGCCCACCACCCCTCCTATCACTAAAAGCAAGGATCCGATCATGGGGGCCACGGGCTTGGCGATGTCCTTGGGATCCATCACCTCCCTCCAATAAAGCCCCATCCTCTTCACCCTATCCCAGACGAGGAGCAGGAGGAGTCCCCCTACTATATGGCCGATCGTGTCGTTGGCGGTGATGATGGTGCTCAGGATCTTGAAGGGCACCAGCCCCAACAGGTCCACGCCCCAGGAGATGATGACCGCACAGGCCGCAGCGGAGATGAGGCTGATCACTACCAGCTCCAGCCACTGCCTCCCGGTCCTCATCCGTGGCTCCTCACCGGATGACAGAGGCCCTAGGTGGCCCCAGACCTTATAGGGGACGTAGCCCAGGAAGAAGTTTCCGATGAAGCCGAAGAAGGAGCCGGGGCCCAGGGTGCCGAAGAAATCGCCGATGAGGTTCCCTATGGCCGTTCCCCATGCCGCCGCAGGGCCGAACAACAGGGAGAAGACGATGGGCAATAGGTTGGCTGGCCTCACCTCCGTTATCCCCGGGATAAGCACGATGCCCGCCTTAAAGACGATGAGGGCTGCGGCGTAGACGGCAGCGCACAGGGCCACCAGAAGTATCATCCGGGTGTTCTTCCACATGGTGAAAAGCTCTTTCATTTTCCGCCCTCCTTAGTAAAAATTAGTTATGGCTCTTCCTCGTAAATTCCCTGTCATCACCTCCTTCTAAGGGCTTCTAAACGAGGCCCACTTTGACTGCCAGAAACCGGACCTTCTATAAGATATTGTACCGCAATATCTCTCATTTGTCAACAGCGTGGGCCCTCACTTGCCCTTTTGCAGGGCCTGGGATATAATGGCAGCATTGAAGAGGTGAGAATGCTTCAAAGGATTCGCACCGCACTGGCCTTGGAACGAAACGTATTGGTCCTCTCAGCTACCATCCTCCTTTCGTTGGCTTCCATCCACACCTGGTATCCCCTATTGCCTCTTCACTTCCGCGACCTGGGGGCGAGTGATGCCCAGGTGGGCCTGGCCTACTCCCTGCTGACCATCGCCTTCGCCCTGATGCAGTTCGCTGGGGGGCTTCTGGCCGACCGTTACGGCAGGAAGTGGCTCATCGCCCTGCCTACCTTCATCTTCGTCCCTCTCTACACCCTGGCCGGCGCCGCCCATAATTGGGTGACGCTCCTGATCGCCCTGCTCATCACCAACCTCCTCAGCGCCATCCAATGGCCGGCCTTCATGGCCCTCCTCGCCGAGTCGGTATCGGAGAGGCGACGAGGGAGGGCCTTCGGCGCCCTGGAATTCGCCGTCAGCCTGGGCGTAGCCCTCGGCCCGGGCCTGGGGGCAGCCCTCCTCCCCATTGTCGGCATAAGGGCTTTGATCCACTCCACCGCTCCGGTCGCTCTCCTCTGCGCTTTCCTGCGGGCCTTCAGCTTGCGGGAGGCCACCCATCGGCCATCACCCATCGCCTTGAGAAGCCTGGGATACCTCCGCCAGGCGGGATTCCGCTGGTTACTCACCGCCACCTGCCTCTTCGCCCTGACCCGCATGATGACCATATGGGGGCCCTTCGTCACCCTCCACGCCGAGGATGCGCTGGGCATGAGCAAGCCTGAGATAAATGCCCTGTTCGCCGTCGGTGGCCTAGCGGCCATGGCTGCCAGCCTCCTGGGCGGACGTCTCGCCGACCGCTACGGAAGTCGAAACCTCCTGATCGCCAGTTCCCTTGGGCATGTCCTGGCTATGCTCCTCTGGGCGTTAGCTGGAAACTCTTTGGTTGGGCTGGGCTTCTTCTTGACGGCGGGCATGGGCCTGCAGATGGGTGCCGTAGCCTACGACGCCCTCCTGACCCAAGCGGCCTCAGCAGGCTCGCGAGGAGCTTTGCTCGGCCTCCTCGGCACCATCACGGGGCTGGCCTCCGCCGTAGCGCCGGCGTTGGGAGCCCATCTGCGGGTGAGCTTTGGCTCCGCCGCTCCCTTCTGGGCAGCCTTAGGGCTGGGTGTGGCCACAGCCCTGTCCCTATTGCGGGTCGTCTCACAGGGAGATGAGAAGGGGTTTTAAGGAGTGTGCTTTGAAAGTTGGACAGGGAACCCGTCTTGCGGTATAATCGAAAGGGCCTGGGCCGCGCTTTGAGTCGGGCGGCTGATCGGCCCGGCTTTCGAATTTTTGACTACTTGATAGGTTAGAAGGACGGCCTATGAAGATCGTTGAGTGCGTGCCCAACTTCAGCGAGGGACGCCGCAAGGGGGTCATAGATCAGATCGTGGGGAGGATCGCCTCCGTGCCCGGCGTCAAGGTGTTGGATGTGCACTCTGATGCCGACCACAACCGCTCGGTGGTGACCTACATCGGCGAGCCGAGGGCTGTGGAGGAGGCCGCCTTCCAGGCCATCGCCCAGGCAGCTAAGTTCATTGATATGGACTCGCACCGCGGCCAACACCCCCGGATAGGGGCGACGGACGTGGTCCCCTTCGTGCCCCTCGCTGGAGTGGAGATGGCGGTCTGTGTGGAGATGGCGCAGCGGCTGGGAGAGCGGGTAGGACGCGAGCTGGCCATCCCCGTCTACCTTTACAGGGAAGCAGCCACGCGGCCAGAGCGGCGCGACCTGGCCAACATACGGCGGGGCGAATACGAGGCCCTCAAGGTCGAGATCGAAACCGACCCCCAGAGGGACCCCGATTTCGGCCCAACCTGTCTCGGCAAGGCCGGCGCTACAGCCATCGGGGCACGGCCACCCCTCATCGCCTTCAACGTCTACCTCTCCACCGACAATGTGGAGATAGCCAGGGCCATCGCTCGAGCTGTGCGTGGCTCTAGCGGCGGCTTACGCTACGTGCAGGCCCTGGGCCTGCTGGTCAAGGGCGTGGCCCAGGTTTCGATGAATCTGACCGACCATCGCCAAACGCCCATCCACCGCGTGATGGAGATGATCAGGCGTGAGGCGGCAAGTTACGGCGTCTCAGTGAGGAGGAGCGAGATAGTGGGCCTCGTGCCCCAAGCCGCCCTGGTTGAGGCCGCCAAGTTCTATTTGCAACTGAACGGCTTCTCGCTGGATCAGGTCTTGGAGAACCGCTTAATGGAATTTATGGCCCTCAAGGGAGAGGAGGTTGCCGATGGAGATGATAACTATTGACGGTGAGGGTCTGACCATCGAAGACGTCGTGGCTGTGGCTCGGTCGAAGCCAGAGGGGGTGAGGCTTAGGCTCAGCTCTGAGGCTCAGGAGAGGGTGAGAAGGGCTCGCCAGGCTGTGGAAGATTTCGTGGCCAGGGGTGAGGTCGTCTACGGTGTGACCACAAGCTTCGGGGCCTTGAAGGACAGGCTCATCCCACCCGATCAGGCGAAGGCGCTTCAGCGCAATATGGTGATGAGCCACGCTGTGGGGGTCGGCCAGCCGCTGGATGAGGCCACCGTGCGGGCAGCGATGCTCATTCGAGCCAATGCCCTGGCCAAGGGGCACTCGGGCGTTCGCTTGGAGACGCTGCAGGCATTGCTGGCCATGGTCGAGCGCGGGGTGCACCCGGTCATCCCGGCAAAGGGCTCCCTGGGAGCGAGCGGCGACCTGGCCCCCCTAGCCCACATGTCCCTGGTGCTCATTGGCGAAGGGGAGGCTTTCTATCAAGGGGAACGGCTGCCCAGCGCTGAGGCCATGAGGCGAGCAGGGATAGAGCCCATCGAATTGGAAGCCAAGGAGGGTTTAGCCCTGGTCAACGGCACCGCGGTGACGGCCGCCATCGGAGCCCTGGCCGTCCATAGGGCGGAGCGCCTGAGCAAGGTGGCTGACATCGCGGGGGCAATGAGCCTCGAGGCCCTAGGAGGCACCTCCCAGGCCTTCGATTCGAGGATACAGGCGGTACGGCCTTATCCCGGACAAACGGCCTGCGCCGCCCACATCCGCCGCCTGATCGAGGGAAGCCAGCTACTTTGGCGCGCCGACGGCTATCTCAAGGTGCAGGATGCCTACAGTGTGCGTTGTATCCCTCAGATCCACGGGGCTGTGCGTGACGCCATCGCCTATGCCCGCCAGGTGGTCGAGATCGAGCTGAACTCCGCCACCGACAACCCCCTCATCTTCGCCGGGGGCGAGGAGGCCATCGCCCTCTCCGGGGGAAACTTCCACGGCGGGCCGTTGGCCTTGGCCATGGACCTTTTGAGCGCCGCCCTGGCGGGGCTGGGCAATCTCTCCGAGCGGAGGCTGGCCCGCTTGCTCGACGGGGAGGCCAACGAAGGGCTGTTGCCGGCCTTCCTCACCAGGCAGGGCGGCTTGAACACCGGCTTCATGCTGACCCAGTACACGGCGGCGGCCCTCGTCTCGGAGAACAAAGTGCTGGCCCACCCAGCGGGCGTTGACTCCATCCCCGCGTCGGCCAACGTCGAAGACCACGTCAGCATGTGCACCATCGCCGCCCGCCACGCCCGCGAAATCCTCGAAAATGTGGAGACGATCCTGGCCATCGAGCTCTTCGCCGCTGCCCAGGCCATAGATTTCCGCCGCGAGGCGGCCGTAGAGCACCTGTGGTTAGGAAGGGGCACTGCTCCCGCCTACGAGTCCATTCGAGAGGCCGTGCCCTTCTTGGAACGTGATGCCATCATGTACCCTTACATCGAGGCGGTGCGGAAATTGGTGGCTACCGGCAAAATAATCGAAAAAGTGGAGAAGGCGGTAGGTAGCACCCTGCACTGAAAGTGCGGGGAACGGGAGGGACAGCACCCCACACCAAGGTGTGGGGAATAGGGGGACTATTCCACAGACTTCTGGTCTGCGGTTCGTAGCCAAGAGGAGGAGCACAATGTCCCAAGATGGCATCTACTACCACGTTTGGTTTCCCACTAAGCGTCACAGGAGGATCCTACTCGGGGAGGTCGAGGAAAAGGTCTTTGAGCTCTTTCGGCAGATCGCAGAAGAAAAGGGCTATGACCTGATCGCCTGTGAGGCGATGGTGGATCACGTCCATCTCCTCCTACGGCTTTCGCCTGAGCAGGATCTCTCGACGGCGATCAAGATGTTCAAGGGCATCTCAGCAAGGCGGGTCTTCCAAGCCTTTCCTAATTTGAAGATGGACATAGGCCTTAACAACCTCTGGGCGAGGAGGTATGGCTCAAAGACGATCCCGCCTGAGCGTATTCCTCGTCTGATTGCTTATATCCAAAATCAAAAGAAGGACTACTCAAAGTACGAGCCTAGGCGTCCCTTACGCTGATCCTACACCAGGGTATGGGTGATTATTCCGCAGACTTTTAGTCTGCGGTCTGAGGTGTATAAGCAACGGGAGGTGAAGCTATGCAAGCGGTGGAAACTTTAGAAAGGGTCAAGGTCGCCCCGAGGGTGATTCGTGCCCCGAGGGGGACGAAGCTCACCTGCAAGGGTTGGGGGCAGGAGGCAGCCATGAGGATGCTGATGAACAACCTCGACCCCGAGGTGGCCGGCGACCCCGATAACCTCATCGTCTACGGCGGAAGGGGGAAGGCGGCCCGCAACTGGGAGTGCTTCGACGCGATCACTGAGGCACTGAAAGAGCTTGAAAACGATGAAACGTTGCTCATGCAGTCAGGCAAACCCATTGGCGTCTTCAAGACCCATCCCGACGCCCCACGGGTGCTCCTGGCCAACTCCAACCTCGTCCCCGCCTGGGCCACCCAGGAGGTTTTCGACGAGCTGGACCGCAAGGGGCTCATCATGTTCGGCCAGATGACGGCCGGGAGCTGGATCTACATCGGCACCCAGGGCATCCTCCAGGGGACATACGAGACCCTGGGGGCAGCCGCTCGCGCCCAGGGCTGGCCCAGCCTCAAGGGGAAGTTCGTCCTCACCGCTGGACTGGGCGAGATGGGCGGGGCGCAGCCCCTGGCTATCACCATGAACGAGGGGGTGGGGCTCATCGTGGAGGTTGACCCCCGGCGCGCCCAGCGCCGCCTCGACACCCGCTACGTTGACGTGGTGGTGGACGACCTGGACAAGGCACTGAGGATGGTAGAAGAGGCGCTTTCCAGGGAGGAGCCGAGGTCCATCGGACTAATCGCCAACGCCTCCGACATCTACCCCGAGCTGGCTAGGAGGGGCGTCGTCCCCGACGTGGTCACCGACCAGACCCCGGCCCACGACCCGCTGATGTACGTCCCCAAGGGGCTCCCGATGGAGAAGGCAGTCGAGCTGAGGCAGAAGGATCCCGATGACTACGTCGGGCTGGCGATGGCCTCCATGGCTGAACACGTTCAGGCCATACTGGAGTTCCAGAGGAAGGGCGCAGTGGTCTTTGACTACGGCAACAACCTCCGCCAGCGGGCCTACGACGCGGGGGTGAAGGATGCTTTCAGCTACCCAGGCTTTGTCCAGGCTTACATCAGGCCGCTCTTCTGCGAGGGGAAGGGGCCCTTCCGCTGGGCGGCCCTCTCCGGCGACCCAGAGGACATCTACAGGACGGACGAGGCCATCCTGGAGCTCTTCCCCGAGGACGAGCACCTGGCTCGCTGGATACGCCTGGCCAGGAAGAGGGTGGCCTTCCAGGGGCTTCCTGCCCGCATTTGCTGGCTGGGCTACGGCGAGCGGGCCAGGGCGGGGCTCAGGTTCAACGAGCTGGTGGCCTCCGGCGAGGTGAAGGCCCCCATCGTCATCGGCCGCGACCACCTGGACGGCGGCTCGGTGGCTTCGCCCAGGCGGGAGACGGAGGGGATGAGGGACGGCTCCGATGCCATTGCCGACTGGCCGCTCCTCAACGCGCTCCTCAACGCCGTCTGTGGGGCCACCTGGGTGGCCATCCATCACGGCGGCGGGGTGGGGATAGGCTACTCCATCCACGCCGGGCAGGTCATCGTGGCCGACGGCACCCCCGAGGCGGCAGTGAGGCTGGAGAGGGTGCTCACCGCTGATCCTTGGACGGCCATCGTCCGCCACGTGGATGCCGGCTACGAAAGAGCTATCGAGGTGGCTAAGCGTTACGGCCTGAAGATACCGATGCTGGCAACGGATGGGTAGCGGATAAACAGATTGCTGATTTGGAGTGCCGAAGCCTTGCTTCGGCTTAGGGATGAAGGCGGCGGCTTGTTGCCTAATAGGGATGGGAACAAGTCCTCGCATCCATCCTGGCTGCTAAAAAATGGGGTGGAGTACAGGCGCAAGCCTGCAAAAAGAATGACCTCTCCCGTAGGTTTGGAACAGGCGGGAGGGTGGATCAGCACAAAAGCAAAGGAGGGCGAAAAATGCTGAAAGCACATTGGAGCGGTTTCGAGATTGATTCCTCGGAGGCGGCATACGAGGTGAAAGTGCCGCAACCAGAGGCACTGGGCACCCTGGTCAGGGGCCTACTGACCTCGGGCTACTTCGTCCGCTCCTACTACCTCCTCTTCGAGGAGCCGATGGTCCGCCTGAGGGACTTTATCCTCGCGCGGGGCGACCAGGAGGACAAGCTGGGGGCGAAGGCTCTGAGCTACTTGGAGAAACAAATCGCCAAAATCGAAAAGAGGGGTGAATACGCCACTACCATCGGCGTGCGGGCAATCGAGGCCATCCTCAACTACGTCGGCGCCCACCGAAAGGAGCTCTTCGATGCCAGCACCTTCCGCTTCGAGCTCACCGACGAGCAGAAGGAGATGTATGAGGACTACGACTACGAGTTCGAGCTGGGGCAATGGGTTGACGAGACCGACTTCTACTCCGAGGAAGAGATCCCCTTTGACGGAGTGGTCCTCTTCCTGGGCTGCTCCCTCGTCGGACTGAATAAGCTGGAGCCTGGAGATCAGAGGAAGGCCAAAGCCGCTGTGCGCCGGACCGACATAATGATTCAGGAAGAGGAAGGCAGGCCGCGAAGGGGAGGCCGAGGCATGGACGAGATGGACATGTTCTTCCAGTCCATGTTCGGCCCCTATGACCCCTGGGAGAAGTACAACCACCCCCAGATGCTCACCCTGCGCGTGCGCCTTAACCCCGACGCCACCGTCACCTTTACTGGCCGCTGGATGGACGATGGCCAGTTCGCCTACGGCTACTATGACTATGTGCTCAGCCAGGCCGCCAAGAAGGCCGGAGCCAAGATCGGCCTCCACATGATTTACTGACATGGCTTACGCAGTTAGCGAAGGGAGAGCGACTTTGACTAACCCTGTGCCCCGTAGAGCAGGGTTTATCCCTGATGAACACTCTCGCTCTAGAGCCGTTCGTGCGCAAAGCGTAATAAAGCGAGAGTGTTCGTCACCTGCGGTTTGATGCCGAACCGCACCTGACAAATGGTCTCACATTATCCTCTATAGAACACCAACGTCAATACGGTGATGACGAACAGTCTCGCTATATTGCGATTTGTGTGTATGCCACTATAGAGCGAGACTGTTCGTCAGAGACCATTTGTCACCCCTAAAGGGGTTCCCCTGAGGGGTCACCCCGAAGGGTGCTCTACGGGATTTGAACAAGAACCGCGTAACCCCTGTTACTGAGCGGATTGCGAGGGGCGAATGTTCGCGCTTTCACCCGATACCGTCCTACGCCCAGAGCCCCACGGCGCGTTGATGTTCCAGCGGGAGACGGCGGAGACCGCTTTGCTCGACCTGGAGGGGCTGGAAGCCCTGTACCATCTTTGCTCCCCCCAACCCAGGAGCGAGCAGCCCATCTTCTTCGTCCGCTACCTGCTGGACAGGGGCTTCATCGTGCCGGGAAGGCCCGATGGCTTCCAGGAATGGATCGCCGAGATCCTCGATCTGGCCCCTATCACGAGGGCTCCACCTCACTCACTGGCCGCCCCAGAGACTATCCACTTCGCCGTGACGGGTCGCTGCGACCAGGCCTGCGAGGGCTGTTTCTATTCCGCCCGCCCCGGTTCGGATGTCGAGGCCATGGACGCGCCCTTCTCCCTCTTCGAGAAGGTGGTGGCCGAGGCGGGGAGGGCCAAGGTGTTCCAGATGGCGCTGGGCGGAGGGGAGCCGCTTCGACACGTGCACATCGTGGATATGGTGCGGCTGGCCCGCGAGCACGGCGTCGTCGCCAACATCACCACCAACGGCAACCTCCTCGACCGCGGGATGGCCCTGGCTCTCAAGGAGGCGGGGCTGGGCCAGATTCAGATCTCCCTCAATGGAGCCAGCGAGGAAGCCAACGCCGGCACCCGCCCCAACTTCCGTCGGGTCATCCAAGCCCTGGAGACCTGCCGGGAGGCGGGCCTGCGCTTCGGCATCAACTTCCTGGTGACCCGGAGCAACCTGGGGGAGCTGGGGCCTGTGGTGGAGCTGGGGCGACGCCTGGGTGCCGCCTCGGTCAACATCCTGCGCCCCAAGCCGCCGACCACGGGAGGGGACTGGCTCGGGAAGGAATCGCTTGATAGCGAAGGGTATCGTCAGGTGCAAGAGATGCTAAATGCAGCTCGCGGGTCGCACGTCGCAAGCCGTAAGCTGAACCCTGCGACTTGCGACTTGCGACCTGAAACCAGGATCACCCTCGACGCCTCCCTCACCTTCCTGCTCACGGACCACCCCCTTGAGGGGCTCTACCGTGCCGGTATCTGGGGCTGCTCGGCGGCGCGGCGGTTCGTCACCATCACCCAGGACGGGGAGGTGCTCCCCTGCAGCCACGTCCGCTGGTCGGATATGGGCGAGGGGGATTTCATGAGGGCCTGGTGGGAGTCGGAGGTCTTCGCCCGCTTCCGGGCCCAAGAGGACGAGATGCGGGGTCGGTGCGGGGCCTGTCCCTACCTGGAGCTTTGCAAGGGGTGTCGGGCGGTGGTCATGGCCTTCGGCGGCGACTTCGCCGACAGCGACCCCCACTGTCCGAGGTGAACAAACCCTCCCGCAGGCTTCACCCTGACGGGCTCAAGCGTTCGCCTGAGGGCTTCCCCTGAGGGGTTCAGCCCCGAAGGGCTCAACGCCGAAGGCCCGAAGGGTTCGGAACCTGCGGGAGGGTAAAGAATGCAGGGAGTGTCGAGGTGAACCTGGATCGCAGCCGGAAGAAGGTGCACCCATCCGCCTTCATCGCCGAGACGGCGGTAGTGCTAGGCGACGTCACTATCGGGCGGGAGTCCAGCGTCTGGTTCCACGCCGTGGTGCGAGGCGATGTGGCGCCCATCACCATCGGGGAGCGGACCAACATCCAGGACGGGGCCGTCGTCCACGCCGAACCGGGCTATCCCGTGTCCATCGGCGACGGGGTGACGGTGGGGCACGGGGCGGTGATCCACGGGGCCACCGTAGAGGACGACGTGCTCATCGGCATCTGACGAACCCTCTCCCCCTCTTGCGTCCCAAGCTCTCTATTACGCTCATAGGGGAGAGGGTTCGTCATCAGGGCCGTGGTCCTGAACGGGGCGGCCATCGGGGAGGGGAGCATCGTGGGGGCCGGGGCGGTGGTGACCGAGGGGACGATCATCCCGCCCCGTTCGCTGGTGCTGGGCCTTCCGGGCCGGGTGGTTCGGGAGGTCAGTCCGGAGCAGGAGGGGCTGATCCGCCGCTCGGCGGAGGGGTACGTCCAACTGGCCAGGGCGTACCGGGAGGGCAGGGGAGGTAGGAGGAGCCCATGACCCGCAAACACATTTTGTTCATCCTGGCGCTTGTTCTTATCCCACCAGCGTTGGGGCTGGCAGGGGCCACTGCCCTGGGCTGGCTGTGCTTTGAATGGTCGTTGAGAGGGATGGGCACGGTCTTTGGTGCATATGCTGGGTGGATCGCTATCTTGGCCGGGATTGCCCAGATAGTGAGCGCGTGGCGGCGACGTGAGGCCCCCGGCCCTCCACCCGGCGTCCCTTGCCAGGCCCCTCGCCCTCTGGCCGAGTTCGTGGGCCGGACGGACGAGATCCGCCGGCTGGAGCGGGCCCTCAAGCCTGGAAGCAAGGCTGCCATCACCGGCGTAGTGGGCATGGGAGGGATAGGCAAGACGGAGCTGGCCAAGATCGTCGCCCACCAGGTGGCGGGCCGCTACCGGGATGGCGTCCTCTGGGCCGACTGCGGCGACGAGCGGCTGACGGACGTGGCCGACCGCTGGGCCACCGCCTACGGCGTGGAGCGGCTCCCCGGCGACGACCTCCCCGCCAAAGCCGCCTCCTGACGCGGGCTGATCAGCGATAAAGAGGCGCTGCTGGTCTTCGACAATGTCCAGCCCGGCCAGGAAATCGAGCCCCTCTTCCCGCCGCCTGGTAGCCGCAGCACGGTGCTCATCACTACCCGCCACAGAGATCACCCCGCTCTGGCCGGCGTCGAGACCCTGCGACTGGAACAGTTCACCCCTGCCGAGGCCTTCGACCTGGCAGAGCGGGTGCTGGGCCGGGAGGCCGCCCGCGCCCAGAGGGGCGAGGCCGACCACCTCTTCGAGTTGGTGGGCTACCTGCCGCTGGCGGTCTCCATTGCCCTGCACACGGCCCGGGAGAAGGGCTGGGCCCTGGCTGAGCTGAACCGGGCTTGCGCAAGAGCCTGCAGGCCACCTTCCAGACCGCCTGGGACACCTTACCCGGAGACCTCCAGCGTGCCTTCGCCGCCCTGGCCGTCTTCAACCAAGGGCCCAGCTTCCACACGGTCGCCATGGCTGCCGTCTTGGAGGCCGAGGAGCCGGATGCTCGTGCGCTGCTCCACCGGCTGGATGGCCGCTCGCTTTTGACGCCGGTGGGTGACGGCCGCTGGAGGCTCCACCCCTTGCTGCGGGAGTTTGCCGCCGAGAAGCTCCCCGCCGACGATCCCGCCTGGGGCCACATGGCCGCCCACTACGTGGAGGTGGCCCGCGCTGCCGACGAGCTCTACCTGCGCGGAGGCGAAGACCTCCTGCGTGGCCTGGCCCTCTTCGACCTGGAGTGGCCCCACATCCAGGCCGGGCAGGCCTGGGCCGCCGCTCACGCCGAAACCGAGGACGAGGCGACACGCCTGTGCAGCGCCTACCCCGGCGCCGCCGCCTACTGCCTGGACCTGCGCCTGTTCCCCAGTGAGAAGATTCCCTGGCTGGAGGCGGCGGTGGAGGCCGCCCGCCAGCTGGGGGACAGGAAGGTCGAAGGCAGCCACCTGAACCGCTTGGGGAATGCTTACCGTTTCCTGGGAAAAGCAAGAAAGGCCATCGAGTACCATCAGAAGGCGCTGGAGATAGCTCGGGAGATGGGCGATAAGCGCGCAGAGGAAATCCGTTTAAGAGATCTGGGGAAAGCCTACCGTCACCTGGGTTATTTCCATAAGGATATCGATTACCAGCAGAAGGCCCTTAGGATAGCTCAGAAAATAGGCGATAAGCGCGGAGAGGGGTACTGCCTGGGCAGCCTAGGGCTTGCCTATGCTAACCTCCGTGAGTATCACAAGGCTATTGAATACCACCAAGAGGCGCTGAAGATAGCTCGGGAAATAGGTGATAAGAGAGCAGAAGGAGATCGCTTGAATAACTTGGCGGGCGCTTATCGGCACTTGGGAAAAGTGCACGAAGCCATCAAGTATTCCCAGGAAGCGCTAAAGATAGCTCATGAAATAGGGGATAAGAGAGGCGAAGGCAACCGCTTGGGTGCTTTAGGGAGCGCCTACCGTCGCCTGGGTGATTATCATAAAGCCATCGAGTATTACGAGAGGGCGCTGGAGATAGCGAGGGAGATAGGCGACAGGCGAGGGGAAGGCAACCGCTTAGCCAACATGGGTCTGGCATACAAGGAGATGGGAAATACCGCCAAGGCGCGGGAGCTTTGGGAGGAGGCACTATGCATCTTCGAGGAAATCGAGTATCATCGCGCCGCAAAGGTGCGGGAGTGGCTGGCGGAGCTGGAGGCGTGAACTCTCCTCATTGCTAAAAGGGGCGTCCTCGCCCCGCCACCGATGGCGAGGACGCCATCGAGTAGCATAAGCTTTTTGCTAGAGAGGGGCGTCCTCACCCGTCCCCGACGGCGAGGATGCCATCGGATAGCCCTGTTTGCTCCAAAGGGGCGTCCTCGCCCCGCCACCGATGGCGAAGACGCCATTGGGTAGCATAAAGAGAGCTACAGAGGAGCGTCCCCGCTCCGTACATCCATCGGAGAGACCACTGTGAAATACAAAACCTTCTTCGACGAGCGCCATCTCTACTTCGTCACTTGCACCATAGCCGGTTGGAAGCCCATCTTCACCGATCCAGCTTACGCGGAGATCGTCCTGCAGTCCCTGGCCTGGCTCCGCCGCCAAGGATACATTCAACTTTTTGCCTTCGTCGTCATGCCCACCATCTGCACGCCATCATCAAGCCCCTGCAAGGCACTGCCGATCAACTGGTTCAACGATTTGCCTCTTACACTGACAAACCTGCTCCCGCATCGGCTCCCAGCCGTCTCTACCTTTGGGCGGGAGCAGGTTCGTCAACGGCCCACGAAATATTGGAACGGCTCAGACAAGACCATAAGGTAGAGTTCTTGGCCTTCTTCCGACAAGCCGCTCAACAGGATCACGATAGGGAGCATCGTATCTGGGAAGAGGAATTGGCCAAGAACATCTACTCAGAGGCATTCCTGTTTCAGAAGATGGAATACATCCACAACAATCCTGTGGACAAGGATTGGCGCCTGGTCACGGACCGGGCTGATTATCTTTATTCCAGCGCTTGTTTCTACGACCGCGGGGAGAGGCCAATCATAGAGGTGGATGACATTGCAGGCGTGTTGGGCTTGCTTTGATACGGGGCGGGGACGCCCCTTGGTAGCGGTGAAGAGCAGCGCTCCCTTTGCTAGGGAGGGGCGTCTCGCCCCGATTTTATGGCCGAACCGTAATGAGGCGGAACGGGGATGCCCCTCAGTAGCATGAAGAGCGGTCCTTGCTCCATCCCGGCAACGGGGATGTCATCAAATAGCGTGAGGGGAGATCCATGATCCAAACCGACCTTCTCATCCACAGCGCTGCCCAGCTTTTGACCGTCGCCTCCGACGGGCCCAAGCGCGGGGCGGCGATGGGGGAGCTGGGCATTATCGAGGACGGAGCGGTCGCCGTCAAGGACGGGCGCATCGCCCTGGTGGGGCCGACGTCGGAGGTGCGGGGCCAGGTCACGGCCCCAGAGGAGATAGACGCCTCGGGCAAAGTGGTCATGCCCGGCTTCGTGGACCCCCACACCCACCTCGTCTTCGCCGGGGACAGGGCCGACGAGTTCGAGATGCGCCTCCGGGGCGCGACCTACCTCGAGATCATGGCCGCCGGCGGGGGGATCATGAGCACCGTGCGGGCCACAAGGGCGGCCAGCTTGGAGGAACTGGTCGCCCAGAGCCGAAAACGCCTCGACAGGATGCTCGCCCATGGCACCACCACCGCCGAGGCCAAGACCGGCTATGGCCTCGATCTCGAAAACGAGCTCAAGATGCTGGAGGCCATCCGCACCCTCGACCTCGTTCCCACCTTCCTCGGGGCCCACGTCGTGCCGGAGGAGTACAAGGGGCGAGCGGATGAGTACGTAGACCTGGTCGTGGAGGAGATGCTCCCTCACTTATCGCCTATCGCCTATCGCCCACCGCAGGTGGACGAAGGCGATGAGCGATATGCGATAAGCGATAAGCCATCAGCCATTTTCTGCGACGTCTTCTGCGACGAAGGGGCCTTCACCCTCGCCCAAGCATGTCGCATCCTCGAGGCGGCCAGGGCGCTAGGCTTCGGGCTCAAAATCCACGCCGATGAGTTCAGGTCGCTGGGAGGGACGAGGCTGGCGGTGGAGCTGGGAGCCATCTCGGCCGACCACCTGGTCTGCACCCCCGACGACGAGATCGGGCTGCTGGCGGGGTCGGACACCATCGCCGTCGCCCTGCCGGGAACGCCCTTCGGCCTGGGCCACCACAAATACACCCCCGCCCGGCGGATTATTGATGCCGGAGGTGCCTTGGCCCTAGCCACCGACCTCAACCCCGGCACTTGCTGGTGCGAGTCCATGCAGTTCGTCATCGCCCTGGCCTGCCGCTACATGGGGATGACCCCTGCCGAGGCCATCGTCGCCGCCGCCATCAACGCCGCCTATGCCATCGGCCTAGGGGATGGGGTGGGCAGCCTGGAGGTGGGCAAGAAGGCTGACATCCTCGTGTTGGACGCCTCTGACTACCGTCATCTGGGCTATCGCTTTGGGGTCAATCTGGTGGAAACGGTTATCAAGGGTGGAAATCGGATTCAATTAGCGCCGTCAGGCCGGGGGCTTTGAGGTGTAACTCCTACCGCAGGGGGCAGTCGGCGTTGAGAGGCCCTGGCGACGGCGCTTTATCTTGTGGTATAATATCCGCAAAGTGCAGTTTGGGGCGGTTACGCCTTCGGGGGACCGCCCCAAAACCCTCTAGGCGATGATGGAAACTTACCCTGATTATCGGCACAACCTCATCTGCTTCACATTGGATTATATACTCTTTGGCCTCGGCATGGCTTTTATGAGCCCGACGACGGTCCTGCCCTCCTTTGTCAGCCAGCTCACCGATTCGCCCCCTATGATCGGCCTGGTTTCGACCATCCAAACCGGCGCCTGGCTTCTGCCGCAGTTGATCGCAGCCAATCACCTCGCTGACAAGGCCCACAAGAAGCCTTATCTATTGCTCTCCGCCACCCTTGGCCGATTGGCTCTCCTGCTGTTGGCAGGGGCGGTCTTCCTAGCCGGGGATAACTCCCCGAGGTTTATTCTGATCCTCTTCTTCACCGCCTTTGCCATATTCATGGGCACCGATGCGTTGGCGTCCGTCGCCTGGTTCGACATTCTGGGCAGGGCCATCCCACCGACCCGACGGGGCAGGCTATTCGGGGCCGGGCAGATCATCCTAAGCTTAATGACCGTAGGGGTGGGTGCGGCGGTAAATGCCATTTTAGGCGCAAATGGCTTGCCCTTCCCCGGGAACTACGCACTGCTCTTCCTCCTGGCTAGCCTGTCTTTCTTTGCCTCCTGGCTGGCCATAAGCTTCCTCCGGGAGCCCGCCCATCCAGCACAGACGGACCGGTTGCCCTGGAGGGCCTTCTTGCTCAAGCTATGGACGGTCCTCGGCGAGGATCGGGCCTTTCGTCAGGTGACCATAGTGCGCCTCCTGGCGGGGTTGGCAGGGATGGCCATCCCCTTCTATATCGTCTACGCCATAGATGTGCTAGGGACAGGAGAGGAGGCGATCGGCTTTTTCCTCTCAGCTCAGACGATAGGCAGCGCCCTGGCCGGCTTCATTATGGGATACCTGAGCGAGCGATCGGGGAGCAAGGCAGTGATCCAGCTTTCCAATGCCTTGGCCCTCTCCTCCCCCATCCTGGCGTTAAGCCAGCTCGCTTTTGGACTTAAAGATGGGCCGATGCCTGTCTGTATTTACGCTTTTATCTTTGTAGCCATAGGTGCGGTGAACAGTTCATTGGTGCTGGGCTTCCTCAATTTCGTGTTGGAGATGGCCCCGCCGGAGGAGCGCCCCACCTACATCGGCCTGGCAAACACCCTCAGCGGCTTGCTCCTGCTGGTGCCGCTTCTGGGCGGCTGGCTGCTGGGGGCCACATCTTACCCCGTATTGTTCGCTGTGACGGCAGCAGGCGTCGCCATCAGCCTGGTGCTATCGTTCCGACTGGTGGAGCCACGCCGGAGAGGGGAACCTTTAGCCTGATCCTCACGTCTATATTTCAAAACAATTTTGGAAGGAGGATAACATGTTTGGGAAGACATCGTTAGCTATCGGCATGGTGATCTGCATCCTGCTGGCAGCCATCCTGGCCGTCCAGTTGTTTGGCTGCGCCCCCGCCCCTTCCCAAGCGACAAGTGCCTCTTCTTATGAGAGGAGCATCACTGTCGTCGGTGAGGGGAAGGTGTCGGCCAAGCCCGACATAGCCCAAGCTCAGATCGGCGTGGAGGTCTCTGCCCCAACGGTGCAAGAGGCCACCAGAAGGAACAATGAGCTGATGGGCGCTGTGATGGCCAAGCTCAAGGAGCTGGGCATCGCCGAGAAGGACATCCAGACCAGCAGCTACAGCATCTACTCCGAGCGAAGATACCCTGAAGCGCCGCTATCGGAGGGGGAACCAGAGGAGGAGATAACCTACCGCGTATCCAATATGGTGCAGGTGACCATCCGCCAGTTGGATCGGGTGGGGGAGATAATTGATGGGGCGATCGCGGCCGGGGCGAACAGCGTCTACGGCATCAGCTTTGCCATAGACGATCCCAGCGAGTTGCAAGGCGAGGCCCGCACCCTAGCCATCGCCGATGCCCAGGCTAAGGCTGAGGAGCTGGCCCGGCTTGCTGGCGTCAAGCTCGGCCCAGTGATGGTCGTCAGCGAGGTCATCGGCATCGGCGTCCTAGGCTTTCAAGGCTATGGTGGGGGAGGGTTCGCCGCGCCTGTGCCGGCCGCGCCCATTTCCCCTGGCGAGCTGGAGTTCACGCTGCAGGTGCAGGTGACCTACGCCATCGAATAAGGCTGCTGCCTCCCCGTAAACGAAAACTCTCTCCGTTTGCTTACGGAGTTCCTTTTCTTTGTTGTTTATGCGTGCTGTCATATTTTTCGGAGAGAGTTTTCGTTTGGAGCCATGGCTAACTTGGCCTCTGCCGAGGCCATGATTTCGGCGAGGGCCTCGATCACGCGTTGCTTAGTCTCCTCTATCTCTCGCAGCTGCTCCTCGCCGATGACGCCCCGCTCCCGGAAGCGCCGCAGCTCATCCTCGTCCCAGACCTCATAGCGCCCATCGGGATGTACCCACAGGTCAACGGTCAGGTCGTCCCATCCCACCCAATCGGGGCCGATGGAGACGTTTGCCGCTAAATGGATGTAGTAGCCCAGCAGCTTTCCGGAGGGCGAATCTATCCGCCAGAAAACATATGGCTTCCCCGACTGATAGAGTGCCGTGGTGCGGCAACCCCTCTCCAGGTGGAAGCCACGCAAGTCGTATGCCCTTGGGCTGACGTAGGACAGGATAGCCTGATTCGCATCGCGAAATAGCAACCCGCACTCGAACTCGAGTTGGCTGCCGTCGAGGTTGCGTTTGATCTCAAGGATCTTGGCCATCTGACGAAAACTCTCTCCGTCTGCTGGCGGCAACGAGAACTCTCTCCGTTTGCTCTTGGAGTAGTGCATCCCTTCGGGCTTGAGCCCTCAGGGCGAAGCCTTGCTATTCGTGCATGCTCCCACATTTTCCGGAGAGAGTTCTCGTTGGGAGTATTGCACTTTTGCTGTTTGTGCTTACTCTCATATTTTTCGGAGAGAGTTTTCGTCATCGCCCTCATTTATCCTACGGCGCGTAGCGGAAGGGATGCCTCGCTGCTTCCTTCTCCTTGAGCAGCTCCTCTAATGTCGGCCGCCCCTCGATGGCCTTGCGGATGGCGGCCCGCATGGCCTTGTAGTTGTTGAGTTCGATGCGTTTCTCGTTGGCCGCGGCGGGGTGGACGAAGGCATGGGTGATCATAACCAGGTCGTCCAGGGCCTCTTCGGGCAGGAAGCCGTCAGCAATGCTGGCGTCAACGGCCAGGTTGATGCCCCTCACTGCATCCTCGTAGATGTGCCTGGCCTGCCTTTTGGTGCGTACGGTGACGGTGGGCACCAGAAGCACCCTGGGCCGCTCGCGGATAAGCCTGAGCTCGTGGCCCGGCCTCTCCTCCCTCGCCAGCTTGCTCCGGGATAAAGGAACGGTAGTTCCTACCTTCGTTCCGGAGCAAGCTGGCGACCTCAGCGCCCTCTCTATCACCCTCCCCACAGGGCCATCTTTCTTACCCAGCAGGAGGTCAATGTGCGCCACCTCGAAGAGGGGCGGGCCGGCGAAGCCCTCGCCCACCCGCAGGGTGAAGCCGTCAACCCGGTGCGGCGTCTGAGGGGTGGCGAAGACCTTCGTCTCCACCACCCTGTCTCCCAGCTCGTACTCGACCTTCCGGGACTCGATCTTGCCCAGCATCTCCAACTGGAGGCGCAGTTCTTCCTGGTCCTCCCTCCGGAAGGCCCCGCCGGGCATGATGGGATGTCGGGAATCCCCCACCTCCAAGCCTATCATCCTCAGGCCCTCCTTCACCGCCTGGGTGGAGCCCTGCCGCACGATGATGCGCACCAGCCTCTGGATCTTGGCCTGCCAATCCTGTGCTGTCGCCAGATCACCCTCTTGAACGGCTTTGTAGATCCCCTGCCAAACATCAGGGATTAAATTTGCGCTGGCCAGGATGGCCCCGTCGGCCCCGGCGGCCAGGGCCGCGGCCACGATCTCGTCGTGGCCGACGAAGATGCCTATCACGCCCTTGATCTTCTCGAAGAGCGCCTCCAGGAAGGGCACGTCGCCCGAGGAGTCCTTAATGCCCACCACGTTGTCCAAGTAGGCCATCCCCTCGGCCGTCCACCATTCGAAGTGGGTGCCAACGCACTGGGGAATGTTGTAGAGGATGATGGGCAGCCCCACCTCATTCACCGCCTCGAAGTGCTCGTAGACCTCGTTGAAGGTCGGCTTGAGGTAGAAGGGGGCGACCACCAGGGCCGCCGTTGCCCCAGCTCCCTTCGCCCAGCGGGTGAGCTCGACGGTCTCCTTCGTGCTGGGGCAACCCGTCCCAGCCACCACCGGCACCCGCCCCGCCACATCGTCCAGGGCGATCTCGATGGCCCGCTTCCTCTCCTCGAGGGAGAGGTAGACGAACTCGCCCGTGGTGCCGCAGGGCACCACCCCATCCACGTGGGGGAGCACATAACGGATGAGCGCCCTGTAGGCCGCCTCATCCACCTCATCATCCCCGGTGAAAGGGGTGACCAAAGCAGGGAAAATGCCTTTAAACCATTCTGGTTTCTTAGCCATAGTTATCTCCTCTTATCACAGGGCTCGTAAGTGCAGGTGCAGAGGGCTATGTTCTCCTCCTGCTTGCATTCCCTTATCGCTTTCATAGTGATTCTTCCTTTAGCGTTTCAGGGTCGGAGCATCTTGGCGCCTTAGCGGTTAGACGCTTGGACGCTGAGACGCTAAAGCTTTGAGCACCAAGGTGGCATAGCTCCCCGGCAGCAGGGAAAAGGCCAGGATCAATTTGCACCTGCCAGGGAAGAGTTCGTCCTCACTGGCCTCCAGCAAGGCCGCCTCTTGAGGAAAGACCAGAAGGGCCCGCTGACCCTTAGGGAGGTAGGCCCTCTTCAAGATGCGGGCCTTGAGGTCGCTCCAGTCCAGGCCCTCCTCGCGCAATACCTCCTCGGCTGCGGCAGTCAGCTCAGGGTCGCCGAAGGCGGCATGAAGGTGGGGGAGAGGGATGCTCATCTGAGAGAGGCAGTTGGGAGACTCGTGGTGGACAGGGAGCTTCGCTCCGGCCACCTCAAGGTAAGAGAAGGATTGCCCGGCTCCCTCCAGCCCAGGGTTTAACCCTGGGCTTCGGAGGTAGAGGCCGGCCATCCGGTTCCACAGGAAGCTTTGGTAGGCGGCCAGGAAGAGCGAAAGCAAGCGCTGGGGTATCAGATTCAGCGCTGCCCGGTAATCCGTCGGGTGATCCTTCAGGAAGGTGAGGACACTGCGGAGGTTGGATGGTTTGGGTGCTCGTTCGAACAGCGCCCCCCACTCGCCCCAATGCTCGCTGGCGAAGCCCTTGAAGGCCAGGATGCGGGGTGGGTCCCCCGCCAGGGGCTCGGCCAGGTAGGCCCGCAGCGCGCCCTCCGCATCCCGCCGCAGGATTCGCTCGCCGAGGAAGTCCCCGCTGGCCGTGCGGGAGCCGAAGCGCTGTTCGTCGAAGTAGTTGGGGACGCCGAAGCACCCCACTTGGGCCAACCGATTTTCGATGTGGGCGGCTTCCTGGGGCGCAAGGTCGCGCAGGGTGACGGTGAAGTGGTTCCCATCCAGGTCGGAGGGGCGCAGGGGCCTGGCACAGCGCCCGCTAAGCTCAGCGGCGAAGCCGGGCCCCTCCAGATGCCTTGGCCCCCCGCCCTTGCAAATCCTCTCCCCGCCTTTCGTATAAGCTCTTTGTGCGCATAGGGGGAGAGGATTTGCAACCTTGACGGAGGCGTACTGGGTGGCGAGGGCGTCCTTGTCCTTGAGCGCAGGGAAGGCCACAGCCGAGCGGGGAACGCCCAGCATCGCCGCCAGGCGGGCCTGCACATCGAGGGTGGTGACGCCCCGCTTTGCCACCCTGTAGAGGGCATAAGCCCCGCTCCGGGCGAAGGGGAGCCTGATGCGTTCCTCGACGATGAAATCCTCAGGTCGCACTTTTAAGCGCAAGGGTTTCCTCTAGCTTAGCAGAGGGGGTCCTTGAGGAGCCCCTTGATCAGGGAGAAAACCGCGTCCAGCATCTCCTCGGTCAGCCGGCCCGTCTGGGTATTCTGGCGGCTGGGATGGTAGGAGGCGACCAGGGCCGGCAATGGCGGCTGGAGCTCGTAGCAGGCCCCATGGCCGAAGGGCAGAGAGGGTATGATGTAACCTTGTTCGCGCAACAACTGCAGATAGCCATCGAAGGCCATGCGGCCTAAGGCCAGCGCAACGCGCACCGTGGGCAGCAGAGCCAACTCCCGCCCCAGGAAGGGTCGGCAATGGGCCAACTCCTCGGCAGTTGGCCGGTTCTTTGGCGGTGCGCAGCGCAGGACGGCGGTTAGGTAGACATCATGCAGTTCCAGGCCGTCATCTCGGTGTTGAGAGGTGGGCTGGTTAGCGAAGCCGGCGCGATGTAGGGCGCGGATCAGCGTGTCGCCTGCGCTGTCGCCGGTGAACATACGCCCCGTGCGATTGGCGCCATGGGCCGCCGGCGCCAGGCCGATGATCACCAGCCTCGCCTCCAGGTCGCCGAAGCCCGGGACCGGCCTGCCCCAATAGTCCCAGTTCCGGAAGGCCCGCCGCTTCTTTCGAGCCACCTCCTGACGCCAATCCACCAATCTGGGACATAGCGTGCAGGCGATGACCTCCGCCTTCAATCGCTCCCACAAATCTGCTTTGACCGCTTGAGCGCCATCAGGGCGTTTAAGGTCACCCACTTGCTGGGTTCTCCCTTCTTCTCCAGGTTGGCCTGCATCCGCCCGTAAGGGGTGGATTCCAGCACCCACTTTCCCTCGGGGGTCTGCTTTTCTTGCAGCACTGCCAGGGCGTCCTCCATCCGCTCATCCCAGTAGCCCAATTTTGTCAGCACCCACAGGCCCCGCAGGATGTTATAGCCATAGAACCAAGGGAAAGCCAGTTTCAGCCAGTACGGATTGATGACCTGGAAGCCGTGGTGGTCGGCCCGGTAGAGGCGATGCATCAGGAGGAACTCGGCTCCCCGTGCCGCAGCTTCCCGCACCGCTGGCGGCCGTCTGTCCTCTGGAATCTCGGCAAAAGCCTCCAAGGGACAAATAGTGCCGTAGAAGCAGGAGTGAGTATCTCTGATGTGGGCCTTCCAATAAGGACAGAGCCAGCCTCCGTCTGCGTTCTGAACGCTTGCCAGCCAGTTCACGGCCTGCCACAGGCGGGGGTCATCGTCGTAGCCCAAGCGAAGCAGGGCGGCGACCACGTGCCCCGTCAGACAGGAGAGGGTCATCTGGTGGATGAGGTCGGCGATGAAGGCCGACTCCGGCGGAGGTTTTCTGCCTCGCTCCTGGGCCTTCTGCACCTTGTAGAGGTACTCCTGTCTCGCTCTTTCCTCCCCGGACTCAGCGAAGCCTCCCCCCGGCTGCTGGAAGCGGAAGATGTACTCCACGGCCCGCTGCACCCGCTCGTCTTCCCGGCTCAGGCCCAGGTGGCCCAGCACCATCAGCGTCCAGTAAGTGGCCTTGTACTTGGGCAGGTAGGGCCGATGGGGCGATCCCCAGAATCCCTCCGGGTCCTGCCTCGCGAAGATCTTGGCTACGACCTTGGAGGTGGGGATCGCTCCCTTGGCAGCCAGCACCTCTGGGTCATCCCCAGGACGATCCAGGATCTCCTTCAAGGTGAAGTAGCGCACCGAGGGGTTGGCCGGCTCCAGGAGCCAATCGGTGGGATCCGCTTTTAAAACGTCTTTCCAGCCTGCCATGTTGCTCCTCTCCTCTATAGCCAAGGGTTAAACCCTGGGCTGACTGTGCCCTTCGTCCCTTCAGGATTCCCTCACACCTTCTAACGAAACCTCTCTCCGTTTGCTCACAGAGTTCTGTGCTCTTCCAATCTGTGCTTTCTCTCATATGATTCGGAGAGAGGTTTCGTTTCCAAAGGCCCCCTTGATGGCCTCGTCCATGGCCCGGTAGACATTGTGGTAAAGGGCGTGGCGGTCGAGGGCCTTGGGGTGGACGGTGGCCTTGACGATCATCACCTCATCATCCATGGCCGAGGTGGGGATGATGCCTGCCTCCAGGTTATCCACGATGGCCTTGGCCACCGCCGATTGCGTCGGTCCGTAGATCATGTTGGCCTGGCGGAGGTTCCTCTGCTCCAGGGCGGGCACGATGAGGGTGGCCGGGCGGACGGTTAGGTTGGGCTCCAGGATGGTGGTGAGGGCCTCGCGACGGTGGAGGGGGTAGGTAAGCTGGTAGGCGTAGGCCTCGCCTACGGGGCTGTCCTTCGGCCCGGCGACGAGGTCGAGCTGCACCCGCTCCGTCCCCTCGCCCGCTGCCCCACTCCCTAGCCTAAGCCCCGCCGCCCTGATGGCCTCGGCTGACAAGCCAATGTCACCGAACCGTTCCTCAGGAGCACCGGCTGGAGCTTGCCACTCGCCACTTGCCCCTTGCATCTTCCCCAGCTTCTCCAACTCCAGCTCGATCTCGGCCCTCGTCTCGTGGATGAGCGCCCCGCCCACTGCCTTGAGGGGGCGGCGCGGCCGGCCTACTTCGAGGCCCATCATGTTCAACGCCGCCTTCACGGCCACCGCCCCGCCATAGCGACAGAAGATGCGGGCCAGCTTCTGCACGCTCATCTGAAGTTTTCGGGCCGTGGCCAGGTCGCCCTCTTGAACCGCCCTGTAGATTCGCTGCCAGGTTTCGGGGAAGACCTGGGCACTGGCCAGGATCATGCCTGACGCACCGGCAGCCAGGGCTGGAAGCACCACCTCGTCGTGGCCCACCAACACGTTAATGCGGTCGCCGGCGAACTCCAGCACCTCCAGCATGTAGGCCAGGTCGCTCGAGGAGTCCTTCAGCCCCACGATGTTGGGGATGTCGGCCAGGTCCTCGATGACCTGGCGGGGGAGGCAGCGGTCCACCGTCTGGGGGATGTTGTAGAGGATGATGGGGATGTCCACGGATTCGGCAATCTCGTAGAAGTGCTGGTAGACGCCCTTGTCGGAGGGGTGCAAAAAGTAGGGGGTGACCACCAGGCAAGCGCTGGCCCCCGCCTCCTGGGCCCCCCTCGCCAGCTCGATGGCCTCGCGGGTGGAGGCAGCGCCTGTCCCGGCGATGACTGGCTTCTCGCCTCCCACCTCGTCGAGGACAAGCTCCAGCACCCGCTGCCGCTCCTCAGGGGTCATGTAGACGAACTCGCCCGTGGTGCCGCAGGGAACGAAGCCGTCCACATGGGGCATGCAGAAGCGCACCAAACGGCGAAGTGCGGCCTCATCCAATTCTTCATTTTTGGTGAAGGGGGTCACTAAGGCAGGCAAGACGCCGTGAGGGGAAAATGGCTTTTCCGGTTTGGGTTCTTTTTCCATGCGTATCGCTCCTCAAAGTTAATCTAACAACTTACCTCCCTACGGCTTTGGCACGGCCAAGTCCTCCGGCCCCTGCTCGGAGAGCTTCGCCTGGGGGAAGTTCTCCTGGACGATCTCGTGGATGATCTGGGCGTACTTCACCTTCACGCGGGCCCAGTCGGCCAGCATCTGGGTGCTCACCCAGGGCTTGTAGAGGGCGGTGGGGCCGGCGGCGCAGGCCAGGCCTGGCTCGATCTTGAAGTAGCAGGGGGCGCAGGTCCGCGCCATCTCCGGGCCATCGTAAATCCTGATGTAGCCGCCAAAGGACTCGGTGAGAATGATGTGTATGTCCAGAGGGATATTGATGGCTTGGCGGAGGGAGGCGAACTGCGGGAGGGAGAGGTCGGCCACGGGGTTGACCGACCCCGCACCTAGGGATTCCAGGAGCCTGCAGCCAGCGGCGTTGGCATGGCCGGCGTAGATGGAGACCTTAAAGACCACGTCCTTGGGGATGTCGCCCTGTTTCTTCATCTCATTGAGCAGCCACAGCAGCCCCTCGTCTATGACCAGGAAGCCGCGGAAGCCGATGTCAATGGCACGCATGATGTCGGCGATGACCTGGCGCAGCTGGTCGGAGCCACGGTAGCGCAGGCCGGAGAAGGCCCCCTCGGGTGTGACTAGCTGCCGCCCCGTGTCCCAGGCGGAACGGGGGCCTGGGGTGAGGATGACCTCTATCCTGGCGTCAGCGGCTATCTGGGCGAAGTCCCTGAGCTCTGCCCTGTCCAGGAGGGTGGCCCCCATGACCACCGAGATGGCACGGTGGACGGGGATATTGCGCTTCCCCGCTTCGTCAATGACGGCCTCCATGACCTGAGGCCTTTCCACGCCGGAGATCTCTATGCGATACCAGGCCGCATCAGGGAAACGCCTGGTGCTGGTGGGGAGGTTGTAGGCATCCCGGCCGGGGATGCCCGCCCTCTCCATAGCCTCTGAAACCTTGTCCATTTCCATTGATGTCCCTCCTTAAAAATCCCAATGCTTCGCACTGATGGTTCCCATGAGGGGTCACCCCGAAGGGTACTCAGCACGAAGTGACCAAATCCCAATTGCTCATTGACTATGCCAGCCATTGTATCGAATGCCGAAGGTTTCATACTCTCCGGTATAATCCTCATAAGTGACCTCTACGTCCTCCACTAGAGCCCCCGGCGGGCCCCGGTGGCACCAGGACACCAACCGCTCAACGGCCTCCTCCTCACCCTCAAAGATCACCTCCACCCGGCCGTCGCGGAGGTTCCTCACCCATCCGGTCACGCCTAATCGCTGCGCCAGCTCCTGGGTGTTGGAGCGGAAGAGGACGCCTTGCACCCATCCCGAGATGAAGACATGAGCCCGCTTTTTGGCCATACCTACCTCCGTACCACTGATGCGCTAGTTAGTTCAGCCTTCACCCCTTTGATTTTTTAAGGCTTTCAGCAGATAAGCGACCGCCTCTTGGTATAGCCTCTGGTTGGTGGTCCGCAGCAACTCGAAGTTGCCATCCACATGGCCATCGGAGGCCAGCCAGGCCAGGGCCCCCAGGTAGGTGCGCCATCTGGTGTATGACCCCTTCAGCGTCCCTTCAGGGTCGAAGAGGAGCAGGGGGTGCATATCGCTGGCGATGATGAAGTGGCCTGGGAGGTCGAAGTGGGTGGCCTTGATCATCACCTGGAGGATCTCCTGCTCATCCCCGCCCGGGAACCTCTCCCGGTCGTGGGTCAGGAGAGGAGCGGGGTCGAAGCCCATCCTCTCCAGGAGGGAGGGGTAGCAGGCTAAGCCCCAGCGCCTCACCCGGTAGATGCAGCCTCTCTGGCCAATCTCCACCTCCCAACAGACGTCGGTGTAGCCCAAGGGGAGCTGGATGGTGACCCTCCTGCGCACCAGCTCGCCCCGCTCGGTGACCACCCAGTAGTAGGCCATCCAGTCCTCGGTGGGGTAGAGGCCGGGGAGGTTGTTTATCACCTCTGCGTCAGGGGGAGCGATGCTCCGCCTCATCGTGTTGCCGACTGTTCTGGGCATTTGGGACTCCTTTCGAACGCTCTCGCATCCTTTCCGAGGAGCTTTCTGTCCCATTGCTGCGAGAGCGCTCGAAACCTTCGCTAAAATGCGCTTGGCTTGCCTCATCCACCCGGCCAAAGGCCTTGGCGAACAAGCGAAGCCATCTTGTTAGAAAAGAGCCTCTTAAGGATGGCCCTTCATGACGAGGGGCAGGTAAGATAAGTGTGCCGCCCTCATGAACTTCTGGATGCGGTTATTGCCGAGGTCTGCAATATAGACACAACCGCTCGCATCTACCGCCACGCCCCAGATTTGGTCAAACTGCCCATCCTCAAATCCATTATCACCCCATTTAGTGATGAAATTGCCATCGGCGTCGAACTTCTGGATGCGGTTGTTCCACCTCTCGGCTACGTAGATGTTGTCGTTGGCGTCTACAGCCACACCCATAGGCGCCCAGAGCTGTCCGTCGCCGCTCCCGAGGCTTCCCCACTTGGCGATAAAACGGCCATTAGAATCGAACTTCTGGATACGGTGATTCTCGCGGTCGGCCACGTAGACATTTCCCTTCGAATCCACGGCCAAGCCCTCGGGCCATAAGAACTGCCCATCGCCGCTGCCGTAGATCCCCCACTTGGTAATGAAGCCACCATTGGAATCAAACTTCTTAACCCGGCAGGCGTCGGTCACATAGACATGGTTATTTGCGTCCACAGCTACGCCTTTGGGCCACTCGAACTCACCATCCCCATCGCCCCAACCGCCCCACTGGGTGATGAAATTGCCGCTCGAGTCGAACTTCTGAATGCGGTGGTTGCCATGGTCAACCACATAGACATTGTCATTGGCATCCACGGCCACGCCTCTAGGTGTTGAGAACTGTCCCTCGCCGCTGCCGTAACTCCCCCATTTGGTGATGAAATTGCCCTGCAAATCGAACTTCTGGATGCGGTGGTTCTTGGTGTCAGCTACGTAGATATTGCCCTTTGAGTCCACCGCTATGCCCTGGGGGCCGTCGAATTGCCCATCAATAGCCCCCTTGCCTCCCCACATGGTGATGGGGTCGCCATCGAAAGCGAACACCTGGATGCGGTGGTTCTCGGTGTCGGCCACATAGACCCTACCGTCTAAGCCCACCGCTACCCCTTCAGGCGACTGTAACTGCCCCTCATCTCCCCACTTAGTGATTAAGTCGCCGTCGGAATCGAATACTTGGATGCGATGGTTCCTGGTGTCAGCCACGTAGACATTGCCCTTTAAGTCCGCTGCCACTCCGGAGGGCCTGTCGAATTGCCCATCAGCAGCCCCCCTGCTTCCCCACTTAGTTATGAAATTGCCATAGGAATCGAACTTCTGGATGCGGTGGTTCCAGGTATCGGCTATGTAGATGTTGTTGTCGGCGTCGGCAGCTATGCCGCGAGGCCCCCAGAACTCACCGTCGCCGCTGCCGAAACTTCCCCACTTAGCAATGAAGTTGCCATTGGCGTCGAACTTCTGGATGCAGTGGCGATAGACATCGGCTATGTAGACGTTGCCATCACTGTCCACCGCCAACCCCTGGGGCAAGCCGAACTGCCCATCGCCGCTGCCCTCACTCCCCCACTCGGTGATAAAACGGCCATTGGAATCGAACTTCTGGATGCGGCAATTTCTGGTGTCAACCACGTAGATGTAGCCAGTTGAGTCCACCGCCACGTCGCAGGGTTCCCAGAACTCGCCAGCGCCATCGCCAAGGCGGCCCCAGGCCGCGATGAAGTTGCCATTGGCGTCAAACTTCTGGATGCGATTGTTTTCGGTATCGGCGACATAGACGTTTCCATCCCCGTCTACAGCCACGCCCTGAGGATAGTTGAACTGCCCCTCTGGCGCTGTAGCACCCCACTTAAGGGCGAAGATGTAGGTCTCATGGTTGTGATTGGCGGAGGCAAGGGGATGGGTGGGTGAGAGCACAAGGGCAAGCAACAACATGTAGAGGGTCACAAGGGCTCCCTTACGCCAACGCATCATCTTGTTCATATGGCGATCACCATGTCACCTGCTGACTTTGGCCCAGTCGGCCAGGAAGTGCTCGATGCCCACATCGGTCAGGGGGTGCTCGATGGCCTTCATCAGGACGGCGTAGGGCACGGTGGCGATGTCGGCGCCAGCCAGGGCAGCCTGGGTGATGTGCAAGGGATGTCGGATGCTGGCGGCGATGACCTGGGCCCCTAGCCCATAGGTCTCGAAGATCTCCACGATGTCGGCCACCACCGCCATCCCATCGTGGCCGGCGTCATCCAAGCGGCCGACGAAGGGGGAGACGAAGGCAGCGCCGGCCAGGGCGGCCAATAGCGCCTGGTTAGCCGAGAAGGCCAAGGTGGCATTAATGCGGATGCCCCAGGTGAGGGCCAGGTCATGGGCCACCTCAGGATCCGTGTCGCATTTCCCTCTCCAAGGACAGCCTGCACATATGGCATCGGGATCAGGCGTTAGCTCGGACAAGGCATGGATGGCTTTTAAGCCCTCGACGGTGATGGGGATCTTGACCACCACGTGGGGCGACCATTGGGCGATTTCCTTGGCCTGCTCCACCATCTCCCCGGCCTCTGTGCTGGTCACCTCGGCGCTGACCGGCCCCTGCACGATGTAGCAGATCTCCTGGGCCACCTCCTTGTAGTTGCCTCGGCCAGTCCTCATCATCAGGCTGGGATTGGTGGTCACCCCGCTGATGATGCCAAGCTTAACAACTTCGCGGATTTCGTCAATGTTGGCTGTGTCCAGGTAAATCTCCATTGTTGTCGTGACCTCCTTTGCTATTTCGCTCTCCTGCCTGCCACCCCCGTCCCCAGGAGCCAGGCGATGATGAGCCCATGCACGACGGAATCGGCAGTGATCTCCAGGCCGTGCACCACACGCAGGGTCAGCGGCCACCAATTGACCTGCAGCATAGGAGCCCAGGCACCCAACACGGCGATGGTTAGCCCGATCCAGAAGGCCAGCGACTGGCGGGAGCGGCGCAGCACGGCGACCAGCGGGAACAGCGTCAGGACATAGAGCAGGCCGCGGCCAACTTCCAGTGGCAGGATCACCTTGAAACCGGGCACCGCCAGCCCCAGGCCCAGGGCTGGGGCCTCGTAGTAGGGCCGGACGAGTGGATAAATGAGCATACCGAAGGAGAAGTAGGTGGGCACGTAGAGCAACGCGGCCAGGCCAAAGCGCCAGACCCAGGCTGTCCATCGCCGCTGGCCAAGAGTTTCCGAGAGAGCGGTCAACAGCTCCCGCTCCACGGACACCGGCCGGAAGAGCAGGGCCAGGAGCACAGCCAGCCCGGCGTGGCCGATAGCCGACGTCACCAGGCCGTGGACCTGCTCAGCGGCGGGGATGGTGGTGAAGAAGAGGGCCTCGATCACGTTGATCAGGCTGTTCAATACGAAGATCACCACAAACAGCATGCCAGCCCGGTCGGCGGTGGGGATAGCCAGCCGGGCTGAGAGCGGCCCCAGGGTCAGGCCGATCACTACCCCGGACAGGAAGGTGGTCACCAGGGCCTGCGCCGGGTTCACCCTGCCGGCCAGTTCCGAGACGGGCAGGCCCACGGCCTGGGCGATTATTCCCCCGATCATCACGGCCAGGGTGTATCCCAGGCCGACCACTAGGCTGCGCCATAGAACCCCAAGGATACTGCGAGCCATCGCTTTTCTCCTTTTTTCTGCACAATGTCCCTCTTTATTCCTCGCTATTTCCCCTTGTTTACCCCTTCATACTCTTCTGCCGCAGCAATGAAGTCCTTGAACAGCGGATGGGGCCTATTCGGGCGCGATTTGAATTCGGGGTGAAACTGGGTCCCCAGCATCCAGGGATGGCCTTCCAGCTCGACGATCTCCACCAGGCTCCCATCGGGGGAGAGGCCGCTGAAGACCGCCCCCACCGAAGCGAGGAGCCCCCGATAATCGTTGTTGAACTCGTAGCGGTGACGGTGGCGCTCGTAGACCAAGGGTTGTCCATAGGCAGCCGCCGCCTTCGTGCCGGGGACGAGTTGACAAGAGTACACTCCCAAGCGCATGGTGCCACCCATCTCGGAGATGGCGTGCTGTTCGGGCATGAGGGCAATGATGGGGTATCTGGCGGAGGGGTCAAACTCAGTGCTGTTGGGCTCATCGCTGCCCAGAACGTGACGGGCCAGCTCGATGACCATCACCTGCATGCCCAGGCACAGGCCGAGGTAGGGCACTTTGTGCTCGCGGGCATAGCGGGCAGCGACCACCTTGCCTTCGATGCCTCGGTAACCGAAGCCTCCGGGCACAACTATGCCGCTGACCTGGCTCAGCCGATCCCCGTTTCCCCTCTCTAATTCCTCGGCATCGACCCAATCAATCTCTACATCTCGATCGTGATAGAGTCCAGCGTGGTAGAGCGCCTCGCGGACGCTGATGTAGGCATCGCGGAGTTCGATATACTTCCCCACCAGGCCGATGGCGATCTTCTCCTTGGGCCATTTCATGCGCTCCACCATATCGCGCCAGTCGGCCAGGTCGGGCTCGACCCTCGGCAGGCCCATCCGCTCGACGATGAATCGGCCCAAACCCGCCTCCTCCAGGATGAGAGGGACCTCATAGACATTGGGGACGGTGACCAAGGGGATGACGGCCCGCTTTTCCACGTCGCAGAAGAGGGCAATCTTCTCCTTTATGGCGTCGTTGAGGGGGTAGTCGGAGCGGCAGACGATGACATCGGGGTGGATGCCGATGGAGCGCAACTCCATCGTCGAGTGCTGGGTCGGCTTGGTCTTCAGCTCTCCTGTGGCGGAGATGCAGGGGATGAGGGTGGTGTGGATATAGAGGACGTTCTCCCGCCCCAGGTCCTTGCGCATCTGGCGGATGGCCTCCAGGAAGGGGAGCCCCTCGATGTCGCCCACCGTCCCCCCCACCTCCACGATCACGACCTCTGCCTCCGTCTCCTCGCCTGCCAGGGCTATGCGCCGCTTGATCTCGTCGGTGATGTGGGGCACCACCTGCACCGTCCCCCCCAGGAAGTCGCCGCGCCGTTCCTTAGCGATGACTGTCGAGTAGACTTGGCCGGTGGTGACGTTGCTGGCCTTGGTCAGGTTCTCGTCTATGAAGCGCTCGTAATGGCCCAGGTCCAGGTCGGTCTCCGCCCCGTCGTCGGTGACAAAAACCTCCCCGTGCTGGTAGGGATTCATGGTGCCGGGGTCAACGTTGATGTAGGGGTCCAACTTCTGGATGGTGACGGAGGCCCCGCGGCTTTTGAGGATACGGCCGATGGAGGCGGCGGTGACCCCCTTCCCGACCGAACTGACCACCCCGCCGGTCACGAAGATGTATTTAGTCAATTCACATCTCCTCCATTAACCTCAGAAAGTCGGCTTCACGACCGCAGTTATTTTATCAGATTATACGCCTCTTGTCCACACCCCCTAGACTGAAATAATAGGTGTGGTGGGCTGTCAAAAGCGAGCCATCATAACCCTACCTCTATGAAGGCAAAGTCAAGATCGGGCCTATTTGATTTTTCGAGGCTTTTATGCCATAATAAGACAAACATGTTGAGGAAAGTGCGACTCAGGTTGGAGGTTGAGCCTTGATCTCAAAGGAGCAGGAAGCCCTCAGCGAGCGGGAGCTGGAGATCCTTCGCTTGGTGGCCACTGGGGCCAGCAATCAGCAGATCGCCAGGGAGCTCTTCATCAGCGTCAACACCGTCAAGGTCCACCTCAGAAATATCTTCGCCAAGCTGGGGGTGAATTCGCGCACCGAGGCCACCATCTATGCCATAAAGGAAGGGCTGATCCCGGTCGAAGGCGTGCCCCTGCTCGAGGGGGAGGGGGCCATCCCCGCTGAACTCCAGCCGCCCAGGGCCTGGCCAAAGTGGCAACTCGCCCTCACGGCCGCGGCTCTAGTCATCCTGCTGATCGTCGTCCTCTCCCGCGTCATGGCCACCCCCAGTGCATCCCCAGGCGCCATCCCCACCCCAGCGGGGGCTGTTGCTTCCCCTTTGACGCGTTGGACAGCCATGGCTCCCCTTCCCACGCCACGCGCCGGCTCAGCGGTCGTGGCCTACGAAGGCCGCGTCTACGCCATCGGAGGGGAGGCTGCCGAGGGCATAACGGGAATCGTGGAGAGATACGACCCGGAGGCGGATAGCTGGGCCTCCCTGGCTGAGAAGCCAGTAGCGGTCAGCGATGTGGCCGCTGCCGTCATCGGCGGCAGAATCTATGTGCCCGGTGGTCGCCTCGCCTCAGGCGAGGCGACCGATGTTATGGAGGTCTACGATCCAGAGAGGGACATCTGGGAAAGGAGAGCCCCGCTCCCCGTGGCCCTCAGCGCTTATGCTTTAGCTGCTTTTGAGGGCAGACTCTACCTCTTCGGCGGCTGGGACGGCAGGTCCTATTCGGCATCCGTATACGAATACGACCCCACTCAGGACGCCTGGGAGGCCAAGACCCCCATGCCTACGGCGCGGGGCTTCGCTGGGGCAGCCGTGGCCGACGGCAAGATCTATGTGATCGGAGGCTACGACGGCCAGGAGGTTCTGGCCGTGAACGAGGAATACGTTCCCGGGAGGGATGATGGACGGGGGAACCCTTGGACGGCGAGGGCTCCTATGCCAGTTGGACGGGCTGGGGCGGGCATTGCGGTGGCGGCAAACCTCATCCACGTCGTCGGGGGTTGGGAGGAGGGAGCGCCTGATTCATTCAAATACAACGTGCGCACTGATAGCTGGCAGAGCTTCGAAGCGCCCATAGAGGGGCCGTGGAGTAACCTGGGATTGGCCCTTGTAGATACCAGAATATACGCCATCGGCGGCTGGGATGGAGACTACATGGACGCCAATCAAGCGTATCAGGCCATCTACACCATCATTTTACCTGTGCCCGGATCACGGTGAGGCTTGAACAATGCCGCCTCTCTAGGTTTTGTAAAAATGCCCCTTTTAACGCACAAACCATATAGTGAATTAAAAAAGAGCCGCTAGCTGTCTAGTGGCTCTTTTTCAGCTGTGCTAACAAGCTGCAACTTAGTCGGCTTTAATCCCATTGTAGATAGCCGCGTCGTAAGCGCCCGTTAGGCTGATGTCATTGACGATGACCACAACAGGTTGATTGCTGGTCACCGTAGCCGAACCGTATGCGCCAACCGGGAACGGGCCAGCGGGCTGGTAGAAGGTTACCGACCCGTTCGGTGCTACACTGGCCGTCTCTGGGCCATAGGAGGTCCCACCGGAATCCTTGTATGAGATACTGACACTAGCGGTGCCGCTACCAATGTTCATCACTTGCACCCCTGTTGTGAACTCGAAGCCAGGTACATGCTTATTGCGAACCAGAGGCACGCTGACGGTCGTAGCTCCATCCGCCGCAGAGGGGGCATTGTAGGACGCACTGGTGCCGGCAGCCAGGCCAGCATCGTTCACCATGGCCACAATAGGCCCGGTGGCCTCCAACACCGCCGAACCCAGCCAGCCAGCGGGCATGGGGCCAAACCCCTGATAAGCGACAGCAGAGGAGTTAGCTGCGATGTTGACGGTTTCGGTGTAATCGTGCGGGTCGAGGCTATATGGGTTGTGGATATGGCTGATGTTCACGGTCACCGCTGTCGCGTTCGGGTTCACGATGGAGATGCCCGTAGTAGCGCCAGCGAAATCACGACGAACCAAGGGAGCGAAGAGCTTAGTGGCCGCCGCGGCGGTATCCATGCCGCTGAAAGCGTACACTCCCTTGGAGCCGCCCGTGAAGTCCACGAAGGACTGGACCACTAGGGGCTTGTCGCCATCAACGGTGATGGAACCCAGGAACATGTCGGGCAAGGTGGCAAATTGGCTACCCGTGCCTAGGTTATATGTCTTTGAGGTTCCAGGCGACACGGTGTCTGTGAACTGGACGCTGGGAGTGCTCTGCCCCGTGGCGTAGACCTTGATCGTAATACTGGCATTGGCCGTGGTATCCGTGTTCTGCACGGAGAACTGAGAAGTCTGATTGTAGTAGGCTTTGGTGGCCAAGGGGACCAGGACAGAGGTGGCCGGCTCCACATTGCCATAAGTCGCCGCCCCACCCCCAGTCGGCCATTCGGTCCTGGCGATGGCGGCGATAGGCTGGTCGGCGCTGATGATCACAGCATAGGCCCCATCTGGGACTGTGCCTACGGCGGGCAGATAGAAATTGACAGAGCCACCGGCTGGAGCGGTGCCGGGTAGGGGGATCGCCGCTCCTCCACCTTGGGGGTAAAGCTCCGCAGTTACATTCGCTGAGGCCGTCGCGCTCAGGTTCTGCACCTGAATGCCGCTGCTGCCCGCACCGGCTATGCCTGCCAGCTTGCTAGCGAAGACCGCTGGTGCGCTGCCTCTGTTCAAGGTCACTACGAACAGACAAACCAGCAGCAGCGCAGCGGCTATCCCGATAAGTGTTCTTTTCATCCTTTGTTTCCTCCTTCAATTTGAGTTATGGGTATTGTCGCCAATATGCGTCGTTTCGTAGGTTTTAACTCATAAGGCTTTTTAACAGTCGCTCCTCCTTCCATTGAAAATAATAAAGTTATATTTTTCGGTTCAATATTATAATACCACAAAAGCTTCCTGCTGTCCATAACACTTTCGGGTAAATTTTGCAAATTCGCTGGTAAAGCAACCAACTTATACCAATTGCCTATGGAAAAGCCATATTTCGAGATAACTCCACAAATGCTTGGTGAATCCAATCCCAGCCGGCCAGGTGCTTCACGTGCTCGGGCTCAGCAGCCAGTTCATGCAGGGCTTCC